>Ga0182030_10015116_pt1 | contig 15156 bp, 18 predicted proteins | sample 812S3MmetaG_FD_121299 | JGI IMG/M metagenome (GOLD analysis project Ga0182030, IMG submission 121299) | Permafrost microbial communities from Stordalen Mire, Sweden - 812S3M metaG (Illumina Assembly) | ecosystem: Environmental > Terrestrial > Soil > Wetlands > Permafrost | place: Sweden... | reverse complement strand
GGGCGCGAGCTGGAGGCTCGCCGCTCGCCCCCAGCTCATTTTATCTCGTGCCCAATGCACGGGAAAACAAAACAAAAAACTAAAACAAAAAAACCATTTACACAGTTATCTTTACAAAACCGCGATAGTTGTTCGGAGCGATCTTCTCAAGAAGCATCGCCAACGCGATGCGGGTCAGTCCGGTTTCCCCTAAGACACGCAGGTCTTTCCCTATTCCACCTTCAAGCACCTGGCGGGAACCGTCCTCATGCTGCTCCGGTGGCATTTCGAGTTCGAGATGCTTTGTGAGTTCTTCCACGAATTTTACCTGATCCTCCACCGCCTTCGCGGCTTCTGCACCCAGCGCTAACGGCATTCCGGCAAACGCCAATTGCAGGCCGGCGGCAAGGAGCTTGGTCCCGCGTGCCACCCACGGTCCGCTTTCCTTCCACTACTTCTTGTCTTGTGTAAATTCGACTTTGCCGTCCTCGCACGGGTGAATGTTCCCCTCGCACTCACAGTAGGGAGTCAGGATGTAAATCTGGTTGAAAAAGCGCGTTGGATTCCAAGGACTCCGGTCCTTCGTCATGATTGAATTCAATCCCGGTGCCTCCGTGAAATCGCGGTCATCAAGCATCGTACTCATGCACCGAAGGTATTCGTGCAGTTTGAGTTCTGCTTCCTGTTTGAACTCCGCCGAGAGCGCCACCTGTTTGCGTAACACCAACTCCAGTTGCGTGCTGTTGGTCTGCACCCAAGCCAGAAGGCTTTGCGTGTTCTGCAGGAATGGCACCGCCCATTCGGGCGTCTTGTCCACTTCCCGCCGCACGATGTCCGTAATTTGCGCTGCTGTGAGTTTCTCGGCGACAAAGTCGCCAAAGCTACTCATATTCCAAACCAGCAACCGTGGATCAACCTCATGTTCTTCAAACTCGCAGTCCATCGTCGCGCGCTGCCGAGAAATAGCAGCGTAGATGCGCTTTTCTGTGTGCAACCCTTTGCACTGCATCTCGGCCTTGGTTTCTGAATCCACCTTGATACATCCGTTTCATCTCGATTTCGCCCTTGTCATCAGAGAGTTTGCCATCCTCCATCACCTTGCTGATTGCCTTGGTCAGCCATTGCGGTTTCAGCACCACAAAATCGCCGAGGTCGGGCGAGTCCGGGAAATGCGTGATGGCTCCGATGCGCGCCATTGCCCTGGCGGCGCCATCGTAGTTCTCCTCGTTCACCCCAGCTTTGTTCAGGATTGCGTTCAGATTGGTGCGGCTGAGATGTGCCACTTTTGTCTTTGCTTTCTTTTTGATTTCCAACTCGGCCCTCTGGTAGCTTTCCGGCCACTGTGAACCCATGAATTCCAGGTCCGCTGCCGAACGCTGAAGGTATGCTTGCAACTTTTCGACATTCTTGCCGTTCTTGCCACCCTTTGGCGGTTTGCAACCGACAGCGTAGAACCACTCCTTCGCCAGAATGTCACCGTATTGGGCCACGAGCTTGAGCGGCGGTATTTCCAGGCAGGCCCGCCGCATCGTGTTGCCGAATCTCACGCCGGGAACGGTGTATGACATTTCGGCGCGCGGCATCAGCGGCAGCACCGGTTACAGCGACTGGTGCCCCAAGATGAGCCTCATGTGCACCTGACCACCTTGCGGTGCTCCTTGCGGAGTGCCACCATGGATTGGGCAACGCTGCAGCATTGCCGGAAATTGGGGCGGCGCGGCAGCACCGCCCGACCTGAAAATAACCGTCAGAAGGAAACCCAACGCCGGAACGGGAAACTGTTCCGGCGGTTTTGTTGTTGGCAGGGACGGCGCGCTGCGCCGCTCCTTGCGGAGTGCCACCATTTGCGGAGTGCCACCAAGGACATCCCGGCGGAATGTCCCTGCCTTGGTTTGTTGGCAGGTGATGAACGTTCGCTCAAATATCCGGTTCTGCCGCGCGTGTGAAAGTTCAGCTTTTCAGCGCGCGCTGGAGCAGGGCTTGTTCGCGGGTGCCGAAATTTAATTTCAGCGCCTCGGCGCGCGCGGCCTCGGTCATCTTGCCCCAGGATTTTTGCAGGGCGTTGATCATTTTGTCGTCGGCGCTTTTGGCGGCCAGGGCGGCGAATTGAAATTCGAGGAACACAAGGCAGAGCGCATCTTCGAGCGTGCGGGCCTCGGCGTCGGCGGGAAAATGTTTCTTGAGGTTCAAATCCTGCACGCGGCGGATGGTCTCGTCGTCGTAGCCGACCTCGCGGAGGATTGCGCCGGATTTTCCGGCGTGAAATATTTTCAGGTCGGCCCGCCATTTCAGATAGCCGGCACGGTTCATGGGATAATTTTCGCGCGGGCTTTCCCAGCGGCAGATGTGCTGGCAGCGGGCGGCGAGCCGCAGCGCTTCGGAAGCATCTGGGTAAAGTTTCAAGACCCAACTTGTCAGGCGCTGCGCGTAGAGCAGTTCGCGCGGGTGGGAGACGCCGCCGGCGGTTTCACGGTTCGGGTCGCGGGAATTTTCCTCGTCGAACCGGCGCAGGGCGGCTTCAAACTTTTCGTTCACGCGGCGAGTCTTTCCCAAGTGTGAAAAAATGCAAGCGAGTTCAGCCGGCAAACAAAAACGCGCCGCAAAATTTTTCGCGGCGCGTTGAGATGGATTGCAATTCTCAGTGTTCGTGGTGGCAGCCGCAGCCGGAGCCGCAGGAACCGCCTTCAGTCAGGTCCTCCGCTACCGGGATTCGGCCCAGTTCGATGGTCTTGGCGACGGTTTTCTGGACGGAATGCTGGAGGTCGTGCATTTCCTCCTGCGCATCGAGGAAGCCGGAGGCGACGGGGTTTTTCAGCAGGGCGTCGCGGTCTTTTTCAAACGCGGCGATTTCCGTCGGGTCGAGCGGCTGGCCGTGGTGCTGCTTTTCCTGCAGCGCTTGGCCCTTGCTCATCAGGGTTTCATACGCGCCGCGCGCGGAGGCGTCGGCCATGAAGGTGTCAATGCGCTTGCGGATGCCGTTCGTCTGGAGTTGTTCGAGAATGGCTTCGCAAAGTTCGTTCGTTTTCGTTTCAATTTTAGTTGGCATAAATTGGCCGAAGAATAAAGCACATTGGCTGCGGAAAAGCAACCGGCAATAGCCGGCGTCGGCGGATTATTTTGAAGGTGGCGCGTGCCGGCGCAAAGGTGGCGACCGCTCATTTTCCGGGCGGAATCATTTTTCCCGTCAATGAATTTGACACCGCCGGTGAAACTCGCTAAATCATCCGCACACTTTTTATGGAACCGATCCATCTGCACAAAATAGACTACACAATTCTCATCGCCTACGTCGGTTTTGTCATCGGCATCGGCTGGATGCTGGCGCGTTACATGAAGACTTCGTCGGACTTCCTCACGTCCGCGCGCTCCATCCCGACCTGGGTGACCGGTCTGGCCTTCATCTCGGCGAATCTGGGCGCGCTCGAACTCGTCGGCATGGCCGCCAGTGGCGCGAAATACGGCATCAGCACCGCGCATTTTTATTGGGTGGGCGCGATTCCGGCGATGATCTTCCTCGCGGTGTTCATGATGCCGTTTTATTACGGCTCCAAGGCGCGGTCCACGCCGGAATACCTCAAGATGCGCTTTGACGAACGTGTCCGCGGGCTGAATGCCGTTGCGTTCGCGGTGATGACCATTTTTGCCTCCGGCATTTCGATGGACGCGCTGGCGAAATTGTTGAACCAACTGCTTGGTTGGAATTACAACTTCGCCCTGTTGATCTGCTCCGGCGTGGTTTTGCTTTATGTTTTGAAGGGTGGATTGACCTCGGCGATTTACACCGAAGTGCTGCAATTCTTCATGATTGTCCTCGGTTTCGCACCGGTGGTTTACCTCGGCTTGAAGGATGTCGGCGGTTGGGGCGCGATGACGCACTCGTTGCACGCAGTCGCGGTCAATCCCTCGACGATTTATCTCAAGGACGCGGGAATCAGCTATGCGCCGGATGCTTGGACGAGCGCGTGGACGCCGGTGCTGGCCGGCTCGGAGCACAATCCGATGGGCGTGGACTGGTTTGCGATGATCTTCGGCCTCGGCTTCGTGCTGTCGTTCGGTTACTGGTGCACCAACTTCCTCGTCGTCCAGCGCGCGATGGCGGCGAAAAACATGACCGCCGCCCGCAACACGCCGCTCGTGGCCGCCGTGCCGAAAATGTTTTTCCCGTTCCTGGTCATTGTTCCCGGCATGATTGCCGTCGCACTGACCTCGATGCCGGAAAAAAATTACCGCATTCCGCCACCCATCGTTTCCGAGGAAAATTATGCGAAGGCGATTGACGCCGTGAAAAGCGCCAGTCCGGCGGATTCCGCCGCCGCCGTGAAAGCGGTTGGCGACGCGCTCGGAGAAAAAGTCGCCACTGACAAAATCGCTTCGCTGGTCGCCGCCAATGCCGCCAGCAAATTGTCCGACACGCAGATCAAGCAGGGTCTTTACAACAGCATCGCCGAAAATTATTACAGCGGCGTCATCCTTTCGCTCATCAAAAAATACTGTCCGCCCGGCCTGTTCGGCCTCGCGCTGACGGCATTGCTGGCGTCCTTCATGTCCGGCATGGCCGGCAATGTCACAGCGTTCAACACCGTCTTCACCTACGATCTGTATCAGGCCTACTTTGTGAAGGGCAAGAGCGACCGGCACTATTTCATCACCGGCAAGGTCATCACCGTGGTCGGCATCATATTGAGCATGGGCGCGGCGTATTTTGCCAAGCAATATGACAATGCCATGGACATCATCCAACTCGTGTTCGGCTTCGTGAACGCGCCGATCTTCGCCACGTTCCTGCTCGGCATGTTCTGGAAACGCACCACCGGCACCGGCGCGTTTCTGGGTTTGTTTGGCGGCATCGCCAGCTCGGCCGTGTTCCATTCCCTTACCATTGCGCATGGCAACCTGCCCGGCGTCAAAGGCGGCTATGTGCATGTCCTGCAAATCTTCCCCAGCGAAATGGCGCAGAATTTCTGGCTCGCGTCGTTTGCGTTCATCGTTTGTTTCTTGCTCACGGTGGTGATTTCACTGGCGACCGCGCGCACCAAATCTGACGCGGATCTGAAGGGCCTCGTATATTCGCTTACGCCTAAAATCGTGGACAACAACATCCCGGTTTATCAAAAACCCGCTGTCGTTGGCATCGTGCTGCTGATTGTTTGCATCATCTTGAACTTTATTTTCTGGTGAACCAAGACGACCTTGCTTTAACTAAAAGAACAAATTTATGGGACTCGATATTCGCTGGCCGATTGGCCTCATGTTTACACTCATTGGCGCGCTGCTCACCGGCTATGGTGCGGTTAAAGGCGCCACGCCGGTCTCCCTGAACATCAACATCAATCTCATCTGGGGCATCGTGCTGCTGGTGTTCGGCGTGCTGATGCTCGCGGGCGCGATCCGCGGTGGCAAAAACCCGCCGTCCGTATAAACCCAAATCTTCATTCGCCGGGAATTTGTATCGCCCGGCCATTTTTATTTCCATGACCAACTTGCAACAACTCGCCGCTGAAACCGCGCAACAATTTGTCAAAACCTACGGCCGTCCACCGCGCTGGATAGTCGCCGCGCCGGGCCGTGTCAACGTCATCGGTGAGCACACCGATTACAACGACGGCTTCGTGCTGCCGATGGCCATTGAACATTATGCCGTCATGGCGGCCGACCGTGCGGCGGCCGGTGGAAATATTTTTCAGATTCGCAACACCAACCCCGGCGTCCAGCCGTTGTTGGTGGACTTGTCTGTGCCCGTCACGCCCGGCGAACCGCAGTGGGGCAATTATCCACGCGGCGTCATCGCGGGCTTTCTCGAACTCGGCATCAATCCCGGCGGACTGGATGTGCTGCTGCATTCCACGGTGCCAATCGGCGGCGGATTGTCCAGCAGCGCCGCGCTGGAAGTGGCCACCGCCACCCTGATTGAAACCGTGGCCGGCAAGAAAATTGATCCGGTCACGAAGGCCCTGCTTTGTCAGAAGGCGGAAAACGATTTCGCCGGCGTGCCCTGCGGCATCATGGACCAGTTCGTCTCCGTCATGGGCCGCGCGAACCATCTGCTGCTGCTCGACTGCCGTTCCCGCAAGACCGAGCTGGTGCCGATGAACGACGCCTCCGTTTCGCTGATGATCATCAATACCAATGTCAAACACGAGCTCGTCGGCGGCGGCTATGCCGAACGGCGCCGGCAATGCGAACTGGCGGCGAAAATTCTCGGCATTCCGGCCTTGCGCGATGCGACGGCGGAAATGCTGGAGCGTGCCAAGGACAAGATGGACGAAGTGGTTTTCCGTCGTGCGCGCCATGCCATCAGTGAAATCGAGCGCACCGTCCATGCGGCGGAAGGGGTGCGCGCTTCCAACTGGCCGACCGTCGGCCAGCTCATGTATGCGAGCCACTACTCGCTTCGCGACGATTACGAAGTGAGCTGCAAGGAACTTGACGTCGTCGTGGAAATCGCCGAAGGCATCGGCTACAAAGGCGGCATTTATGGCTGCCGGATGACCGGCGGCGGCTTTGGCGGCTGCGCCGTCGCGCTGGTGAAGACTGAACTGGTCGCGGGCATCGCGCAAAAAATCGCCGCCGACTACAAAAAGAAGACCAAGATCGAGGCGACGATATTTGTCTCGCGTCCGGCGGCAGGGGCGACGGTGATCAAGGGCTGATTTTTCCCGGCGAGCAGGCAGTGCAGGGGATCTCCATGCTGTCTGCGATTTGGCTGGTTAAATCCACGGCTTCTGCCTAATATTCGCAATGAGGAAAACCAAGCTTAAGCCTGCGCCCAAGAAAAAGGCCGCGCCAAAAAAGTCTGCCGTCGTGCGACGCGCACCTCTGAAACCGGTGGCCGCCGGCCAGATCTGGCGTGTGGGCGAACAAAATCTCCAGGTACTCCTCGTCGGCAAGCTGCTGGTGCATTACAAACTGGCGCCGCCGAAAGCCGTTCGCGTTTCCAACTCCGTGGGCAGCCTGACGGCGGTGGAAAAATATCTCAAATCCAACAAGGCGTTGCTTCTGAAAACCGTCAAGGTGGATGCGGTCAAATACTGATCTTCTGGTGCCGGACCGCAGCTCTTGTTCGTCGTCTGGCGATCATTCGCCCAGCAGTTGTTTCAACTTCGGTTCCGTGGCGTTCGCCCAAATCCGGTAGCCGGCGGCGTTGGGATGCAGTGCGTCGGGCATGATGGACTTCGAGATGGAGCCGTCGTTCTCAATCAACTGCGAACCGAAATCGAGGTAGAAAATGTTTTTGCCGTCGTCGAGCCGGGCGAGCGCTTCGTTGACTTCCAGAATTTTGCCGCGCTGCGGACTGAAGGTTTTGCCACGCGGAAAAATTCCGAGCAGCAGGATTTTAGTGTCCGGCTGGCGTTCCCGGATTTGTTGCACGATGGCCGTAACACCAGCGAGGATTTCCGCCTCGGTATTGTCCTGGTTGTTGGAATTGTTGGTGCCGATCATGACGACGGCGACCTTGGTCTTGATGCCATCAAGCTGGCCCTGTTCAAACCGCCAGAGGACGTGCTGGGTGCGGTCGCCGCTGACGCCGAAGTTGATGACCTTGCGCTGGCCGTAAAATTCCTGCCAGACGCTTTTGCCGGCACCTTCCCAGCCCTGCATGATGGAATCGCCGATAAACTCGATGTCGTAGCTGCCGGGCGCGTCCTTGGCGCGTTTCAGCACAAGAGCCTGGCGGTTGGTAGCCCAGCGGTCGGTGCGCGGCACGGGTACGATGGCGGTGTTCTGGTGAACTTCCGGCGCGACGATGTTTGTCGTGGCAGCGGACACATTAGTTTGGGCTTCCAGCGGGTCTTGCAGGGCAAGCATGGCCGACGTGGCGAGCAGGACGAGTTTTAGGACGGGGAGCTTCATGCCGGAGAAAATGACGATTGTATCCGGCGGCGTCAATCCTTCTGTTGGCCATAGCCGCACACGATGATGGAATGTCTGTGGGACGCGCTGGAAATTGTTTGCGGCAGACAGTTTTGCCCCTGCGGCGCTTTACTTTTTCAATCGGGCTGCGAAAATTTTCCGCCATGTTCCGCATCGAAAAAATTTCCTCTCTCGACCTGCCCGAACTCGCGCCGTATCGCACCATGCGCCGGTCGGCGGAACACGAGTCGCATGGCATCTTCATCGCCGAGGGCGAAAAAGTCACGCGCCGCCTGCTCGAAAGCCGGTTCACCGTCGTCTCTGTCGTGCTTCCGGAAAAACACCTGGAAAATTTCCGTCCGCTGCTCGCCGCGCGATCGGAACCGGTCACCGTCTATCTCGCGGAAAAACCTCTGCTCGAAACTTTGGTCGGCTACTCGCTGTTTCAAGGCATCCTCTCGGTGGGCAAAATTCCCCCGCCGGCTTCGCTGGACGAGATTTTGAAAAAAAGTCCGCACCCGCAGTTGTTCGCGGCCATTGACGGATTGTCGAACGCCGAAAATCTCGGCGCGGTCGTGCGCAATTGCGTCGCCTTCGGCGTTCAAGCGCTGCTGGTCGGCGAGATGTGCAGCAGCCCTTATCTGCGGCGGTCGGTGCGCAATTCCATGGGCGCCATTTTTCAACTGCCGGTCTGGGAGGTGAAAATGGCCAATCAGGCGGCTGCGGCTGGCCGCAGGGATGCGCCGTCCCGTTTCAGCTTGGCGCAGACGTTGCGTGATCTCCGAGCACGCGGCATCCGCTGCATTGCCGCGCATCCGCACACGGACAAAAAGGTTTTGTTGCGGGCGGATTTTTCCGGCGACTGCTGCGTGGTTTTCGGCAGCGAAGGCCACGGTATTTCACCGGAAATTCTGGCGGCGTGCGATGAATGCGTGGCGATTCCGATGGCGAACGAGGTGGATTCGCTCAATGTCGGCGCGGCGGCGGCGGTGTTTCTTTACGAAGCGAACCGGCAGCGGGGAAAGACTTGAACCACCAAGACACAAAGTTTATTTCCTTTGGTGTCTTGGCGTCTTGGTGGTTGATTCTAAACAAACCTTCTCCGCAAAATCCACGGCCTTGCGACAGAGTGGCTGCCAGTCCAATTCGGCTTTCACGCGCGCGGCGGATTGGGCGGCGTGCGGCTGCCAGTTGGCCGCCGGTTCATCAAGCCAGGTTAGAATTTTCTTCCCGAAATCTTCCCCGTTGAATTTCGAAAATTTCACCAGCGGATCGTTTTTGAAGTAGTTTTGGACGCTTTTTAACGGCGTGCAGACCGTCGGCAGGCCTGTGGCGACGTATTCTACAATCTTCGCGACGAACGCACAGTGCGTCCCGGCGGATTCCGCGTAAGGCACAATCCCGACGTTTGCATCGCGCAAGCTTTCCGTGACCTTATCGTATGCAACAAAACCGATCTCCTCACAGTTGAAATCAGGGATTTTGTTTTTAACACGCTTCAAAAGCTTTCTCATGGCAACAGTTTTTACTCCAATGAATCTAAATTTTATTTCAGGACGCTTTTTCGCAACTTGTAGGATCGCGTCAAAAAGAATTTTGTTAAGGTGATGTGCGTCGAACGAGCCGTGCATGACGATCACCGGCGGTTGGCCCGGCGGTGGCAATTGCCCGCGCAGCGGGAATGCTTGCGCGTCGTAGCCGTAATAAATCGGGAAGATTTTTTCGCGCGGATAACCACGAGCCGCAATCCGGTCGGCAAACTCGTCGGAGATGGCGCACACGCCGTCCACGCCATAGCGCCTGGGCAGCGACATTTCGTAGCGCATCAGCGCACGGACAAGCGGTTTCGGCGCGACGTAGCTGGACCACGTTTCCATGAAACCGGTCAGCAGGTCGGGGAAATTCATCACAACCGACACGCCTAGCTTTTGTTTCAACTTGCCGGCGGCGACGGCTGAAATGGCGTGTTGTGAAAAGATCAGGTCAAATTTTGTTTCCCGCGCGGCGACGACGACCATGCGTTCGAGGAAAAACGGGTAGGCGAGATATTTCAGATTGCGCAACTTCGCGTAACGGCCCATCCGCCACTTCGTGAAGGGATGCAGTTTGACGCCGAATTTCTGCTGCACATTTTCCGCATCGTCAATCTGCGGACCGAAAACGTGAACCTCGTGACCGCGCCTCACCATCTCCTGCACGAGATAAACGGCCTCCGCCGAACCGCCGCCGGACGGCGGATAAAACGGCTCGTGCGTGAGAAACGCGATGCGGAGACTGGTCGGCACAGGCAGACGCTAGACGATTTGGGCGCACCGGTTCAATCAGATTTGCGCACGAAATGTTTTGACTTGGCGCGGTAAGAATTTAGATTATGCGCCGGTTTCGGATGGGGTCTTAGCTCAGTTGGTAGAGCACCACAATGGCATTGTGGGGGTCAAGAGTTCGAGCCTCTTAGGCTCCACCATTCTCACGGCAGCGGATTGTTCCGCTGCCGTTTTTTTATTTTAGTCCGGCTGCGATCAGTCTGGTCATCGCAACATCTTCAGCCGGCTTTGGCGGTTTCTTTCGTTTTTCAGAGGAAAATCACCTTCAAATGTTTTTTTAGAAATCTTTGGGGTTGGACAGCCATTGTCCCACCCCGGCTGGCAAAGTGTCGTCGAAAGAAAGGCATATTATGACGATCAATGAACAACTCGAACTCGGATTCAACGGAACGCCAACCCGTCCTTTTGGGCGGCGGCGGGAACAGCGTGTGGAGCGGGCCAAATGGTGGTTCGCCAGGATGCGCGCAGCGGTGGAAGGCGCGATGGACTGGCAGACGGTTCACCAGCCGCGCCCGGAACAAATCTGGATGCCCGGCGCAAACCGCGAAGTGAAGATCTAAAGAAAGGCAGAAGGATGAATGAAGAAATCAAATTGGTGCGCGGAAAAATTCTTCATTCTGCATTCTTCATTTTTCATTTCCGGCATAACCGGCGCGGACGAATTCGCGGATGACGGCCAGCTCAGTTTCGCCGTGGATGGTGTGAACTTTCGGAAATTCGCGCCAGTCCACGTTTATGCCGGCGGCCTGGAGCTGCGGAATCTGCGGGCGAACCTTTTCGATGGGAATCAGCGGGTCGCCGGTTCCGTGTGTCATCAGCACCCGCTGCTGCCGCACGACGGGCGAAAGTTCCTGCACGGTTTTTTCCAGTTCAAAAACCCAGCCGCTGATGCCGACCAGCCCGGCGAGCCGGTGCGGATAGCGCAGGCCGACATCCAGCGTCATCAGGCAGCCCTGCGAAAATCCGCCGAGCGTGATCTGGTCGGCGGGGAAATTTTTTGTGCGCAATTCTTCCAGCAAACCGAACAGCAGCTCCCGGCTGCGCCGCACGCCGGGAGCCTGGTCGTCAATGTCGAACCACGAATAGCCGCCGTAGTAATCATCCGGCGCGTTGACGAGCAGATGGTTCAGCCATGGCAGCGCCAACGCCTCCGGCCACCAGCGGTAGCCTTCGATGCTGTCGCCCAGGCCGTGAAGCATGATCATCAAACGGCGGGAGTCTTTATCGGCAGAGAGAATGAACTCGGTCGTCATCATTGATTGGTGGCGTGTAATTTGGTCGCCAGCGCGTCGCCCCAGTCCATGAGCTGTTTGCGCTGGGCGTCGGTGAGCCGGGCTTCAGGATGGAGCAATGTGTATTTTTTCGGCGGCATTTCGCGATAGTCGAGCACCTCGTTGATGCGTTCAACCTTTTTGGCGATGGCGGCGGAATCCGTCGGCCAGGCGGAAAAATCCAGGTGCCGGCGCCCTTCGTTGACGTCACTGACGACCAGCCACGAGGAAGGCGCGATGCGCGAATACAGCGGCCATTTGGTCTCGTGCGAATGGCAGTCGTAACACGCGGCGCGCAACAGCGCGGTGATTTCCGGCGGCGGGGCGTTTGTGGCCGCCAAATCGTTTACGACCGGCGGATTCGTGCGTGCCGGATTGGAGAGTTGGAGCAAGCCGAAGCCCACGACGAGCGCGCCGAAAATCCACTTTAATGTTCTCTTCATCAAATTAAGAAACGCCAGCATGAAGAAAAGTTCCTCCGCAAAGCAACCTTGAAGTGGTTTCCGGAGGTGTTAGTAATGGGTTTTATCCTGGCGGCGGAATGCGGGAAAGCCGGATTGGGTCGGTTTGATTTGCAAAGTGGGAGGTTCACAGAAAAGTTTTAACAGGTTTAAATGTAAACCATTATTTAAGCCTGCCTTTTCCAAGTTGCTTTACGGAAATGCTTCCGCTAGGCTCCTTTCGCTGTCCGGCGCATGAAGTGTTGGGCAGCAATAATATTTATGGCTGAAGGATATTGCGTCAAATGCAAGGCCAAGCGGGAAATCGCCGCTGGTGTCGAGGAAATCATGAAAAACGGACGCAAGGCGATCAAGGGCAAGTGCCCCACGTGCGGCACGGTCATGTTCAAAATCCTGGGAGGCAAGGCCACGCCGCCGGCTGCCCCCGCCGCTCCCGCCACGCCGCCAGCCGCCAGTTGATATAATTTATGTCGCAACAGCTTGCTTACGTCATCATCACGCCGTATTCGCTCTATAAATCGCGCACCGGCGGCATTCTCACCCGGCTCATCACGCGCACCGGGCTGGATCTGGCCGGGATTCGGATGTTCGCGCCCAGCGCAGAACTCGTGAAGGAATACGCGGAAACCATCGTTTCCGCCCACGACACGCAAGACCGGAAAATCCAGGAGTTGCTCCAGCAATATGTCCTGAACAGTCTCGCGCCCGACCCGAAGACCGGTCGCCGTCGCCGCGTGATGATGCTGCTGTTCCGCGGTGATGAAGCAGTTCGCAAAGTCCGATCCGTGGTGGGCAATTTGAGCCCCGATCGCCGGGGCGGGGAGACCATTCGCGACACTTACAGCGATTTGATCATGGATGACGCTGGCGGTGTCCGTTATTTTGAGCCCGCCGTGCTCGCCGCCCCGAATGTCGAGGAAGCCGACAAGAAATTGAAAATGTGGGCGAAGTATTCCGACCAAGACGGCGGCATTTTGGAAAATGTCGTCACCTACCAGCCGGGAGAACTCAGCCAGCGCACGCTGGTGCTCATCAAGCCGGACAATTTCAAGTTCGCCACCGGCCGCCCCGGCAACGTCATTGATTTCTTCTCTCGCACCGGTCTTTACATCGTCGGCGCGAAAGTCCTCCACATGAGCACCTCGCAGGCGATGGACTTTTACGGCCCGGTCCGCGAATTCCTCCGCGCCAAGCTCAAGGATGGCGTCAGCGCCAAGGCCAAGGACATCTTGGAAAAGGAATTCAGCTTCAAGATTTCCGAGGCCGACCAGAAGGCGCTCGGCGAAATTCTGGGGCCGATCCAGGGCGACTCGCAGTTCGACAACATCGTCCGCTTCATGTCCGGTCACGCGCCCGGCGAAATTCCGGAAGCTGACTGGACCAAGCCCGGCACGCAGAAGTGCATCGCCCTCGTCTATGAAGGCGTCGGCGCGGTCAACAAAATCCGCGACGTGCTCGGCCCGACCGATCCGTCCAAGGCGCCGCCCGGCTCCATCCGCCGCGAATTCGGCTCGACCATCATGGTTAACGCTGCGCACGCGAGCGATTCCGTCGAAAACGCCCAGCGCGAATTTGGCATCGTCAAGCCCGGCGAAAATAATTTCAAGCAGGTCATCAATGAAGCCTTCGGGAAAATCTGAAGGGTAGGGCGCGTCACTCCGTGCGGCGGGTAGAAGACTGCCCGCCCTGCCGTGAATTTCAAGCCCACGTCAAACGTGGGCTTTTTAGTTTCTCCAGCAACTGCGCGTCGGCGGAGGGAAACTCGTGCGCGGCCAGCGCGGATTTTTCAATCCATTTCACGGCGGCGCAATCCAGCGGCTGCGGCTCGCCGGCCAGGAGCTGGCAGATGAAAAACTTCAGGTGCACGGATTTTCCCGGATAGTCGTGGCGGATTTCCTTGAACAATTCCCCGACGGAAATGTCCGCGTCCAGCTCCTCGCGGATTTCGCGGACGAGGCATTGCTCAAAGGTTTCGCCCACTTCGCGCTTGCCGCCGGGAAATTCCCACAGTCCGCCGAGGTGTGAGTTTGCGTGGCGTTGAGCGACAAGCAGTTTGCCGGCGCGGAAGATAAGTGCGGCGGAAACTTCAACGCAGTTTTTAATTTTTAATTTTGAGTTCTTAGTTGGATCGGAAGCGGAGTTGCTCATCTCAACTGAAAATTAAAAGCTTAAAATTCAAAACTAGCGCCCCACGCTCTTGTAAATCCAGCCGAGCTTTTCCATTTCCGCCGGGTCGAACAGATTCCGCCCGTCGAAAAAAAGCGGTGCGGTCATCGCCTTTTTGGCGCGGGCCAGGTCGAGCTGCTTGAACTCGTCCCATTCCGTCGCCACCACGAGCGCATCGCAGCCGTCAGCCACGGCGTTCATGTCTTCAACGTAAGTCACGTTTGGCAGCAATGCCTTCGCCTTGTCCATGCCTTTGGGATCATGCACGCGCAAGGTTGCGCCCTCTTTCAGCAAACGCTGGCACAAATCAATTGCCGGCGAGGATCGCACGTCGTCGGTGTTCTGCTTGAACGCCAGGCCGAGCACGCCAATTTTCTTGTCCTTCAAGACCCAGAGCGTGTCGGTGATTTTTTTAACGAAGCGCTCCATCTGGTCGGCGTTGATGCGCTGAACCTCTTTCAACAATTTGAAATCGTAACCGACCTGCTCGGAAATCTTGATGAACGCGCTCAAGTCCTTCGGGAAACAACTGCCGCCAAAACCGATGCCGGCGTTGAGAAAGCGGCGGCCGATGCGTTCGTCCAGGCCGATGCCGTGCGCAACCTGCTGCACGTTCGCGCCGGCGGCCTCGCAGATGGTGGCGATGGCGTTGATGTAGGAAATTTTCAACGCGAGAAAGGAATTCGCCGCGTGCTTGATGAGTTCCGCCGAGTTGATGTCGGTGACGATGATCGGTGCCTGGAACGGCGTGTAAATTTCCGTCATCGCCGCGACCGGACGTTGCGAGCGGACGCCAATGACCACGCGGTCAGGATGCATCAGGTCGCCGACGGCAAAACCTTCGCGGAGAAATTCGGGATTGCTGACGACGTCAAATTCCGTCTTCGACGCGCAATAGCGCTTGATGGTCTCGGCCACTTTTTCGCCCGTCTTCACCGGCACGGTGCTTTTGTCCACGACGATTTTATAGCTCGTCATGGCCGCCGCGATGTCGCGGGCCACACGCTCGATGTAGCTCAAGTCCACGGAGCCATCGGGCTGCGGCGGCGTGGGCACGGCGATGAAAATCACGTCGGAATTCTGGACGCCTTCCGCCGTGCTGGC
>Ga0182030_10015113_pt1 | contig 15157 bp, 13 predicted proteins | sample 812S3MmetaG_FD_121299 | JGI IMG/M metagenome (GOLD analysis project Ga0182030, IMG submission 121299) | Permafrost microbial communities from Stordalen Mire, Sweden - 812S3M metaG (Illumina Assembly) | ecosystem: Environmental > Terrestrial > Soil > Wetlands > Permafrost | place: Sweden... | reverse complement strand
CTGGTTCGCCCGCCACTGTCAAAGGACCTTCGCCAGAGTTGACTAGCAATGTGAGCAAAGCACAACCAGGTAAGTAACAGAGATCGGTCAAGCGAACGAAAAGTATGGATATGATAAGAGTGACGAGGATGAATACTATAATCTTCGGTTGCCGTAGCAGCAAAAGAAACTTTGCAGGCACTGCATGTTGTCTAATCTTGTTTGTCGGAAGTTTCTCATTGCCTGCTCTCGCACAAATGGATACAAGCGCGGAACGAAGCAATAGTTCTGTACAGCAAAAAGACAGTCTTGAAAATCCGTTAAATTTTTCCGCTCAGCATGGCACCTCGGAGTTGCAGCTTAAAGTGCTTACAGAAATCAACCATGACCTGATGGCTGGTTCGTTAAGCCCTGAGCAGGCCGGCGATTACAAAACAGAGTTGAATAAAATAAACGACCAGGAGTCTGGCTACCAGAGTCTGGGTCATCTAATTCCGAGGTCTCTTGTCGAAAAGGACACTCGGGAAATTCGAGCCATAGGTGCCAAATTGCACCGGGTTCCACCGCTGAAAACCTCTGGCACTAACGCTTTGCACCTAGATGTAGACGATATGATAGGCCAGGCACTGGCTCAAAATAAAATCTCAAGCAGCGAAGCCGAAAAGTATTATCTGCGTCTGGCGCAGATTGAATCGAACATAGAGAGCGCCAAGAGCGATAAAGGTTCTGGTCGTTATGATGCGGCTGCGATGTCGAAATCGCTGGCGCAGTTAAGGGCTGAACTGAGTCGCTACTAGCCGGCTGAGAAACTAATCATTATATTGTCTGCGTTACAGGTCGGTAAAATATTTATCGACCCGCTTGTTGTGCGCGATTATCTTCCCCGTTGAATGCCCTTCGAGCGCTACAATATCAAGCAGCTTTTGCCAGGGTCGATCATTTGGAGGTCATTCAATGAAGTGCCTATTTTCGCTTGTTATCGCCGCAGGGTTGACGTTTGCAGCGTTACCATCGCTGGCTGATGACGATGAAGCGCGGAACCTTTACGTTGAGCAAATGAATAAGCCCACCCAGCATATCAATTCCGGGATTGCTTACTGGCTGGAACTGAGTAAGAGCGGAAAGTCCACCCACGTCAGCAATAAGAAGACTTTTCACAATGGCGACAAGATTCGACTTCACATGAAGCCAAATTTTAACGGCTACGCCTATATATTGATGATGGAAGCAAGTCAAGGGGACCATTATGTTCTCTTTCCAACCAAGAAGTTTCCCAATAATAAAATCGTTGCCGGAAAGGACATAGCTTTACCCGTTGGCAACGGGGCTGCAGCCTGGTTGAAGTTCGATAAAAACCCCGGCGACGAAATCATCAGAGTGATTGTCTCTCGCTCGCGCATCGATCCTAAAAGCCAATTTAAAAAGGATGACGATACTGTCGTGATATCTTCGGCAGGTGATGATACCGTCCCTGAAGGCAACGTTGTTTCAGTAGATACTCGCGATCTAACCGTTGAACAGACAAAATCAAAGCACCAGCTCTCAGGGCAGGTGACCGTAGTAAGCCATAACCCTAAGAAGTTACTTTCAGTCGACATCAAACTAAATCACCAGATTTAGTGAAACTGCCGATCGGAATACCGATCGGCTCATAAGTACACCACTCGTACATGGAGATGATAATGAAGCCTTTGGTTCCAGTTGCACTTGGTGGCGTTGTTTTTCTTTTGACGTCTTGCTCGTCAGGCGGCTCCAGTACTTCAACTACTTCCACTACATCGTCCTCGACTACTACCACTACCAGTTCTGCAGACGAGTCGAAGTCTGATGCATCAGACGCTTCCAAAGATGATGCTGCAAAAACAGATACTGCGAATGAAAAATCAGATGCAGACAAATCTGATTCCGATAAAACTGAAAAGGCTGATGCTTCTACCGAAGAGACAGATGCACCAGGAACAGCTCGTAATCTGTATGTCGAGCAAATGAAAAAGCCTGATGCCAAAATGAACACCGGTATCGTCTACTGGTTAGAGTTGAATCGTGATGGTAAAAAGACGCATGTGACCAACAAAACGGCGTTTCAAGAAGGCGATCAATTGCGCATTCACATAAAACCAAACATCGATTGCTACAGCTATGTGTTAGAAATTGCCGGCAGCAGCAAAGGCGAGAAATCAGTTCTGTTCCCTTCGGACGATCTACCGGATAATAAGCTTAAAGCTGGCAAAGAAGTAGTGTTGCCTGTGGCTAAGGGCGGCGATGAAGCGTGGTTGAAGTTCGATGATCACCCGGGCACGGAAGTCGTTCGCATTGTAGTTTCGCGCAAGAAACTCGATCCGGCTAAGGAGTTACCTGGTGGTGAGTCCAGTACTGTAACTATTGCTTCGTCGCGTGGTGTAGACGGCGATAGTGTTCCAGATGGTGCCACTGCAACGATTGTGACCAGTGACGATTCTACAAAGGGATCGAAGAACCTTACGGTCGTAACTAAGAGCAAGAAGTCAGACGACGAAGGTAAAACTACTGTTGTATCTAAGTCTGGAGAGAAGTCGCTGCGCGTTGACATTGCGATGGATCATCGTGAAGCGAAGACTGAATAAGCCGACGATGGTTCGGTATTAGCGTTTAACGACGCAGGCATCCCGGTTATATCTTTTACAATTTCATTTGGAGGTTACTGAATGAAGCGTTTGATACCTGCTACTTTTGCAGCTTTAATGGTGTTCTCTAATGTTGCAGCACTCGCAGACGACAGCGTCCGCGGCATGTATGTTGAACAAGAACATAATCAGACCGTGGCTAAAAATACTGGACTTTGTTATTACCTCGAGTTGAAGCGTGGCGACAATCCGGTTAAGCGATGCACCAACAAAACCGCATTTCGCAGTGGCGACAAAATTAGAATTCAGATGAAGTCTAATGTGGAAGGCTATGCATACATTGTTCAATTACAGGGCAGCAACGGCGAAAAGTCCGTGTTATTCCCATCAGAAGATCTAGGTTCGAATAAAATCAAACCAGGCTCCTGGATGGCTATTCCGAAAGGTGCTGACGGAAATGATGCCTGGATGAAGTTTGACAAACATCCTGGTACTGAAGTGATCAGAATGCTAATTTCGAGAAAGAAAATTGATGTGGATACCGATTCCGGTAGTTCCTCCGTTGTAATTGCATCTAGTGGCGGTGAAGATAAGGTTCCAGACGGTACACTCGTAGCGATTGTCGTGCCAAAGGGTTCTACTGTGTCTTCCAGTTCACGCAACTTGACCGTTGAGCAAGATGCTGCGCCAGAAAAACAAGGCGAAACGACAGTAGTTGGTAAAGCCGACAAAGTGCTCGCGGTAGATATGGCTCTCCACCATACAGGACCGAAAACAGACGAAGACTAAGTGATCTTGGACAAAGTCAATTCGATCTTGAACAAAATCAATTATCGTTCCTGGATTGCGTGTCTCGCAATAATAACTATGGTTACGCTCGTGTCTACTTCTGGTGGCACGAGCGTTGCTTTAGCTGATAGCGCAGCACAAAAACGCGTAGTAATTGATGCAGATCAGTCTTACGGGTCGGCAGTTCGTTTTTTGCTTACGACCTCGCAGCTGAACGAAGGCACTGTAAGTCTCAAACTTGACGAATGCGAAAATTTGACGAGCTCTCAACCTACACCGGTGGAGTTTGTTATTTTGAAACCGTACAATCGGTTCGAGTTTTTTCGGTTGACGCAAAAAACTGAAGGTACATTTAATTTCAAATGGTCTTTTCACTACAAGGTTGGGATGCCCAGTAAGCTTCCCACCGTTGATTACATTTATACATTGCCATATTCTCCATCCGAGCACCACCTGGTGACGCAAAGCTATTTTGGTGAACATAGCCATTTTAAAGGTTCTGAAACTGAGTATGCTGTAGATTTCGCGATGCCAGAAGGCACAGTGGTAAAAGCTGCTCGTCCTGGGCAGGTGGTTGAGTATCGTGACGATTCGAGTGTTGGCGGAGACTCATCGAATTTCAAAAACGATGCTAATGAGGTAGTGATCAAGCATGGTGATGGCACATATGGTGCTTATGTGCATTTAAAGCAGGGCGGTGTTCTGGTTAAGCTTGGTCAACAAGTTTCGCTTGGAACACCTATAGCTTTGTCGGGAAACACCGGGTGGTCGACCAGACCCCATTTGCATTTTGGGATTTTCCGCGTAAACAGCGGTATGTCTATTACATCTTTGCCTTTTAAAATGCGTACCGATTCTGGTGTATTTGAAAGGCTTTTCGCAGGTCAAGTTTATTAAACGAATCTGCCCTTACCCAGATTTGAACCATTGACTGGTGAGCGGTTTACATAGTGGATTAAGGCTGAGAAAGCGACTGCCTGCTTCGTCGGCCGTGTACTCTTTAAAGTGCGCTAAAAATTCAAGAGCGTGACGCATCTCTAAACCAGCGTATTTCGATTCATCGAACATCCTGATTTGATCGAGAACGTCGATTACCGATAGTGCGTCTGCTAATTCTATTGCGTCGATGGGAACGCGGGGATTCGCAAACACTGATCCTATACCGAGGATGGCGGTATCTTCATCGAGAACAGCAAGTGCAGCGCCAGTGACAAAATTGTCTTTTGAGCGCGCTATACGCTTCGTCAAAAATAGTTTTCCGGAGTTCGATACCAGTTCTACGGCAGCTATCTTGGAGATCAAGTTACTTGCTGTGCTGATACCGAGCCTTCGTCCTAAAAATCTGTTGTTACAGTTGTTCCGCAGGTGTTCTAGATAAGGCACTTCTGAATTCAGGTCTTGCATTCTTTTCGTTTGCCGATTGAAGTAGTCTGAGCTAGATAGCCATAGTTCGCTGGTCAATTTAGTCAAGATTTCCTCTATTACCAGTTCAAGAGTGGTGAACGTAGCAATTTTTCGAAGGTACTGGGTGTCAACCCGAAGAAGTGGCAGCTCCAAAAGGTCGCAGATGTCTTGCTTCTTCTGGTTTTTGATTATGCAACTTTCCTCTGCAAAATCAGGACCGTCAAACTCGATAGCCAATATGGGTGCCTTTTCCACTGCGATAATAAAATCGAAGCAGGCTTGCTCACCGAAGATCTGCAAATCGTCTCGCACTGCTTCGGTATCGAGAGGTAGCGCGTCGCTTATGCGTATCTTGGGCACCACTTTCATGCCTAGCCTTCCGGTCACCTTATGCAAAATGCCCAGTGCCTGTCTTTCATATCTGTTCAGAATTGGACGAATGCTGTTTGGAGGCAGCGACTGTCTTTGAATAAACTCGTTTTGATCGGTACTCATGCTACACCCTGGTCTTGGAAGAGTCAGAACAAGCGTCTGCTAAGAGTGGTCTGATGTTGCGCGGCAATGCCCGTCTCCTGAGGACGTGCCTTATTTATGTATCGGTTGGTTTGAAAACGCTTCTATTCCTAGAGAATAGGTTTTATTTGTTGCAGCTTTATTGCACTGTTAGTTATCTTTTTCAGTAGCTGGACTTCCATGCTATTCCAAAGTTGTGGGGCTTGCGTGATTTCACTCCTTCATCATCTTGGGAAATTGAATAACTCGAACCTCATCGCCTTTCTTCCCCCTGTCGATTTGACTGGTGTCTGTAGTCTGTCCAACCAGCTGCAAGTGCTGCCTCACCTTTTGAAGTAAAACTAGCTGCGCATCGGTCGATAGCTGCTGCGTCTTAATGAAATGTACTGCGAGACAATATGCCAGGTCGAGATCAAATTGACCAATTAGCCGTTCGCAGAGCAATCGCACATACCAGGCGCTGCTATCGCTCGCCGCTGCGTCTCTTCGACTTATGGCTGAGTTGAAGTCAAAAAACAATCCTTGCTCGGAAAGGAACTGGGCTACGTCATAGCCAAGCAAACATTTTGATGTGCAAGTGCCACATGCTGGAAAAGGTCCTTGATCGACTGCTTGCAGTTCAAGGAAACTGTCGCGCCAACTTCTCACCTGACCGATGTCGAGTCGTCTCTGGAGCGTCGGGTTGATGACATCAGGCACGAATGCCGGTGCCATCAATTCGAACCATCCTTTTAAAGTCGTTCTTTCCTCGTCTAGAGTCCAGTGATTGATAAGTGCCTTAGCGCCAAAATAGCGTTCACTGGCGTAACTAATCGAGCACCAGGAAATTTTCCGTAAAAATTCTGGAGATTTTCTGCCGGTGAGCCTCTGCACTTCATGAATTAGTTGGGCCCTGTAGTGCACCAGTTGGGTCAGGTCCTTTGTAAAACTGGCGATGTAACGCACGAAGACGCCATAGAAAGACTTGTTTTGAAGAAGCTTTTCGACAATAGTCAGCGAGTCGACCGTAAAAGCCTCAGGAAAATAAGAAGCGCCTCCCTGTGCAAGTGGTCGGTTGGCCCTTTGTACGTTCTGGTTTATCTCCTCGAGTTGTTCATCTGAAACTGCCTGAGTCTGGGCTCGCAGTAGAGTGTGATCGAGTGCAAAAAGTTGACTTTTCGGCTCAAATCTTTCTTGCTCGTGAGCATTTGAATCGTGAGCGTTGTCATCTTTATCTCTGGAGAGATAACTTATTTGCAGATTCACCTCATTGGAGTTGTCGCAATTTCGGAGAATCAATGCTTCATATGGTGCGATTGATTTGACCACATTCAGCGACACCAGGTTTAATGAGAGGAATCCCCCGAGCTTGCTCATTGCTCGTGTATTTCGTTCTTGAAAAATCACACATAGACCGGTCTGGCTTAAATTGATTGGTTCGAACTGGGTTCCGCGTATTCCCGAAAAGACAACACATTGTCCACCTCCGGTAAGCCTATCCAGATCAAATGATGTTTTGGTGGGCGCTTTTCCGTCGTCTCCATCATCGGGTTTGGCGAAGAGTTCGCTCATTTGTGAGCAATCGTCCAGCACGAATACATTTTTCAGATCGCTGGACGGTTCGATCATCTCTTCGTAGAAATTCAATAGAATGGCAGCATATAACGCGCGGTCCTGGTCTGCTCGTATGGAGGTGGTTTCTACAATTACTCTTTGCTGAAATAAATCAAGCACAGAACAATTGGAACGAGTGTTAAACACTGACCTGTTCACACCAGACGTCAACGAACTCAGTATCGATTGCAAATTCGATTTGATCTCAGTTTTGACACTGGCATCAAGCAAACACGATTCAATGGTGTCATCTATAACTTCGAGTGATTCGGAAAGTACAGGATAAAGATCACTTTCGTATCCTTGGGATTGAAGTTCGCTTAATCTGCTGTTTGAATTATCAAGCAGATTCCAGCCACGCCGCTCATAAACAGAAGTGAAAATCTTTTCTAGTGCATAAGTTGTCGACTGCGATAAATTAAAAATCTTCCGAAAAACTGTTCCGAGTCGGTTGATATGCGATGCGACGGTAATTTCTGGAAGCAGCTCGAAAAGATTTACAGCGAGAGGAAAAATATTTTGTCCAAGCGTGTAGTAAACAATTTCCGATTTTCGATTTGAATCTTCGAATAGGGTTCTGTACGCGCGATTCGAACTTAGCACCAGAAATGGAACGCTTGTTTTTGCTACAGCATCGACTAGCTTTTTGCAAAATTCGGTGCGTAATTCGCTCTGTGCTCCTGTAACGATCACGTGGTCGGTGAGCGTATTGATGTCGAGATCGTAAGCAACTTCTTTCGACTCTTGTTCGTTGCCTGGAGATAGAAGTGAAATGGTCAGTCTCTTTTCAGAGTCGGCTAACGGCGACTGTGGTTTTAAAATCCTGGAACGAGACATTTGCGTGCTAAACCCTGGTTTACAGATCTGGAAAAACTGACTGAACGGGCATTGACGAACAACATTCGAGTTGGCTTTAGCGGGCTTTTTCTGTTTCTGAAACCCTTGCTCACTCGGTGATCATTAGTTTATCGCGTTTTAACTTCCGGGGACGAGCTTTTGGACCCCGAAAAAAGACTGAAACCTCGAATCTTGCTTGGATTTAAAGGTTGTCAGGCGCTTGTGGTTTATACACGATCTCTTTGTTTTTGGGCGTTCGTGGGTTTCGTCACTAAATTGCCTTACTGCCTCTAAGCGCTCCCGATGGACCAGATCTTACCCCAACAGGGGTTCTCTGGGATTTTAGACTCAGAAGCCCAGACATGAACATACTCATTTTTGGGGATTGAGTTTAGCTTCTAGTGTGACGTTAGCCGGGTCCAGAAGATGTAAGCTGGAAGAAGTCTGTTCCGGCGAGGAAAATTTGTGGTCGCTGATGAAAATCTTTCAGCTGTTGGAATGTCCATCGATTCCACTCAGCTGAGGTATATCAGAAGGAGCTTTTTCTGGTTTGAATTGCCGTCTGGAGCAGACCCGGGGATTTCTATTTAGCGTCTAATCTAATTCAGCTGTTCCGCCGACTGGATACAGTCCAAGCAATCTCACGTCGTACTGAAATTCCTTACGGTAAGCGTAGATTTTTTTGTGCTGATCCTCGTTCGCCACTTCCATGTCCACGAAAAAGCGATAGTGCCAGGGCTTTCCTGGTTCAGGACGAGATTTGCAGGTAGTTAGATTGACGCCGCAGCGCGCGAAGTTGGTCAAAACTGTGGCTAGCGAGCCAGGTTCATTCGGCAACTCTAAAGCAACTGATACCTTATATGGTGTAGGAACATGATTCGCCGCATTGTCAGCTTTCGTGATTAATCCGAATCTGGTGGCATTGTGTTCGTAATCTTCGATATTTGGCACCAGTATATTGAGCTCTTGCTCTTCACACGCTTTCTTACTTGCGATTGCTGCGAATGTGGGATTGTTCTGTTCTTTGACAAAAATAGCTGATGCGCTCGTATCCCAGTATGTCACTGGCTTCATATGAGGGTATTTTTGAAAGAGCTTTTTGCACTGATCTAATGCAGCGGGATGCGAATAAACTTCGCGAATGTCTTCCAACGCTACATTCGGAATCGTGATCAAATTATGGTGCACTGGAACAAACACTTCATTTACGATAACAGCTGATCTGTTCCACAGCAGATCGTAGTTTGCGTCGATTGAGCCCATAGATGAGTTTTCTAAAGGAATGGCACCATAAAAATCCTTACTCGATTCGATTTTTTCGAAAACTTCGCTGAAACTGCGACATGCGAGTAAGGATGTTTCGTATTGTCCAAATGTTTTTTCGGCGAAGTGTCTTGCCGCGCGATGACTGAAAGAACCAACATTTCCCTGAAATGCTACACAGCGTTTTACTGGAGGCTGCCCCATCTTATATTCGGTGGGCTTGACCGCTGCTCCGGGTTGTATTGCTGAAGGCGTAAAAGGTACTTGTGTCATGTATGTGCTGGTTTCCGTGGGATAAGAGCCTGTCTTTTCGTCTACAGAGGGATCAGGCTACCACTACGTAATTGAATTGCCAAGGGTAACGATTTTAAGTCTCTAAGCAATTAAATGCTTATTGAAGAAAGAAAGTGTTCTCTCCCATGCATCTTCTGAGGCTTCCTCGTTGAAAGTAAATGGCACTTCATTACTCATGAATGAATGCAGTGTCTTCGGATATATTTTGATGTCGTTTTCAACTCCTGCTTCATCAAGAACCGTCTTGAGCTTCGCTCCGGCTTTTGCGGTGAAGTCCAACGCCGGGTACGAGCCGACTACCGGGCAGATGCCTCCGATTTTGCTTAAATTGGGATTGCGACTGTAGAAGGGCGCTATTGTTTTCAGTCTGTTATCTTCACATGCTAAGGCGATCGCAAAATTTCCGCCCATGCAAAAACCAATTGCGCCGATTTTTGTTGGGTCGACGAAGGGCTGTAGCGACAAATAATCAACGGCTGAAATCAATCGGCGAGTTCCCAGATTGTCGGTGCTGGCGCTGAACATCGCATTCATAGTTTGAGCAATACAAATGGCGGTGTTACCAGCAGAAAAAAGATCTACAGCAAGAGTCGCATATCCTTGCTGGGCAAACCGCCTGGATATTTCCCGAATACTTTCATTTAGCCCCAAAATCTCGTGAATAACAATCAAACCAGGGTGCTTTGCTTCGTCGTCTGGACGAGCAAGGAAAGCCTTGAGCGGACTCTCTCGAGTTTTAAAAGTAGTTTCGGTTTCTAAAATAGCCATTTTTTGCGCATCCTTTATCGACACGTACTACTGTACTCAGGAATTCGATTGTAATGAATGAGTTCATTCATTACAACAAATAGACGTATTGTGTTCCATTAAATTAAGTGCGAAAAGGAAGCACCAAAACCCCGCCGCCCAGGCCACCTCAGCAATTTTCCTCTTGAAATATGAGATGTAAACAATTACTTTGCATCCTGCAGATTCTAATATTGTCCGTTGGTTAGCAGTGGTTCGTTTCTTTGCGCTGATGCCACATCTTAAGTCGTTCTCATGGATATTATTCACTCAAGATCACGCTTAGCTGGGGACTAAAAATGAATAGGTTCGATGTTTCTAAAAGCCACTTGCCGATTGTCGCTTGCATGATTTTCGGCGGCTTTATTTTTCCGATTGAGAAAGTGGTGGCACAAACATCGACGGGACCAGGCGGAAGCGGAGCGGCGGCGTCCTATACAGATCTGGGTTATGGACAATATCCGAGAGTTACCGAAATTGAGCAGCAGTTGCTTGGCAAAACATATGAGAAGGACCCTCTGGCGGCAAGAGTTGCGAGACTAGAGACGAAGCAGTTTGGAAAAGCTTCACCTAAAGATGACCTCGCAGATCGACTTGATAAGCTCGATCAGTTCGTGAAGCCCAAACCAGAACCGACAGATGACAGCAATGTAATTGATGCAGCAGGTACTGGCGTCGCCCAGAATGGCGGCGGTGGTGCGAATAACGCGAACAGTGGCGCGGGTGGTGCTGGCGGTGCAACAGCGACAGCAAGTGCGGGCCCTAGCGGTCATGTTTCTGAGGATGCGCAGTATTCAGCATCTGATTATGGTAATTATCCTAGAGTGACAGAACTCGAACAGCAATTTTTAGGCACCACTTATGTGAAAGATCCTCTGCCTGTTCGTATTGCCAGGTTGGAAACAAAGAAATTTGGTAAATCGACTCCTAATGATGATCTGTGCGATCGCATCGACAGATTAGACAAACTCGCCCCTCAAAGCTCGCAGCTGGTAAACAATAACCTGGATAATTCAAAGGGTAACTCGAGCAATTCCAATAATTCTGGCAATGGTAACGGCCAGAGCGGCAAGGGTGGCGGTATAGGCAGCGCGATTCTGGGAATGTTAGGCAATTCGCTGGGTGGCGGTATGGGCGGCGGTGGACTTGGTGGCATCGGCGGTGGAGGCATGGGTCTGGCTGGTCTTGCTAGCGGTCTTATGGGCAACAACAACAACATGAACAATACGATGCCGGGTTTGCAAGACGATGTGAATGATGCCGCGGCTGCAAAAAATCAGCATCAGTCACGCAGGCATCAATCACTTATGCAGCAGCCAAGTGAGTCGTCGCGGCTTGTAACTAACAGCAGTCCATTCGCACCAGATGCTCCACAGCTCTACGGAACTGAGAATAAAGTTGCAGCGATTGAAAAGTTTGTGTTCGGAAAAGAGCACTCAGAACTTCCTCTAGAAGAGCGCGTAGCACACGTCGAGAAAAAACTGGTGCCGTACGAACACCATCAGGCTGGACAAGATGTCGGTTTGAGAGTCGATCATCTGTGGTCGATTTTGGCAGCGGCAAATAAATCAACAAAGTCTGTGGCGTCTACAGGCTCCTCTCAATAAACAACCGAGCTTAGCTCGCTGGATTTGTATTTGGTCTGGAATGTGCGTCTGTTGAGGCGAGGCTGTCCTCGTACGGTGGTCTCACGGCACCATCGGTGCGTGTGATATCTGTCAAAGTCCACCCCGCCTCTGTCTTTTTATAGCTGAACTGGAACTTCGGGTTCTTCTCACTAATTAATTGAAGCGTGAGACCGAAGTCATTTCGTCGTGATGTGAATGGCGCGAACAATGACTTGCTGTGAAAGGTAATACGAATAGACCAGAGCATCAGGCGGTCCACCGCCCTTAAGTGGACCGACTGTGCTCTGCGTCTTTCGCTTTGGGAGTTCTGGGTAGCGGGGGAACAACTCAGAACAAAAATAGATTACTGGAATGTTTGTGTCACAAAGCGGAGAGCATTGTGTCACTTGTGTGTCATCGCGGTGAAATAATTACTTTCCTGAGAGAACTATTTTGTTGAGACGACCGCACTGGTTTGAGTGTGATTGATTATTTTTTCGCGATCTGTTTATCTGCGTTCACAGGACCTTGCTGCCCAAGTGGTGCTGCTGTGGTGCTTAAAGTTGTACTTGTCTGCGTGTCGGCGCCTGGCGCATTACGTTTCTTGGCATAAGCGACTACTTTGCCTTCATACTTTCTGAAAACAGGCCACCATTTTTTCTGGTGATGGGAAACGAATTCGTCAACCATTTGCTGTGTAGTCCAACCTTGATCGGTCATTCGATATGCCGCGATGTAGACACCTGTTCGATCCATATCAATTTCACAGGATGCGTAGCACGGCTGATTTTGGGGATCGTCAACTATTTTTCTGAATTCATCAAACTGTTCATCTGTAGGAGTCTTAAATACGCCTGTCTTAATCTGAATCCACTTCATTCCGAGCTCTTTGCACAATTTTTGCTTTTTCCGCTCAGGATTAGTACGCAAGGAAATAATCGTTTTTACTCCGTTGTCGCGCAGTGGATAGATGTCGGCTATCTTTGGGTCAGGACCCCTCATAAGGTTTGGCGTGACCTGCTCTATCGATCCGTGAGACATCAGCGGGGCGTACATAAAGGCCATTTGAATGATTATGTTGTGCAGGTTCACGGTGTTTCTCCCAGGTGTCACACGTCCAAACTATGTGAAGTCTAGACCTGACAATAAGGGACGCGAACTCGCAGCCATTTGTGGCAGCGTTTACGACCGTCGCCTGTTTTTTAATGGAAGCCGGTTACTGATCAGCCGCGTTTCTGAATCGTTTCAGCCGCTTCAATGAGTGGTGGAAGCTCTGGATGGCGCAAAATGTAGCCGTAGTTGCCAATGGCTCTGGCAAAGATTGAGTTGATAGGCTCATGATGGACGACCAGAGAGCTGAAATCCTGCAGTACCTGGTCGTGACTCAATGCGTACGGTATGTGATTCTTGCGTCCAATATAGATCACAAAATAAGGACGCAAGCGTTGCGGCTTGGAAATGCCATTTACGACCATCTGCGCCCAGGTCTTGTAGCAGTCGAAGTCAAATACATAATTGAACATGTTAAGGGTGAGACCGCCCGGTGGACGAATATTCACTTCCAGCGGTATTGCCTCACCTGATTCAGTTAAGAAGAACTCGAAGTGAAAAAAGCGGGCCCGAACTTCAAATGCTCGCAATGTGATGAGCCCTGCCATCTCAAGGGAAGATTCAATGTTGCGGACAGCGTAATAATAGATATCTGAATCTTCGTTGACAGCTTCCATCACGCCTTTGCTGTATCTAAGCGAGGAAGAGAAGATCAGGTTACCGTTAGCATCAACCAGTCCGTCGTAAGTAATGATTTGTCCGGCAATGAACTCCTCGACGATGTAGTCCTGCGGCAAATCTCTAAGATAATTGTCGAGCTCAGTAAAATTGTGAATGGCAAAGGTTTTGGCTGCGCCGACCCCAATATCGGGCTTAGCAACCACCGGGTAACCAACTTCGCGCACAAAGTCGCGCATTTCTTTTTCGTTCTGGCAAACGCGCCCTCTAGCTGGATGAAGACCGGCTTTAAGAAACACCTTCTTCATTTCAGATTTGCGTTTGATGGTATTTATCTGGTCGCAACCAATACCTTTTATATTGAAATCTGTTCTCAATCGCGATTCTGTTTCCAGCCAGTATTCATTGTGAGAATCGAGGTGGTCGATTTTTCCATATTCATGTGTAAAATGTCCCAGCGCCCTGACAAGCTCGTCATAGTTGTGCATGTCCGAGACCCGATAGTATTCAGTGAGGCTGTTGCGCAGCTCTGGACTGAGCGCCTCGTAAGGTTCGTCTGCAAGACCTAGAACTTTTGCACCAGCCTCTTTTAGCTGCACCGCAAAGTGGGCGAAATTGGGTGGGAAATTCGGAGATAGAAAAACTGAATTCATCTGCTTTATGGGTCCGACTGGTACTGAGGATCCGGGGGAACAGTATATCTAGTTACTGCTGAGAATGTCTCGTGCTGACGGTGTTTTCGTCCTAATATAAGATTCAACGAAGCTGTCCGGACTCATTTGTTTTTACGAACCGGGTTCAGCCGCGATTTGTAGCAAAATTACGCGAGCACCATCGTGATACAATCTTGCGACGCGATTTCAGGTAGCACAGGCGAATATAACTAATGTTGCGAGAATATCATAAGTGGCATAGCCCAGCCCTTAATCGAGATATGGAATTAACGGTGTTCGGTCATGCGGGGGCCCGCGTGATCGTTTTCCCAACGTCTGAAGGTCGGTTCTTTGACTGGGAAGACAGGCATATGAACGATTCGATTGCCGAACATATTGACAAAGGTTGGGTTCAACTCTACTGCGTGGACAGTGTTGACCGGGAAAGCTGGTTTAACGGATATGTTGGTCCTACAGATCGAGCTCGCAGGCACTTGCAATATCATGACTACATAATTCAAGAGGTGATGCCTTTCACTCGCTCAAAGAATGACAACCCATACGCAATTGCAACAGGTTGTAGCTTTGGTGCATACCATGCTTTCAGCATCGCTTTGCGCTTCCCAGATCATTTCAATCGAGTTCTTGGTATGAGCGGCGTCTACGATGTGCGCGAATGGACCAACAATCATATGGACGATGTCATTCAGCAAGGCAGTCCTTGTGAGTACATCCGCAACCTTCATGATGGATATCAAATTGACAAGATACGTAATTTAGATTTGATCATTCCTATTGGTATTGAAGATCCTCTTTACCCAAACAACAAATGGTTCTCGGATCTCTTATGGGAGAAAGGAATCTGGCATGCCATGATAGTCTGGGACGGTTATGCTCATGATTGGCCACAATGGTACGACATGATTCGTCTCTACATTGGTGGAGCAAACTAGCACGCTTGAACTAATTGATTGCTGCAAGCGAAAAAGTTGCTCAGGTGATCAGGGCATTTATTTGGTGGTACTACAGGTAGTACCGAACTTTTTGCAACGTTTTCCTATTTGTTGCCCGGAAATAGTATCCGCCATTTTTCCATGGTGTTCCGTCG
>Ga0182030_10015112_pt1 | contig 15159 bp, 14 predicted proteins | sample 812S3MmetaG_FD_121299 | JGI IMG/M metagenome (GOLD analysis project Ga0182030, IMG submission 121299) | Permafrost microbial communities from Stordalen Mire, Sweden - 812S3M metaG (Illumina Assembly) | ecosystem: Environmental > Terrestrial > Soil > Wetlands > Permafrost | place: Sweden... | reverse complement strand
TAGCCCCGCAGGGAGGCACAGCCAGCTAGCCCCGCAGGGAGGCACAGCCAGCTAGCCCCGCAGGGAGGCACAGCCAGCTAGCCCCGCAGGGAGGCACAGCCAGCTAGCCCCGCAGGGAAGGCGCAGCCAATAGCTGGTTTAGAGCTGTTTGTTAGTCAATGGCTCCGCAGGACCCGCAGGGCTTGGTCATTGACTTAATTCCTAAGAGACAATGTCAGCGTCGCCCATAGATGCCGGGGAGGAGGCATAGCGACGCTTTGGGGTGGGTGGGTCGGAGCCATGCGCGGAGCGCGTCAGGGCCAGCTGCGTATGCAGCATATGGGTGGGCAATTGGACTTTTGCTGTGGACGTTACGGGAATCGAACCCGCCGTCAACTAGTTATGTTTTAGGGTAGAGAGACTAATTGGACTGGCTGTTTTACCAGTGTGGAGTGGAGGCGGGGGAGCGCAGCGGAGGAGATGCAGCGGCGCTCGTAGGTCAAGCCTCCGGAGGACCCGCAGGGCTTGGGCTTGACCGGCTCTCTGTTCAGATAATGTCTGCCACTTGTGGTAAGGAACAAAAAAAGGGGGCAGAGCCCCTAACTGCTTTTCTCGTTGTGACAAAATGCGCATGGGCACTTGGGGGACTTGGTGCTTGCGAAAACATCGCGAACAAAGTCGAATAGTGTGCTTCCGATTATGTGCAAGCAAGCCAGGATTAAGTGTTCTGTATTCATGATCGAAACCTCTCTTGAGTGGGACGAAGTCCGACAACCTCAAGGCTGCTAACCGGGTCAAGGTGGCAGCTTTAGACCTTGACTCGCTCTTTGAGGTAAGCTGGGTGAACACAGGAGAGAGAGCTTTACCAGTGTGGAGTGGAGGCGGACCCGCGCAGCGGAGGAGATGCAGCGGCGCTCTGTAGGTCAAGCCTCCGCAGGACCCGCAGGGCTCGGGCTTGACCGGCTTCTGTTCTGACAATGTCTGGGATTGGAAGTGCGTGGAGAAGCAAAAAAGCCCTGCCTTGCGACAGAGCTTCATGTTTTACTGCGCTCATAAGCGGCGAGAGATATTTTGTACTAAGGCTCTGAAGCTATCTAGTATTGATTCGTTCCAGTTGATTTCCCACTGGATAGCAGCGAAGTCGCTGTCATCTGGTTCGTAATTCCGCTTCTCGGCTTCGAGTTCGCGGATCTGTTTTTTGATGTCGCTTATTTCTTCTTTTATGTTGATGTTCATGATCGATTCCTCTTGAGTGGGACGAAGTCCAACAACCTCAAGGCTGCTAACCGAGTCAGGGTAGCAGCTTTAGACCTTGACTCGCTCTTTGAGGTAAGCTGGGAAAACACACGAGAGAGAAAGCTGTACCAGTGTGGAGTGGAGGCGGGGGAGCGCAGTGGAGGAGATGCAGCGGCGCTCTGTAGGTCAAGCCTCCGCAGGATCCGTAGGGCTTGGGCTTGACCGGCTGTGGGTTCTGGCAATCTAGACCACTTGTGGTAAGGAGCAAAAAAAGAGGGGGCTAAGCCCCCTTCCGACGAAACACTTTGATTTTTCCGTCCAGGTACATCTGGTAGATTCGTTCTTCGATTTCAGGAAGAATCTCGAACTTCCAATCGTAACCATCGACGATGTCTTCGTTTTCGAGGATCTCTTCCTCAACCATTGACACCATTGTGTCGTACAAGGATTTTGGAAATTGGACTCCATTGATCGTAATGTAGTTATTCATGATCGAAACCTCTCTTGAGTGGGACGAAGTCCAACAACCTCAAGGCTGCTAACCGAGTCAAGGTGGCAGCTTTAGACCTTGACTCGCTCTTTGAGGTAAGCTTGAAAAACACACGAGAGAGAGCTTTACCAGTGTGGAGTGGAGGCGGGGGAGCGCAGCGGAGGAGATGTAGCGGCGCTCTGAAGGTCAAGCCTCCGCAGGACCCGCAGGGCTCGGGCTTGACCGGCTCTCTGTTCGGCATAATAATTCTTGTCGAGAGCCAGGGCGTTTTCATCCGGTATCATATGTGGTGTTGTGAGTAGGCTAATAGAAACTGAGACCTTGCTGCCGCAGGCTACAACATTCTGCGTAGCACTACTTTGCTGCCGCAGGCCATATGTGAGATACCCTATTTAATCCGTCGTAGCGGTCGCACAAGATGCAAGTGTCGTTTTGCTCTCTTTGCGCTCAGACTTTCAAGAGATTCTATAGCGCAGTAGATTTCATCGAGGATTTCTTCGGAGTCTTCTATATCACTCTTAGAGATCAGTGGCTCAAGTTCTTGAAGTTCACGCATTACTTTTTCAATTCGTTTATCCAGGGATTGTCTTTTCATGATCTGAACCTCTCTTGAGTGGGACGAAGTCCAACGACCTCAAGGCTGCTAATCGAGTCAAGGTGGCAGCTTTAGACCTTGACTCGCTCATTGAGGTAAGCTGGGAGAACACACGAGAGAGAGACCTGTGTGGAGTGAAGGCGGGGGAGCGCAGCGAAGGAGATGCAGCGGCGCCCTGTAGATCGAGCCTCCGCAGGACCCGCAGGGCTTGGGCTTGATCTAGTGTCTGCTCAGATAATCTGGTGTAATTGTGGTAAGGATCAAAAAAAGGGGGCTGAGCCCCCTAGATTTCTTTTCCGTTGTGACAATGTGGACAAGGGCAATTGGGGCACTTGGCGGCGGCGCAGACCTCTCTGACAATTTCGAAGATTCTGCTACCGATTGCGAAGATACAAGCCATGATAATGTGTTCTGTATTCATGATCGAAACCTCTCTTGAGTGGGACGAAGTCCAACAACCTCAAGGCTGCTAACCGAGTCAATGTGGCAGCTTTAGACCTTGACTCGCTCTTTGAGATAAGCTGGGTGAACACAGGAGAGAGAGCTTTACCAGTGTGGAGTGGAGGCGGGGGAGCGCAGCGGAGGAGATGCAGCGGCGCTCTCTAGGTCAAGCCTCCGCAGGACCCGCAGGGCTTGGGCTTGACCGGCTCTTTGTTCTCTACAATAACTGTTGCTTGGAAGCAAAAAAAGGGGGCAAAGCCCCCCTAGTCTCCGATGCGATACAAGAGCGCTTCCGCCATTGCCGAGGCTAGCCTGCGATTGCATTCTACCCACTTCATGTCACCGATTTCTTGACCTTTGATCATTTCATCAAGGTATGACTGAAGGTCGGAAGACATGCGATAGAGGGAGTGAAGATTGTCTTTTTCAAAGTTTGCAATTTCGCGCTCAAGGATGCAATTCAAAAGTTCGGACCGTGTTGGATTGTTGTTGATGGACATAAGAAGAACCTCTCTCAGTAGTGACGGTTCCTGACTAGCGCCCGGGTCCCAAATTTGTCATGACCGCTTAGCGAATGAGGATTTAAATAGAGGGGACCCTCTGGGGAGTGGCTGTTTAAGCCGCAGTGCGTCATTGACATGTTTGGGTGGTCGCTAGGCTAAGAAGAACCGGCGACGAGAGATACCTTGAAGCAAGCACCCAGGGCGCCACAAAAACTGTGGGTCAAGCTCTCAGATCGAGGATTTAAATGGAGGGTCCCTTTAGGGAGGTGCCGTTTAAGCCGCAAGAACTGACCCTTTAGGGCTCGGGGCTTGTACCAAGCAGCTTTTGTTTTTACGTACGTCAATGTATCGCAACTGGGCTGCTGGCTGTTTGCAGCATCGAAGCAAAATGAAATTGAGAGTGACCTGTGTGGAGTGGAGGCGGGGGAGCGCAGCGGAGGAGATGCAGCGGAGCTTGTAGGTCAAGCCTCCGCAGGACCCGCAGGGCTTGGGCTTGACCGGCTTTCTACTCAGATAATGTCCTGTCAGAACCAAGTGCGGCAGCACATATCACATATAAAGAAAATTGGAGCTGAGAAAAAAAGGCGAAGCTTACGCTTCAGCCAATGATTTGAAAGAACTAAGGGATGCCGGCAACGACTACATCTCACGGGAAAGGTCGTTAGACAGGGAGATTGACCGGGCTTTTGAAAAAGAGATGAAACGAGACATATTCAGCATGGATAGGGACAGGGAACGCGAACACGGGCATGAGAGGCTGGATGACAGAGGGACAAGCAGAGATGACCGTGGCGGAAGAAACGACGATGAAGAGAAAAAGCGAGGCAGAGACGACTTTGAAAGGGGCAGATAGCAATAATGGCTAAGATGACTATAGGGACAAAGGTAGAAAGCGAGACACACGAGAAGCTGACGAAACTGGCAGAGTCACGAGGCTTGAGTGTGTCGGAGCTTGTTAGGGAGCTTTTAGAAGCGGGCATAGGCGAGCAAGTGGAGCCAGCAGCGGCAGCCGTTTCCTCTGACCTGGCAGAGCGCCTGGACGCTCTTGAAGCTATGACATTCAAAGCAACGAGAGCTGCAGCCAAAGCGCAGTTTCTAGCCAGCATGTCGGTCGGATTCACCAGCGACCTGGCTAAGTTGATTGTCTCCGGACAGATGCCGACAAGTAGGGAAAAGACTGAGTTTCTTGCACAAACGAATGAATGGGCGGAAGATTTTGCAAAAACATATTTGCAGAATGATCCCAGAGGCGATGTGTGAGTATCCTGGAAGACCTGCGTTGAAATGCTGCATTTAATCTTTGTGGCAATTTCTTTCAAATAAATTTCAGACAAAATCAATATCCTTATTTGATTTTACTTCAAGTGCGTTAGCTGCGAACGCACTTGCGAAGCGCATTTTAGCCAAGTCGCAGCCAACCGGACAATGCTACGCTCAGTCTTGCAAGTGGCCACTCATGGAGATAGAACTTTATGGAATTCGCACGCACTGAAGAAGCCCGGGAAATAAGTTCTCTCAACTCAGATAGAAATTTGGTTGTTGGCGAGAGATACAAAGTTCGTCGCTCGGGTGGAGTCGAAGACGGCTGGCAACTTATGATGTTTGGCCCAAGCGGCAAGCTGGTGTTAGCTAAGACAGCTTCAACTACTGCAAACTGCAGTTTCCTTCGTTAGTATGCAAGAACACGAGATAGAACGGAATCACGACCATGCGCCAGCAGCCCGCGATTCAGCTGCCAGAGACTTTGCACAACAAGCATGGTCACGGACAGGACAGGAAATTATTCGTGGATCATCATCCCACGCACTTACCAACCAAGCAGATCGTTCGTTACCGCAATTGAGCATTGATGGTCATGAATTAAATGGACATGGGCAAACTGCGCATCCAGAACCAGCCAAAGAACGGCTGATGAAAAAATTGGACAAAACATTCGGCACGGATTTGAGTGACTCCCTCAAGGGCTACATGAATTCTTTCGAGAAAAGGGCTACAGCGAATCAGCTCAGTAAGCACGAAGTGGCAGAAACTTATCAACAAATCAATCGTATTCTCTCCGCCACTGGAGATAAACCATTGACCGAAGAGCAGCGAAAGCAAGTCGTCAAAGAAACACTTCGTCATTGCGGGGAACCAGAGATAATCAGTCAGGGTCAGCATAATACCTGTAACGTCACAGCCGTGCAGGTGCGGGCTTATGCGCTTCATCCGTCAAAAGCAGCTAAATTAGTGGCAGATGTAGCTACCACTGGAGAATACACAACGCCAGTTGGCATAAAAGTGAAGCTTGATTCCCTCAGTATAATTCCGGACAAGGAAGCTCGTGAGAGCCGTCCGGACCTGGGACACAGAGACTATGCTACGCAGCTGTTCAATCTTGCTGCAGTAAATGTCTGGTACGCTGCAGCGAAGCCGGAATGGCATTATGAACAAAGAATTGAAAAGAGCGCGGAGACGAATAAAGAGCACGTCCGCGAACAAATTGTCGATCACGGAAAACCCGTTCTCTATCCAAATTCCAAGAAGCCGCTTGATGGTCCGACCTTAGGCGCCGATCAAATTGCCTTCATCAACGACGCCATCGTAGGAAAGCATGAACCATATGCAATACTTGCTATGAATGACAGTCACGCGGTGCTGCCTGGCGTGAAGAAGCAATCTGCACGTGCAGCAGACATTGTTGACGAAGGTCATTTCAAATCGCTCTTAGAGGATCTGAAAAACAAACATCAGCTGCCGGCTATTGCTGCAGTTGAGACTGGCGTTTACCCGCTGAATGTCGATGCTGGGACGCCTATACTTGGCTACGAAAACGGCGGACACGTAGTTAACATTACGGATTTTGCTGGTGGAAAGAATCCTCATGTGTCAGTGGATAATGAATGGTCGCCAAAGGAAGATCACCCGAATAACTCGGTGGTACTGCATGACATGTATTTGTGTATAGGCGGTGCTGCGGTTGCTCGGACTGATGCAGGCTGCGATTTAATTGACGCTGAAAAGAAGCATACTGCAGCTCCTGTTGCCGAGATGACGAAATTGGCGAGTGATGCTGGGCAGTTCGGGGCAGATACTCAATATGCAAACGATGCAGTCAAAAGGATAACAGAGCTGGCTGCGAGCGAGAAAGCACTCAGTGGAGAAAGCAGGACAAAATGGTTTTCAGAACTGCGCACATTGTTCGGTTGCATCCATGCAGAAGACAAAGTTGGCTTGCTCCGCAAGATCCAGACGTCAGACGCTTGCACGCAAGCGGAATTGGGTTGGCTGGCGGCAGAATCCGCAAAAGCGATTCACTATCAGAAGAAGACTGCATGCCATACTAATGACGCCGCCAGAGAACGCGCTTGCAAACGAGCCACCACTCAGATTGCCGAATTTGCTATAGCGCTTCCTTATGAAGCAAAGAAACACTATTATTCAAAACTGATAGAACGAAACTAGTTCTTCTTAAAGCGAGGATGATCGATGGACTATATTCCGCCCGAACGCCCTGCTCTCATAGCACAGGCAAGGGATGAAGAGCGCCGGGGTGCAGGTAAGATTTGTTACACAGGCCAGATCGACCAAATGGATCTACTGGATGATTTTCATAGCTTGGGCACATTCGAAGACTGGGATCGCCAACGGAAGCACGGGCTAAAACTGGGTCAGTATTTTCCATTGTGCCAGTCAGATGATAATCAATTGACGTTTTATGTGCAGGAACACAAGCCGTGTTCAGTGCCAACGTTCGCGGCATTTCGTGCGCTGACGAAACTAAATCGTCCGGACGATCCATGGTTGCCTGAGAAGCAGATTGGTCTGGTAACTGAGATACTTGGCGATAAGCTGGATAAGTCCAAATTTGACTTAAAGGCACGTGTGGACGACGTTGGAGGCAGAAAAGTACTGGAGGTAGCTACAATAAGCAGGCAAAAGCCGACTCTTGTAGGAAGAGCTTACTTGGTGGTATCTGACGCGAAAAATCGAGTGATTGAAGAAATCGGCTTCAAGGGGGCAAAAAAAGAAAATAGATACTGGCTTGACGAGGCCGGCTCGATGCTTGCCAGCGTCAAATTCATCAAAGAGTCCACACAAAGACCTTGAATCATGACCAACATTCCAGAAATTAGCGGACCCCCTTGGCCTTACAACAAAGAAACAACGTCACAATCGAGTGGAGCTAGCAACATGAAAAAAGCAGGACTTGGACAAAATGCCTGAAGACAAAGACACTTTAATGAACAAAACTGTAAAAGACGCTGTTGTAGCAAATGAAGCCGAACCAATAGTTTCAACACCGACAGGATGCGTTCATAAGCCAGCGACTCCTTTAGGGGCGCCTACAAATGAGACTGTGAAAGACACTGTGGTGGCAAATGAAGCAGACACAGTAGCAGCACAACCAACAGGAACAGGAAGTGCTAAGACTCCTTTGGAAGTGCCTATTATCCCAACTGTCCGACGCTTAAATCCTGGAGATGTTGTAGGTGACAAGTATGAAATACTGTCTCATCTTGGTAAGGGTGGTATGTGCACCGTATACAAGGCTAAGCATTTGCTTTTGAAGCGGGTTGTTGCTCTTAAGATGCTGCACGAGAAGCTTGTAATTGACAAAGACGCTATCCAGCGATTTCAACGAGAAGCTGTAGCGATCTGTTCTCTTAAACATCCCAATATCGTCGAAGTTTATGGCTGCGGAGTTTATGAAACAGTGCCTTTCATGGCAATGCAGTATTTAGAAGGCAAAAGCCTGGAGCAGTTGTTGGAGAATAAAGTCCGGCTATCTAAAGAAGAAGCCCTGCCAATCTTCACGCAGATTCTTGATGCTCTTGCTCATGCGCACGCAAACAATATAATTCATCGCGACCTGAAGCCAAGTAACGTGATGCTCACTGACTCAGGGCAGGTGATATTAGTTGATTTTGGCATTGCCAAGATACTTCCAGAGTCGGGAAAGGAATTGCAGAAGCTAACGCAGACTGGCGAAGTATTTGGGACTGTGCTCTATATGAGTCCTGAGCAATGCAGAGCCGAGGATCTGGATGCTCGTTCGGATCTCTATTCCATGGGTTGCTTGATGTATGAAGTTCTAGATGGACAACCGCCTCTGCGGGGAGATACATCTTTCAACACCATGTCCAAACATTTGAATGAATCTCCCAGGGAAAGCAAAATTGTTGCTGGTGAGTTTGGCTCAGTTGTTCTTTCCGCTTTGGAAAAAGACCCAGCTGCAAGACCGCAGACCGCACTGGAGCTGAAGGAATCACTCTTAGATCCCGCTTCTTTTACGGGGGAGCCTATTCCGAAAGAAAAACAACAGAAACCCCATATTACGAAATGGGCAATCCTGTTTGGTACTCTTGTTCTAGGAGTTGTGCTCTTAGGAGCTTTCACTTACTGCAATATTTTATCGCCGCCATCCCGTTCTGCTCAATTGGACAAGGAAATTGAATCCATATTTAAGAACGAACCAGGCCGCATGGACAAAATCTTCCCAATCATGACGGAATTGATCAAATCTGCAAGAACTACGCCCAGTTATCGCGGTGTGCAACTGATTCGGGTTCGTAAATTAGAAAGGGAAGTGGCTTCCATACCTGAAATAATTAAGCGAAGCAGACTTCAGCTTAGAATCGTGACCTTCTACCGGAATTTGGGAAGACCGGATGAAGCAGTGGCGCTAGCTAAAGCGACAATAGTATCGCTCGAAGCTTTTATTAGCAAAGAGCAGCCACATCCCGAGCATTACCGTGACCTAGAATTAGCTTGCAAAATAGTTTTGCAATTGAGTGAGAATGATGAAAAACTGCTTGACACAACTCTTGGAAAGCATTGCATTTTAGCTCAAATTTACTTTACTCAGGGCAGGTACGCAGAGTCTGAGAAGGAGGAAAAAACTGCTTTGACGATTGTACAAAGTCGGCCCAATCACAATCCTCTATCTGAAGTTCTTGTGCTTGATAATTTGGCTTCTTTCTTCTTGATCTATAACAAACCTAAGGATGCCGAACCCATTCTACTTAAAGAATGGCAAACGTGTCAGCGACAGAAATATCAGAAGGGATGGGAACCTAACTCCTTGCTGACAAGGACCATCGGGTCCAGGCTTAGACGGTGTTATATTTCGGAAGGCAAAACAGAAGAAGCCGCTAGAATAAGCAATCTGATTAATCCATAGAACAATATTCGCTTGTGTCGCTATGTCAGATCGAATACTTGTTGGCTAATGCTGGCAACACAGGCACCGATAGGCTTAGATCCCCTGGCAGCGCAGGCGTCGAATGCAATACGACGTGTTTGTTTCTTAGCACAGTAATGGCTACTGTTGTAGGAACCTCTTTAGCAGCGACGCCAATAGTTGCCCTGTCAATCCAGCAGGTTCCCCTCTTGACCCACTGCTGGCGTCCGTCTTGAGTATAAGTCGTTGAGCCAAGTGGTTTGCCTGAGCTATTTAGGGCTACGATTTTTACGGTAAAATTCACTGTTTCTGGTTTCAATGCTTTCCAGACAAGTGACAATGATACCTCATCGCCAGAAACATGGGCTTTTGCGCTTCTGCACATCAAATACGGAGATAAAGTGATGTTACTTACTGAGGCACCATCTGCCATTGAACTTGCTTCAGCGTCTGTTAGGTGGTGAATTGTTGGCAGGCTAAAATAAACAAACACACCAAATGCTAGCGATTCAAGAACTAACAGTATGCGACGCCAGACTACAGCTGGTAGGGGAATGATGCCTCGCGCTGCTGCTGCGCCATCCTCAGTAACGGCACTGAGCAAGACTGGGACTGTTTGGTGCAATGAATCAGTGTTGCTTGAGGTAACCAATTGAATTTTGCTCTCTGCGAAATTTATGAAAGCAAGGCCGTATTTCATCATGAGTTTGCGCATTGGTTTTTCAACTATTTCAAACATGAGATGGGTAGACACAAATAACGAGGCAATGAAAACGAGGCAAGCATTGACTGATTGCTCTTGTGGAAAGTTGACCCCCAAAAAAGTAATTAATACGCTATGCAATAGGTAGATGCCGAAACTCAATTCTCCTAATAACACCAGCAAAGGGGCCCTTAAGAGTTTAGATATCCACCCACTGTCTAAAGCAAAAATGATGATGAGCATCGCACATCCCAGCACGGCAGAGCCGGTGTTCTGAAGCCAGAACGCACCACCATCGCCAGCCCAGGGTACAGAAGCGTAACGAAGGGTACTGCTACATTGGTTAATTATGCAAACCCACGCAATAATACTCAGTTCCAAAAGTGTAGCAAAATTTCTATTGAGATTTATGGAGGACACACGATTACGCCAGAAAACTGCAGTAGTCATCCCGATTCCAAAGCTGAATATGCTCGAGAGAGGACTTATAAACAATAATCCCTGGTAAGAAAGCTGCATGGGGGCAAATTCAGGGAGATGGACAGAATTGGAAAAACCGATAAGCAATGCCAACACAAAGGTCGTAACTGCCAGGGGTAGATACCATTTTTTCTTCATGCCCCAGAGCAAAAATGGAAAGCACAAATAGAAGAACATCTCAGTTGAGATGCTCCAGGCGGTGGCGTTGTAGGAGAAGTACGCATGCCGTGATGGCGTTCCCCACGATTGCAGCAAAAACAGATTGCGCAGGAATAATGGCGCGTCGCCAGGTTTTACTTTAAAAACTTCCGGCAACAAAAACAGAAGCAGCGAAAGACTGGCCACATGAGCTGGCCAAATTCGCGAAAACCGAGCGAAATAAAAGCTGACTGTAGCTTTAAAGTCTTTTAGATCGACATAATTGTAAGTAAGAATGAATCCGGAAAGTACAAAGAAAAATGTAACAGCTTGCTCGGGGATGTACTTATTATGCAGCCCCTGCAAGCATGTGAACCGCTCGCCCCCATGATATAACAGGATTGCAAGAGCCGCAAAGAACCTTAAGCTGGTTAGAGGCTTTATTTCTTTACGTGCAACAGATGTTGTTCTGAACTTAGCAGCACAAATGGAAGAAGGCTGCGTCATCAGCATTCTATCGGCACGATCCTCAGCAATTGCTGTCTTTGTCATCAGTTGCGTTTACCTGCTGAGCGAGATTGTACAATGTGGAGACACGACAGAAATGAGCCCGTGTTCAAATTATTGATTTTATAAGAAGTAGGAACTTTTGTACTTTTGGCTTATGCAGAGCCTCTACCTCACGTCTAAAGCCTTAAACATTGAGTCTGTGGGGCATAGAGGCACGTCAAAGACTTTGCACCTGGTGACTGCTTCGCTATCCTGAGTCGTGAAGCAGGGAGTGATTTTTCGTTAATAGGCAATGGATGAAGATCACTTCTTTGGGAGATCCAGGTCGGCGGCGTCACAGTCTTTGATCAACCCGGGCTGCAAAACCCTTTGCCTAGGCGAACAGGACAGTCTTGAAAGGCTCCATTTGGCAATTTCTTTCAAATAAATTTCAGACAAATCAATATTTTCCTTTTGATTTTACTACAAGTGACATTGGCTAATTAATACAAGTTGATTATTTAAGCCAAGCCGCTGCCAACTGGACAATGCTACGCTCAGTCTTGCAAGTGAATACTATGGAGATTGACTACAAATGCATTTTGCACACACTTCTGAGCCCGAAGAAATAACCACTCTCAACTTAGGTCGAAATTTGATTGTTGGCGAAAAATATAGAGTTCTTCTTCGCTCTGGTGGTGGTGTCGAAGGTGGTTGGCAACTCATCTCAGTCGCACAGGACGGTAAGCTGCTGTTAGCTAAGACAGCTTCAACTATCCCAAACTGCTTTTTCCTTCGTCAGTAAATTCAATACAAGAACACGAGATGGAACGGAATCACGACCATGAGCGAACAACCCACGATGTTGCTGCCAGAGACTTTCCACACGGACTGGACAGGAAATCAATCGTGGATCATCATATAAGGACAATAAATACTGGCATACTGGCGGGACGAAGCCGGCTCGATGCTGGCTGGCGTCAAATCTGTAAAAGCGAAGACACAAAGCCCCTGAATCATGAGCAATATTCTAAAAATTGGTGAGATATTTGACGGAAAGTACGAAATACTAGAGGTTCTTGGGAGTGGTGGAATTGGTACTGTTTTCAAGGCTCTGCAGCTCGATTGCAAGCGAATACTTGCGTTGAAAATTCTCCATGAAGATGCAGCCTTTGACGAAGAATATAGGGCAAGATTTGTGCGTGAAGCTCAGGCGCTGAGCCAAGTCCGGCATAAAAGCATAGTAAATGTCTACCATCTTGGTGTTTCAGCCACAGGGATTCCGTATATGGCAATGGAGTGGGTGGCAGGCAAGAGTATTCGAGCCATTTTAAACTCGCTCGATCGCATGCCCGTGATCCAATCACTAACGATCATCCTTGACGCAGCCAGAGCGCTTTCATTTGTGCATCAACACAACATCATTCATCGTGATTTAAAGCCCGAAAACATTCTGGTTGTGCAATTACCTGATCCCAATACGCCGAAGTTGGTTGACTTTGGTCTAGCAAGAGTAAGCAGCTTGAAAGAACAAAATCTAACAAGTTCTGGTGAGTTACTAGGCACTGCTTCGTACATGAGTCCAGAACAATGCAAGGGCAAGCCAGTTGATTTCAGCTCTGATATTTATTCGCTTAGTGTTTGTTTCTATGAAATGATAGTTGGCGAAAGGCCCTTCATTGCTGATACTCCGATTGGGCTTATGTACAAGCACATTAATGAACCTGTTCCAACCATCATTTACAGCCAGGTAGATCTTTTTCATTCCTCCTTAAACGAGATTGTTTCGAAGGGAATGTCTAAAGACCCCAGACAAAGGTTTGGCAGCATGGAAGAGATGGCAAATAAAATAGAAGAGAGCTTAAAAGTTTTGGAATCTAATGGAAACCGGACCTCCGGAAAGCTAATTCAGCAGCCGTTTTTTGCCGTTGTTTTGTTGAGTGCAGCCTGCTTCCTGTGTTGCTTCGTTTTCATGTGGAAACAAAATTCCACGCTGATTCAATATGAGAGAGACGCTTCGTCCCCCAAAGCTGGGGCCTTGGAGATGCAACGGGACGCCAAATACGAACATATGTATAAAAGCGCGTTGATAATATCTGAGAAAAATTATGGTTCTGATAGCTCTCAAATCCTAAAACCTCAAGACAACCTGGCTCAGCTTTACCAAAACCAAGGTAGGTACGCAGAGGCAGAGCCGTTGTGGAAGCGCTCCTTAGAAATAAGGGAGAAGGCATATGGTCCAAATAGCGCGGACGTAGGCTCCAGCCTTCAACTCCTAGCGAGATTTTATTTTCAAGCACGCAAATACAAACAGGCAGAGCCGTTGCTGATACGTGCATTGGCTATACAGGAAAAGGTGGTAGGTCCTAATGAGCCAGGGCTTGCCCATGTTCTTTATTATTTGGCAGTAAATTATCAAAGTCAAGGCAAGTACTTAGAGGCTGAGCCTCTGTTGAAACGGGCCCTGGCGATTAGGGAAAACGCGGACATTGTCGAACGACTTGCTTGCTGTTATCGGAGTACCGGCAAGCTAACGGAGGCAAGCAAATTAGAGGCGAGAGCTAAAGCCATAAGAGGGAAAGAAGAGTAATGAATATCGTCCACCGGCAGTTTTTGTTCACGAATCCAAGCTCCATCATTTCACGCGACATTGTCGGCAGCATTGGGTATATGAAATTGAACCTCTGTTGCGGTTGAGGACGAGTAAAGTACGCGCTGAAGAAAATTAGAAAGCAAGGCGGTCGTCCACAGTCACAACAGCCTACATGACCAGCAGAAGCCGTAGAGATGGTCTAATTGATTAGAAGGTCAAGGCAGTCCGCCACAACAAACCTTGAAGACAACAAGAATCGAGGCATACGAGGCATAATCAGATGCTGCAAACAGAGGAATCGACCAGCAACAAGCGCCGCCGAGATGGTCTAATTGAGTTCGTCCGGTTCTACCTAGATCAGTTCTTCGGCTCATCCGAACAAATAAAATCGCTTGCGGACTGCTTCAAACGTAGTCCTCAAGAACGTAGGACTCTTGAAGGTTACATACTCTATTGGCACTTTAATTGGCGCTGGTATTGGTTCATCCGGAAAAAGCAGAGTGCCATTGCATGGAAATATCTGGGCTGGAAACACTTTTTGATTCGCCACATCCGGAAACTTCAGATATACGAGCAAAGGCTAATGTTGGCTATTTGTGAGAAGACGCTCGGACCAAATGATCCGTTTGTGGCTACAAGGCTCCAAAAACTAGCGCAATCTTATTACAAACCAACTGCGGAATGGTTGCGCCCATCAAATGAAGAGTTTGCCAAGGCAGAGCTTCTGTTGAAGCGGTCATTAGCAATTAGGGAAATTGTGCTTGAACCAAATGATAAAGATGTGGACAGGAGCCTCCTTCGTTTGGGGGAATGCTTGACTACTCAAGGGAGATACGGTATAGACAAGTGGCAACAGGCAGAGCAGTTATATAAGCGTTTGTTGGCAAGAAGAGAAAAGGCGCTTGGTCGCAAAGTACAAATCGCTTTTTACTTACCAAATGACCTCGTTATAGCCTGGAGCCTCCATAGGATTGCGCAGTGCTATTCTGAACAAAAGCAAAAAGGTAAGTTGGTAGATCAAGAGCAACTGTTGAGGGGGTCGTTAGCAATTAGGGAGATGGTGCTCGGACCAAATCACCCTGATGTATGCTGGACCCTTGCTGCCCTAGGATGTTGCTTAAAATGTCAAGGCAAGCATGAGGAGGCCCAGCCATTTTTCGAGCGTTATGATGCTACCAAGTCAATGGAGAAGGCGAGTCGCTCACGCCCCAAAGACCTGATAAACAAATTTTTCGGAGCGACTCGATGACGCTATCCCGATCCTTTAAGCCATGGGAGAAGCCGACTGCTCAGCAGCCGATTGAGGTTTTCCGTAATGTCTAACCCAATTGAGCTAAACCATTTTCCTG
>Ga0182030_10015110_pt1 | contig 15160 bp, 18 predicted proteins | sample 812S3MmetaG_FD_121299 | JGI IMG/M metagenome (GOLD analysis project Ga0182030, IMG submission 121299) | Permafrost microbial communities from Stordalen Mire, Sweden - 812S3M metaG (Illumina Assembly) | ecosystem: Environmental > Terrestrial > Soil > Wetlands > Permafrost | place: Sweden... | reverse complement strand
GCGTCGCGCGAGTACGAGATCACTCTGATGGAGCACGTGATTGGCGGCCAGCGGTTCGGTCTGGGTTGGGGGTCGCCCGCGCAGGCCACTGTGGCGATGAAGGACGGCTGGTACCACGAGACTTCAACGGGCTGGCAGGTCAACACGACCGGCTTCGTCCAGTTTCAGGGGCGGTTCTATCTGGTGACGATTATGACCGAGAGCGACCCGGTTGAGACCTACGGGATCAACACCGTGACAACACTGTCGAGTGACATCTGGAAGTATCTACTGCCGCGATAAGAGCAGGCTCGCGAGCGTGGTTCGCGGCTCGCTGATCTGCGACATCAGTGCCGACGTGTCGAGGTGCTCCTCAATGAGATCGGCCAATGTGTCGAGTCGGGCCTCGCGTCGAGCCGCGAAGTTGTGGTGGGTGTCGGCGATGAAACGCTTGTTCGCGCGCGTCGCTACCTCGGTGAGGTACGTCCGACGCCACTCGTCGTTTTCGAACAGGCCGTGCCACAACGTTCCGGCCACCGGCCCGCGCGCGCAGCCCTGATCGGCGAAGAACGCGGGGCCGTCGACAAACACGCGACCGTGATGAATCTCATAGCCGTGTACCGTCGATCCGTCGCGGAGCGTCGCGTGAACCTGAGCGAGGACCTTGTCGCTCTGAAACACCGTGCGCGTCGGTAGAAGCCCGAGTCCTTCGACTGAGTCCTCCCCACTTTCGATGCCGTCATCAATGCGGCCGCCGAGCATCTGGTAGCCGCCGCATAGTCCGAGGACGGAGCGTCCATCGGCGACGCGACGCGCGAGGGCCACGTCGAATCCTCGTTGGCGCAGCCAGGTCAGGTCGTTCACCGTGGCACGAGTTCCCGGCAATACGACCAGGTCGCAGTCGGCCATCTCTTCGGGACGGTAGAGCGGTCGCAGTACGACGCCCGGTTCGTCGACGAGTGGATCGAAGTCGGTGATATTGGACGCTCGGGGGAGAGCCACAATTCCCACCGACAAGACGTCCTCGCCGCACGGGGCGACGGTGTCGAGCCACGACGAGAAATCAGTGGCGTCCTCCGCGTCGAGTTCTAGGCCCCGTCGATAGGGGAGCACGCCCCAGGTCGAACGACCGGTGAGTTCGCTGAGCTGATCAATACCGGGTTGAAGAAGCTCCCTCGAGCCGCGGAACTTGTTCACGATGAATCCACGAACGAGATGTTGATCGCGAGGCTCGAGAACCGCGAGAGTTCCCACGAGCGATGCAAAAACGCCTCCGCGGTCAATATCGCCAACGACGACGGCGGGTACATTGGCGGCAACCGCGAAACCGAGATTCGCGATGTCGCTGTGGCGAAGATTGATCTCGGCGGGACTGCCCGCTCCCTCACAGATCACTACGTCAAAGCGACGGCGCAGCTCGGCGTGCGCCTCGACCACAAGCTCGAGCAAGCCGTGTTTATGGTGCCATCCGATCGTCGCGTCCAACTCACCTGCGGGATGGCCGAGAACGATCAGTTGACTACTCGTGTCAGTGCCGGGCTTTAGGAGCACCGGATTCATCAGCACGTCCGGTTCAATTCCTGCGGCTTGAGCCTGGATAACCTGAGCGCGGCCGATCTCGCCCCCATCGCGCGTCACAAAGGAGTTGAGAGACATGTTCTGCGCTTTGAATGGCGCCACCGACAGGCCCTGACGCGCGATCCAGCGACAGAGACCGGTGACGACTGTACTTTTCCCGGCGCCAGATGAGGTGCCGAGGACGAGCAGTGAACCCGACGTCATGAACGCACCTCGACTCGCATCAGGAGGTGGCGCCTTTCGTTGATCGAATATCAGCCACGAGTCTCTCGTGGATGAATGCGGCGCGGGACAACAACGAGTTCGCCGTCGTCCGTTCGAAGGATGCGCACTCGTGTTCCGAAATGAAAGTCCAACGAGTCTTCGCGTAGAACTTCTTCCGCCGTGCCGGAGGTGACAATCGCGCCACTCCCCAGTAGAAGTAGTTCATCTGCGAACTGCGCAGCCAGGGTGAGATCGTGCATGGCGCTCACGACCGTGAGTCCGCGTTCAATGCGAAGTTCATCGACGAGTTCAAGTGCCTCGACTCGTCGGCCGAGGTCGAGCGCGCTGGTGGGTTCATCGAGGAGCAGGACTGGCGCGTCCTGGGCGAGGGCTCGGGCAAGCACGAGTCGCTGAAGTTCGCCGCCCGACATCGTCGTGAGGTGGCGTTCGGCGAACGCGCCGAGCGAAAGACGCTCAAGGAGCACGAGTGAGCGTTCGCGATCGTTGGGTCCTTCGGCTCCGAAATAGCCGAGATGGGGCAGTCGCCCTAGTGCCACGTAGTCAACAGCGCGCATCTCCGGCGGGAACTCCGGCTTCTGGGGGACGTAGGCGACGAGTTGCGCAAAGGCCCTCGGACTGAGCCCTGCGGTAGAACGTCCCCGAACGCGTACTTCACCCGCGAAGCCAATGAGTCGGGCGACCGCCTTCAGCAACGTCGACTTGCCCGCACCGTTGGCGCCAATGAGCCCAACCCAACTGCCAGTGTTCACGTCGAAACTGACGCCACCGAGTGCTTCTACGTTGCCGTAGCGTACCAAGACATCACGCAACTCGACGATGGGCTCCGCGGTCTCGGGTGAGCGTAGCGCCGACACGCTAGAGGACTCCTTGGTGGGCTCGACGGGAGCGCAGCACGAAAATGAAAAATGGACCACCGACGAACGCCGTCACGACGCCGAGAGGGACCTCGGCGGGAGATTCGATCGTTCGCGCGACCAGGTCGGCCAAGATGAGAAATGTTGCGCCGCCCACGATCGACACGGGTAGCACGACGCGGTAACTCGCGTTGGTCGTGAGACGAACAACGTGGGGGACGATGATGCCGACGAATCCGATCAGTCCGCTGACCGAGACGGCCGCCGCGGTGCCGAGCGTCGCCGCCGCGACGACGACGAGCCGCACCCGGCGTGGGTTTACACCCAAACTGCTCGCTTCCTCCTCACCGAGTCGAAGGACGTCGAGCAGGCGACGATGCATAAGGAGCACCGTCGTGCTGACGATGACGTAGGGCAGGATGAGCCAGACGTCCGACCACGTGGCGAAGTTGAGGCTGCCGAGTATCCACGCGTACACCGCCTGCAGGTCGGCCGAGTGTTGCTGTTGCAGCGCAGTTTGCGCGGCGGTGAAGAGCGCTGCGACGGCGACTCCCGCCAAGACCACCGACGTACCCGAAGAGCGTCCCCCAAACTTGGCACCCACCAAGTAGGTCAGCGTCACCGCGGCCGTGCCGCCGATGAAGGCCGCCACCGGCAACATTGACGTCGTTCCCCAGTGCGAGACGATCACAATCGTGGCGCCGAGTCCCGCCCCTGCAGCGACGCCCAGTAAGTACGGGTCGGCGAGAGGGTTGCGAAAGACCCCCTGGTACGAGGCTCCGCCGGCGGCGAGCATGGCACCCACAATGCCGCCGAGGACCACGCGCGGAAGTCGGATTTCCCACACGATCCCTTGGTCAATGGTGGATGCCGACGAGTGGTAGTGCACCAGCGGGACGTGGGAGAGCAAGACTCCTATCACCGTCGAGATCGAGAGATCGGCCGGCCCAATCGCGGTGCTGACGAGAACCACCGCGATCAGAGCGACGCCGGTGACGATCAGCGGCCAGCGCGGTGAGATCGGCGCGGTCGAGAGAACGGTCCGTCGCCGCCACCCGTGAGACTTAGAAACGGTCGGGGTACTCACGACGAGGTCGACACCTTTTTCCCGTTGAGGGCGTTCGCGACGTCTTGAAGAAGGATGACAATGCGTGGTCCCCAGCGAGAGGCGATGTCGTCGTTGAGGGGCACGATGCGGTGACTCTTCACGGCGCTCAGCACGGACCAGCCCGGGCGCTTGCTCACCGACGCCGCATTCGCCTTACAACAGATCGTGTCGGCAAGAAAGATGTACGTCGGATTGGCTTTCAAGATGAACTCGGCACTGAGCTGGGGGTAGCCGCCGCTCGAGGCCACCCCCTTTGCGCTGTCGCCGATGGACTTGAGGCCTAACAGAGCAAACAACTGACCTACGAATGTTGTGGACGTCACCGAGTAGTAGGTGGGGTCAACCTCGTAGTAGTAGGTCGTACCGCTCGTCGCCTTGTGGGTCGTGGCGATGATGTGAGAGATTTTCGTTTTGATCGACGCGACTTCTTTCTGCGCCTGGGACGCGTGACCCGTGGCTTGACCGAGGGGGCCGTACTGGGCGTAGGCCGCGGTCAGATTGCCGGCTGTCGGTAGGTAGAGAACGGGTATCTTGAGCGCTTTCATCTGCGCCAGGAAACCCGCGGGATCCACTGCTACAACGACGAGATCAGGGTTGTACTTCGCGAGCGCCTCGACGTTGGGCTCGTAGCCATTGAGAGTCGTCTTTGGCGCCGTGGCGGGGTAGTCCGAATACTCATCGACGGCCTTGACCTGGGAACCGGCGCCGATGGCGTAGAGCATCTCGGTAGCCGTGGGCGAGAGCGACACGATCGAAGTGGGCGACTTGGTAATCGTGAAGGTGCCATCGGCAAACTTGAGCGTGACGGGGAACTCCGCCTTAGCGGCCGGCCGGGTAGCCCCAGCGGCCAAGGGCGCCAAAACTCCTATGAGAATAAGAAGAGCCAAAAGACTCTTTTGAACAGAACGCATAGTTAATCTCCGTTAGCTAGATCGGAGGAAAAACGTTCCGCCCGCTCCAACGGAGTGGAACGAATCGCCCTTCCACCGAGGACTGATTACGTCGATGTAGGGAAGGCGACCGGACTCGTCCCCAAAAAGGGGCATTACCGTTGCGGGACAGCGCCGGAATTGCACCGGACTTCGCTACGACTACATCACCTCGACGTGGAGTCGAAGTACCGCGAGCCTACATGCGCACGCGAGTTCGCGTGGGGTGACACGAAGGGTTCAGGTGGTCCCTCATTACGCTGGCTAGCGTGGCTGACCGCCTCGTGCCCTTCACCGGTGTTCTCAACTTTCGAGACCTCGGAGGGTACGAGACCGAGGACGGGCGTCACACGCGATGGGGACGGCTTTTTCGTAGTGACGCGATGCACGATCTCACGGAGGAGGATCTCGAGGTGTTTCGGGGTCTCGGTATCGCCTCGGTGGTTGACTTGCGAAGCGTCTCTGAGGTGGAGCGCACGGGCCGCGGGCTCCTGACCCACGAACCTCTTAACTTTGTGAACTCTCCCGTCCTTACGACCCTCCAGACCGATGAGTCTCGAGTGGACATCGACGAGGGCTACATGGCGCGCCGCTACCTCGAGTACCTCAAGATGGGGGCTCCCGCCTTTGTCCGGGTATTCGAGGAGATGACCAACGCCGAGAGCTATCCGCTGGTCTTTAACTGCTTTTTGGGGAAGGACCGAACCGGAGTCGTCGCGGCGCTGGTCCTGAGTTGCTTGGGTGTCCGGCGCTCAAGCATCGTCGAGGACTACGCCCTCACCGCGCCCCGGGTGGTCCTCATCGTCGAGAAGCTTCTCCGTGACCCCCTCTTACGCGGGGAGGTCGCCCACGACAATCCCTTGCTGCTGGGCGCCCGCGAAGAGACGATGTCCAACTTTCTCTCGGAGGTGGACCAACGCTTCGGTGGTCCGATCGCCTGGGCTCTCGGCGCCGGGGTCCCCGGCGAGAGCATTGAACGCCTTCGTGATCTCCTCCTTGATGAGGGGTAAGACCCGTATTTCCCTGTTTGTGGGCCCCCGTTTCGCACGCCCGCGCGTTCGGAGAGCCGAAGAGTTGAAAAATGGCGCCAACCCGTAGAATGGGACAGCGCGACTCACGATGTCGCGAGGGCGAGGTACCGGAAAAATGCCGTTGTTTTTGCGTTTTTCAATTTTTCCGGTAGAATAGTAAGCCGACCTCGGGGCAGGACTCCCAAGGTCTATCCGTGAAGGAGTTTTGCTCCCGCACGCCCCGCAGTGAAGATACAAGGAGAAAGAACCTGAGTAAGCCTAAGGAAGATGCGTTCACCGTAGAGGGAACCGTCGTCGAGCCACTGCCGAACGCCATGTTTCGTGTCGAGTTGGAGAACGGGTATACCGTCCTCGCTCACAGTTCGGGAAAAATGCGCATGCACCGCATCCGCATCCTTCCCGGCGACAAGGTCCAGGTAGAGATCACGCCCTACGACATGACTCGCGGCCGCATCACTTATCGCTACCGCTAACTCACGTTTTTCAAGTTCGAGAAAGTAATCAAATGAAAGTTCGCGCAAGCGTCAAACCCATCTGTGAAAAGTGCAAGGTCATTCGACGGGCCGGGGTTGTTCGCGTGATCTGTGAGGCAAACCCGCGCCACAAGCAGCGTCAGGGTTAGGAGAAAAACGATGGCTCGTATTGCTGGTGTTGACATTCCGCGCGACAAGCGCACCGTTATTGCGCTCACCTATATCTTCGGCGTTGGTCCCACCATCGCTCAGCAGATAACTGCCGCGACTGGGATTAACGAATCCACTCGCGTGAAGGATCTCACCGAGTCCGAAGTCAACGCTCTTCGTACCTACATTGACCAGAACGTCACCGTCGAAGGTGACCTGCGTCGCGATGTCGCCCAAGATATCAAGCGCAAGATGGAGATCAACTCGCTCCAGGGAATTCGCCACCGCAAGGGCCTGCCCGTTCGCGGCCAGCGGACCCGCACTAACGCTCGCACCCGCAAGGGACCCAAGCGCACCGTCGCCGGTAAGAAGAAGGTAACGAAGTAATGGCTAAGCCCACTACGGCTCGCAAGGTCCGCAAGAAGGAACGAAAGAACGTCGCCTTTGGCGTGGCTCACATCAAGAGTTCCTTCAACAACACCATCGTCTCGATCACCGACCCCGAAGGTAACGTCCTCTCCTGGGCGTCGTCGGGTCAGGTTGGCTTCAAGGGCTCACGTAAGTCCACGCCCTACGCGGCGCAACTCGCCGCAGAGAAGTGTGCACGCGCGGCCATGGAGCATGGTGTGAAGAAAGTCGACGTGCTGGTGCGCGGACCGGGTTCGGGTCGTGAGACGGCCATTCGTTCCATCGCCGCCGCCGGCATTGAAGTGGTGGCGATCAAGGACGTAACTCCGCTGCCGCACAACGGATGTCGCCCCAAAAAGCGGCGTCGAGGTTAAGGAAAAAAATGGCTCGTTACACAGGACCCGTCTGTCGACTCTGTCGGCGTGAGCGCACGAAGTTGTACCTGAAGGGTGAGCGTTGCTTTACCTTGAAGTGCCCCGTCGCTGAGAACTCGGATCGTCGCATCCGCGCCTTCCCGCCGGGCATGCACGGTCGCGACCGCCAGCGCCAAGGTTCGGAGTACTTGACCCAGCTTCGTGAGAAGCAGAAGGCTCGTCGTATCTACGGCGTGCTGGAAAAGCAGTTCCGCAACCTCTACGAAGAGGCCAACCGTCGTCCCGGCATGACCGGCGTCAACCTGCTCCAGTTCCTCGAGACACGCCTGGACAACGTGGTGTACCGCGCGGGATGGGGTGCGTCGCGCTCCCAAGCCCGTCAATTAGTGCGCCACGGTCACGTCAGCATCAACGGCAAGCGCGTCGACATCCCCTCATACCGCGTTCGTCCTGGCGAAGTCGTGTCGTTGAAGGCCGCGACCCGCGAGAACTTCAACGTGAAGCGCAACCTCGATGTCCTCGACCGCAGTGTCCCGGGCTGGCTGGAGACGGGCGACAGTGGTTTTAGCGTCACCGTGCGCGTCGTTCCCCAGCGCGAGCAGATCGACGAGTCGATCCAAGAGCAACTCATCGTCGAGTTGTACTCCAAGTAACCGATCTTTTTACATACCCCTAGGAGTCCCTATGTTGATCATCCAACGACCCACTATCGAAGCCCTCGGCGACGAAGTCAACAACCGCCAGTCCTTTGGCATCGGCCCGCTCGACCCGGGCTTCGGCCACACGCTCGGTAACTCGCTGCGTCGCACGCTGTTGTCGTCGATTCCCGGCGCCGCCGCCACACGCGTCAAGTTCGACGCCGTACTGCACGAGTTCGGCGTTATCGAAGGCGTGAAGGAAGACGTGCAGGACATCACGCTGAACCTGAAGGACCTGCTTCTTCGCGTTCACTCCGATGAGCCTGTCACCCTGCGCCTCGACAAGCGCGGCGAAGGCCCGGCCCTGGCGTCGGACCTGTCCACCACGGCTGACGTAGAGATCTTGAACGGCGAACTGCACTTGGCGTACCTGACCAACCCCCGTGCCGCGTTGACCTTTGAGTTGACCGTAGAGCGCGGTAAGGGCTACGTCGGTGCCGAAGGCAACAAGGGATCTTCGACCATTGGTGTGATTCCCCTCGACGCCATCTTCTCGCCCGTGCGTCGCGTGAGCTTCGAAATTGAGCCCGTGCGCGTCGAGCAGAGCAAGGACTTCGACCGTCTCGTCATTGACATCGAGACCGACGGTTCGATCTCGCCGCGCGAGGCGCTCGCGTCTGGCGGAAAGACCTTGGGTTCACTGGTCGAACTGATCGCCAGTTTCGACGAAGAGGCCCCGTCCCTCGAACTCGGCGACGTGGGCTCGGCCCAGGCCGCCGCGAGCGAGCTCGACATTCGTATCGAAGAGCTTGGTCTCACCGAGCGTTCGCGCAACTGCCTCAAGCGCGCCGGCATCAACACCATCGCGCAGTTGGTGAACGCCACCGAGCGTGATCTCACCTCCATCACCAACTTCGGCGCCACGTCGCTGAAGGACGTGAACGACCGCCTCGACGAGCGCGGCTTGTCACTCCGAGCGGAGGACTAGAGATGCGCGGTACCCCGACCAAGGGCAAGCGTTTCGGTGGGAACTCGGCACACCAGAAGGCGATGATGGGCAACCTCGTAGCTTCGATGATCGCCGCAGAGTCCATCGTGACGACCGAGGCCAAGGCCAAGGCGCTGCGTCCCATCGTGGAGAAGGTTGTCACGGCCGCGAAGAACTCTCCCGAAGACTCCGTTCACGCGAACCGTCGCGTGGTGGCGTTCATTCGCGACAAGGACATGACTCACAAGCTCTTCACCGAGATTGCGCCGCGCTACACCGACCGTCCCGGTGGCTACACGCGCATCTTGAAGCTCGGACCGCGTCAAGGCGACAACGCGCCGATGGCGCGCATTGAGTTCGTCTGATCCACTAGGCGCCACGCAACGCTGGCGCCTTGACCTGGCCTACGACGGCCAGGAGTTCAGTGGGTTCGCCTATCAGCCTCAGCACGACACGGTCGTGGGACTCTTGCGTGCCACCCTGGCCAGCACTCTTCGACTGGTTGATGAACCGGTCATTGTGGGGGCCGGTCGCACTGACGCCGGGGTTCACGCCTTTCACCAGGTCGTCCATGTCGATCTGCCGCGCCAGACGAGGGTGCGCAGTCTGGAAGGCGAGCGTCTCGCCAACTCTCTCAACAAACAGCTTCGCGGCCGAGTGCAGATCCTGCGCGCGGTTGCCGTCGGTGACGAGTTTCACGCGCGCTTTTCTGCCCGGTGGCGTGAGTACCGCTACTTGGTCTTGGAGAACAACGCCCCGGGACTTAACACCACGAATACGTGGGCGTGGTCGGTCGCTGGTCCGCTCGACCTGGCCGCGATGAACGCCGCCGCGACACAGACGCTTGGCACTCACGACTTTCGCGCGTTCTGTCGCCGCCCGACGAACTCGCCCGCGGGGGAGCCACTCCTTCGTAGAGTTCTTACGGCGCAGTGGGAGCGGATCGACGACGAGTGGGCGATGAGCCCGCGTCACGCGCCGGCTCTTCGACTCAACATTCGGGCCCAGTCGTTCTGTCACAACATGGTGCGTTGTTTGGTGTCGTCCATGGTGGCCGTCGGACGCGGCGCTCTGGAAGAAGGCGAGATTTCCAAGCGACTTTTGAGCGGGGATCGTCACCAGTTGCCTCAACCGGCCCCGGCGGCGGGCCTCGCTCTCATTGATGTCGGATACGACGAGCTCGAAGGATAAGAAAAGAAAGTTGCTCGGTAGGCTGGCGCCATGTCAGAACCGACCACATCTGGAATACCCGTCGAGGAACTAAGCGGCGACGTTCGTCCCCAGGACAACCTCTATCGACACATGAACGAAAACTGGATGAAGCGCACCCCGATTCCGGCCGACAGAGCCGGATACGGCAACTTCGACAAACTGCGCGAAGACTCCGAGGCGGCCATACGAGAGATCGTGGAGGAAGCAGGCGGAGCGAACGAGAGCGCCGAGACGCAAAAGTTCCGCGACCTTTACGCCAGCTTCATGGACCAAGAGCGCGTTGACGCACTCGGCGCGCAGCCATTGAGCGACGACCTGGCGTTGATCGACACAGTCACCACTCTGAGCGAGTTGGTCACTGCTACCGGTCAGTTGCAGCGTGGCGGACTTTCGGGCTTCTTTGGCGTCTTCGTGGACAATGACCCGGGCAACCCCGAGCGCTACCTCGTCTTCCTTGAGCAGGGCGGTATCTCCCTGCCCAACGAGAACTACTACCGCGAAGAGCAGTTCGCCTCCGTGCGCGACGCCTACGTGATTCACATTCAGCGAATGTTGGAACTCGCGGGCCTCGATGACGCGCCGGCACGAGCGAAGCGGGTCTTTGAACTCGAGACCGAGATTGCGCGTCGCCACTGGGACAACGTGACGACGCGCGACAGTGAAAAGACATACAACCCCATGGAGTGGGCCAGCGTCCGCGACCTCTTCGTCGCCGGCCTGCCCACGGGCAGCGCAACGGTCAGTCTCGACCAGTGGGCCAGCTCCTTTGGCGCGCCGGACCACGCCTTTAGTGAGGTCGTTGTTCGCGAGCCCAGTTTCTTTCGTGATCTGGGCGAACTCTTCGACGAGGTGCGTCTTGATTCGTGGCGTGACTGGCTGCGCTGGAAGATCGTTCACGGCTATGCGTCCTATCTGTCGGCGGATTTCGTCGATGAACAGTTCGACTTTTATGGACGAACCCTCACGGGCGCTCTCGAGCTTCGCGAGCGTTGGAAGCGCGGAGTGTCACTGGTCGAGGGAGTACTCGGCGAGGCGGTGGGCCAAATATACGTGGAGCGCCACTTCCCCCCGGTCTCAAAGACTCGTATGGACGAGTTGGTCGCGAACTTGGTCGAGGCATACCGTCAAAGCATCTCGACGCTCGAGTGGATGACGCCGGCGACCCGTGAACGGGCGCTCGAAAAACTTGCCGCCTTTACCCCGAAGATTGGCTACCCCGCGAAGTGGCGTGACTACTCCGCGCTCACCCTCGACGCGGGCGACTTGATCGCCAACGTGCGGGCCTCGAATGAGTTTGAGTTTCGCCGCGAGCTTGCCAAGATCGGCGCCCCGATCGACCGTGACGAGTGGTTCATGTATCCCCAAACGGTCAACGCGTACTACAACCCCGGATTTAACGAGATTGTCTTTCCCGCGGCGATCTTGCAGTGGCCATTCTTCGATGCGAAGAGCGACGACGCCGCAAACTACGGCGGAATTGGGGCGGTGATCGGTCACGAGATCGGTCACGGCTTCGACGACCAGGGATCGAAGTTCGACGGTACCGGAAAGCTCACCGACTGGTGGGAGCCGGCCGACCGCGACGCTTTTGAAACGCGCACGCGTTCTCTCATCGATCAGTACAACGCCCTCTCGCCCGAAGAGACTCCCGACCAGCACGTGAATGGCGCGCTCACGATTGGTGAGAACATTGGTGACCTGGGTGGCCTCGGTATCGCGTGGAAGGCGTACCTCATTGCGCTGAACGGGACGGAGCCGCCGGTCATCGACGGGCTCAGTGGGGCCGAGCGCTTCTTTCTGTCCTGGGCCCAGGTCTGGCAGTACAAAGCGCGATCCGAAGAAGTCGCGCGCCGACTCGCCATAGACCCGCACTCGCCGCCCGAGTTTCGTTGCAACCAGATTGTGCGCAACATTAATGAGTTCTATGACACGTTCAACGTCACAGAGAGTGACTCGCTGTGGTTAGAGCCCGATCAGCGCGTGACCATCTGGTAATTCCCGGTACCCCGGGACTCTGCGACAGGTCGCAGATACACTCACAACCGTGAACACGAACACAGACGTTCTCATAGATTTCCTCGACACGCAACGCGAGCACGTGCTCGGCATCCTCGAGGGATTGGACGAAGAGCAGTTACGCAGTTCCATGCTGCCTTCGGGCTGGAGCCCGCTTGGAATGGTGAAACACCTCGCGTTGGCAGTTGAGCACTACTGGATCCGCTGCATCGTGGCCGGTGGGTCGCTGGATTTTTTCACCGAGAACGGCCTGCAAAACTAATGGCGAGTGGCGACTCAGCGCGCAGGACACCGGATCATCGATCTTCGAGCTTTACCGAAGCGAGATCGCCCGCTCAAATGAGATCATCCGGGCCACTCCTCTCGAGACCCCACCGGCCATCAAGGAGGAGTGGTGGGGGGACTGGGACGTCGCGGACCTGCGCTTTGTCGTTCTGCACCTGATCGAAGAGACTGCGTGCCATGCCGGCCATTTGGATGCGGCCCGTGAACTGATTGATGGTCGCCAGTGGTTTGCCTTTGGCGCCGACGACGAGACGCCAGGCGACGAACGAGATATCGAACTCGGCTAGTACGCTAGGACGGCCCTCGGAGATGGTTTTCGAGCCATTTTCGCGAAACTTGCCCCGTGGGGGCGAAGTTTCGTAAGATGGAGAGTCCCCCTCGGACCCCGTTGGGGCTGATCCGATGATTTCGTTAAGGAAGACCTGTGAAGACGTACTCGCCCAAGCCCGCGGAACTGACGCGTGACTGGTTGGTCATTGACGCCGAGGGCCTCGTGCTCGGTCGCGTCGCTACCGTCGCCGCCTCCTTGCTACGCGGCAAGCACCGCACGTTCTTCGCTCCGCACGTGGACACAGGTGACTATGTCATCATCGTGAACGCCGACAAGATCGTCATCACGGCCAACAAGGCCGCCCAGAACTTTCACTACCGCCACTCGGGATATCCCGGCGGTCTGCGGGCCACCTCGTGGCAGACGTTGATGGACACCAATCCCGCGAAGCTCGTGAGCGACGCCATTCGCGGCATGGTCCCCAAGAATCGCCTGGGCCGCGCGCAGATGGAGAAGCTCTTCGTCTACGCCGCGCTGAGCACCCGCACACGGCCCAACAGCCCAAGAGTTTTGACACCTCGGCGATTCGCCGCGGTTAAGGAGTCACGTTGACCAAACCCCTCACCCAGACCACCGGCCGCCGCAAAGAGGCCGTGGCCCGCGTGCGCCTGCGTCCCGGTACCGGCACGATCACCATTAACTCGCGAGCCTTCGATAACTACTTCACGTCGGCCACTCATCGCCAGATGGTGATGGAGCCGCTGCGTCTCATCGACGCCCAACAGACCTACGACATTGATGCCACCATCGAAGGCGGCGGGGTGGCCGGCCAGGCCGGAGCGCTGCGCCTAGGTATCTCACGCTCGCTACTCGAAATCGACGAGACCGTTCGTCCCGCGTTGAAGAAGGCCGGTCTGCTCACTCGCGACTCGCGCAAGAAGGAGACCAAGAAGTACGGTCTCAAAAAGGCGCGCAAGGCTCCTCAGTACTCCAAGCGTTAATGGTCATGCCCGTGCGCTTCGGCACGGACGGCATCCGAGGACGCGCGAGCGACGAGATCACCACGGAACTCGCGTACCGACTCGGTCGAGCCGTCGCCAGTGTCTTTTCAGTCCCGATCTTTGTCGGCTACGACACCCGGGAAAGTTCACCTACGCTGGCCGCCGCCGTTCTCGCCGGTCTGGCTGACGGAGGGGCGAGTGGCGTCAACCTTGGCTACTTCACGACCCCGGGCGTCGCGGTCATCGCTCAACAACGCGGTGGTGCGGGTGTAGTTGTCTCCGCTTCACACAATCCTTACTACGACAACGGTTTGAAGGTACTCGGCGTGGGCGGAGCCAAGCTCGACCACGCCACCGAGGCCGCCGTCGAGAGTGCGCTCAACGTCGCCGAAAGTCCCGCCGTGAGGGAGTTCGACACCGTCGAGATCGACGAGTCCGCTCAACATGACTATGTGAAGCACCTACGCGAGCTCGCTCCCGCCAACCTGGCGGCTCTGTCGATCGTGGTGGACTGCGCCAACGGTGCGGCCTCACACGTTGCCCACGAGCTCTACGAGTCGACCGGCGCCTCGCTGGCCTTTCTGCACGATCAGCCCAACGGTCGCAACATCAACGAAGGCTCGGGTTCAACCCACGTGGAAAGCCTCGTGTCGGCGGTACGCCACGCGAACGCCGACCTCGGGCTCGCCTTTGACGGGGACGCCGATCGTCTCATCGCCGTCGACTCCGAGGGCACCGTGCGCGACGGCGACGACCTGATGGTGCTTTTCGCCCTCGATCGGCTCGAGCGGGGCGTTTTAGGCGGGGGAGTCGTCGTCACCTCGATGAGCAATCTGGGGCTGTATCGAGCCCTGGAGGCGGCGAAGGTCGAGATCGAAGAGACCGACGTCGGCGACCGCAACGTGCTGTTGGCTCTTGAAGAGAAGTCCTGGATACTGGGCGGCGAGCAGTCGGGTCACGTGATCTTTCGTGACCTCGCCCCCACGGGAGACGGTCTCTTGACGGGGTTGTTGCTTGCGGAGTTGATCGTGCGCCGCGGTCCCCTGGCCGAACTCGCCGGCGGAGCGTGGCGCCGGGTTCCTCAAGAGCTCTTCAGCGTGTCGCTCGAACACTTCAGCGACGACGTCGTCCAAGAGATCTTCAACGAGTTGCTGGAGGTCTACGGTGTCGAGCGCGCAGACGTCCGCCTCCTGGTGCGACCTTCTGGTACCGAACCGGTGGTGCGCATCATGATCGAAGCGCTGAACGCGGAGTTTGTGGAAGTCTTTAGCGAACGTCTCACCTCGCTGTACGCCTAGAACGCTCGGAAAAGTCGAAAATTGACCCGAGTAGGCTGACGTCATGTGCGGCATCATCGGAGTCGTGGGCTCCAGCGACACGCTCGAGACACTGCTCGAAGGTCTGGCGCGCCTTGAGTATCGTGGCTACGACTCGGCCGGAGTCGCCCTGGTGCGTGCCGGAGAGACCTGGCGGGCCCGCACCGCGGAAGGCACCGAATCGGTTAAAGCCCTGCGTCTGGAGTGCGAGTTAGCGCCGCAGGGCTTTGTCTCGGGAATCGGACACACTCGGTGGGCGACCCACGGCGCCCCCGAGGCCGTGAACGCCCACCCTCACCTTGACTGCTCGGGCAACATCGCCAT
>Ga0182030_10015109_pt1 | contig 15163 bp, 13 predicted proteins | sample 812S3MmetaG_FD_121299 | JGI IMG/M metagenome (GOLD analysis project Ga0182030, IMG submission 121299) | Permafrost microbial communities from Stordalen Mire, Sweden - 812S3M metaG (Illumina Assembly) | ecosystem: Environmental > Terrestrial > Soil > Wetlands > Permafrost | place: Sweden... | reverse complement strand
GACATCATCACCGACCTGGCCGCGGCGGTGTGCGGCGGAATTGGCTTGGCCGCCAGTGGAAATATCGACGCCACCCGGACCAATCCTTCGATGTTCGAGCCGGTGCACGGCAGTGCACCCGATATCGCCGGCAAGGGCATCGCCGATCCGACGGCGGCGATCATCTCGGTGGCGCTGCTGCTTGCCCATCTTGGTGAGGAAGATGCCGCTGCCCGGGTGGACCGGGCGGTCGAGACTTATCTGGCGTCTCGGGGGGACGAACGGCTCGCCACCAGCGCAGTCGGCGAACGGATTGCAGCCGCGCTGTAGTTTCCAAGCCTGGCGGCACCAACGTGGTGGGCACCAACGGTATTGCCAGCAATGGGAACATGCCGCACAACACCCACGCCGACGGATACCGTGCCGCACTTATCAATGCACCGAAGAGCGGGGGACCGGCGGCCGCCATCAGGCGCTGAGTGGTGTTCTGGATACCCAACGCGCGCCCGCTCCAGAACGGCCCGGCGTATTCGGTGATCGCCGTGGCCTCCAACCCGTTGTCGAGCACGGCGAGCACCGAGACGATGATCATCAGTGGCACTTCGTAATGCGAGCCCCGGTGGTCGGCGTAGGCCAGCAGGAACAGGGTCAACGCGGCGCCGGCAGCGATGACCGCGACGGGCCGCATCCGCGAGCCGATCCGATCTGACCAGCGCCCGACCAAGATTCGGCCCAGCGCACCGAGCAGCTGCGAGACCGTCATCGCCGCGCCCGCCGAGGCAATCGACCAGCCGTCGTTTCTGATCAACCAGACCAGCATGAAGGTGACGGTCACCGTCTGCGGCATCATCATCAGCGCCGATACGGCGTGAATTCGCCACAGCGTCAACGACCCGCGATAGGGGCTCGCCAGTTCTTCCTCGGTCGCCGTCTTCAGGGGTTTGCGCGGTGAGTTGACGATACCGACCACGCTGAGTAGGGCGGCCAGCGTGCACGCCACCGCGGGAAACATCAGCCCCGCGTGCGGGCTGTGTTCGGCCAACTCGGGTATTGCCAAGGCGCCCATGGCGATACCCAACGGTTGGGCGGTCTGGCGAATCCCCATCGCCAGGCCTCGTTGCTGCGGCGGGAACCAGCCCGAGACCAGCCGGCCGCCTGCGCTGTTGCAACTCGCGGCGGCCATACCGCCGAGGAACAGAAACACCCCGACCCACACCAGGGAATGCGCGGATGCGGCCGCGTAGGCCGCAACCGCGGTGAGCGCCGAGCCGGCGGTCAGCACGATCCGCTCACCGACCCGATCCAGTACATAGCCCCAGCCGACCAGGGTGACGACCATGCCCCAGCTGGGCATCGACGCCAACAGACTGGCTTCGGTCAGCGGCGTTCCGCGTTCCGCTTCCAGCGCGGGGATCAGGAAGGCGACACCGTTGATGAACAGGAAGGAACTGGACGTCACAATCAGCGAGACGATCATGATTGACCAGCGTGCCCCGGCGCCGAGCTGGCCTGGGGTTCCCGCATCCGCGGCCATCCCCCATGCTTGCACACGCAGCCGATCACTAGGCTCAGATGAATGCGCCTTGGTCGAATAGCCAGTCCGGACGGTGTGTCCTTCGTCAGCGTCGAGGGAGAACTGGATGATCCCAGCGCCATGGTTGCCCGCGAGATCGCCGAGCATCCATTCGGCACGCCGACCTTTACCGGTCGCTCATGGCCCGTCGCCGACGTACGGTTGCTGGCCCCGATGCTGGCCGGCAAGGTGGTCTGCGTCGGCAAGAACTACGCCGACCACATCGCCGAGATGAGTAGCTTCGCAACCGGTCCGGCACCGGCGGATCCCGTCATATTTATGAAACCCAACACGGCGATCATCGGACCGAACGTACCGATTCGGTTGCCCGCCAACGCATCACCCGTGCACTTCGAGGGGGAGCTGGCAGTGGTGATCGGACGGCCGTGCAAGGACGTCTCAGCAGCTCAGGCCGCCGACAACATCCTCGGCTACACGATCGCCAACGACGTGTCGGCCCGCGACCAACAAAAGGCCGACGGCCAATGGACCCGCGCAAAGGGACATGACACCTTCTGCCCGGTGGGGCCGTGGGTCAGCACCGATATCGATCCCGCCGATCTGGCACTGCGCACCGAAGTCAACGGCGAGGTCAAGCAGGACAGCCGGACCTCGCTGATGATCCACGACGTCGGTGCCATCGTGGAATGGATCTCGGCCGTGATGACCTTGCTGCCCGGCGATCTCATCCTCACCGGAACACCGGCAGGTGTTGGTCCCATCGAGGACGGCGACATCGTCTCGGTCACCATCGACGGGATCGGCACCCTGAGCAATCCCGTGGTCCGCAAAGGAAAGTCGTGACGGCACCGCAAACCGTTCGGGTACGGTTCTGCCCGTCGCCGACCGGCACACCGCATGTCGGGATGGTCCGCACCGCGCTGTTCAACTGGGCCTACGCCCGGCACACCGGCGGCACGTTCGTGTTCCGCATCGAAGACACCGACGCCCAACGTGACACCGAGGAAAGCTATCGGGCGCTGCTCGACGCGCTGCGCTGGCTCGGCCTCGATTGGGACGAGGGCCCCGAGGTCGGCGGACCCTATGGCCCGTACCGGCAGTCGCACCGCCTGGAGATCTACCGGCACATGGTGGCTCAGCTGCTGGAGGCGGGCGAGGCCTACTATGCCTTTTCGACGGCCGAGGAGGTCGAGGCGCGTCATCTGGCCGCCGGCCGTAATCCCAAGCTCGGCTACGACAACTTCGACCGTGAGCTGACCGACGCGCAGCGCGCCGCATACCTGACCGACGGCCGTGATCCGGTGGTGCGACTGCGGATGCCGGACGAAGACCTCAGCTGGGACGACCTGGTGCGCGGTACCACCACTTTCGCCGCGGGCACAATGCCAGATTTCGCATTGACCCGGGCAAACGGAGAACCGTTGTACACCTTGGTCAACCCGGTCGACGACGCGTTGATGAAGATCACGCACGTGTTGCGCGGCGAAGACCTGTTGCCCTCGACGCCGCGCCAGCTCGCGCTCTATCAGGCGCTGATCCGGATCGGGATAGCCGAGCGCATTCCGCAGTTCGCCCATCTTCCAACGGTATTGGGCGAGGGGACCAAGAAGCTGTCCAAACGTGACCCGCAGTCGAATCTGTTTGCGCACCGCGACCGCGGTTTCATCCCCGAAGGGCTGCTGAATTATCTCGCGTTGCTCGGCTGGGCGATCGCCGACGACCACGATTTGTTCAGCCTCGACGAAATGGTGGCGGCGTTTGATGTTGCCGACGTCAATTCCAACCCGGCCCGATTCGATCAGAAGAAGGCGGATGCCCTCAACGCCGAGCACATCCGGATGCTCGGGGCGGACGACTTCACCGGCCGGCTGCGCGACTACTTCCGCGCACACGAGCATGACACCGGCCTGGACGACACCGGATTCGCCGTCGCCGCTGAGCTCGTCCAAACCCGCATCGTCGTCCTGCGCGACGCATGGGACCTGCTGAAGTTCCTCAACGACGACGAATACGCGATCGACCCCAAGGCCGCCGCCAAGGAGCTGGGTCCCAACGCGGGCCCGGTGCTGGACGCCGCGCTGGCCGCACTGGACGCCGTGGCCGACTGGACGACGGCGGGCATCGAGGAGGCGCTGAAATCCGCCCTCATCGAGGGTCTCGAGTTGAAACCGCGCAAAGCGTTCGGCCCGATCCGCGTAGCCGCCACCGGGACGACGGTCAGCCCGCCGCTCTTCGAATCGCTGGAGCTGCTCGGCCGCGAGCGCAGCGTGGCGCGGTTGCGGGCCGCGCGCGACGGTGCCGCTTAAATCTTTGGTAGTCTGCACAGCGGTTTGCAAAGGCCAACAACGGCTGACAGCGGCGGTCTCGGGTGCTACGAACGGCCCGCAGAACACGCTCTGAGCAGCGGTTTTAGGCAGCCAATGGGGTATGGTGTAATTGGCAACACAGCTGATTCTGGTTCAGCCATTCTAGGTTCGAGTCCTGGTACCCCAGCAAAAGTCTGTTCACGACAAGCGATTAGGTAGCCCTAGCCCGTTGAGCTATGCTGGCTGCTCGGATCGGTTCTGGCCCCGTCGTCTAGCGGCCTAGGACGCCGCCCTCTCACGGCGGTAGCGTGGGTTCGAATCCCATCGGGGCTACAAGAAATTAGTGGCCGGTCCCCAGTGCGGCCGGGGCGGTTGATCCGCCCACCGGCATCGGCGGCATTCCGAGCTTGCGGTGATCCCACGAACGCGCGCGGCGCGCCACTATGCGCACGCAGACCCGCTTGTACATCATCTGCTCCACGAACGGCTTCATCTCGTCGGTGTAGGGGCCGGTGTAGCGCTCCCACACGCTGACCCCGACGCGGTGCGAGACGTCGGGATCGTCGACGATCTCGGCAACGCCTTCGAAGGACACCCCGCGCAACGTGTCGTAGGTGTCGCCGTCCTCGATCAAAAAGGTCACCCGCGGATCGCGGGTTAGGTTCACGGCCTTCTGAGACTTGGCTTTGGTCTCTATCCAGATTTCGCCGTCGACGACGGCGTACCACATTGCGGTCAAGTGCGGCTGGCCGTCGCGCCCAATGGTGGCCATTGTTCCGGTGCGGCTCTTGACGACGAAATCGGCGATTTCATCCTCGGACATGACGATGCTCGCGCGCTGATTGGTTCCCATCGCGTCAGTTTGTCAAATTGTCTGCGTTGACCGTGCACTGGTGGCATTGAGTGTGCGCCCAGGGTGAGAAATTCGGACTTTTGCCGCCCTCGACGCACACTCAATGCCGACAACGCACACCCGACGCAGAACTAGAGCCGGCGGGTCATTGCCTCGGCCGCCGAAAGTAGGTCGGCCGCCCAGCGCGCTCCCGGCCGGCGGCCGATTCGGTCGATGGGGCCGGACACCGATATAGCGGCGATCACCACACCGCGACTGTCGCGCACCGGCGCCGACACGCTCGCCACCCCCGGCTCGCGCTCGGCCACGCTTTGCGCCCAACCTCGCCGGCGGACTTCGGCCAACGTCCGGTCGGTGAATTTCGCGTGCGGCAGCACGGCTCGCTGGGTGGCGGCGTCGCTGTGCGCCAGTAGCACTTTGGCCCCCGAACCGGCCGTCATCGGCAGTCGGGCGCCTACGGGCACCGTATCGCGAAGGCCCGCAGACGGTTCCAGGGCGGCCACACAGACCCGCGAGGTCCCCTCGCGGCGGTACAGCTGCACGCTCTCGCCGGTGCTCTCGCGCAATTGGGGGAGCACCGGCGCGCTGGCGGCCAGCAGCGGATCGTTGACGCGCGCCGAGAGTTCGGTGACTGCGGGACCGAGTCGCCAGCGGCCCTCGTCGTCGCGGGCCAGCAGGCGGTGCACTTCCAGCGCCGCCGCCAGCCGGTACGCGGTTGCCCTCGGGAAGCCGGTGCGCTCGCATAGTTCGGCCAACCCACACGGAGATTCCGCGGTCGTGTGCAGCACCTCCATGGCTTTGTCGAGCACGCCGATGCCGCTATGCTGTCTCATAGAGAGATATTAGCGTCTCGCATTCTGAGATCACAGCCCTGCTGATCAGCGAGTCGCAACGAGCGAATCGAGGTGATTCCGATGGCAACCAGCGGTCCGCGCACCCTGGCCGAAAAGGTTTGGGAAGACCACGTTGTGGTCTCCGGCGAAGGCAGTGCGCCCGACCTGATCTACATCGACCTGCATCTGGTGCACGAGGTCACCAGCCCGCAGGCTTTCGATGGCCTACGACTGGCGGGCCGCGGAGTGCGCAGGACCGACCTGACGGTGGCCACCGAAGACCACAACGTGCCCACCGTCGACATCGACAAGCCGATCGCAGACCCGGTGTCACGTATTCAGGTCGAAACGCTGCGGCGCAACTGTGCCGAATTCGGGGTTCGGCTATACCCGATGGGCGATATCGAACAGGGCATTGTTCACGTCGTCGGTCCGCAATTGGGCCTCACCCAACCGGGAACGACGGTCGTCTGCGGCGACAGCCACACCTCCACCCACGGCGCATTCGGCGCCCTGGCAATGGGTATCGGCACTTCGGAGGTCGAGCATGTGCTGGCCACCCAGACGCTGCCGTTGCGGCCCTTCAAGACAATGGCGGTCAATGTCGACGGGGAGTTGCCCGCCGGCGTGACCGCCAAAGACATCATCCTGGCGCTGATCGCCAAGATCGGCACCGGCGGCGGCCAGGGTCATGTCATCGAATACCGGGGTAGCGCCATCGAATCGCTGTCGATGGAGGGCCGGATGACGGTCTGCAACATGAGCATCGAGGCCGGCGCCCGGGCGGGCATGGTGGCGCCGGACGAGACCACCTATGAGTTCTTGCGCGGTCGGCCGCACGCGCCAACCGGCGCGGAATGGGACGCCGCCGTTGAGTACTGGCGGCAGTTGCGCACCGACGACGGTGCCGTCTTCGACACCGAGGTCTTTCTCGATGCGGCCTCCTTGAGCCCCTTCGTCACGTGGGGCACCAACCCCGGCCAGGGGGTGCCATTGACCGCCGCCGTGCCGGATCCCGACATGTTGACCGACGACGGCGAGCGGCAGGCCGCGGAGAAAGCCTTGGCGTACATGGACCTTCGACCGGGAATGCCGATGCGCGATATCGCCGTCGATACCGTGTTCGTCGGGTCTTGTACCAACGGTCGTATCGAAGATCTGCGGGCGGTGGCCGACATCTTGCGTGGCCGCAAGGTGGCCGAAGGCGTCCGGATGTTGGTGGTTCCCGGTTCGATGCGGGTGCGCGCCCAAGCCGAAGCCGAAGGGCTCAGTGAGATATTCCTGACGGCCGGCGCCGAATGGCGGCAGGCCGGCTGCTCGATGTGCCTGGGCATGAATCCCGATCAGCTTGCGCCAGGGGAACGCTGCGCCGCGACGTCCAACCGCAACTTCGAAGGGCGGCAGGGCAAAGGCGGCCGCACCCATCTGGTATCGCCGGCCGTCGCCGCGGCAACCGCCATTCGCGGCACCCTGTCATCCCCGGCCGACTTGAACTGAAACTCCGAATCGAGGACGAGCATGGAAGCCTTTCAGACCCACACCGGTATTGGCGTGCCGCTGCGGCGCTCCAATGTCGATACCGATCAGATCATCCCCGCGGTGTATTTGAAGCGCGTAACCCGAACCGGATTCGAGGATGGTTTGTTTGCGACTTGGCGGTCGGATCCCTCATTCGTGCTCAATCTCAGCCCCTTTGACCGAGGCTCGGTTCTGGTCGCCGGACCCGATTTCGGCACCGGATCGTCACGCGAGCATGCGGTGTGGGCGCTTATGGACTACGGGTTCCGGGTGGTGATCTCGTCTCGATTCGGAGACATTTTTCGGGGCAACTCCGGCAAGGCGGGCCTACTGGCGGCCGAAGTCGACCAAGACGGTGTGGAACTGCTTTGGAAGCTGATCGAGCAGAGTCCGGGCCTGGAAATCACTGCCAATCTTCAAGATCGAATTATCACCGCCGGAACGGCGGTGCTGCCGTTCAAGATTGACGATCACACCGCGTGGCGACTGCTCGAAGGACTTGACGATATAGCCCTTACGCTGCGGAAACTCCAGGAAATCGAAACGTTCGAACAGACCCGGCCAACCTGGAAACCGAACACCTTGCCCACCTCCTAAAAGGTCAATCGGGAGGGCGATTTCGGCCTCCGGCGGATTAGGTAGCCCGTCTTAATTTGCGGTCGCGCCACCGGTCAAGGGCGGCAACCGGATTGCCGAATTTGAAATCAGAGTGTCGTGAAATTGCGCGTGGCTCTTGGCAATTTGCTGGGTGAGGGTTTACCGTATTCGCTAGTCGGTTCCCAAAATGGGACCACTGGCTTCGGAGGGTTTGGATGAACAAAGCAGAGCTCATAGATGTGCTCACACAGAAATTGGGCTCGGACCGTCGGCAGGCGACCGCCGCCGTCGAGAATGTTGTCGACACCATTGTGCGTGCGGTGCACAAGGGCGACAGCGTGACTATCACCGGGTTCGGTGTGTTCGAACAGCGGCGCCGCGCAGCGCGTGTCGCACGCAACCCGCGTACCGGTGAGACGGTGAAGGTAAAGCCCACGTCCGTCCCCGCGTTCCGCCCGGGCGCCCAATTTAAAGCGGTTGTCGCTGGCGCACAGCGCCTCCCGTCGGAAGGACCCGCCGTGAAACGTGGAGTTGTCGCAGGAGCAGCCAAGAAGGTTGCGAAGAAGGCGCCCGCAAAGAAGGCTCCGGTCAAGAAGGCCGCGACCAAGGCTCCGGTCAAGAAGGCCGCGACCAAGGCTCCGGTCAAGAAGGCCGTCAAGAAGGCGGCTCCGGTGAAGAAGGCCGTCAAGAAGGCGGCTCCGGTGAAGAAGGCCGTGACCAAGGTCGTGAAGAAGGTTGCAGCCAAGGCTCCGGTCAAGAAGGCCGCGACCAAGGCTCCAGCCAAGAAGGCCGTCAAGAAGGCCCCCGCCAAGAAGGCGCCGGCCAAGCGCGGTCGCAAGTAAGGCAGTAACCAAGTTCACACGCGAATACCCTTCGGAGGCATCGCTGCTCCCGAAGGGTTTTCGTGTGCTAGGCCCGCACGTTGGCGGCCAGCGACCCACCGATGTGGTCAGCCGCTATCAGCCGCCCCGCCGATAGCGACAGCACCCAAGTGCTGCCTTTGTGGTTGCGGGACTTGTCGGGGCGCACCCCATCGCGTGCGCACCACCAGTCGATCAGGTCCGGAATCACCTTGCCTTGCGTGCAAATCACCGGGGTGCCGTCGTGGGTGGCGATATGCAGCACCCGGTGTCGGCCTCGCTTGGTGCTCTTGGCGTAGGTCTCCTCGGTCAGGGTCGGCTCGTTGTGGATGGTGACGCCGAGTTCCTCCGCGAGCGGTTCGACCGTCTGGTGACAGCGGACCCGGTCGGCGGCGTACACGTCGGTGGGGCCGAAGGCCATTAGCTGTGGCACTAGTGCTTCCGCCTGGGCGCGTCCCCTTTTGTCCAAGGGGCGCTTGGTGTCATCATCTTTGAAACGCGATTTCCGGCCGGCGGTGCCGTGCCGGACTATCAACACGGTCTGCGTGTCTGCAGGGTATTTCATGAAGCGGCGCAGGACTTTTCGGTCCTGGGCGTAGTCGAGTTTCTCCATCGCGGGGGCGATGGGTAACCAGTCCAGCTCGTCGACTTCCTTGCCCGGCGTGAACTCGCCACCGGTGCTGCGGGCCGCCCAGTAGTGCACCTTCTTGGCGCCCTGGTCGATTGAATAACTGATCATGTCCAAGCGCCTGCCCAGGATGGCGTGGTGCCCCGTTTCCTCCAGGACTTCACGCACCGCGGCCACCGGCGCTGTCTCGCCGGGGTCCACTTTGCCCTTGGGTAGTGACCAGTCGTCATAGCGCGGGCGGTGGATGACAGCGACCTCAAGTTCCGGGTTGGCCGAATCAGCACTGCTTAGACGCCATAACACCGCGCCTGCGGCGTAAACGATCCGGCTTCCGGACACCTCACTCCTGCAGGTCAATTCGGCCGGGATCGCTCCGGGCCGTGGGCGTGACGTGGAAAGTTACCACACCACCTCAGTTGCTCCGGTGACGCTCCATCAGTGATTCCTGATGATCGCGCACGGAGTGACCCTCCTGTGGCGACGCGGTCCACTTCCCGTCGGACTCGAGTTCCCAGCACCGCGTGGACGGGTCCAGCGCCGACTCGAACAGGTCGTTGAGATAGCCGGTCAGCTTGGGATCCTTGACCTGGACCAGCGCCTCGACGCGGCGATCGAGGTTGCGGTGCATCATGTCGGCGCTGCCGATCCAAAACTCGTTGATGCGACTGAAATGAATGATCCGTGAGTGTTCGAGGAATCGACCGAGGATCGAGCGGACCGCGATGTTCTCCGAGAAGTCCGCCACACCCGGGCGGAGCGCGCAGATACCGCGCACCACCACCTCGACCCGCACACCGGCCCGCGATGCGCGGTAGAGCGCGTCGATCACCTGCTCGTCGACCAGAGCGTTCATCTTCAGCCGAATCCGGCCGCCGCCGTGTTCGCGGTGCGCCGCGATCTCGCGATCGACGCGTTCGATGATCCCGGTGCGAATGCTGTGCGGCGCAACCAGAAGATTGCGGTAGGCGACTTTGCGCGAGTAGCCGGTGAGCGAATTGAACAAGTCGGTCAGGTCGGCTCCGATGTCGGGAGATGCCGTGAGCAGACCGACGTCCTCATAAAGTCGCGCTGTCTTCCCGTTGTAATTGCCGGTCCCGATATGGCAATACCGCCGGATGGTCGAACCTTCGCGGCGCACCACCAGACAGGTCTTGCAGTGCGTCTTGAGTCCGACGTACCCGTACACCACGTGCACGCCCGCCTGCTCAAGGGTTCGTGCCCAGCGGATGTTGGCCTGCTCGTCGAAGCGCGCCTTGATCTCCACCATTGCCACTACTTGTTTGCCGGCCTCGGCGGCGGCGATGAGTGCCCGAACGATCGGCGAATCACCGGATGTGCGGTACAGCGTCTGTTTGATCGCCAGCACGTTGGGATCGGCAGCGGCCTGCTCGATGAACCGCTGCACGCTGGTGGAAAACGATTCATACGGATGATGAAGCAACACATCGCCTTCGCGCAGGGTCGCGAAGATGCTCTTAGGTGTTTCGCGGTCGGCGAAGGCGGGACTGGTGGCCGGAATGAAGACCGGGTCTTTGAGCGTCGGCCGGTCCACGCCGTAGATCTGCCACAACGAGGACAGGTCGAGCAGCCCCGGTACTTCGATGACATCGCCGGGATTCACGTCGAGTTCGCGCAGCAATAACTCCAACATGCTCTCGGTCATGTCGTCAGCGATCTCGAGCCGCACGGGCGAACCGAACCGCCTGCGCGCCAACTCCCGTTCCAGCGCTTGCAGCAGGTCCTCGTCGCGGTCCTCTTCGACCTCGTAGTCAGCGTTGCGGGTAATGCGGAATGCGTGGTGCTCGACGATCTCCATGCCCGGGAACAACACTGGAAGGAAGGCCGCGATCAGCTCTTCGGTTGGCAGGTAGCGGATTACGGTCCGCCCGTCGGTCTCCTCGGGGCCGTCGAGTTCGACGAAGCGATTGACGTTGTCGGGCACCTTGACCCGGGCGAAGTGCTGTGCGCCGTCGTTGGGTTGGCGTACCGTGACCGCCAGATTCAGGCTCAACCCACTCACGAACGGGAACGGGTGAGCGGGGTCGACGGCCAGCGGTGTCAGGACGGGGAAGACCTGCTCGGTGAAATAGGTCGATAGTTGGTCGCGCTCAGCCTGATCCAGATCGGTCCAATTAACGATGTAGATACCTTCGGCGGCCAGCGCCGGTCGCACCGAATCGAGGAACTCCCGGGCGTGCCGGGTCGCGATTCGCTGCGTCTGCTCACCGATGCGGGCGAGTTGCTCCCGCGGCGTCAGGCCGTCGGCCGAGCGGACCGACAATCCCATCTCGTCGCGGCGCTTGAGACCGGCAACCCGAACCATGTAGAACTCGTCCAGGTTAGAGGCGAAGATCGCGAGGAACTTGGCTCGCTCCAATAGCGGCAGCGAGGTGTCAGCGGCCAGGGCCAGCACTCGCGCGTTGAAGTCCAGCCAGCTCAGTTCCCGGTTGAGGTAACGGTCTTCTGGCAGTGGGTCGTTGATCGCGGCGGGGGTCGCAGCGGGTGGAGCTGCTAGAGCCGAGTCGCCGTGTTGCCATACTGATTCCTCACGGCGTGCTTCAGCTTCAATTTCGGTCACCCTGAGATCATTGCTTATCACCGGCCGCGCTGCTAGCGACTGAGCGAGATCCATCCGCCGTTGGCGTCCCGTTCATCCCTCGGACAGGTTTGCCGTTAATGCGGTGCGATAGCGCGAGCGGTCGCCGCCCCGACCCCGAGTCGGCGGGCCGCCACCAGATCGGCCGGAGTGTCGACGTCGCAGCGCAACCCGGGCCACGCTCCGGTCAGTTCGATCGCGCCCGAACGACGATGCCGCGCGGCGGAATCCGCGCCGAATTCCGGGTCGAGGTCGGCGCCGAACGCGCAGAGTGCGGCGGTCCCGGTTGCCAGCCGGTCGGCGACGAAGCTGCGCCGGTATGCGCGGGCGGCCGCGATCGCCTGGGCCAGTTCTTGTGTCTGCAAGGCGGGCAAATCACCCTGCAGGACAACGGTATTGGTGAAGGTTCCGGCCATCGAACGTTCGGCGACGGCAATAGCGTTGTTGAGTGGATCCGGGTGCCCCTCGGGTGTCGGGTCGGACAGCACGTTGGCGTCCAGCCCCGCCGCCGCGGCGGCCGCGGCTTCGTCGGGAGTGACGACGGTGATCGAGCCCACCGACGGAACTCCCGACGCGGCAGTCAAGGTGTCGATCAACATGGCCAGGACCACCGTTTCCCGGGTCCGCGCCGAGAACACCGGAGCCAGCCTGGTCTTCGCGGCGGCCAGCCGTTTGACGGCGACAATCAGGGCCACGTCACCTGCACCCTCGCCCGCGCTGTCGGTGCGTGTCCCGCTCATGAGGCCATCCTGCCAGCGCCGCGGGAGGCAGAGCTGTTCTAGGGTGTAGCGGCCGACGACGGAGCGGAGTAGACGATGGCCAGCACGACAGCCGCGATTGCGGTGATGGGCGCCGGTGCCTGGGGCACCGCGCTGGCCAAGGTGATCGTCGACGCCGGTGGTCCAGAAACAGAGGTCAGGCTGTGGGCCCGGCGCTCTGACATCGCCGAACAGATCAATTCCACCCGGTACAACCCGGACTATCTGCCCGGGACCAAGCTGGCGCCGGGCATCCGTGCCACCGCCGATGCCGGCGAGGCGCTCGCGGGCGTGACCACGGTGCTGCTGGCGGTCCCGGCGCAGACGTTGCGGGCCAACCTTGAGCAGTGGGCTCCGCTGATCGCCGACGGCGCGACTCTGGTCAGCACTGCCAAAGGCATCGAGCTGGGCACCCTGATGCGGATGAGCCAGGTCATCGTGCAGGTGACCGGCGTGGACCCGACGCAGGTCGCGGTCATCTCCGGGCCGAACCTGGCCAGTGAGATCGCCGAATGCCAGCCCGCCGCCACCGTGGTCGCCTGCAGCGACTCGGGCCGCGCGGTCGCGCTGCAGCGCTTGCTCAACAGCGGATATTTCCGCCCGTACACCAATAGTGATGTGGTCGGCACCGAGGTCGGCGGGGCCTGTAAGAACGTCATCGCGCTGGCGGCCGGGATGGCGGCCGGCGTTGGTCTGGGCGAAAACACCGCGGCGGCGATTCTCACCCGTGGGCTGGCGGAGATCATGCGACTGGGCATTGCGCTCGGTGCCAAAGGCGCGACCCTGGCCGGTCTGGCAGGTGTGGGCGACCTGGTGGCCACCTGCACGTCGCCGCATTCGCGCAACCGCACGATGGGCGAGCACCTGGGCCGCGGTGCCACCGTGCAGTCGGTCTTGCAGGGTTCCCCGGATGGCAGCTCCGGGCATGTCGTCGAGGGCGTGACGTCGTGCGAATCGGTGCTGGCCCTGGCGTCCAGTTATGACGTCGAGATGCCGCTGACCGACGCGGTGCACCGGGTCTGTCACAAAGGGCTCTCGGTCGACGAGGCGATGGCCTTGCTGCTGGGCCGCAGCCCCAAGCCCGAGTAAGCAAAACCGCAGCTAGCGGCCCGTAGCGGGTCGGGCGGCGGCTCAACCGGTAGCCTCTGAAGGTTGTGAGCGCCAAACCAGGTGACCGGGTGCGGGTCGCTGTCGTTTTCGGCGGACGCAGCAACGAGCACGCTATCTCGTGTGTCTCCGCCGGCAGCATCCTGCGCAATCTCGATCCGCAGCGGTTCGAGGTGGTCGCGATCGGCATCACGCCCGGCGGCGGCTGGGTGCTCACCGACGGGGATCCGGACGCGCTGGCGATCAGCAACCGGCAGCTGCCCGAGGTGACCGCCGGTTCCGGAACCGAGCTGGCGCTGCCGGCCGATCCGCAGCGCGGCGGCCAGTTGGTGTCGCTTTCACCCGGCGCGAATGAAGTCTTGGCGTCGGTCGACGTGGTGTTTCCGGTGTTGCACGGCCCGTACGGCGAGGACGGCACGATTCAGGGTCTGCTCGAATTGGCCGGCCTGCCCTACGTCGGTGCCGGCGTGCTGGCCAGTGCCGCCGGCATGGACAAGGAATTCACCAAGAAGCTGCTCGTTGCCGAGGGTTTGCCGGTGGGCAAGCACGCGGTGTTGCGTCCCTCGACGGCGACGTTGCAGCCCGAGGAGCGCGAGCGACTGGGTCTGCCGGTATTCGTCAAACCCGCACGGGGTGGTTCGTCGATCGGCGTCAGTCGCGTCGCGAGCTGGGACCAGCTTTCGGCCGCGGTCGACAACGCGCGGCGCCACGATCCGAAAGTGATCGTCGAGGCCGCCATCAACGGTCGCGAGCTGGAATGCGGTGTGCTCGAAATGCCCGACGGCACAGTCGAGGCCAGCACGCTGGGGGAGATCCGGGTGGCTGGGGTGCGGGGACGCGAGGACGCCTTCTACGATTTCGCGACCAAATACCTTGACGAGGCAGCGGAATTGGACGTGCCCGCCAAGGTCGACGACGAGATCGCGCACACCGTGCGCCAATTGGCGATCCGTGCCTTCAAAGCGATCGATTGCCAGGGCCTGGCCCGCGTTGACTTCTTCCTCACCGAGGACGGGCCGGTGATCAACGAAATCAACACGATGCCGGGGTTCACCACAATCTCGATGTACCCGAGGATGTGGGCTGCCAGCGGCGTCGACTATCCCACCCTGCTGGCCACCATGGTCGAGACGGCCTTGGCCCGCGGCGTCGGTCTGCGCTAACGGGTCTGCGCTAACGGGCGGGCGCGGGGTCGATCGCGGCCGCCGCGATGGTGCGGTCGATCACCTCGGAGAGCTGCTGGATCGGTGTCGGACCCGATCCCGACGGCAGCGTCAGCGCCAGATAAACCGGCCGGTCCACCGTGTACCAGGTGGCGCGACCCGCGTCACCGGCTGATTGCTGTTGGGCCGCAACCTGAAACCACTGCACCCGATCGACGACTTGGATCGGGGAACCGACGACGAAATCGGCCGGGCGCTCGAGTCCGCAACGCAACACCACCGGCTCGCCGTCCGGTCCGGATCGCCACGCGCTGGCCCCGGGCGGCGCCGGTGCTGCGACGGGCGCACGCTGATAGTCACCGAGCCGCTGCGGCAGTGCCGCCGCCAGCGCGCGGCAGGCGGGATCGGCGGCCTGCGGTGCCGGGACGTCG
>Ga0182030_10015108_pt1 | contig 15163 bp, 20 predicted proteins | sample 812S3MmetaG_FD_121299 | JGI IMG/M metagenome (GOLD analysis project Ga0182030, IMG submission 121299) | Permafrost microbial communities from Stordalen Mire, Sweden - 812S3M metaG (Illumina Assembly) | ecosystem: Environmental > Terrestrial > Soil > Wetlands > Permafrost | place: Sweden... | reverse complement strand
TCACTCCCTCCTCTCCTTTCACTCCCTCCTCTCCTTTCACTCCCTCCTCTCCTTTCACTCCCTCCTCTCCTTTCACTCCCTCCTCTCCTTTCACTCCCTCCTCCCCCTTCTCTTCCTCGACAGCCGAAAATTTAAGAATCTCCCTCACGGTTTTCTTCTTCTCACCTTTTGCGAGCTTCACATCCAACCAAGGGAAATCAATACGCCAACAATCGCCAAACCCGCCTTCCCCATGAAATGTCATCTTTTTCATCTCTTCGTGATGTTTAACTCGATACAGGATGCCTACATATTTAAAGGCGGAGTACTCAAAGTTTGTGATCATGACCTTCTGACGAAGAAGCAAGATAACCTTGAGCGCTCGATAATATTCAATCTCATCCTCGGTTACTTTCTCATCGTTCTCAAAATTCTCCTCGAATTTATCAACCCATTCTTGAATGCGTGTTTGGACTGTCTCTAAGAACTGAACAACAGACAACATCTTCTTGGAATCACCTTTTGCAGCTACATTCCAAGCGTGGCAAAGGACGTCTTTGCCGTCAAGGGCGTCATTACTGTGAACAAGTGGAAGGTTGAGAGAGATGCGGAGCTCTGTATTCATGAAAATACAAAGTCGATGAGTAACAGGGTGGTGCACACATGTAAAGTCGCGGTTCCAATAAGCATCATTACGCGTAGGCCTGAACCATTTCGGATCACGTTCGACAAGTAAGTCAGTTACGTATTTGATCGTTGTAGAGAGCGGCCACTCTGAAGTTAATTTCGATATGGAACTCGTTGGTGGCGGCAATGATGGTTCTTGTGTTTCGGTTGGTAATGGCTTTTGCGGATCACGTTGAGCTTGCGACTTTGATTCAAGAAGCTTTTCAAACATATCGAAAATTTGTTGGGCAATGCCTCCATATGCCTCATCATCCTTGGGGGATTGACAAGTTGGCTTTGGGTTTATTGTCTTTTCCGAGGGTGGCACTGGTGTATTGGAAGGCTCACTACTTGTGTTTTGTCCAGATATAGGAGTGGAGCTGGGACTGAAGCTGCATGTCTTCGACTTCGTGCAGGTGGTGGGTGGTTGGTTGTTATTTGAGGAAGTATTGGCCAACTTCAAGACAGGTATGCTGGTAGTTGAATGGATGGTACGTTCTGGTTCTGCTTGCATCTGGCTGTCGTTTGATGCCCATGGTTGAATACCCCTCGCTTGATCGTGGGCGGCGAAACCACGTTCATACATTACGCGCCCAAGCAGACCTGCAGAGATGGATTTGAAAATGTTGTCGTTGATAATGTTTTTGCAAAGAACCTCGGGATGCAAGCCTTGACGTGACTGTATTTGACCGAGATAAACGTTCAGTTGCTGCATTCCTTCTTCGCTAAGACCGGACCCCTCAAGACCATCGTCTTTCGGAATCACAACAGTGTCTGCAATGGGGTCGAATGTTGGAGACTGGGAAGACTGGGTGGCCGGGGTGCTGAGGTGCGAAGTGTCTGTCATGGTGTAGACTTGGAATTTCCGGAGGTGTTCGTTAGAGAGAGTTGTAGAATGATGCTGCAGATGTGGGGGGTGAGTGAAGAAGAGAGTGAGGAGGATTTGTGTAAGAGATAGCAGGAAGAGCCTGGAGGATGCTTCTTAAGGATAACAAACTCTATGAGAGGAAGGTCTGGCATTGGGGCACGCACATCTACCTTGTAAATCTGCATATTGATCACATCAGCTGCCTTATTTCAGTGCCCACTGTCGCCCAGACTAGCGGGGTATGCATGAAGCGGGCAATGGTATTGACCGATTGCGAAGTAAAGGTAGCTCAGCAATAAATGAGGCGGACGGTTGGGAGTAGATCAGGCCCTTGAACGTTCCCCTGTCTCACGGCTCAGTCCAGACTCAAAAGTAAGACTTCCTTCTAGAACGTTGTCTTTAAAACATTTAACAATTAAAACTAAGGTTTTCCTCACTTCACAAGGCTTACCATTCACAACGTTGTTTTTACCCCTTTTTTAGTAGCAAGCCCGCAAAAAGTAACTTCAAGATGGTAAAGTACCTTAACATTCCCATATGTGGATGAGCGCCTGTATTGACATACCGTAGCCGGATTTGAAAAGTCACCAAAGGAAGGATAAAAGCAAGGACACAGACATTAAAAAGGATTACATTCTTATATACGTCTGGATTTGCGTAACGGAAATCTTTTAAACGTCGATGAGATGGTTTACTGATGTGTTCTTAGTGTAATTGTGGTTCTGGCTGCAACGATGTTCTTTCTGTGCACAATTGTCCTAAATGTTCCCACCTGCGCTGTGAAACATGTGCAGGAGAATGGGTCAAAGTGAACGCGGATCGCGCACCTAGTGGATGGACAAAAAAAGAGGGGGAATGAGTTGGGCGACAATGAGGGTGGCAGTGGCAAGGATATTGAATTCATTATTCTCTGTGTAGTGCTCTTTCTCTGGGGCGCTCAAGGAGACTCGGTAGGCAGTTGGGAATTGAGGTAGTTGAATTTTGAGTCTAGGTTGAAATGAGTGTAGTAGAAATTACTTTTGCAACATAACAATGGGTCTTAAGGACGGAATGCAAAGACAGGTATTCAGGGCATGATGTGAACTGTCAAAACGCAATGTATGAGTGCTGCACATTGGCCACATCAGCTCCTTAGGTGCAGGGCCCATAGTCGCCAATGCATGAAGTGGGCAATGAAGCTCTTGACTTTCGTGGGTGGCTTCCGATTGGAAAGCAAAGAAAGACCCGGCATTGAATGAGCACTGTCATAATTGGGATGTAGGGAAGCATATCAGGCCCTTGGATGGTTACTCTAGCGCCTCTGTCTCACTGCTCGTGAAGTGCTGCGCCTATAGCCTGCATTTTTAAACTAACCCTACAAGCGGAAGCCTATGTCACATTGAGCATGCATTATATAAGAGGTCCTGAGGGACGAGGCAGCGAAGCTCTACGCCCGACTCTGCAGAGATCCAGTATTGCAAACCCTTTACTTCTTTATGGCCTCGTTTACAAGTCAACCTCCTGCATTCTTCCGAAATACTGTAAGAAGTGCTCGAAAAGTTTCGTTGGCCTGTGTTAGATGTCGCAAATTGAAGTCCAAGTGCTCGGGAGATAATCCCGATTGTAAGTCCTGCGTGGAAAAGGGCATTGTATGCTCTTATACCGAAAATCATGAGTCAGTCTATATCTCCACAATCTCCTTAACAAAGTATTTTAATTATACTTTAGAGATCTCCGTATTCTCACTCCGATCGAAGAAAATAAACAGCTTCGGGCTCGTGTACAGGAATTAGATGCTTCACTGGAGTATTTACATGCTCAAGTGAAGAAATATGACAACATTGGGGCCATAATCTCTGAGAAATTTCAAACAGTTGAGCGTGACGTTCATGCTCTTCGGAAGATGGAGGAAGATGGGCAGGGTCTGATGAGAGAGACTTCGAAATGGTTAAAAATCGCAGATAAGCAGAGCAAGGAGATATCGAGTATGGAACTATGGAAATACTTGTGCCGTGAGGACAATTTTTACAACGAATCACGACCATGGACTGTGAGCAGAATTGGCAACACAAAACTCTCGGCTGTAACGGATTGGGAAGGGAAGTGTCTGTTTGCTAAGCTGTGGACGGAGGAAGCAGGACCTCAGCTTTGATCTGATTTGGATTCTATTTCTGGGAAGGACTCAGCACTTTGCATAGTGCATAGTATCGAATGTATCGCTCGGCCAAGATCTAGATTCTTTTTGTGTTGCAGTTGCTGGGATGGCCCGGAAATTTGTTGATTGTTTAGGTCTAAACTCGGTTCAATTTAAGCCAGAGACCTCCACCGCATGGCTGGATGGACAGTGTAACTCATTGTTCTAGCGCTTTCCAATGTACAGCTCTAAATCCAATTGAGCCAGAGGCTCTGTTACTCTCCCCATGTACAGTCTAATACAATTCCATTTTAGCGCTGTTTAATATACAGCTCTAAATCCAATTAAGCTAGATTAGTTTCCCCATGTACAGTCTAATACAATTCCATTTTAGCGCTGTTTAATATACAGCTCTAAATCCAATTAAGCTAGATTAGTTTCCCCATGTACAGCCTAATACAATTCCATTTTAGTGCTGTTTAATATACAGCTCTAAATCCAATTAAGCTAGAGGTCTATACTTACCGTGCTCTCCCTTAAACCTAATTCAGTCCTACCCGCATTTTCACTGTTTAGTAAATATAGAATTACATTTGTTCTATGCATATACAGTCTATTCCCAACAATGTCATGTTTATGTGAGCATCCCACTGTGGCAGCAGTATTACAGCTGGCAGTTGAGGTTAAGCGTGTAGTTATCTTTGATATGGATATAAGCAATACGAATCTCCTTTTTCGCATGGTAAGCTCAAAGCGACTGTCTCAGACCCCTTTTCTTCCATCCTTGAGATATTCCGATTTCAACGAAAACAAACGCAATGCCGAGTTTAAACGAGGATAAAATATCAGACCTTGAAGCAACTGTTAAGAAACTGGGCTTTTGGATTGGACCACGCGAAAGCATGGAACGTTAGTAACCTACGTTTTCCTATCTATCAACATTAATTTGTTTAGGTATGGCGCACACCATTTCGACAACGACTGAAGAGCAGTTGAAAGCCTTTCGAGATGATTTGATTGCCAAAGGATGGTTAGGAATAAATGTAGACGAGTATTTGGAATTCAAAAATATCTCTCAATTGGTAACATGTTGGCCAAGGTAGGAGGAACCTAGATGGGACAGAGCGAAATTAGGGCTTGCCATTGGGATGCCTTCCAGTATTTTTGGGGGGACTGTCGCTTAGTACATGCTCGGTTGATCAGTTCTGTAGCCTCATGGAGTATTTGTGGTGTGGAAAGTATCTTGGTTGCCTGGCCCAAGGCGGAGAGATGTCAGCAGATTGATATACAACCTTCGGGCTAATCATACCCATTCCTCAATACCCAAAGTGCTTCTAAATAACGCAACGCGAGCTTGAAGGATTAATCGTCAAAGACACGAGTTGATCATTGCTTTTTGAAGGTCTCAGACATTCAGGAGTTGGAAGATATGCTAGCCATAGAAATCAACTTGTCAAAATTGTGTACGTAACAACTGCACCTGCAGCCGACCGCCTGAATTGACCCATTTCTCCGATTGACTATGTGGCTTTCCTTCCCTACCCTCTAATATTAGCTCCTGTGTTTGCTTGGCGAGAAACCAAAAATTGGGGCACTCAATCGTGGCAGAATGTTCTCACCTTATTATCAGCAGAAGTAATCGAGCCTTTCTTATCCACAGGAAAACGATATTCACAGAAGATCATGACGAAGGTGGAATTTGAGGTCGTAAGAGTTCGTTCTGATGATGATCCGATACATCTCGCAATGCCCAGCGTCCCCCACATCACTTGGTCCGGCGCAGGTAAAGATGAAGCTGTATCAAACAAGCAACGACTCCAAGCAGTACGCTCCATCCTCTCTACACTGCCTCAGTCAGCAAATCCCAAAATGATTTCCGCTTTCATGAAGTTCTGCGGGCACTTCCTCAGCGATGAGCAACGAAAGAGTCTCATTCCTCAACAAACCTCGATTCTACCGACCACTTGCGAGATACGCCAAATCAAACAATTTAATTACGCTCTCACAAATCGTCTCCGCCATCCGAAGGCGCTCTCGATATGCAAAAGCTTCTCTCGGATGATCGATTAGCGGAGCTTGCTGGTCTCCCTCCGACTAACTCATCGTCTTCGGTGGCTCGAACAAAACAGACACTACTTCCCAAGGCCACGATCAACTCTTCGTCTTCTCCAGCACTCCGCTTGGAGTTTCGACTCGCGAATGACATACCTCTTAAGATCATCCGGCAGCCTCCCCATAAGGTGATGTTGACAAAGGGATTCCAGATATCGTTTATCACGACAGGGTTTAGAGTCGATGACTATGAGGCAACCATCACCACCCTTCCTGGAGGAAGAAGTCGAATATACCATCCGTCAGAGACCAATGACATTACTGCCCTGTTCCACCTCGATGTGGCCTCAGTGGCAACGGACTGTGGTGATTGTGTGCTGAACATAGAAGTTGGAGATAGGGCCGGGATTCGATTCACTGCGCAGAGCAATCATTTCAATATTTGGAGTACTCCATTTCCTCCCTCACTTCCACTGCTTGAATAAATGTTGACAACTTTCGAGGCCTAGCAGCGACGCTTGGTATAGAATTTAGTCTCGACATAAAGAAGATTATCATGATCGAGATTGATTTCACCACTACACCAATATTTGATATCGAATCAGAGTTCAATGTTTTGTATACTATTCTTGCATTAGCTTTCTGACCGCAGCGAGCCTTTTCCACTTATCTCGAATTTTCTTGTTTAAGGGGCCTCAGTGCTGGCGCAACGAGACAACATGGTCGGGAGTCACAGCCATCATGAAGCCGTGGAAATCAAGCATCTGAATTTACTGCAGAAAAAATTTCAGCAGCAGGATAGGACATCCCACCTGGCCTTCGATTTCTCTTCTTTCTTCGTAAGTTTTCTAATTGAAAGGAGCATCGCTAGCGCGACCTCTGCCCCGCTCTTGCTCCATGGGCCCAAATGAGAAGCCGTTAAGAGGCGGCACTATCTCGTGACTTGCAAGACATCCAGGAGATCTCTTTGTTTAAATCTCCCCAAAATCTTTTGCACCTTTATAAGATATTCAAACCCCTTTTTACTTCTTTAATCACGTGAAAGTAATACCTTTTGGGCTATCGGTCAGTCTTATGCCAGGCGAAGTTTCCGGTTTCCACAATCGTTAATATTTGGAAAGTACATAGTAGTCACTATTTCATACTCACAAACGACATTCAGCCGATAGAGATGGCCAAAGAAATGGCCATTGCCTCTTACAGTTTCTCGATAGACGACCCATATATTCTGCTTTTTCTCTTTCCAATCGGCTACAGCCCCTCTCACATCCCTATTTCTTCCGAGGATGAGCAGATGGCCAAGCAAGTCCTTGGAGACGGTAATGCAGATTGTGGGAGCGCGAGTGCATTGGAGATTCATTCATGGCGACCTACACGTACCCCGATTCATAATATGATCATCATGTATTCCTGCATTAGGTATACATACAAATGATTAGATAGATACGTGTTCTTTCTTCGTATGAACTTATTGGTCTATGGCTGTGGCAGTATTGTAGCCTGAAAGACATTTCGGCCCAACGGGACTGCTGCTGATAGTATCATCTCGGTCGCTGTCGGATTGTGCAAATCACATAGCCTCGAGCCCTACCACCTGCTCTCCAGCTATATGAATGATGGACCTGGCTCTGCCAATACCTTTTCCCCATGTGGTTTCTCCTAGACCTCATAACATGCCTTCAAGAGCCCAGCGCGAACGATCTCAGCGACTTGAACGAGGGCCACAACCTGTATGTCACGGCGAAAGTCGAATACGGCATGAGCTGAATACGGTATGTTTTATTGTGATTACCCTATGCGAGAGCTTCCAGGGGTAAAAGCAGCCTTCTTCAAAACTTCTGAAGTGGTTGCAAACCTACAAAGCGTTTCAGGGCGTCAGGCAGATTAAAAGCAGCCTAAGTTACAAGTACCGGGTTTCATCGGCTGAAATCGGATGACCAAAATTATTTAGCACACCAGCTAACTACCACACTTTCTTAATAAATGATCCCTCATTCTATTCTTGACATTCGCGATTACATTTCCCAGGCGCACGACACACCTTTCATTGAGATGGCAGATGTTCTACGATTTAATCCCAAAATTACTGAGGAGACGCTGAATCTCTCAGCAAAACTGTTAGTTCGCGCTTATGTTCGCAGACTTCTTGCTGATTTACAGTAGTCATAATCAATTTCTCCCCGATAACCCATTTCCCCAGATCGATGTATTATCCGATGGATTCAAAGAACTTTGTACAATTATTGCAAAATATAATGCCCAGAACCATTTCCGACTACGACTCCTCCATCGCCATACAACGATTCCTGAAGGGCAAATATTGTTAGGTACCAGTGTGACGAAACCACTCGGGTACTGGACCAGACCTATTCACATTTCCGACATTAATTTACAACAAATCCATGGTCACATTTTCTCGATGGGTGTAACTGGTTCTATAAACAAAGACGATAAGAGAAATGCTCTTCTAGTCCCTTCCGAATTTCGCGAAGGTCCACCGGTCAGCATTGGAAATATTGATAACGAGTTCTTTACGGAATTCACAAACTGCCTTTGGATGAAGGGCTTGGGAAATACTTTGGGGCTTGAGGCAATACAAGGTCAGGCGGGGAAGATGATTGAGTTTTCTTTTGATATTGGCAGCCTTTTGCTCAACGAGGAGGAGATGAGGGCAGAGGCGAGGGAAGAGATGAGAGAGCAGTTCAAGCTCGAAGAAACAGGATGGACTATCGCAGTCAAGGATGGGATTGTCTATAAGACAGGGGAGACACGGTGCGCTACCTTTACAACTGGGCATATTAGAATTACCGATAGCAAGGCTAAGGGCGTGTCGGACGCTGTGAAGATCTTGAGAGATGAAGGTATGTTGGCCATGTAGGCTACAGCAAATAGCAACCCTGGGTGGCAGGTCCCTAGCTGCATTGTTTATATACTTACATTCTGTTCAATATTAACTTGAGTGTACCTTTATCAGATACTAGGTACAGGTGGTGAGACGACGGTGTGAATGACATACGAGATTTGACCTAATCCGGGACTGCGCCTCGAACAAAGTCCGCTACCAATCTTTCGTCTGTTACTTCCATTGTTACAAACGCTTCATCCCCGCATTCGTTCCAAAATATTATACCAAACCCATCTCTTTGAATCAGTTGCTTGAAATATCCGAATTTGATCAATTTTGTATCCGTCATTGTGGCATCCGGAGAAAGTTGCGGTACGTAGACCTCTTGGCCGGATGGCTTAACAATGATATCCAATGCTCTTGGCAGCCTTAGTGAAATGAATGGTGGATAACCCCACACCCTACACAACCAAATTCCCCCTAGAATATCGGTAGGCCGTTCGAGAACCATCTGTTGAAGAGTGCGTTTCTCGAACTGAATCGCTCCTTCAAATCTTTGTTGGTATAAAATTTTCTCGACTGAGCAGATGTACTTACTTAGTAAAGTTGTGACTCCGCCTACAGGAGCCGCATCGGGTCGCTGGGGAATTGGAACAGAATCGAGTTTGGTCTCTATGCCACTTGCGGCTGCCATATCTAAACTCTGCTGACCTGATTGCAATTAGCAGGCAACATTAAAGTGGGAATTCTCGTACCTGCGACGCTGGAAATTATCTTCGTGTGGTCGTCCCCGGAGGTTTGAAGTGAGTCTTGCGCAGGCGCAGAGGCGGCGATTGAGGTATCGTTATCATAATTTAAGACAGCGCTGATAGTGCCGATACCTGATCGCTGACTCCAAGTATCAGAAGTTAATGTGCTTACTCTTGGTTGCTGATCTACGTCATGATGATGTCTAGGGACGTGACTGCTGGGCTGAGAGACAGAGCGTGGATGATATACACTAAGGGAATCTTTGTCCACGTGTTGCATGTGCTCTGATGACGCCAAAATAATAGGATACTCAAGTGTATATAGTGGTGAGGCTGGTATATTGTGGTTCATAGAGACACCAGCGCCAGAGTTTGGAGGGGCAGACTGCCATTCATTAAATTCGTATGGATGCTGCCACTGTATAGATTGTGGAGTGTCTATGGCGTCTGATGTGTGAGAGCGATTTCTGCGATGTCCGCTACTGCGGTGTTGTGACGGTGAGGAATATTGGTCGGTAGAAGAGGTATTGGATGTCGGGGTAGGTATGCAGTGGTGTAGCGCCTCTGGGTAGCCATGATCGCTTGCTGGCTCATATTGCGATTCAGAGGGTTCTTGAATGGGTGAGGCACCGTATGTTTGTTGGCCTTGCTTTTGTCCTCTATTATCATGTCCTTTGTGCACTTTTGTAGAGAGATTGGGAGAACAGGTAGTGCTTGTTGGAGTAGGTAGTGGTCGGGCTTCTCGAAGCGAATGTGGGGATGGAATATCTTTGTGTCGTGATGGTAATCGATGAAGTATAGAGGTGGGTTGTGATTGGGATAGGGCCGAACTGTCCTTAGTCTCAATCTTGCGTTTCCCTAAGGTCTGGGAGGGACGCCCGAGATGTTGAATTTCATCCAGCCCGAATCGTTCTAGATCAACTGATTCAGTGACATTTTTTTGGTCTTTACAATGGAAAGCTTACCTTGTGGAACAAAACAATGTATCCAATGATTTCCTTGATTTCGAAAAAGCCGAGAAACGTTACTTATCAGAAATTGTTGCGCGGCTTCGACTTCGATGGCTCTGAATTGGGTTAAGATCGAATCGGTATCTTTGAAGACCAGGAGAAGCGCAACAATGCCATACAATCCTCCATATTTGTAAAAAGCACCTTCGATTCTGTTGTCTGCGTATCCATGATACGCGGTATGGATAATGGCCTTTTGCTTTGAGGTCGGAACCCATTCAACTGTGAGATTCTTAATAACATGGCGAAATAAAGTTTCTTGGATTTGAAGAGCTTGAAGGTGACTCCGAAGGAATAATCGATGCTCTTCTGTGAAACATGGAGCGAATGTCGCATCGCGAATTGTGTATACAAGAGCCGATAACGTCCCCAAGGGGTCTGGAGCAAGGACGTCATTGAGATGCAAGAGATTCTTGGGGCGTATTTGCGATTTGAAAACGATCTCCATACCTGGGATAGCACTGTAAGGCAGAAATGAAAGTAGGTTCGGCTTCAGCTCTCCATACTGATCTAACTCAACTTCACTTTAGCGCTGTCCTGTGAACAGGTTTAAATCAAATTCAGCTCAGTGTAGCGTGTGGCGTGTGGCGTGTTTTAAGCCGATGCAGCTCCTGGTCGATCGCTTAGGTATGGAAATCACAGCCTGCGCCCCTACTTTCCAAATTTGACATCTGGGCAGACCTAAAAATTTACTGCTTGCGGCGAGGCCTTAGTCGGCGGTTACTTGACACAAAGCCCAATCCGCATTCGCAGATATTAGGACACGCGGCCCAGTATCATTCTCAACAATGTTGACAATATTACGGAGTACTCTCGACTCCCGATAGCTGAAAACCCAACGCAAGACTAATCCAGATTCATAAACGGGTCCATTGCATCTCACACTAGAGGAAAATGCCGCCACGTGGTAATAGACCGGGTATGGCGCACCCATCCAGCATCCAGGTGGTCATGGAAGATCTAGTCAAACGCTGTACTGTCGAAGAAAGATACCACGAGATACTGCGGACCTGCTTTGCAAGGACTTTCGGGCCACCACCATATCGATTGGGAAAGTCCAAGAGTGGACAACGCAGATCTGACCAATACGGAACGCAAACCCAGGATATACGGGCGCACGAAGCGTACACAAAGGCCTTGACCAAAGGCCCTTGTTTATTTCTTGGCTTCGCATTGTGTGTTACACCTCGGGTGTGCAGGCAGCCTCGAAACATTCAAGCTCTTCTTGAAGTCCCTTCGATACAGCTTCAACTCGATGACGTGACAAGGGCAACCTTCCGAAGCTGGGCGGAGTACGACCATTATTCTACGGCAAATTCATTCACCAAATTCATTGAGGATGTTGGTACGCTGATTTGTTGTTTCATTCATGACTGTCCACTGCTAATCGATTCAAGCCCCTCGATCCACCAATGTCCCACCGAAGCCAACCCTAGAAGTCGCGTTCGAAGACTCCGCGCTGGGAGTTGTCCAAGATTACACACAACAAGGACCCAAGGCCAAGGAACAGCCAGCTGTCAATACCACGTCGATGTTCGCAAAGGAGTTGGGGAGAATGAAATACTTCACATTCACATGGATGCCAATGGATAGAGCGCCGAAACTTGTAGATGAATCGCGGCTGCTGCATTTGCTGATGGAAGGAATCCGAAACAGTCCCGCATGGAGTCGAGACGTAGCAGAAGGAAGCGCGCATACCAAGACAGTGGTCGCAATCAATAATCCATACTTGAGAGAATATGGAATAACGTTTCATGTGGGGGAACGGGAAGGCAATGAAATTCGGGAATTATTGAAGCTCACTCCGTTGGAGGACAAAGACCGTGGGGTTCTCAGGCGGTTGTGAAAAAGACGCCTTTTCCTGCAATGATGTAACATTCGTAATGTGCCGGAACATTCTCGGTGTCAGATACAACAAATCCTTTCTCCCATTCCTCGGTTGATCCCCATATTCTTATGTATTCGACACTGGAAAAAGTGACTGTTCGATCATAATCGGTAGGGGGAAATATTTTGGATATGATGTCTTCAGGATTTCCGGAAACAGCTTCATCTCCCTTGTTATACCATGTTTTAGTGGATGTGTTCACAGGAGTTGTGATATAAGGGGCCTACCTCGGCCATGGTGCACAATCGCGTACGCAAAACTAGGAGTTTTTTTTTTCTCGAGGAACAGCAGCGGCTACAACGAGTCAGCGATTTCACGTCCAGGCCAAGGGAAGATTTAGTCTTATAATAGACACCTAATTATTATTCTTGTTGGCAGATGCGTTCGTAATTATCGCGATGATGTGGCCGGAAAGTTTGATGGGTACTAAAAATCAAAATCGCGGAGCCGCGCGAGCATGCATGTGACCTTCGAATTCGTAGATTATGCGGTGATGTTGGAAAGGAAAACGAGCAATAAGGCTATATATCTTTGGATCGGGATCTTCAAGGTGTCAGAAGTTCTCGACGCCTAACTATTACCCTCGATCAAATTTCTTTCGCCAGCTGTCTGTACGACAGTTTTTGATCCATCGGGCGTGCATGCATAGGTATTGCGCCCGGCTCACGTGCGGTTCCGGTAGCATTTTCCAGGATCACTGCAATCAGTCTTACAGGAGGTTTGAAACAGGTTGAGATAAAATTTTGAATACAAACAGATACAGAACATACAATGCGAATTCGATAACATAAAATGTAAACTAGTGACTCGTCTCACGAGATTCCTCCACATGCTGTACCACTCGTTGCTCACATTGCCAACCATCACCCCACACGACCATAGTCACACAAGCGTCTGCATTTGGCTGTGCTTGTTGTAGTCATAATAAAATCCCCGAACCATTGTTGAACGCTTCGCCGTCACTGCCTGATGCCCGCCGCCCTCTGGCAAACCAGCCTTGAATCGTGGACATGGAAGGTAGCATTGGGGATATAATCAAAACCACGTTAAAAACTGCATACTCAATCTGAATCACGGTTAGTGAAGATCAAGGCATAGAGCGAAGCGGCCCATACCTGATTGAGTACCAGCAGAGGTAGATGAACACCGGGAATGAAGCTCGCAAAACCCACAGCAAGTGCTGCAGCGCTTGAAACTGCAGCAACTGCGGAAGCTATAAAGTATACTTTCCACCGCTCCTCGCTATGAGGGAAGTATGGTGTGTATTTCAAGTATACTTCGTAGTACATACGGGCGAATTGGATCCAGGTCGCACAGGCACTCACTTTTAGGAGAAGGAACCCAATCAATATAAGGTTGATATAGAAATGAAAGGAGATAGAACACTCAAATCCACACCCAATGATGCTGAATACTGCAAAAATACTGTAGAGATGCCACCTCTTTTTGACGGGTAGGCTCGGAGCTTCCATAGCGGTCCGTATACATTCATCAGAGTCATACAGCTAGAATTTCTCATTATCATTGCAATCAAGAGGGGGATCCAGATCACCAACCTCCCGAATGAAAAAGGCGACGGATGCTGTGAATTGGAGAGCACTGATTGCTGGAAAGTGCGAAATCGATGGATCTGTATATATTAGCATATAGATAGAGTCAACTAGAAGAAAAGTTTACGATTTAGTAGAAGAGCAAAGCTCAAATAAATAGTGGAGAGATGCAGCAGTAACTGAAGACCAAAGCGACTCAGAATTATTAGGTCTTTTTTAGATAATCTTAAAGAAGATATGAGAAGTAACAAGCTTTCAAAAGGAACGAAGCACGAAAGGGCAACTACTACTACAGGCCAAATGAGAAGTGAGTCTGATGAAGCCATTGTTGGTAGAAAGTAATTTGTTATGTGGTATACAATGAAAACTGTACGAATGAATTGATTCCAAAACACCTGGGCGAACGGTGTTTTATATACCTTATAGATACAGGGCAGGGGCCGGTCGATGAGACATGTGGACAGAACGGCAATAGTTCTGCCCATAACTGAACGAACTCGAAAAGGTTAAGTCAGCGACTCAGTGTACCGATCTCCAGCCATCGCAATCAACGCCAGAAAAAGCAATATCGCCAAGTATTATGCATGCTACTTGTTGGGTTTTTCTTATTTTGCTGGGGTTATGAGTGAGTGGCAACGGGGAATACGGGATATGCGTACCTCTAGCCAATCATCGAAGCTAGGGTGCCTCGTCAGGGGTCGAGTGTCCTAATATCCGGGTGGACTGTCCTAATATTTGGGAGAGCAGGTTAGAGATTCGGCTCAGTCAAAGCCGCTGCAGCTCCGACTTTGTTAGAAAAAAGACAGGTCTTGGAATAGTCAGGATTAGTGTCATATAACATCGGTTTCGCTGAAGTGAACACCACCATTCCCTCCTCAAACCCATTCTACCGAAGTCTTTGTTTTGCCCTCACTTCAATTAACACATCAAAGCAGCATCATGACCTCTTATCGCCCAATTTGGAGGGGCAGAATCAACGAAGAGAAAGACGCCCTGGCTCTACTCTTAGCAGCAGATGAAAACAGAATTGCTCACGTTGAAACAGATTTGATTGCAAATTTGAGGGGAAGTACAACGAGTGGGGATGTTTTTATCCGGTCCTTCCCCTTGGAAGGTATAGAGGAGTGGAGAGACGAGATATCATGGGCTCTACTCTATTCCCACTACAACACCATATTCTACGGCGAAATCAATGAGGACGGATCTTTCAAAAATGGTGGCCTCACGAAGCAGATAACGACGATTCCCATCAAAGGCAGGAGGATGCAACTGATAGCATACTGCACTCTTCATGATCGAAAGAACCTGAAGACCATTCATCAGGATCCGGACCTTAAGAAGATCGGCCACTGTGAAGGATTTCAGCTACTATGTCCGACAGAAAGCGATGTACAGTTAACAGCTCGAAAAGACCCGATTACCCCAGCATATACGGGCCGAATT
>Ga0182030_10015106_pt1 | contig 15164 bp, 13 predicted proteins | sample 812S3MmetaG_FD_121299 | JGI IMG/M metagenome (GOLD analysis project Ga0182030, IMG submission 121299) | Permafrost microbial communities from Stordalen Mire, Sweden - 812S3M metaG (Illumina Assembly) | ecosystem: Environmental > Terrestrial > Soil > Wetlands > Permafrost | place: Sweden... | reverse complement strand
ACGACACACACTGCTTCTTTAGACGTTGACCGATCTAGGGTAATTACGGGCACATGATAGGACTTGAAATTTTCGAGAACCTGTTTCTTGAAGGTTCTAAATTCTTTACGAATGCTGTCGTTCTCCTCTCCGTGCCAGTACTCGTCAAAGCCATCTTGCCAATTGTCCCAATCAAAGACCTGGGTAAGTGGGTACATCAGGGAGCCGTATTCTCGCTCTGCGGATGACAGATCAAGAACTACGTCGCGTCCAAATGCAGGTCGAATAATTCGGTCCTCCGGTACGCCAATGATCGCCTCTTCGCGATCCGCGACCGGATCAAGGGACTTGCGAATATCGATGTAAAACCACCGCTTTACTTTCTTCTTTTTAGGAGTGACCGTCTCAACGACCTTCCCGCGCAACGTGGCTTGATAGAGCGATGTCATCCGTTGCTGACCATCAAGTAACAGCGACAGCGGAGCAGCCTGTTTCGCCTCATTTGGCGCGCCTTCAACAGGTCTAGGTTTGAAATTTACCGGCCCCCCCGTGTCTAAGGACATTAGCGCGCCAACTGGAAATGCCCGCGAAATCGAAGCTATCAAGCTCTTGATTCGATCTTCGTCCCAGACCCAGCTTCGCTGGAAGTCCGGTAACTGGAGAACACCCCGCTGACAGTCATCTAAAAGTTTGTTTAGCTCAAAAGGATTCGTTTTGAATGTCGATCCTGCCATTGCTCTCCTTACAGTTACCTGACGGATCGGATTATATAAGGAGCACGCCTAAGAAAGATCGTTGCGGTGAAGAGTCCCCCGATTCCGATTACGGTCTAGCTGAAACCATTGGTGAGCTTCGCATCTTCTTTCCACTCCGCTCTCTTCCGGGTGGACGCCGCTTGGCCGCGGCTCGGACGGGCGTTTCGAGCTGCGCCGGTTTCGCGCCAAACTAACCCCAACCCCGTTTGGCACTCACCGCGCTTTCACTCACGCCCTGCCACCCTCCTTCGGCCTCCGTTCTGTCCCTTCGCCCGTGTCGGCTTGTTTTTCCTCGCTGCCGCTCAAGTGAAAGAAAAAACAAGCCGACACCGGCAGAAGGGAAAAAACATGAAATTAGAAGAAGTCAACACACGAACCAAAGAGGCCGTGGATTTCCTCGTTGCAGCATTGGAGTCCGGTCACAGTGAAGTGCTCACCGCATACCTCGGAGCAATGGCGAAGTTTCACACCTACAGCTTCGGCAACATCATGCTCATCGCTCGTCAGAAGCCCGATGCCACCAACGTCGCCGGACTTCGGACATGGAACTCGCTTGGCCGCTTCGTTAAACGGGGAGAAAAAGGCATTTTCATTCTCGCCCCGATGGTCGGAAGACGAAGCACGAAGGACATAGCGACCGACGAGCCGAGTGAAGACGCAACCACCGAGGGTCAGCGGACGCTGTACGGATTCCGGGCCGTCTACGTTTTCGATGTCAACCAAACCGAAGGCAAGGAACTCCCAACCCTGACCGAAGTAAACGGCGACGTGAGCGGATACCGTGAACGCCTGTTCAAGTTCGTGGAATCCCAAAGTGTCGAGATCAGTTTCTCCGAGAGAATTGCTCCCGCAAAGGGCCTTTCGAATGGCGGGAAGATCACGCTGCTTTCAGGGATGCAGCCAGCCGAGGAGTTCTCCACGCTCGTGCATGAGATAGCTCACGAAATGTTACATCGGGGCGATCGCCGCACACTGACCACCAAGCAAGTCCGCGAAACAGAGGCCGAAGCCGTTGCCTTTGTAGTCTGCCAATCGGTCGGACTTCAGAGCGGAACCGCATCCCAGGACTACATCCAGCTTTGGCACGGAGACGCCAGTCTGCTGCGCGAGAGCTTGGAAGCCGTTCAACAAACCGCTGCCGTGATCCTCGGGGGCATTGCCCCCGAGCCAGCGGCCCTCGCGGCAGCCGCATAACAACGCCGACACCTGCACCGTTTGGTTTTGAGGCCCGACGTGTGCGCTGAGTCCACGAACACCTAACCAAAGACACATGAGCGGAGAAAAGATCATGCCGAGTACCCAAAATGCAGTCAACAACCATGAATATCGCAGCGTTCCCATCACCGCGCTTGCGGAGTCCCCAACCAATCCCCGCAAACGATTTGATCCAAAAAGCCTTGAAGAACTGGCGGCCAGTTTCAAGACGCAAGGGATTCTGGCCCCTCTTCTGGTACGCGAACTGGAAGAAAGCAAGTATGAAGTTGTAGCCGGGGCACGTCGCCTCAGAGCGGCGAAACTGGCGGAACTCGAAAAACTTCCCGTCCGCGTGGTGAAGCTAACCGATGCCGAGGCCATCGAAGCCCAGTGCGTTGAGAACCTGCAACGCGAAGATATCCACCCGATTGAGGAGGCTCTGGGTTTCAAGTCGCTCTTGGAACTCGGAGAGCCTGCCTACACTATCGCGACCATTGCCTCACGTGCTGGCAAGAGCGAAGCGTATGTCTACGGTCGCATTCGACTCGCTGACCTCATACCGCCCGTGGCCGAGGCATTCCTGAAAGACCAGGTCAACATCGGCCACGCTTTGCTGATCGCCAAGCTCCCGGCTTCGCAACAGCAGGAAGCATTCTCGGCTTCCTTTCGGGGCTTGTGGACGAGCGAGGGCAACAGCCAAGTCCTGATTCCAGTGCGGGAGTTGGCAGCGTGGATTGAATCGAACATCTTGCTACAACTGGCGTCCGCACCGTTTGACAAGCAGGATGAGACACTCGTTCCCGAAGCAGGCTCGTGCGTCAACTGTCCGAAGCGAACGGGCTTCAACAAGCTGCTTTTTCCCGATGTGCGTAAAGATTCCTGCACTTCGCCCGACTGTTTCCGGTCCAAGATTGACGCTTCCGTGAAAAAGACTCTGGAAACCAAACCGCAGCTAGTCCAGATTTCGGCGGCGTGGAATTCCCGCGAGGGCGCTCCCTTGGGACGGAATCGGTATGTGGAGTTGGAGATCAAGAAACCGAAAGCAAACGGCGCAAGCACCAAGCTACCCTCTAACCAGAAGCCTTGCGAGAAGATGACGGAAGCCATTGTCATGGACGGCGGGAATCGCGGACAGGTCGTCAAGGTTTGTGCCGATCCAGCTTGCTGCACTCATCACCCCAACACGCCTTCTCCGCAGCAAGTCGAGCGCGAGCGGGCCGAGGAACGGAAGCGCATCGAAAAAGAGAAACTGGCCATTACGACTCGCCATCGTGTGCTGGCTACGATCCTCCAACGCGTATCCGCTCCATTAAAGAAGGCTGACTTGCTGACGGTTGCTCACTACCTGATCGGCCATCTCTCCTACAGCCAAGTCCCGGCTCTGGCGAAGCGGCATAAGGTAGAGGCAAAGAAAGACTCTGCGTCTGCGCAGGAGTTTTTAGCAAAGCAAGTGGGCACTTACGATGAATCGGAACTATGCAAGCTGCTTCTGGAAATCAGTCTTCTGGATTCGGCTTACCAGCGATCCACCGCAAGTCGCGACGACGTGCTCATGGACGCCGCGAAACGCTATCGCGTGGACACCGAGAAACTACAGAAGGCCGTGGCAGAGGAACTCGCTGCGAAACGGGATAACAAGACGAAGACCAAAGCAAAGCCGAAGAACCGCAAAACGGTGGCATAGATTAGTAGGAAAATCACTGACATTTCTGGCGGAGTGCAAGTTTGCATTCCGCCGTTTTTATTGATTTTGAAGTCGAGCGTAAGCGATTCTCACAGCGTCCACAAGCCGAGTTCCTTCATGACTTTTTTTGCGGTTGCATCCTTCGCCAATTGAACCGCTCGATTCCGCGCTGTTGGCTCATCGGTCCGCACTGCCGCGGCGACACCAGTTGGTCCGCAGAGAGCAGCCACTAGATTGTCGGAAGCCGCCACGATGTTGTCCATCAGATTCAGGTAGGCAAGAAGGTGTGCCTCGTGCATGTTTGCATTCACATCGAAAAACTGTATTTCGATCAGGTGTCCGGCAGCGTCCGTCTTAACCGTCGTGTCTCGATAAGTGAAGGCCGGATTCGGGTGCATGAATTCATCGTTCAGGTGAGTCAACACTTGCCGAAAATCGGCACTCCTTGATAGAGATTTTGATTCCAATGCACTTCCCGAAAACTCCTGCCGGTAAGCCCTGGGATTGACCTCGCGTTCCCGCCAAGTCTTCGCGTTTGCGACATCATCGACGAACTTTCCAATAATCAGGAGAGCTTCGAGGCCAGGTCGGAAAGTCAACCACGCAAGGAAACTCTGGTAGCTGGAAAGATGTTCGAATCCGAAAACGAGATGACGCACCAGAAGGTTAGAGAATGGTATTAGCCCCGCGTGCGAGTGCCCTGCCAGGCCGCGAACTGTTCCAACTCGCCCCCATATTTCCCGCAGTCTCGAAAGAAGTACCTTGAACGTCGTAATATCTGAGGCGAAGTTTTTTTGAAAGACCACGCGATTCTCGGTCTGAACCGAATAATAGTCTACTAATTCGTCCATTTTCTTAATGATAGACTCATCCTATGGTGTCCGCAGCTACACTGAACGATGCTGCGACGTTGGCTCTCGCCAACGCGATGTATCGCTATACTTTCGGCATCGTCGTGGATGGAAGGTTCGGTGCTGAGGGGTGTGGTCTCGGCTCAGGGATAGGAGTGCTTTGGAAGAAGAAATATCTGATCCTGACTGCCGATCACGTCGTTGCGGGAACTCCGTTTGACAGACTTTACTTTCTTCTGCCCGACGAAGCACTCGAATTTGCAGGGAGCACCATTTCAAACGGCTTCAGACCTGTCAGGGTTAGAAAACGCTTCGCATTAGAAAAGCCACAGATAGTGCAGGGAGATAATGATCTAGCTGCCTTCGTGCTCCCCTCCCAGGAACATGACATTGGGAGAAGTCATTTCTATTCGTTCGATGAACACCAAACGACGCCACCGAATGCGGAACAAATTGGAGTTATTGGTTATCCGGGCAAAGCCAGAGTGCCTGTCGGCACAAACTATATGGCTACTCTCTTCTGTGCGTTCGGTGCCATGGGGCGTCCCACCTCATCGGAATTCGACAGTGTTTCGCAATTTGCAATCGGCTATCCGTCAGTTCAAACAATCGACCCTCCGGGATTGAGCGGCTCCGGCTTGTGGCTTCCTACCGACAATGGTCAAGCGATCTGGAAACCGACGATTCAGCTTGTCGGTCTCACCACTCATCACGATCAGGTCAGCGCAGAATTAATCGGCTACAAGGCAGAGACCATTATCGAGTTCCTTCGGAATAAAATCTGACTCCCTTAGATTCTAAGAGTGTGCTGGGTATGCGCCGCCCTTGGCTTTAGTTCGTACAACCAAGACCGTAGTCTTGCCCAAGCTCGAACGTACCGCCCTGCCTCAGCTTGACTTGGCGGAACCCCACCTTGCACAAATCCTTCTTCCATTCAGGCAATACGTTATTGATAAATTGCACGCGAGCAGCCGTGTCCTTAAACATCTCGGAATCGAGATTCAGTTCATGCCCACGCTCCGCGCCGGTGCCATGTACCCACACAGTGATGTCATAGCCCATCCCGGTGAGCCTCTGTTGCAACTGTTGCGCAAACAGATCGCGTTGCACCTGTCCCAACTTATCCTGTTCGTCCAATCGCGCCTGAACTTCGGGAGCTACTTGCCATCCATCCTTGGCGTCGAAGATCACGCTATTATGGAGACTCCCTGAATCATTGTTGTAGTCGCCGCCGATTCCCCACTGATACAGAGCGTCATCGTGTTCGCCATAGCCGCACGGCCCGTTCGTGTCAATAAACTGCTCGTTCGCACACTTCTCTCCACGATAGACCGAGAAGATGCCGTCCTTCTGCTCCTTAGCTCCAAGGCTCTTAAAGTCGTGTGATCTGACCTTCTCTCGGAAGAACCAGATCAGGCTTTTCAACTGTTCGTCCGTCGTACTGGTGGGGACCACGACGGAAGTCGGACTGATTCCATCATTCTTGAATTTGTAGATTCGGAATTTCGGCGGTGGGATCGAGGGACGGGTGACTTGCGGTTCAACGATCGATGTGGAGCTTTGCTGGGTCGTTGTCGAAGTCGAATTGTCCGACTTGTCCGAAGACGACCTGCCGAACATCCCGATGATGATAACCAACAACACGATGCCGCCCACGACGAGCCAAACTATATTGGACTTCGGCTTTTGCTGAATGGTTTGAGCCGTTGGAACCGGAGTTACGGGCGGCGATGGGGGTTGGGGAAGAGATTGCGCTCTCCCGCACGACTGGCAGAATCGGGCATCCTGACTCAAAGCGGAGCCGCAGTTTTGGCAATACATTTTCTTGAAAACGTCAAGGTTCCGTGGGGGAAGGGAAATTTTGATTGTCCCACCGTTACGCGGCGAAATACAAATGGATTCTTAGAAGCTTGGTTTCGATCGCATTTGACCAGATGTGGTGCAGCACCAAGTTGCTATGCAAAGAGTGTGATAACGTTTTTCATATCGCTCTCCCTGAGCCACACAGGATTTCCGATGGAAACCCAGGTTACGGAAAAGACCAGTCCGAACCTCTCTCTCGACACCAACGATCCGGTGTACGCCACGCTGACCCAATGCGCCAAGCGGATCAGCCAGCTCCTCGCGGCTCCGACCGTCACCGCGAATTCTGACGTTGAAAGCTCCCTCGATGACTTTCTCGGCGCCGTCTACGCGCTCATCATCGCCAAGCGAAAAAACTTTCAGGATCGGCCCGACCGGCCCATCAACATAAAGCCAGTTGCTCAGCGCGCCGACCGCATGGCGGCCGGCAATGTCAAGACTGACGGCCTATGGATCGCCGGGTTTTATTTCAACAATGCTCTGTTCCGCACGGCGGCCGTCTACCATCGCATCCTGAAGGTCGTCGCCGCGCCAGCCAAAGGCGACGTGCCTACTTTGCAGAGCGCGGCCCTCGCCCGGTACGCGGGATGGAACAGTATTAGGCTGCACAAGGTCCACAGCCAGGTCAACGAGCTGAAGCACGATCCGCAGGGCGTCTATCGCGGAAGGCTCGTCAGCTACGGGGAAGCATTGACCGCCGCGGGCGACCTATTGGATTTGATCGAGGCCTGGACGGTCAACGCTACACCCGCACCAACGCCATGAACAACCTCAACGCATTTCCAGCCGAACCCAAGTTCATCGAGGCCGTCATTCTGGCCTGCCTCGAAAAGAACCCCATCGACTTCCGAAAAGTCGATGAAGCGGAGGTGAAGCGCATGATCGCCGCGATCAAGCGCGCAACTACGCGCAGGGGCGCCGTGTTGAAGCACACCTTCACGCGCAAACATTTCCTGTGCGGCTGTCTCGATTTTACGCAGCATCTACCCGAGGAGCATCTCATCGTCGGCTACGGGTACCGGCGCGGCAACACGACCGACATCGAGCGCATTCATCACGTCGTCGGTGAGGAACGAAGCGTCGCCGTGCCGGATTACGTCCGCGCCGAAATCCGACGGCATCACTTTCACCGATCGGACGCCGAAGTGATCGTGTTCCACAATCACCCGCGCACCGGTCACGAACCTGAGTGGTTCTATACGCTGAAGTCCCTGATCCAGGACCTTCCTGTGGCTTCGAACGCCGATCGTAACGAACTTCAGCACCACGCCTTCAACGCCGTGGGGCTGTTTCGGCAATTTTTCGGACAGGGCCAGGTTCTCTTTTATCTCGGCGAGAGCGGCCTTGTGAAAGCCTTCCAGCTCCCACCGTTATTGCCGTTTTTGGAGCGGTTGAAAGGGCTGAACATCGAGCAGCAAGGAGCCTGACGCCCGCTGCCCCGCCCCAGACTGTTTACGCCTATGCCGAAGGCCGCGCAGCGTCTTGGAATCGTTCGCCGCACAAATCAACAACGGCGTGCGGAGCCATTGCCCATCACCAGGGCCACAATTGTTTCCACCAAGCGGCCTTCTCTGGCGGCTTTTGTTGCTCCGGATGCTGCGCTGCCGCGCCCGCTGCGTCCGCGCCGAAATATTTTTGCTTCGCCCATCGGCCATGCGCCCGGTTCGCGTCGATCCGCGACTGAGACCAATCCGCCGCCCACTGCACCCTGCTGTTCCTGATCCAGTAATGTGAGCGGCACGGAAAGCTCCAGTTCCCGATCGAGGGATCAAGCGTGATTGTTTTCCCGTCGAACGTTAGCTTCCAATCCGTGGGCTTCAGCGGCGTGACCACCTTGGTCCTGCAGCCGCAGGAGCAAAGGTGCGCCACAGTGGCGAAGCGCATCGAGACGTAGATCATCCCGTCCTGTAGTTCCTCGGGGATGAACTCGACGAATTGGTGCTTAAAACTTTCCTGCTTCATTCCGGCCTGTCTTCGTTAACGAAAAGGTTGGTGGCGGTATGGAACTGGCTGTGATACTCCGACTTCAAGTCCAGGTAGAAGCCAAACAGCTTCTTCCACTTGATGACGGCTAACGCTGCATTCAGCGCGTTCAGATCGGCGACCTGGATATTGCGGTTGTACTCGTTGTTCCCGAGCTCTTCGAAGCTAACCCGGTTGCGGAAATGGTCGCGCTTGTTCGGTGTGTTGGTTGTAACCCGAACCGTGCCGGCCAGCACGTCGTCGCTCACCCGCACTCCCATGCCCACATCAACGAAGGGCACACCGAAGGCTTCCAGCTTCTCGACGATCATCTTCTTGGACTCGCCGTCGTCAACGCAGACAAAGACGAAATCCATGTCGTGCAGCTCCTCCACGTTACTCGCGTCGATGTACACGGTGTGATCCACGATCCCCGAGTGCATCTTCGAGTAGATATTCTTAAACCACGTCGCCTTCGGCGGCTGCGCCTCCAGCTCGGTAAGCGACGGCGCGCCCGGTGCCCTGAAAGCGTTGTGCTGAAGGAACGGGTCCTTGTCGTAGAGGTGGATTTCCCACACCGGCGTCTTTGCCACGAGGTCCAGAACGTAGGAACCGGTACCGCCCAGGCCCACGAGAGCGAGCTTTTTCACCTTCTTCAGCTTCGCCGTCACCACGTCGATTTCGGCGCGGCTCGACGCGCTATCGATGTAATTGAAAGGCGTCTCCCGCTTATCGGGCTCCGTATTCTCCGGGACGACCTTAAACGTTTGGGGCCTGGCGTCCGGATCGATGACTTGCGCCGGCCCAGCGAAGATCGCCGCGTAGGTCGCAATCTTCGCGTGGTAATCCGGGTAATAATTGTGCGGCTTCGGCATCGCCGAAAACGAGTGTTGGATGACCACGCCCTCGGCGAGCTTGCGTTCGCCGCTTTGGTGCTTGATCTGCGCGATCTCCGTCCCGTCGACGTTGCAGGGATGCTCGCCTGCAAAGTAGGCGACGTGATCGTCGGGCCGGGCCGTCTTATCGCCGGCGAGGACCAGCTTCACGACGAGCGTTCCGCGTTGAACTTCCTTGCGGGAATTCACATACGGAACGCCCTTCACCAGGAGAAAGCCCGACTTGATCTCCAGCTCGTATCCCTCGTTCTGGAGCTTCTGCAAGTCCCAGCTACGATTTATCAGTTGGCGTGACATCAAAGATCATCCCGTCCTTCACCTTGACCTTGCCACCGGGTATCAGGCTGCCCGAGGGGTTTTGGTGCGGGCCGTCCTCGTAGCCCACCGTGTAGATAATGTTCGGTCCGGTGATCGGGTTCGGAAACGCCAGCGCCACGATCTCCGCGTAGGTGACGGTCTTCGTCGTGACGGTCTTCTGCTGGCCGTTCACGATGATGTGGTAAACCCTTGGCTTCCCGCTGTGGAAGTGTTCGTCCTCTTTGAGATCGATGACTTCCGACCCGTTCGGCACCTCCGGGTCTTCCCGGTCGCCGGTCACTTCGCGAAACAACTCCAGGCCAGGCCCCACCTTGCCCAACCCATACAGCGCCGCGCCGGTCGTCGGCGTCGGCGAATGATAAGACTGCTGATCGATGAAAATTTTCACCTGCTTATGCTCGTGTTCAGACATGTTGCATTCTCCCTATTTCGTATTCAGTACCGCACTGCTCATTGCTTCGCCCGAACCCGCGCCGCCGCGCGAACCGTGAGGTTCTGCGACTGGAAGCGGTTGCGGACGATCTGCGCCATCTCGTCGTAGACCCGCGCCTTCTTCTCCGGATCGGAAATCGTGAGGATCAGCGAAAACGGCTGCGGCTGGAACGTCTCCTCCTCCTCGATCCCGTGCCGAGTGAGGAGCTGGACCTTCAGCCGCCAGCGATCGCCACGCTCGCCGCTCTCCCCCATGTCCCCGTAGTAGGTTCGAACCGGCGCCCACTTGCGCAGCTTTTCCACCTGATAGGACTCGTAAAGCAGTCCTGGGTTCTTGTGCTCGGGCGGAACCAAGCCCACAAATATCGGCTTCGGCTTGACCAGCCCTGTCTCGCGCGATTTCTGGGTCCGATAGACGCCGAAATGAGCATCGATGTGGGTCTCGCAGTATTCCGTCCCCCATCGCGCACCGCGCGCTGGCGCGAAGGCAACCGTCATCCAGACCTCGCCGAAATACTTCCCGTCCCGGCGCAGAGACGGCGGGTAGGGAAAATCATCCCATTCGAGAAAATATCCAGGCCGGAGCATGTCGTCGAAAACCAGCGTCGAGGTATGCGCAGTGCATTCCAGGCAGTACGGCACGGGGGCGGGCAAACCAAAGCCAAAGAAATTTTCGTCTCCGTCAGGCACACGAAGCCTGGTCCGCGGATCGCGGGCGTGGTGCGTGAGCAGAGCCCTGGCCAGCACGGGCGACGGCGTCGGCGTGACCTGATGGTAGATCTGCGCGAGAGTCCGGGCGACAAGCGGAGTAGCGAAGCTCGTTCCAAGATTCTCGGCGGAGCCGGTCCCGTTCACCGAACGAATTCCGGCAATGTGCGAAAGGTCAGTGGAGCACGATCCGCCGTAATGAACCAGGTCCGGCTTGATCACATAGTTTGGGCCGGCACCGTGCCGGGAGAAAGCCGAAGGGTGATGCTCCCTCGGTCCGTTCGTCTTGTAGCCGACGTGCGACACCGCACCAACCGTGATCCCGAGGACGCTGTCGGCAGGCGTGGTAATTCTTCCTGCCTGAACTTGGCCGCCGGTTCGCGGGAAATCCAGAAGCGGCGGCGTGTCATAGTTGCCGGCGCTGATGACAAAAGAAACTTTGTATTTTTCCTGCAGATTGTCGAGTTCCTCGGCAAGCGTGGAAAACGCATCAAGCGAGCAAACCGTGTCCGTGTTTAGGGAAAGATTCCAGACCTTATACGCATTGGCATGCTGCTGAAGGGCTGCCTCTAGCGACACCAGAAACTCTGATTCCAGAAGGGGGAGCGTATCCCCTTTCGCGGGATCTTCGTTCGGCATCACCTGAAGATCGAACACGCCGCACGGGCTGTCGTCGAGCCCGGCAATGGTGGGATTGAGCTGGCCGCCCCAGCAGATTAGACCTGCCACAAACGTACCGTGATCAGTATTTCTGTATTCCGGTGCGACTTGGGAGTCGCGACCCACAACCCAGCTCTCCAGGCCGGGAACCTGGTCGGAAATTCCGCTATCCACCACGACCACGACCGGGAAGTCTCCCGTTACGTCATCACCGCTCGGGAGACTCGGAAGCGGCTTCGCGGCGAACATCTGAGGACGGAGAGTCCGAATGAGCGGCATGGGCGATATCGAACGCACGCCGATTACGCGCGACAGGGCCTCGACATCCTCGACGTTCCGGCACTCGATTTCATAGGTGAAGCTCGACGGCGAATATCCCCGGTTCCTAACTACGCTGATATCGCGCCCTCGGCACGTCCTTTCAAAATCCTCCACCAGCTTGGGCTGGTCGCCGTCCGCGCCGAAGTTAAAGAGCCCCACCCGCGTGATGAACCCCTGTTCGCCGCGCGGGCTTCGCCGAAGCACGTCGCTGGCTTCGAGACCGCTGCGCCGAAAGCCGGGCGTGACAGGTTCGATCGTCTCGACGCAGGAAATCTCCTTCGTCATCCGCTCGGTCGTGTTTCTCTCTATGAACTCGGTGAGGCGGTCCAGTCCTTCCGGCGTTGCCTTGACGAACAATTCTCCGAGGCGCCCGGCGCCCACGATCGGGCAGGATTGCGCTGAGAACAGATTCTCCGGACGATGGCTTTTTGCCGCCGCTTTCGCGAGCAGTTTCACCCGCACGGGCGCGGCGCCGGCCGTCCGGACCTGTGGGAGGATAGCCGTGCGTATCGCGGCGACCTGGGTGGAAAGCCGTGCGCGGTACCTAGCATCAACGGGCCGAAACGGCTTGGGGGGCGCTCCGCCGCCAGCCACCTTGCGCTCGGTGCCCTGCTTGGGCATGATGACCTTTATCAGCAGGCGTTCATGCCGTGGTGGTCTGGTTATATCAGCCATCGGTCCTTACTCCTTTCGCCCAGCGATGCGCCGTCGCCTTTGAAACGCCGAAGAGATCGGCAAGCGCCGCGTGGCTATACAACTTGTCGTTTCTATCGCGAAGCACCGTTGAAATGGCATGCTGATCCTTGCCACGCAGAAGCGATAAGAACCGACGGCCCTCGCCTTCGCCGATGCCGATGTTCTGGAGAACCTGGAAGGCGTCCTTCATCTCGGGAACTTGCTGTTTCGTGATACGGCGGCGCCGGAGCCGTACACACACTTCGCGAATGTCCGACCCGGAAAATCCTTCCGACAGATCGACCAGCAGCTCCAATTCCCGCGTCGTGAACCCCAATTCCGCACTGAACTCCGCCCACATCATCCGGCGCATCTCCGCAGTAGGAAAATCCAGCGACAGCCGGTAGCTGAAGCGCCTCCATATCGCGGAGTCGAGCAATTCCTGGTGGTTCGTCGCGGCGACCACGATCGATTGATTGCCGAGCGTATCCAGGTTCTGAATAAAACTGTTCACCACGCGCTTCAGTTCTCCCAGCTCCTGGCTGTCGCCGCGCAACTTCGCGATGGCATCAAACTCATCGAGAAACAGGACACACGGCGTCTTGGCCGCAAAATCAAAAAGAGCGCGAATGTTTTTCGACGTGCTTCCAAGGAACGAAGAGATCAACCCATCAAGCCGCGCGACATACAGGTCAAGGCCCAACTCCTGCGCGATGTAACGCGCGAGGCGGCTCTTTCCCGTTCCTGGCGGACCGTACATTAAGAAACTCAGAGATGTGGCTAGGCCCTCCACGTCTGCCTGCGCGTAGCTCTTCGCGATGCTCAGAAACTCGTTGACCGTGTCCCATTGGTCCTGGCCGAGCACGACCGGGGGCTCGGAAAGTGTCTTGAGATTCACCCTTTCTATGAGCGGGAACCGGCTTTCGGCATCGACAGGCAGAACCTTGGCAAACGCCGCCCCTGTGGGCCGCAGCTGCTGATCGCTCTCTTCGAGCATCTTGCGCAGGCGGCCGGCTGAACCTTGATCCCCAGCCTTTTCAAGTTTGTCCGCGAGGAACGCCGTATAGTTACGGACTTTGTCTATGTCGAGACGAAGTGCGCCGTTTACAATACGGAATAGCTCGCTCATGAAACTAGTATCCTGCTTCATGAGACGATAATGAATTATTTGGAGACGATTGTCAAGTCGAGCATCTCGTTGCGAGGCGTTCGCCCAAGCGCACCGCCATCTCGGAATTATATCGCGAGGTTCTCCATTTGTTCGCCCACAAGCAAGGGGCTTTCGCGAATTCTGATTCACACTCTGTCGGTTTGTTGTTGTAAAACCCAACAGCGGTGCATGCTCACACAGGAGGCCGGCTGTACTGGCCCCCGCAGAAGGCTTGACTGGCGCGGGTTTTCAGGGGCGACGAATCGAAACTTTTTCTCGCACTTGAAGAAACATTACAGGACCGACCGGGTTCTAAGCTCATAACCACTCGTCGATTCACGAACAGATGGCAACACAAGACTCTAGGTGTCACCCAACTCTTGAACGGGGCGTGGAGCAGTGTTCCCCCTTGTCGAAATTCGGCACCTGAACGCGGTCGTTGTCTTGGCCGAAGAGCTGAACTTCACGAGGGCTGCCCAAAGACTGCACATCTCACAGCCTGCTCTCAGCAAACAGATAACTGATCTCGAAGCACAGTACGACATCCACCTGTTCATGCGTGAAAAGGGACGGGTTATGGATCTTACGGATGCCGGAAGAGCATTTGTCGCAGACGCCCGCGTTGCGGTCTTCCGAGCCGAACGAGCCGTCCATTCTGCTCGTGCTGCCAGCGAGGGATATGACCGGGTATTGATCGTGGGACACTCGTCTCACGCGGACCAAGCGTGGTTGTCAGCTATTCTCGCGATTCGACTGCCCTCGTACCCAAGACTCAAGATTCGCTTCGCCACGCGGTTCGGTACTGAGTTGGTGCGAGGCGTATTGACAGGAGAACTCAGCCTCGCGCTCGTAACGGCCCCGCCGCCAGACCCAACCATCACGGCTGTACCGTTTGCTTCGGCCCCTGTGTACGCTGCTCTTCCCCAGGATCATGCGGGTGTGCACAAAAAAGAGCTGTTCTTGCAAGATCTCTCAAGAGATGAGTGGATTCTTTGCGTGAGAGACGCCAGTCCGATTGTTCACGATGCCATCATGGAAACCGCGCGAGCTCAGTCCATCGCACCGAAGGATGCGCACGGTATTCACACGGCGGATCAGGCAATTTACCTCGTGTCCGAACATGTTGGCGTCGCCATCCTCGCGGAGCCGACGAAACCCAAGACAAACGGCAAGGGAGTTGTGATAAAGCCCCTTTTGGACAAGTCGCTACAGTTTCAGACCTGCTTGGTGATGAGCAAAGATGACGATTCGCGCTTAACAAACGAATTCGGACGCGCATTTCTCCGCCGATACGCCCCGCAGCGAGTTCCGCCGAAGCAAATGAATTTGCCTCTCTCCGAAGGGCACGGACCAGAGAGACCTTCAGCTCGCGATGCGTAGTTGCCGGTGGACCCTTAGCATGACCGTTTCCGGGATGCGCAGCGTCCTGTACCCGCGCCTGAACCGTGTCTCAGATTTTCCCCAGCACAGCACGCCCGGTTCGTGCTCAAACATGCGGCGAATTGTCTTCTCGCTGAGATCCCACAGTTTGGCAACTTCGGCGATTGAGTAGTGCTTCTCTCTGGAGAGATCGATCAATGTCACTTCCGCGATTGGGGCGCCAAAGGCGGACGAATAACTGGCTGGTTTCCGAGCGAACCTCGACATGGCAGTACCCTTGCTCCGCTCAAAGGCTGGATTGGCGAACGCAACGGACCTCTGTGCGCCAAAACCCTT
>Ga0182030_10015104_pt1 | contig 15164 bp, 11 predicted proteins | sample 812S3MmetaG_FD_121299 | JGI IMG/M metagenome (GOLD analysis project Ga0182030, IMG submission 121299) | Permafrost microbial communities from Stordalen Mire, Sweden - 812S3M metaG (Illumina Assembly) | ecosystem: Environmental > Terrestrial > Soil > Wetlands > Permafrost | place: Sweden... | reverse complement strand
CGAAGATTCTCACCGATATCCTCGCTCACTTGAAAGCACTTGAAGACAGCGCCAGTAAGAAGATCGACTCTGTCAACAATGAGATTCGGGAAGACTTAAAGAAGATTTCGGTCAATAGACAACGCCTTAGGGCGAAGCTTGATACTTAAGAAGGCAAAGCCTCGCAAGTGTTGCTTGATCTCACCGACCGTCATGACCTGCAGGATACCAATATGGTAAAAGAGTCAAGAAAGGAGCTTGAAAATTGCAGGGAAGAGCAACGGAGGTTACAACGCGAGTTGGATGACTTGGTCGGTAAGGAGCAACTTTGGATCGATGAACTGCTTGATGTTGGGGGAAATGAAGAGTCGGATATCGCTGCAAAACTACTGCGACCCTTGGAAAAATATCTCGATACATTAGCTTTGGATGCTCCGGGACTTTTCAATCCATTTGACGAGATTTTAGAGGATGAAGGGGTTGCGAAGGCTGAGAATATTGTGAAAGATGAGGAGATTGTTAAGCTAGAGTCATCAACTGGTGCAACTGTCATTGGGCCCCGTGGATGTTTGGATAGAACTCTTTGACTGGAAGCTTTGAGATTATTTTTGTAATTGATACATGTAGATTATAGAAGACAAAATCAGAGATATACTCATTCCCGGCATTGAATTTTCCACGTGATATGATAAGACTGACGCCTGGCGGGCACTATCACCTGGCTTTTGAAGTTGGGGTGATTTCAGATGTTATTATCTTTTACTGGAGGAGATCTCAATGAGGGATAATTGTGTTCAATAGAAACTAGTAGCAACCGCTGATAAAAGAATGGATTACTAATTTGGCAGTTGCATAAGCCCTTGCTCCCATTTTCAGACACGTGAATGCTGAGGTGGTTGATCAAATATTACATAACTTGTGGCAAGGAACTGAGAATAATGATATATTAGGACGGAAAACAAAAGGCTGTTGTCGGTCATTAAGTGCGGTTCCTAAATGCGACCCTTAAATGTTGGCGTATATATCACGTTAATAAAAATGATTTTACCGGAAACAGTCACCTAGGCCGGCTGGCGTCGTTGGTCCTAGCTGCACTCGCATCTACGAATAAAATAGAATCCCCTCACGAGCGGTTCTATCCCCTGATTAAGTTCCAGCGGGTTTCTTTGTCCACGGAAATGGCGACTCGAATTGGATCAAAAGTTCTTCCTCGATGACACCGGGTCGTCGGGCAAGGCTTCCTCCCCCAGAGTTGACGAACTCTGGGGGAGGTTTTGCTTTTTGCGTTTTCCGAATAATTTCCTTTTTGGGACGAGGTTAGTAGCTTGCTCCCGGACTAAGCGAATGCCCTCTTCAATTAGCAGAGGATTGACTTGAAAACATGCATGGCTATCACCCATCGATTTCTGAAATTTTGGGCACTCCTCAAATAATTAATCTCCCCTTCTTTCTATTATTCATACAAGATGTTGTCCATTTCTTAAAATCATTTGGTGTGATAGAAGTTTTGAGCCATTACCGGATATATACTGACAACCAAAATTACCTTGTCTAGCATAAAACTCAAACTCGGCTAAGCTGCGCTTAAACTCGGTTAAAAAGGCAATCCCCCACCTCGACAGGCAGTTCCTCCTTGAAGCGGGTCTTCTAAGTTTCTTCTTACGGGGTCGCTGATCTTCACAAAAAATCACCTTGCGTAAGCCGACTTACGCAGGCTGGTTTATCCCCCCAGAGTAGCACTTTCTGCTCTGGGAAAGGTTCTGGTTTTTTTCTCGTCCCGATGGGGTTTCACAGTTTTACAAACATTGGGCGCACCTGATTCAACAGGGGTAAATTTGCAATTGGCCCACAATGAATTACTTATTACTTAATCACATTTTATCCTTAAGGTAAGATCCCTTCAATTTCCTTCTTCGATAATAATGCTAATAGGTGCATAAGGGCCTGTTTGGCTCGCGTACACATTTCGAATTGCACCATATAAAAAATCCGTACAATACAATACACTCATAAAAGTACATAGATTTACATAAAATCGTTTGGCTCAAAGACCAAAATACACACTTCTATATGTACTTTTATACAATTAGATAGACACCATACAAAATTGAAATACACGGTTTTAACGTTTTTAAATTATAAATACATATACACTCACCCTATTTCCATTTTATATTACCTACAACTCTATCTATACATATCTAATTACCTCTTTCTACTCTACCTATACGCATCTAATATACCTCCCTACCTACTTCACCTATATACATCTAATTATCTTTTCCTACTTCACCTATACACATCTAATACACATCTTCCTACTTTACCTATACACATCTAATATACTTGATATTCATATTATCTAATTATAATAGAAAAAGTAAAAGACAAAAAAACCATACACAAAGAAGTATATCTATACTATAAAAGTAAATATTAAAATACATTCAAAGGCATATATTAAGCCAAACAGACCCTAAAGATCTTTTGTATGCGAACTCCGATATGACCGGAATGACAGAAATTTCAACAGTGCGTAGTCTGTTGAATTTCAGAAGTAAGCTTTTGATGTTATCCATAGTTTGTCTTTGAGTCCCGCGACAGCTCGAAGTGAGCAAAAGGCGCCCCTTGGAGTTGGCTTAATTCTGCCAATGAGAAGTTGCGCAAAGCAACCGAGCCAGCTCTTCTAAATATTATCACATGTTCTTCTGATCACGGATCAACTGATCACGGTGAGCTTCTAGGGTCTCAGGATTTGTTTATCAACCGTCTTAGACCCTCATCCAGCGACCATGGTTCTAGCTCCTTCGAAGTCATACAACCCACCTGAAGCCGCGAAAATACTTCTCGTCATTGGTCGTCCGAAGCGGACTCGGAATTCCGAAGAAGTAGAAAGTCGAGGCAATCAATTAGAATGAGATACATGAGGTTGTTACCTCGACGATCAATTTTTGGGGACGATGAAAAGAAGAATAACCACAGAGGCGGCGATTGAGGACGATGAGGTTTCGACGGAGGATGAGTAATTGAAAGTACAGTTAGCAGAGTTGAGGAGGCCTTTCAAAGAGCAAGGGGAATATTTTAAGGAGCAAGAAAAAAGTTGACTGGAAGACGTCTGCGCAAGACTCAAGTCGGCAGACAGAGGATTCTTTAATTGTCTTACTGAAGGAACCCAGCCTTTTCGATTCCAGTCTTTATTCCGCTCTCGACTTTGACCTCGACTTCGATTCCGAAACAGAAATCCATTCCAAACTCTATTCTAGTCTCAAAGAAACAACAACGAGGGTCTTCTCTGGCCCTATGATACATACGCATGTGCAGTAACTCCACGAAATGGTATGCGCAGAGAGTCCGAACCAGAAGAGGGAGATTCAGTAGGAATATTAAGGAGGTCTGAAGTCACCGGTCAGGTTTTGGACAATGAGCAAAGGGAGCAAGAGAAGATTTCTAGAGGAACGGTTGTGCAATGCTTGTATTATTGTTATGGGGAATTGGACATGTAGATTGTTGAAAATGGCAGCTTAGGTATCCCCAGTGAGGACTACTGATATTATCAAGTCAATGGCTGTTGGATTGGTAGGTAACCAAAGCAATAAAATACACACAGCGTTATTGAACATTGCAATACACTTAGAAAAACTTGCATCTACTAGGTAGATTTCCTTCTAAAGTTCATATATTGGGTACGTACAAAACGCGGAGCAACAAATAAAGAGATATAATCATGATATACCAGCAAAGGCCCGACTTGCAAGATAGAATGATGACCAAAAAATGGAGAAGATATGGCGGCTACGACTATCCATAAGATTACCTCCTCAATCTGTAGCATTTACAGTCCTCGATACCTTCCAGACTAGTACTACTCACCACCCAAACTGCTCGCAATGCAACTCTACACTCGGCCCTGTTGTCCTAACACACCCCGCAACTGTCTTTCTCACATCAGTCATCAACCCACCAGGCCCACATGCAGCGACCATTATTCTTTGATCCTCGTTCGCATTGGCCACTACTTGCTTGATGAGATTTTGGATATCAGGCCTCCCAGAGCTGATGGAGAGGGATCCGGTGCTATCCCATGGGTTAATACGGGAAGTGGCTGATGTTGCGAGTGATTTATTGGGACCTTTCTCGAGGTCATAGTCGTGGGAAGCGCCACTGTGACCCAGTGCCTCGAGGGATTTTTCGTTACCAAAGAAAGCGGGATCTTTCTCATCTTCAGCGTTTGGGCCGGATGGAGAGGTTGGCGACTCTTCTTCCTCAAGTGTGGTTGTGTATGGAGAACCGGACCGGGTGGTGTGTAAATGTATTGTCACGAGCTGAGAGGACTGGAGTTCCTGTATTTCTTTCTTGAACCATGATAGTGTCTCTGTTTAATGATTAGCAATTTTGGAAAAAGCTCGTAAGTTGACTTACCATGGTCCTTGACTGCCCAAATGAATTCGATAGTTGTCTTTGTGGAGTCTCCAAGCTTCTTGACGAGATCTACTGCAACCCCAAACGTGAATGATGCCCCACTACCTCCGGCAATCAAGACGACTTTGTCGGCCGCCTCGGCGAAATTTGAGAGTGTGCCGTAAGGACCATCGACCGAGGCTCGAAGAGTGACACCTGAGTGCGCCGTAGCATAACGATGTAGGTCATTCGTGAAGCCATCGTAAGCCGCAACGACAAACTCCATCGAACTGGGAGTCGCGGACACGATCGTGAAAGGGTGCGTTTCGAGGAGTCGAATTTGCGGTATCCATAGAAAACAGTGATTGCCTGGCGCTGCTCGAGCTGGACAGCGACTCAAGACTATTCGTGTTCCTCCTTGTGGTAAAGGCGTGATTGTTGCCCGATTGCCGTGCACATAAAAAAGGACCCTGGCACCCCGTAATAGACGGTCACAAGCCCACACACCACCGGCGCAGCAAGTGATGATGATGGCTTTTAGCGCAAAATTTGGACGATGGAGGCCGACGTTGATGATAATTAACATATACATAAGTACGTGTGTGACGTAAAAAAGCTCATATCGAAGGCGCCGGATGACGACGGCTGCGATCAGCGTGACGAACATGCCTGAACCGGCAATGATTCCATGTATTTGGTCATCCTCAAGAAGTATTGATGGCTCCTTTATCTCAGTGAACGCTCTGGAGAACAACGTCAGGTGTAGGAAAACGTAAGTGACAGTTGTGTAACCCCCGATTTGGTGCAATGGGTTCAGTCGCTCGTAGGAATATGAAGTAAGGAATGCCAAAGGTGTATTTTTTAGAGCCAGTAGGGTGATAAATGCGATATTAGTAAGTGCCATCCTAATTACGTTATCATCGACGATCCGGAGAAGGAGCTGAATCAACTCACCATCCACAGCGTTTTCCAATCCCAGTGAGACCTGACCAATTCACATTGGTAACAGTGAGAGCGATATTGACACCAAGATACACGCACACCAGTACTGCATGACCTATAGACGTAAAACCGGGCACTCCTCGAAGCAGTTGGCGCCGTAATGATCTAGACAAAATTTTAATAACTGTTCATAGCTTTTCAATCTTCTTGAATCACTCACCTTGCTATTTTGACCTGCAACTGCATGATACTAGACTGCCTAAGTGCTTTCGAGGAGGATCTGCTGTACCAAAATCGAGTCCAATGAAATATTGTAAAGATGGCTATCAAGCCACCCATTGCAATAGCAAAATATTCCGGGATTCGCTGGTCGTAGTATTGTGCAACTGCAATTTGATGAATTTGAGCCTTCTTTGCTGCTGCAGCTGCCGCAGCCGCCACCTTGCCTCCACTAGGAGCATTAAAAGAAGAATTAGGAGACATTGTAGATCAGTATGCTTTGCTCTTGACTAAGGGAGAAACGAAAGTAAGATATACAAATTTTGACGGGCAATATATACTGTGTCCGAAGCGCAAGGATACTCATTTTTATATCTTGGCGCCTTGCGCCAAGTTCCATGCCTTCCATTCCTGGAATAGGTAGAACCAAGTTCTGCAAAGCAATTTGGATGAACACAGGATGAGACAGATGATCTTCAAGAATCCTCGCGCGAACTTCTGCCAGGAAAACCTTATCTGAAGAGAACGGAGGAGGAAGGTGAACAGAGCCTGGGGTGCATAATCCTCCGGCATGAAGAACTCTGATATTAATATGGGTGAAATGGTCCCTTGCGAAGTAAAGTGTTTCGGATGACAGAGAACTGATAAAGACTTGAAAAATCAGAACCTTATCTTGCCAAGTGCATACTTTGGGACGTGTTGAAATATGATGCTATTCCTTGACCGGATAATAAAGGGGGCTCTCAAATATTCCCACCTCTAGGCTGGCCTAGATGACATTCTACGGAGAAGATACGTGGGACTTGCGAAACTTGCGCAATCTATTCCGTATAAAGCCATGTTAACCGCCGGTCCGTCGGAAACGTCCAATGACTTATAATGAAAATGATACTCTTATTCATTCAGCGTATCTTTGGGCCAAGCCCGGACGTGGGCGCAATAGGTCATTGCTCACGGCATGTGATGCAGATGAGCACAATCAATTCGACGTGGCCGCCTCGTGGTGTCGTGATCCGTAAGACTCGTAGGAACAAAGATTCTTCATAGGCTCATTGGGTATTGCAATCGCTAGGTATCCTGTATAGCCTGTGGTGCATGCAATATGTACCGTTTGAAAATGATAAGTGGTTCATCCACTTAATCTGTTTCGGGTCGTGCCGCCGGCACTTGCGGGGGATTTCACTGCCGCTGATCGACCTACGCCTTTTCAGCGCCACAAAGCCCCCAGTGCTTATCCCTTTCAACAAATTCTAATATAGCGGGCACTGTATATAATGATCACAAAGTAAGGGCCATACACGTCGCCAATCCCACATACCAATTTCGGAGACGAGCGCAATCTTCGGATTCCCACCCATCTCGAGATTGTTGAAGAACAAACAGTGCTCGACGAATCTTGTCAGGCTATTGCAAAAAGATTAGAACCGCCCGTTCTTGGTAATGCTATATTCCCAATCTGGGTTCAGTGCCGTGATTAGCCTAGCGATCCTCCGCATTTAGTTCTGCAAGCTGTGGCTGTCAAAATCTTAGTCGCTACTACCAATAAGCATGGTACCTCTAATGCCCCCGCAAGCCTCGCTGCCATCCGCAATCGCAACAAATTTCCCTTGTCTTTCAAACGTGATCGTCACAAACATTTCTTTCTCTCCGACCGTATCCAGAAGGACTTTTAACTTCGTCTTAGCAAGATCGTCGATCGGTCCGGAGGATCGCCCCTGTATTTCGCCTACAATACCCTAGCGTGTAAAGTACAACGTACCACCAAGTGACCCCTACTCAAGTAGATCCTACCCACGCAAAAGATCCGGCCGAATTCGATGCAGCGTATGGATAGCATAGATACCAAGCAGAGTTGTTTCGGTGAATTGTTCGAAGCGGATCAATGTCGACATCTGACGGGACGCTAGTCAATGAGATTATCTTCTTCGGGCATAGTTAAGGGCTGACATGTTGACGCCACCTTCCTGAACTAGAAAGACTACGATTTGAACTTCGAGGCTGTTATCCCCCTGGCTGGTCTCCTCCGGAAGACCTGCCCCGCTCATTAGGAAATGGCAGGATGTTGCCATGCACATGCCCTGAACCTTTTTTGCTGCTCCAGGGCTGCACTTGCGCTTCAGAAAACAACAGGAGCAAGGACTCCACGGGAAATGAAGCAAAAATAGGAAGGTCTTTCTCAATAGCTTTCCTCTGATAAACTTGCAGCTAGTCTGCAGAGAGAACAAAGCATTGCATGTCAAGAGATGGTGCAGAAACAGAAGGTCCCAATCCTGCAAGGGAAGGAAGGTGTCGCCATGTCAATGAAATTTGTTTCTTCTGGAATGCAAGAAATATTGAAAACATCTCGAAATTGTACCCAGGGCTTCGCGCGACTTGGAGAACAAGTCATTGAAGGAGAGTGACACTTTCTCCTGGGTTTGTTTGAACTTTTGCAAAGGAAATCCTAGGAAAGGATGTTCCGCTTGCAGGGCAAGTAATCTGGAATAAAGAAGAGCTCATTGGCTGGAAGGAACTGGACAGAGCTCGCAAAAGTTCGCAGTGGGAGGGCAACGAGCCCTAGCCATGAGAGCCTAGCTCTAAACCTTGTTCTTGTTGAACCCAAGTGAAAGAGGCAGACTTCTCAAACTCACCTAGGTCATGCGTCTGCTCCGATCTGTCGGCAACGCGCTGAGAAGCTCGCTAAGTACCTCAAGACCCGAGTTTGCAAGAGGATGGGATACTTCCCTAGGTTTAATGAGGATGCCTAGATGTAATGACATTGCCCAACAAACTCATACCAATATCTATGAGAGCTTAATCCTCGATGCATTTAAAAAGCCGAAAGAATATAATATTGCGACTCTAATATATTCTATGTCGAAACTTCGTTGTTGAGGAGGGAAATTTTTCTTTGAATTTACAGCGAAAAGAATCGTAATTCAAAGCGTCAACCAAATTATCAAGTGTCCCAGTATCCCTGTCTAGGATTCCAGAAGAGCTTTCCGTGAATCCTCTTGTTGGAAATCTTCAAAGGCTCGAGATTTAAACAAGACATCACCGTGAAAAAAGACAGTTCGATATCTAACGCATAGGAGTGATCTCGTCGGGGGCTTGTAGATTGAGGCTCGAATCCCCAGTAAGGTGATTAGAAAGAGCAATTCACATCTACTTCAAATTGATGTATATTTGAGACTCGGGACCAAGCTACTACTGTTGAATGAGGATGGAATACTCTCATAACTAATATTATCCAATATGAAGTACTCGATGTTATTGCATCCCAAGCTACACTTAGCAAAAAATAGGTAATGTTTGACGCTCACGTGATATGATCCAGTAGAACATAAACTGATATTCACCTCCGCGTAGACGTTTACTGTAATTCCTTGCTCGCGCTTTTCTGCTTGCAAGTTCCTGCTTCACCGTTCCGCAACTTTTCCCAAAAACAATCTTCAACACTGCGCAAATGACAACAGCGACGATGACGGGCAAGAGCAAGTCAACAGTTAGAGCCAATACCATAGCAGCTGCAGCTTCGGGTGCACCATGGCTCTGGAATATCAAGGCAAAAGATCGCCTCAATAGGTCTCTCTTCTTGGCGTATCACAACATTCTTACTGGCGATTTATTGAAGAACGGAAGGAAGCCGAAGCATCTAAGACCCATTGTCGCCCAACATGAGAGCATTCTGAGACAATTCTCAGCAACTTCCGATATAAATAAGATCGCAAACCTACTATCTAATCTTGCGGCTGCTGGATGGTTTGGTATGTGCATTCCACGTTCTTCTTCATACCAAAAGCTTTATGACCTGAGCGTACCCTCCGATAGGGATCATGATTCGCGAATTCAAGCTTTAATGAGAATGTATCTAATCCTGTATTTTTTTCTAGATTCGAATTCCAAGGCGCGATCCGATCTTGCAAATGTTTCTCCAATTCCTTTAGTTACTGCAAGTCAAACCGCAGAATCTTCTCGGCAACTGGAAGATGGCACAGATGAAGATGAGTGGGAAGATATCATCGAGACTACCGATGATTCGGAATCATTGCTTAGCCTGGAAGAGGACCATGTCAAAACCCATCGAACCGAGAAAAATGGTAACGTTGGAGGAGGGCTTCCAAATCCAGGAGCTCAAAGCAACTTAATAATGGTCGTTGGTCAGACTCGAGACTCTACTCGTAAGTTTGTAATTCTTTCTCGTTTTACATTAAATCTCAACTAACTTTTCCTTTGTCAAGAACCAGTCAAAGAGTCCCAGAAGAGAGAGGAAATTCGAAATGCGCTTCGCAATCCAGGTGATCCAGAAGTCTCGAATAACAATTCCTTACCGTTCTTCCTCCAGCACAAAGTTCTTAACATAACTCAAAGTACCATGGAAGAACTTATGTTCTATTTTGTCAAACGATGTGATCCAGAAAACCTGGTGAAATTGAACTTGCAGTGCCCAGAGCAGGGAGAACTTCACAATGGCCAATGTACCTTCGACGCTCTAATATCCAACCAGGTTTCATCAAGTCCAACGAGCCGATAGCCAAGTTCTCCAAGCGAGTCCAACGACTAGCACCCGTTCGACATAGTGCGGTTCATCGAAATCAGCCCGTACCTCTCAAGACCGTGGAGTGCAGACTGAAGGATTGCGTCCAGATGGCGGAAGATGTTCATGACATAGAAAGATTGGGCTTATTGTCGGACTGGTTGGAAGTCATACAAGGAGCTGTTTCCACCTCAGAGATTAAGCAATTGACTAAGATCAACAATGTGAAGTCAAGAAAGGAAAGCAACGAGGCAAAAATAATCGAACTCAAATTGAGGGTGGCCGAACTTGAAACCGAAAACCAGGAACTCGATCAGAGCTTAGAGAAGGAGAAGAACTTGCACCGGAAGATCTAATTGAGATGCATAAGGTGTTTGGAGATCCTGGAAAAGACGTGTATGGTCAGCCCCTAAGTCAACACACGGACCAGTACACAAAGAAACATAGCTTGCTGCGGAATAACTCTGCAGAACCTTCCGCCAAGAGACGCTGCCGCTGATACTTTTGGGATCTCTGGAAAAGCTGAGCAGCAAAGAATATGTCGATGATGGTCGTTCGGGCAGTCCTCGAGTAGAAGCTTCATGATAAATGGTGGCATTTATTGTTTGTTATACTGAGAGCTCGGTTTGCGAGGCTGATCACCTAATAGGTTGTATTAGATACCCATAGACAATCCAAATTTTAAGAACAAAGACTCTACTTTGCAATCTTCACTGCGTCTTTTACACTTCTTGCTCTGTTATCTAAAATCCTACGCAGAGAATATTCCCTCCTTCATTGATAACACCAAATTATTTCTAGCTTCTCTTTTGTAGATCGCACGAACATCGGTAATGGAAAGCTCTTCGTCCTTCAAGATAACTTGCATCTGCCTACAAGGATGCTTAGTTATATGAAGTACAGTACCGCTCTCGCAGTCCTTTCCCTTTCTATGGCTTCGCAAAATTACCATCAAACATAATAACAAGGCACCTCTGTCTCAGTCTTTAAATCACAATTCTCATGCTGTATATTTTTCTCGGGCGCGTTAAACGGTTGATGCTACACCTTAGCGAGTGGAATATCTGCACAATTTGCATTTGTTTCGTTCAAATTTCAGAGGCCTTCTCATTGTGGCGAATTTTCCTGGGCATCTGTGAAGCGGCTTATTCCCTGGTATTACATATTACATCACGGTGTGGTGAGATCATTTATAAATGGAAAAGATCCAGGGCTGACAGTTTATTCCCAGATATTGCCGCCATGAGTGCGGCTTTCTGTTTACTGCTCTGACACTTCAGATGATTTACCATCAGAAGGCTGACACATCTTAGTGCTAAATGTGTTATGGAAGAGCATACAGAGGTCGAAAAATATTTTGCAATGCCAACCGAAACTCCCTCACCAATAGGCTCGATCTGATTTTCGCTGAAGATACGCTACCCGACTGGAGACTGTAAGTATATAATTTCATCACCATCATGATCTAGACCCCCCTATATTCTATCTCTCTAGTTCTGTATGCCTTGATACCGAATATCAGCTGACATTCCAAATAGTAGTGTCATGAACATGGGGCTACCAATAAAATTATCTCATGACAGTTCTTCCCTACGCTGGCGAGGATCTTCAATGTTGTGAAATATTTTCTTACCAACTATAGAACGTCTATGTGCATGAATGTTTACTATTGGAGCTGGTTATCTGGCTGACGAGAAAAAGGAACGCGGCGCCCTGATCTGATCTTCGAAATTTCCACCATCATCGGTTTTGTCATATGTTGCCCGATAGACCTGGGGCCCAATATAGCGGCACAGTTTTCACAGCCTATCTCTTAGTACCAATGGGGATAACATGCAACGGACACGATTTGGAGGCAGTCTCGAACGTGGGGTTTTGCAATCTTGGGCCTGTCGCTACTCCCTATTTCTTGCAACACTATTCTCTAATGTGCGCCCAATCTCTGTAGTCAATATACTCGATCAAGGCTGTTTAAGAAGATTCATCTCTGTTCGTACTATACCAGCTAATATAATATTGATGCCCACGATCTAGACGATACTCATGTCCTGACACCTGGCAAAAATGGGCGGTATAACATGATATGCTGCCGGAGACTACACGGAAGAGCAAAAGATGGAAGAGCGGTACAAGTAAGAGGATTTATTTTACCACCACACGGTCTGACTCAAGCTGACCACGAAAGACTTTCTCTACTAAGGAAAACAAGTTGCCTCTAGCTTCAAGCTTTAATCCGCAAAAAGTCCAAGGGACGCGTCGCAGCAGGACGGTGTCTTGGGATGTGATTGGAATTTATTCTCTGGGTTAAAGAATAACTTGAGAGTGTGATAAGGTAGATATATCGCAATTAAACCTACCTTACATCTTAAATATTCCGATTTTAAAATTCATTGATTTCGTATTTTTCTTCCCCTAATGGTTGCGTAGAATCCTAAACCCAGTAACGAAGCCTGAGTCCTGAGTACCAGCTTCCCAAGTTACCTCAATATATTCTTCGCTGCAATTGCTCTTATGAGATAGAAGATACGCATCTCCGTAGGAAATGTATAATCGCCCCTGGAATAAGCGAGACGCTAGCGCAAACGAAATCAACCGAGATAGGTAATTTTGTAGAAATCGAAAAAATTAAGAAAAGAGGCAGACAGAATGAACAGTAGGCTAAAAATGGATAATATAGTATGATGAGTCTGGTAATGATATTGGTGAAGGCGGAGATTAAAGGAATATTATATTGAGGAGGAAATTTGACTTAGACATGTTCCCGCTCCAGTGTCCAATCCGGGGTCCTATTAAATAAGTTGGGTCCAATGCATCAAAATACCATCGACTTCCGTTTATGCGAAACCCAGTATCCATTTTACAACGGCCACGGGCAAGAACCACTTGATGGGGGTTTTTTATTAACCAGCTGTGGAATAGCTTTGATACCAGCCGGGTGCATCCACTCATCCAAAACTTAAATCTGCTTATCTGAATTTTTATCGTGTACTCACTCATAATATTACTTAGCAGAAAAGCCAGAAGGACTCGATACTTCAAAATGGCAAAAACCAAGTAGTGCTAACGCCTAACCGTATCTGAGGCCTCCAGAGCCATGACGACTTACCATAGTCCATGAAGCTTTCGCCTCACTTTCTAGAGCGTCACGCTCCGGAATGACCCCAGTGTCGCTTAGGACTTATGTAGCACTACTTGGGGAAAGAAGCTATCCCCCGACACCCGGAACGTTCGGGGGCTCTTTCATTAAACCGAATCCGAGCCATTTCTGGCATTTTGGGAAATAAATCCTCATTTATTATTTTTGATCTATTCTGGACACATTAACATTATACGGGGAGGTATCTTACAATTTAATTTGTGTGGGGTGCAGAAATCTGACCAGTTGCGCCACTGCGCCAAGTTGCGGTAGTTGGTAGAAATTGCTTAATTGAATATATACCCCTTTCAGTCAAAACCACATTCACCTCATGCATCATAACATCCCGGCCATGCCTCCATCACTGCCTACTCAGAGAATGGTATGTAAGCAGCCGCCCGAATTACATTTTTCTTGTGCTTCTAAAGAGCGGAGCTAGGAACAATATCTATCGCTGAAAGAAAAATAAATTAAGAAATTACAAGCTTTCAAGTTCATCATAACGGAAACCCCGTCGCGACGGTAAAGGAGTAACTCTAAATGTCCATGCTAGCATAGGGAAGAAGGGTATCAATTCTTTAGACGTTAGCAGGCTGCTAGAGAAACAAATTTCTTTTGCAAAGGCACCTTCACTCTGCATCGGCTACGAGTTGTTTTGGAGCAGCTTGACCGGGAGACGTTCCTCCAGCCGACAATCAGGGTGCTATTCTATGTCGAGCTTATCATTCGGTGCTGGAACATGTTGCCTTGTTTGAAGATCGTCGACGGAGGTTTGCAGTTCTCCCCGAGCTGAATCATTAAGTCCCCATCCAGACTTGGGGGGTGTCAAGGTGGATTATCTGATGCCGGCGATGCTGTTCCCTGTGCCTACGACTCTTAAATATGAACAGTTTGAAAATCCTTGCTCTCTAGAGGTTTGAGACATGGTATTTTTGTACTTGATTGCCAATATGATGGCTGGATTAGACATCGATGATGCTTTTCAATAGACGTCCCACCTTAGCAGACGCGCTTAGGAGACTTCTATCACATTAACTCGCTATTGGTGTACGACAGTGAATTAAGATGAACTCGATTTTCCATTTTTAAAGAAGTTACTTGTAGACCGACATGATGCTGTAGAATCATAGTCACATTGTTATAACACATATTTTGGTTCAGCACCATTGTTTTGACTGCATTCCTTTATCTTTTGATGGGCACAAGCAACTTAAGGTCTATTCTACCCCATATTTCCTGCATTCAAGCAATAGTTTAGCAATTGGTGGCTCTCAATCCATCGAAAAGGCACATCTAAACTGATCTTCTAAATTCACAATTATCACCCTGGAAGAAAGGGGTATCACGTGATTGGCAATTTGGGCGTCCATTCAGGAGTACCTTATGCAGCAGCTGGAGGTATTGGCGATGCAAATGGCCGATTCTTCCGCTTCAGATCAAAAGAAATTGCGATCGAAAAAGGTCGATACCATCTTTTCTAGGTAGATATAGGAGCTTCCGAAGCAACATTTGTTCATCGCCAGACGTCGGACTCAGGAATGGTTCCCCCTAAAAAGCTGCCTAAATAATTAAGATTGAGCGGAAGAGGCCCAGCGATCTAGCGAATGGCGCCTCGAGAAGTGCCTACCATATTATTAGATGCTAATATCTGTGCTGGATCAACGTGATTCTGAAGTCGGAATATCAAAAAATCACAAACCTGAATGCTTCTCTGCATGTAAATGATGGATGGATAAACTACCGTGGGCTTTATCGACCAAACGGCCAATTAAGAATTTAAATATTTTGAATTAAGAATTAAGAATTAAGAATTTAAAATTTAAAGTATAATATAATCTTAGATATTATTTATTGTTTTACTATTTATATTTATATTTTATTATATTAATTTAATATATTGTAATTATATAAGCTTTTTTTTATATTAAATTAATTGATATTTGTATAATTAATTTAAGCTATTTTAAGTATTAT
>Ga0182030_10015103_pt1 | contig 15165 bp, 16 predicted proteins | sample 812S3MmetaG_FD_121299 | JGI IMG/M metagenome (GOLD analysis project Ga0182030, IMG submission 121299) | Permafrost microbial communities from Stordalen Mire, Sweden - 812S3M metaG (Illumina Assembly) | ecosystem: Environmental > Terrestrial > Soil > Wetlands > Permafrost | place: Sweden... | reverse complement strand
GCCTGCAAGGCGGCTATGGCCGCATCCGGCGACGCGAACGACTGTTGCGCCTCCTTCGGCTCAGCCGCCTGAAGGTTCGCCGACAAAAGTCCCCAGGCACACGCCAACAGGGGGATGGTCAAAAGGCTGCTCAAACGGGTCAATTGATTTGAAAAGTTCATAGGTTAATCAGGTCTGTTTTTGTCGAATGCGTTGTGCGGTTCACCGCCTATGGCCTCCGCTATGTCCGCCACCGCCAGAGTGCGCCGCCGCACGACTGACAGATCCGCGATGACTATAATTCTGCACATCGCGACCTCGGTCATAGTTGCCGCCGAAAAGATAGATATCAGGCCCCGGATATCCGCCGTAGTAACCTCCGTCGTAACCTCCGTTATCAACGTAGCCTCCGTAACCGCCGCCTTCCACGTAACCCCCACATCCCGTCAATGAAGTCGTCAAGGCCGCCACCAGGGCGATCCCGAACGCAATCTTGATCCGGTTAACTGGACCGTTCGCCTTGTTCATACGGACCTTCCCTTCGCGGAAGAAATCAAAATCGAGTCACTAAACGTCAACTTCATTTTCGGTTTAATTTTCATACAGTGGCAAAATAGCCCCTGTGCCCCTTCCCGTCAATATGGGGTGTTCCCCCCATGACCCTTTGCTACATTTGGGCTAAGGTTAGATGACTTGCGACAAGGGTTGACGAAAAGCCATGAGCACAAAGCCCCTAACTCTTGAAGAAAAAAAGCCCTCATCTGGCACCCTGCACGGCCTCGACTGGCTTAATTTCTTTCTCGCCGACGTGCAGTCGGGAGTGGGGCCTTTCCTCGCGATTTACCTTGCTGGCTATAAATGGAACGAGCAGCTCGTCGGAATGGTTCTTACCGTCGGGGGCATGGCCGGCATTCTCACCAATACACCGGCGGGTGCTCTGGTAGATCGAATTAGGTCCAAACGAGCCCTGATCGCAGGCGGCGTCCTCTCACTTGCTCTGGGTGCGTTCCTGATTGCGCTCTTCCCAACATTTTGGCCAGTGATGATCTCCCAAGCCTTGATTGGCGGCACGTCCAGTATTTTTGGTCCGGCCATCTGCGCCATTTCACTTGGCGTCGTTGGGCATAAGTTATTCGACCGCCGCCAGGGACGTAACCAGACGTTCAACTCGGCGGGTAATGTCATCGCCGCGGTATCCATGGGACTCATCGGTTACTACCTTTCCAATCGCGGCATTTTTTTCTTTGTCATGATCCTGGCGATTCCCACGATCCTGACGCTTTTCTTCATTCGACCGGACGAGATTGACTATGAATTAGCGCGAGGCGCGAAGAATGAACCCGATGACGGTAAGCCCGCCAAACCGTGGGAACTATTTAAGGATCGCCCGTTGCTCATTTTTCTTCTTTGCGCCGTCATGTTCCACTTTGCCAATGCCGCGATGTTGCCGTTATTGGGAGAGATGCTGTCCAAAGGGCTGGCCGAAGCTCGATGATGTTCATGTCGGCTTGCGTGGTAACGACGCAAATCGTCGTTGTGCTACTGGCTTCATGGGCGGGCCGGAAAGCAGGAACTTGGGGGAGAAAACCGCTTTTGCTCATTGCCTTTGCCGCCCTGCCCATTCGAGGCGTTCTCTACACTCTCACCGACAACACGGAATGTCTCATCGCGATCCAAATCCTGGACGGTGTGGCGGCAGCAATATTCGGCGTTGTCTCGGTGCTGGTCATCGCCGACCTGACCCAAGGCACCGGACGGTTCAATTTTACGCTTGGCGCGATCAGCACAGCGGTTGGCATCGGGGCGTCTCTCAGCCAAGTCATTGCGGGAGGGATTGTCCACCACTTAGGGTATAATTTCGGCTTTATCTTCCTTGCGATGATAGCCTCGCTAGCATTAGCCATCCTGTACCTCTTCATGCCGGAGACGGGAAAAATGAAGGTGTCAGGATAACAATTGAATTTTGTTCCTAGCACCCAATGGCAACCATTCCCGATATACTGATTTGGATTATCTGCCTGGTCAGCCTCTTGTGCGTCTTGATCCGACCCGGTGGCGTGGCCGAAGCTTGGTGGGTTTGTGGCGGCACAATGGTTCTCGTTCTCACTACCCTGATTCCATTTCAAGTGGCAGGGAATGCAATCCTCAAAGGAGTGGATGTCTACCTCTTCCTTACCGGGATGATGATTTTATCCGATCTGGCACGGGAGGAAGGCGTCTTTGACTGGATTGCGGAAGTAGCGGCAGGTCATGCCGCTGGATCGCCCCGCCGATTGTTCCTGTTGATCTATCTGGCGGGGACCATTGTGACCGCATTTCTTTCCAACGATGCCACGGCGGTTGTTCTCACGCCTGCGGTGCTCTCGGTTGTTCGCCGTCTGAAAGTGGAACCAACGCCCCATTTGCTGGCCTGCGCTCTCATTGCCAACGCCGCCAGTTTTGTTCTGCCCATCTCCAATCCCGCCAACCTCGTTGTTTTCGGTCAGCACATGCCACACCTGATAAAATGGCTCGGCATATTTCTCGTGCCTTCTCTGGCCTCGATCATCATCACTTTCCTCGCGTTGCGTTTTGTTTCGCGTAAGAGTCTTCAAGGCAAAATTAACGAGACCCTGCCCCGAACGAGGCTTTCGAACCAGGGTCGGGTTGCTTTAGGTGGACTGACCATCGCTGCGGGTGTGCTCATGACCGCGTCTGCGTTGGGCTGGTCATTGGGTGCTCCCACGTGCGGCGCTGCGCTGCTTGCCATGCTGGTTGTTGCCTCCAGTGATAGAAATATCCCGCTCAAAGTTATAAAAGGGGTTTCGTGGTCCATGATCCCCTTGGTTGCCGGGCTCTTCGTCATTGTCGAAGCTTTGCACGGAGCGGGCATGCTTCGGCTGGCCGTGGCGGGTTTGAATGCGGCAAGTCAACTTGGGCACACAATGAGTAATCTCGTCGTTGCCTTTTCCGTTGGCCTCCTTTCCAACGGCATGAATAACTTGCCGGTTGGTCTTATCAGCGGCACTGCTGTTCAATCTGCCCAACAACACGCGAGCCTCGCCAATGCCGTCCTGATCGGCGTCGATCTCGGCCCCAACCTTTCGGTGACGGGATCGCTGGCAACCATCTTGTGGCTGATAGCCCTTCGGCGCGAAAAAGTGGAAATCACAGCTTGGCAATTCTTCAAAGTCGGTTTAGTCGTCATGCCGCTCGCTCTGCTTGGCAGCATTCTCTTCATGGGAAAGTGAAAAAAGCTTTTCGCCCCTACACGCTCCCCAAGCCCGGTATGCCACCGTGATCAAGTCGCCGAACATCAAATCCATTTTCGGTTTAATTTTCATACGCTGTTAAAAAAGCCCCTGGGTCTGTTACCGTCAATATGTGGTGTTCACCCCATAACGTCCGTGCGATTTCTCGGCTTAACAGACTCTAATTTGTGGGATTGGGAGAGGTGCCAGATCCGGGCGTGACACCATCCGGCGGGGTATGCCTAGCACCATTGTTTCCGGAGCCCGGCGTTGGTCCCGAAGGGGCATGCGATGGCGGTGGAACACCCGGTTGCGGCGAGGAACCTGAACCCGGATAATTGCCTGAGATGGGGGTATGCCTAGCACCATTGTTCCCCGATCCCGGCGTTGGTCCTGAAGGGGCAAGCGATGGTGGTGGAACACCCGGTTGCGGCGAGGAACCTGAGCCCGGATAATTGCCCGAGGGCGGGGTATTGGTCGCACCACCGTTTCCAGAACCCGGTGTCACCTGCCCCTGCAACGGAAGATAGATCAGTCCCCATGTGAGCGCGAGCATAGACAGTCCTGCCTTGACGTGTTTAAAAAATTTCATGGAAGAAGCTTCGATCCGGCAGGAAGAGTTTTTTGCTTTATGTAATGTTTTCATAATGGATGTAACAGGGACCTTAGCCCTCGGGACGTAAGCTCTGCCATGGGATCACATCAGGGTGCCTTTTTAGCAGGAGTGGGAGGTTTGGAATCTGTTGCGGGGGGGCAATTCCAAACGGAATAACCGCCAGCCACACAGTCATAAGTTTTTTGGATGGTGTTCATGTCCTAAAGTAAACCGGAGCACGGCACGCACGCTATGGGGTGTTCACCCCATTACCATGATCCTTGAAATCCATTATCTTATGAATTATGAAAAATAAAATATCGCGGCATAACCGCAGAATGTTGTTGGCAATGGCCGTTCTCTTTGCCGCTTTCCTGTTGGGAGGAGCCACTCAGGTGCAGGCGCGTGATGGAAATCACGACCGGGGTGAGTATCAGCAGGAGAATGGTAATTATCACCATCACCATCGCGGACATTGGAACCAAAGCAATGGCGTTCGCCTTTGGATCAACGTTGGATAATTATCAAAGGAAAACAGCTTCCAGCAAAAAATTACCAGCACTAAACGGGGAGCCTTCCTATAAGCAGGGGAGGCTTTCCACTAATGAATGGACATTCAAGATGAGTGAAGAAAAGACAATCGACTTTTCCGTTTATGAGCAGAAAGACGTAAAGATTGAACTTAAAGAGGGACAGACTGTCCAAGGTAGAGCATTTAGTATCACGGGTGAATCGTTGATGCTTCTTAGTGGGGAGGCAAGCTTGGGAGGTTCGATAGCACAAATGTTGTTGGGTACTATCAAGAGTATCAAAGAAGTGAAGTAACCAGCCGTCTCGAATGACGTTGAGGTGAGGATGTGGTGATGGCCAATCACCACAGATCAAAAACAGCGAGTTTCGACAAACAACCCGGCCAACTCAGGTTCTTCGACAGCCTTGTCCTCCAAAAAATTCAATTCAAAGGATTCAACCTCGCACTGTTGTTCAGCTTCAACCAGTTCTTGAGCTTCAAGCCAATGCTGCAAAGCTCTTCCCTCTGGACATCCATCGGCAAGATAAAAAATAATACGCAAGCGATTCGATCATGCGATGTTCGTTCGATTCCATATGCGTAAGCAGTTAGACCCCGGCGATGCCTTCGATGTTCGAGCGAAAACGGTTACAATTGGGTGAATGAGTTGTGGAATCGGTGTGTCGGTAGAACAGAACCTTACCGTGGATGGACTCGGTGAGATTAAGCCATGTCATGGTGTCTCATTCGACCAATCGACGAGTCCCACGGAGCGCCTCAAGCAGAAGCAACGGGACATGTCGTACCATTTGAACTGCTTGGAATCTAGAGTTGTGATGAGAGGCGGGATTATCAAAAAAACCGCCCTTGGACGAGGGGTAGTTCAAAACAGCGGCTAGGCCGGATGAATCTTTTTCAACGATTGTTGTCATGGTGTTGTTTTGTTGGCTGGTTACGGGGTATTAGGCTTGGTGCTCTGATTGGGAGCAGCCTGGGTCTGCGAGGCGTCGGGCGAAGCCGTGTTCGTCTTGGATGATTGATCGGGCGCGGCGGTGCTCTGGCTATTATCGGTCGTCGAAGTCGTGTTCACTTTCGACGAGTCGCTTGGCACTTGGGTGCCGTTAGACGTCGAAGGCGTACCGGGAGTCATGACCTGCGTGGTGTTGGTCGAGGTGGCCGGTGTAGGAGTGGCCTCCGGCATGGCGACAGGAGGGGGAGTCGGCTTGGTGTTGGCATCCGTGTCCGAGTTGCTGCGGTTACAGCCCACCAAGGCCAAGGGCAAACTGACCGATAGGAAGGCGATGAGGAACTTGTTTTTAGTGGTTTTCATAGAAATTCTTTCTTTGGTACGGTAGAACACGGTTGAATTAATTTCCCAACACTCTTTACCGTAAAGGGCAATGGCAAGCCACGCCATGGGGTGTTCACCCCATAGCGCCAGCCATGAATTGCGGCTTATAGTTATCGCGTGATGAGAAATCGAGTGCTCATTCAGTCTCTCAAGCCATAGCCGCGTCGGTTGATAATGATAATCAAATTTTACCCGTTTCCGTATGAAGTTCTTCTTTAAAATCGCTGTTTTATTGTGTGTCCTCACGGGCGCGGCTATGTTTGTGTGGGCGCAAGCACCGGTTCCGCCCCCGATGCCCGCCTATCAACCCCTTTCCGATACGCAGCTTGACCAGATGCTGGGGCCCATTGCGCTGTATCCCGATCCGTTGATTGCCGAAATCCTGCCCGCTTCCACTTTTCCCACGCAAATCGTGCTGGCCGACCGTTATGTCATCGGCGGCGGCGACGCCAGCCAGATTAGCCAGCAGCCGTGGGACGCCAGCGTCCAAGCGGTTGCCCGATACCCAATCGTGTTGAAATGGATGGATGATAATTTGAATGAGACGACTGAACTGGGACAGGCCTTTCTCAATCAACAGCAGGCGGTAATGGCTTCCATCCAACGGTTGCGCGCGACGGCTTCCAAGCTCGGCAACTTGCAATCCACGCCGCAGCAGCAGGTGACTAACGACGGGGGCGACGTTGAAATTGATCCGGCTGACGATCAGGAAATGTATGTGCCGGTCTATCAACCGGACCAAGTTTACTACGACCAAGGCGTGGGTGGTTCACCCTTTATCACTTTCGGTATCGGGTATCCGTTTGGGGATTGGATGGATAACGATTTTGATTGGGGCAATAACAACCTCATCTATTGGAATCAGGGCTATTCTCGTCCGGCCAATTGGTGGCATCAACCACGAGGTCAACGGGATACGGCCCACACATCGGCCTGGCATCCGAGCAATCATTCGGGCGCTGGCGCAGCGAATCGTGGTGACCGAGGCTGGGGCAATGCGCCGTCTCCGGCGGCAGGCAGGGGCGAATCGGCTTTTACAGGGGCAGAACCGGCTGCGTCGAGGTCCGCTCCAGGCGCGACCAGGCGCGAATCGGCTTTCACAGGGGCGGAACAGGCTGCGACGAGATCCGCTCCGGGCGCGACGGTGGCGAATCGTGGAGTCCAGGGATGGGGCAATGCGCCCGCTCCGGCGGCGGTGAGGCAGGAACAGACACGCCAGGTTCCGCAGCAAGCTGAACACGCCAACGCAGTTCCCCGGACCGCGTCGGCTCCAGTTGAACATGCTGCACCCATCAGCCGGCCGGAAGCCAACGGCGCGCTGATCGGCGTCCAGAGTACGCATGAGACAAAAACCTATAGCGACCGCGGCCAACAGAGCATGCACGCGGCCGCCCGTTCAGCGCCAGCTTCCCATTCAGCGCCAGCCGCCAGTCACAGTGGCGGCGGCGGCGGTGGTGGCCATGTCGGAGGCGGCGGTGGTGGTGGGCGTAAATAGATCAAATTCCCAGAAAAAACTTTGAACCTTTCAACCGAATGACTCCCATGCAGATATTGCCACTAATCAAGTCCAACTCCTTTTCAAGGTCGCGCCGGATGTCGTCTCTGGCGTTCAGCCTGGTTCTCCTTGCGCTGCCAGTTTACGGATCGACTCCGGACGAGCAGACCTTCGCTACGCCGCAGGACGCCGTCAACGCGCTGGTGATCGCGGCCCAAAATCATGACACGAATGCCCTGCATGCGATTTTCGGGCCGACGGGACATGAATTGGTTTCGCCCGATGTGGTCCAGGCCACCGAGGAATCCAAAAAATTTGTCGAGCGCCTGACAGAAAAGACGCAGTTGATCAACCATTCGGATTCCAACGTCACGCTGGCCATTGGCGCGGACGGCTGGCCCTTTCCCATTCCGCTGGTGAAACAGGACGGCAAATGGTTCTTTGATACCGCTGCAGGTGGGCAGGAGATTCTCGCCCGCCGCATCGGCAGGGACGAAATCGGCGCGATCAATGTCTGCAACGCTTATGTTGCGGCGCAGCGCGAATATGCCGACGAGGACCGCATGGGGGACGGCGTGCTCGCCTATGCGCAGCTCCTGCACAGCACCCCCGGCAAACACGATGGTCTTTATTGGCCCGTACAAACGGGCGGGGAGTTGAGTCCCTTGGGGCCGCTGATCGCAGAGGCCCACGCCAAGGGTTATCATCACACCGCCCAAATGCTCAACGAAGAGCAGGCGCCCTACCACGGCTACTATTTCAAAATCCTGACCGGCCAGGGAAAACACGCGCCGGGCGGTGCGTATGATTACATCATCAACGGCCGCATGATTGCCGGATTTGCCCTCATCGCCTGGCCGGCCGAATGGGGCAACACGGGCGTGATGACCTTCATCGTCAATCAACAAGGCAAGGTCTATCAAAAGAACCTCGGAGCCTCGACCTTTGAAATTGCCAAGGACATCACCACGTATGCGCCTAACGACACGTGGACTCCGGCACAGTAAGCTCGGACGAAACACGCGCCCGTTGTAATCAGCAGAATAATGAATTGCAGGCGATGCTGAGCCGCTATACTGCGCCGATGATCTATCTCCCTTGAGATCGCCTCGCGGCTGGGTGGAATCGATCCCACGAAAGAAACAAAAGCGAGGAAGTTGGAGGATTGTCCCATAAGAGAGATGTGTGCATTACCGGGAGAAGTAATCGAAGTGTCAAATTCAGCGACTGGTTAAAATCGCCGTACATGGCCGTGAACTTTGCTCGCCTGCGGGCACGGTAAAATTCATCCATGTTGGTAGGGTAACACACCATTTTCGTAACGTTGTGAAGTAATGGGGTAAACACCCCATAGCAACGAATGAATTCTCCGGGTAACAATAATAAATGATGAACCCACTCTTCGCCACTGGACATATTGCCCTATGGCTCCTAATCGCTGGTCTGTTTTTCCCTCGCTTGGCTCTTTTTGTAGCGTGGTTCGGAACAGGCACCTATCCTCCAAACCCGCTTCCCGTGCTTTTTAATTTTGTCTCATGGCTATTCTTTCCTCGTTTTCTGATGGCTTATTATATCTACATCGACATGGGCACGAACAATCTCTGGTTCTGGGCTTACATCGTTCTTGGAATTGCCGGATGTTTTGGAGAGACAGGTTATTTTCATCGACGGATTACTCGCCGGACAACCATAAGCCGGGATGGGACCACGACGACGACGGTCGAACAAGAAGTGTAAGTAAGATCCACGCTCAGCCTGGAGCGCCAGTCCGGCCTGACATCAGCAAACGAGCATGGCATGAAAAATCTCATGGGACAGTCACCAGTGTCGGGTCCCCAATTAAGTGTACTGATCGGAACCAACGTTATGAGTGATACGCAACCCCAACAACGGTATGAAATCGGCATGGTCGGTTTGGGCGTCATGGGGCGCAATCTCCTGCTGAACATGGCCGACCACGGCTTCTCGGTGGCGGGATATGACAAGGACGCGGCCAAGGTCGAGGCTCTGCGCCAGGAATCGAAGAAAGGTGATGTTCGCGGCGCGGTTGATATCAAGGAGTTCCTCGGTTTGCTCCGTCGACCGCGCGCGGTGATGATGCTCGTGCCCGCCGGCGCTCCGGTGGATTCGGTCATCAAGGATTTGGTGCCGCCCTTGGACAAGGACGATCTCATCATCGATGCTGGCAACTCGTACTTTAAAGATACCGACTTGCGCGCCGGCAAACTGGCGGACCAAGGCATTCATTTCCTCGGCGTGGGCGTATCGGGCGGCGAAGAAGGCGCGCGTCACGGACCGAGCATCATGCCCGGCGGCCCGAAAGAGGTCTACGAGCGAATCCGTCCCATCTTTGAATCTGCTGCTGCCAAGGTCAACGGCAATCCGTGCGTGACCTGGCTGGGTCCGGGATCGGCGGGGCATTTCGTGAAAATGGTCCACAACGGCATCGAATACGGTGTCATGCAATTGATCGCCGAGACCTACGACCTGATGAAACGAGGTTGGGGCATGAACGACGATGAAGTTGGTGAGGTCTACACTTCATGGAACAAGGGCGAACTCAACGGCTATCTGGTGGAGATCACCGGGCATATTTTCTCCAAGCAGGACAAGAAGACCGGTAAGCGGCTGATCGACGAAATCCTCGACGTGGCCAGACAGAAAGGCACCGGCATGTGGACCTCGCAGAGCGCGATGGAACTGCAAGTGCCGATTCCGACGATTGATCTGGCGGTCGCGATGAGGGACTTGTCCGTGTTCGAGAAGGAACGCGGGCAGGCTGGCGCGAATTATCAGCGATCCATACGGCCCTTCAACGGTGATCGCGACACCTTCCTCACGCAATTGGATCACGCCCTTTATGCCTCGATGATTATCACTTATGCGCAGGGCATGGCCCTCTTGACGGTTGCTTCGGACAAATACAAGTATCACCTCGATCTTGAAGCGGTCGCGCGGATCTGGCGGGGCGGCTGCATCATCCGCGCCGCGTTGCTGGAAGACATTTGCGCGGCGTTTCGCGCGAGGCGCGATCTGCCGAATTTGCTGCTTGATCCCAATTTGTCGCACAAGATCATGGAGCATCAGGAACATTTGCGCCAGGTGGTATGCCAAGCGGCCGAGGCACGGCTGCCGGTTTCGGGACTGATGGTTTCGTTGGGTTATCTCGACGCCTATCGTAGCGCATGGCTGCCGGCCAATCTCACTCAGGCTCAGCGCGATTATTTCGGAGCCCACACCTATGAGCGGACCGATGCCAAGGGCACGTTTCACACGGAATGGGAGAAGGAGTGAGCATCATGAAAACGAGTGACCAACCCAAACCTACGGTGTTCATCATTTTTGGCGGAGCTGGCGACCTGACCTGACGGAAACTCGTGCCGGCCTTGTTTGACCTCTCCCAAGACCGAAGCATGCCAGCTGATTTTTCGATCATTGCGGTGGACCGAATTAGTCGAGCATGGCGGGAAGAAGGGGAAGAAGTCGTGACGCGGCATCATCTTAAATATTTAATCGCCTTTGAACCACTATGAGTCAGATAAATCACAGTCAGAACAAGCCCGATCATGATCGGGAGGGTGCCAAGCACGGCCATAGCTCTTACTGGAGATTCGCGCACCGTGATTGGCGATTCTGGCTTGGTTTGTTTTTGATTTTTGCGGCCATGTTCATTTACCTGATGACCGGCGACTTGTCGTGGCGGCCTCGCCTCCAAGCGCCACCGCCTTCATCGGGTGGGGTCGAGGGAAAATGACAACGTCCCCACAGATTTTCAGCAAGATGATCATGGGGTCAAGACCCCATGACACACCTTGCGTCGCGAGGGCTAAGCTCACTATTCCAGCCTTATGAACACACGGCCCAAAACAAGTATCGCTCCCTCTCGAAGCGCGGGGAAAAACCTGACTTTGGGGGATTTGATCATCGCATCCTACGGTGCGTACGGGAAACAACGGACTCCCCAAATTGTGCAATTGGCCATCGACTCGCACCTCGTGCGATTTGAGAAAGCCGTTAACATCAAGTTTGCGCGGTTCCTAAGACGGTAAACTGGAAAGCTGCCATGCCCCTGCACCTTTACCTCATTCGCCACGGAGAAACCGAGTGGTCGCTCTCCCACCAACACACCGGTCACACGGACATTCCTTTGACCGAACATGGCGAACAGGATGCCCGCAAGCTGGGAGCACGACTGTGCGCCACCAAATTTGATCGGGTGTTCACCAGTCCGATGCAGCGGGCGCGGCGGACCTGTGAGCTTGTTGGATTGGCTACGGGTTCCAAAATCGAACCCGATCTGTCCGAGTGGGACTATGGCGATTACGAAGGACAGTGCACCGTGGATATTCGCAAGAAACGACCGGATTGGAATATCTTTCGAGACGGCTGTCCGGGAGGTGAAATGCCCGCGCAAGTTTCCGACCGCGCCGACCGGCTCATCGCCCGCCTTCGGACGATGGACGGAAATATCGCACTCTTCTCCCACGGCCAATTCGGGTGTGTTTTCGCCGCGCGATGGATTGGATTACAGGTAATCGAAGGGCCTCATTTCGTGCTCGGTACCGCCTCGCTCAGCGTTCTCGGCTACGACCCCGACCATCCGAAGGTCCCGGTCATTGCCCTGTGGAACGCCTTCTCCCACGAAATGTTGGAATTGGTGCCGCAACCGCCCCTTGGTGACCTCAGGACCATGAAAGAGCGGGCGATTCAGCGATGGGAAACTGAAGGGGGAGAAATACCGAATGAACAGGCGAACAAAAGAGGTCCGTGAGAGCAAAGCGCATTAACTGATCGACGTTTGAGTAGGGTTAGACCCCATAGCCCCTGGCAGTTTTCCGACGCATATTTGCATGGTCAAAAACCGAGGATGCTTTCCGAGATGGAAAGTCCCGCAAACAACTCGAACCTGATCTATCATGAACAAACTTACTGTCTCCCAAAAGGCACTCCACGAGCTTCAACGAAAAGCCAAGGCAGCAAACCCAAAACCAAAGCCTCAAAAGCGCGATAATACGTTTTCTCTATCCCGCGATGTGCGGGAAGACCGCGACACGCGCCAAATGAAGACAACCCATAAATCAGAGACATTTCCGCACTCGAAATAAAAACTACTTATGAAAACCGATCCATCACAAGAAGCTACTCTGATCATCAATTCCACCGGCATCGGCACGGTGACCCGTAAAATGGTGCAGGACCGCGCGGTTGAACTGGCGCTCATCAACGGCCGTGCCGCGCAGGACGTGTCTGCCACCGATTTGGAACAGGCCAAACGGGAATTGACGGGCGAGCCTGCCATGGACCCGAAAGAAGCCCTCCTCGAATCCGTGCCAGAATCGGAACGCTGGGATCCATTGCCTGGCTCAACAGGACGCATCGTGCCCGTGGCTTCCATCGATGGTGAAGATGACGACGGACGAAGCATGGGTGAAAAGCTCGTCGACGATGGCATGCTTGAAGCCGGACACGATCAAATGCTCCAAGCCGCTCGAGCCGAAAAGAAAAAGAATTAACTCGGAAGTTGGATGTTTTGACCGCGCTGGAATGACCGTGTCAGCGTTTTCACTGATGACTTTCCCGAAAGGATAAATGCCGGACCTCGTAGCCATCCTGCCAAAGACGCGCATGCTCCTCGGCATCGCTGCCGACCACGGAGGATACGAGTTAAAGGAGTATTTGGCCGGAAAGTTGCGTGAGGCCGGTCACCAGGTGATCGATTTTGGTGATCGGAAGCCAAAAGAAGACGACGATTATCCAGATTTCATCGTGCCACTGGCCCGCGCTGTTTCCTGCGGAGACGTGGAGCGTGGGGTGGGCATCTGCGGAAGTGGCGTCGGGGCATCCGTCGCCGCGAATAAAGTGGCTGGAGTTCGCGCCTGCCTGATTCATGAAATCTTTTCGGCGCACCAAGGCGTCGAAGACGACGACTTGAATATGATGTGCCTCGGGGGACTCGTGGTCGGTCACGCGCTTGCCTGGGAATTGGTGCAAGCATTTCTCGCCGCACGATTCAGTGGCGCTGAGCGCCATCGTCGACGTTTGGCCAAAGTTGCGGACATACAAAACAAGCGGTGACCAGAAAGGAAAACCATGAACACAAAAGCACCTACCAGCCACCCGATCTACAGTCTTCTGCCGATGGAGATCGAAGGATTCGATTCCCTCGCCGAGCTGGCCCTAGATATGCACTGGTCGTGGAATCATTGCGCCGACAAACTGTGGCGGCTGCTTGATCCCGCGCTGTGGGACCTCACGCAGAACCCCTGGGTTGTCCTGCAGACGGTATCGCGGGAAAAACTTGAGAGCGTGCTGGCCGATCCCGCCTTCCGTAAGACCATTGATGACCTGCTGCAAGCCAAGCGTCGGGTGGCGGAAACGCCCGCGTGGTTTCAGCAACATCATTCACAGTCTGCGTTGACCTGCGTCGCGTACTTCAGCATGGAATTCATGTTGAGCGAAGCGCTGCCTATTTACTCCGGCGGCCTCGGTAATGTGGCCGGTGATCAGCTCAAAGCCGCCAGCGACTTGGGAGTGCCGGTGGTCGGCGTGGGACTGCTCTACCAGCAAGGCTACTTTCGCCAGGTGATCGACAAGGACGGGGCGCAACAGGCCCTCTACCCCTATAACGATCCCGGACAATTGCCGATCACGCCTCTGCGCCACCCGAACGGCGAGTGGCTGCGGTTGGAGATCGCCTTGCCTGGTTACTCGGTCTGGCTGCGCGCATGGCAGGTCCAGGTCGGCCGGGTGAAGCTTTACCTGCTCGACAGCAATGACGCGGCGAACTTTCCCGCTTATCGAGGAATCACCAGCGAATTGTATGGAGGCGGACCCGAATTGCGCCTCCGGCAGGAACTACTCCTCGGGATCGGCGGCTGGCGGCTGCTGGCCGCACTCGGCATCCGACCGGAAGTCTGTCATTTGAACGAAGGGCATGCGGCCTTTGCCGTGTTGGAGCGCGCCCGAGGTTTCATGGAAGAGACCGGTCAGCCCTTCGAAGTCGCGCTGGCCGCCACTCGACCCGGAAACCTCTTCACCACCCACACGGCCGTGGCCGCCGGTTTTGATCGGTTCGCTCCGGCCCTGATTGAGCAATACGGCGGTCGTTATGCTAAGGAGAAGCTCGGTATCACACTCCACGATCTGCTGGCCCTGGGCCGGCAGAATCCGAACGACTCGTCGGAGAGCTTCAACATGGCCTATCTGGCCATTCGCGGCAGCGGGTCGGTGAATGGCGTGAGCCGTTTGCATGGGGAAGTCAGCCGCCATCTTTTCGAGCCTCTCTTTCCACGCTGGCCGGAGGACGAAGTACCCGTTGGGCACGTGACAAACGGAGTTCATATGCCGACCTGGGACTCGGCGGCGGCCGATGATCTTTGGACGGAAGCCTGTGGAAAGGACCGCTGGCTGGGAACGACGGAAACCCTGGAGAAAGACATTCGCCATGTCTCCGATAGCCGCCTTTGGCAATTTCGCAACGTCGGAGGAAAATCGCTGCTTCAATTCGCTCGCGAGCGATTGTCCCGGCAACTGGCCGTCTCCGGCGCGTCGCCCGAGGCGATTGACGAAGCCAAACATCTGTTTGATCCCAATGCATTGACCTTGGGTTTTGCTCGTCGCTTCGCGACTTATAAGCGGCCGAATCTTCTGCTGCATGATCCCGACCGATTGCTTCGTTTGCTTACCAATCCGCAGCGCCCGGTGCAACTCATCATCGCCGGCAAGGCCCATCCCGATGACCGGGGCGGGCAGGCCTTGATTCAGGAATGGATTCATTTCATCCGCCGCCCCGAGGTCCGGCCCCACGTCGTCTTCCTGAGCGATTACGACATGCTGTTAACCGAACACCTGGTGCAGGGGGTGGACGTCTGGATCAACACTCCACGGCGACCGTGGGAGGCGTGCGGAACGAGCGGCATGAAGGTGCTCGTCAACGGTGGCATCAATCTTTCGGAACTGGATGGCTGGTGGGCCGAAGCCTATGTTCCCGATCTCGGCTGGGCG
>Ga0182030_10015102_pt1 | contig 15166 bp, 12 predicted proteins | sample 812S3MmetaG_FD_121299 | JGI IMG/M metagenome (GOLD analysis project Ga0182030, IMG submission 121299) | Permafrost microbial communities from Stordalen Mire, Sweden - 812S3M metaG (Illumina Assembly) | ecosystem: Environmental > Terrestrial > Soil > Wetlands > Permafrost | place: Sweden... | reverse complement strand
CGGCCACAATCGGCACACTGGCCGGAAAACAGACCGACCCGGTCGGCCCTCCCCGGGTCAAACGTAACCGTCAGTCCGCTCGACCCCGCGTCAGGCGCACCCCCTTCGACACCACCCTCCTAGAGGCGCTCATCGATTCCACGGTTCGTTTCACCGACCGGGCCGGAGGTTTCAAGCCCGGCCGTAAGGTCTTGACCTTGGTACATGCCATGGTTGCCGGGGCCAGCCACATCGGCCACGCCGACCGGCTGCGCTCGGGGGCGAGCGGCCGGGTGCTCGGGCACCGGGTCATGGCCCCCTCCACGCTTGGGACTTTTTTGCGGGCGTTCAGTTTCGGCCACGTCCGTCAGTTGGACGCCGTCATATCCGAAACCCTGCGCCGGGCGTGGGCGCTGGGCACTGGGCCGGGGGACGGCCGGCTGGTGGTCGATGTCGATTCCACCATTTGCGAGGTCTACGGCAAGGCCAAGTCCGGCGCCGCCTACGGCTATACCAAGGTGCTGGGCTACCACCCCATCATTGCCGTGCGGGCCGGCACCGGAGAAGTCCTGCACGCCCGTATGCGCAAGGGCTCGGCCAATACCTCCCGGGGGGCCAAGCGTTTTGTCGAAGAGCTGGTGGCCCGGGCCCGGCGTGCTGGGGCCGCCGGCGAGATGGTCATGCGCTTCGACTCAGGTTTTTGGTCCAATGCCACCATCGCCACGCTCGGCCGTCTGGGCGTGCGCTACACCATGGCCGTGCGCTGCGCCAACGTCGCCGTGGCCAAGGCCATTTCCAGCATCGACGAGACCGCTTGGGCGCGCATCGCCTACACCCCCGACGGCATCGCCGAGGTGGCCGAAGCCGACTACGGCGGACGGCGGCTGATCGTGCGCCGCACCCGGCTTGCTGACCCCGCCCAACAGGCCCTTTTCCCCAATTGGCGCCACAACGGCTTCCTCACCGATCTGCACGGCCCGGCGGTAGAGGTGGACCGCTTCCATCGCGAGCACGCCACAGTCGAGCTCGCTATCAAGGACATCAAAAACGGCTCGGGCCTGGCGCACTGCCCCTCGGGCAACTTCGGTGCCAACGGCGCCTGGTTGGCCTGCGCTGTGCTCGCCCACGACCTGTGCCGCTGGACCGCCATGCTGGGCCAGGTCCACCCCGCTGACCAGCTCACCGTCGTGGCCACTCTGCGGTCCCAGCTCGTCTGCGTGCCCGGCCGACTGGTCAACCGCTCCGGCACGCCAACACTTCGCGGCCCGCTGCACTGGCCATGGCAGCACCAGTTCAACCGGGCCCTGGTAAGGATCCGGGCGCTGCCAGCCGTCGCTTCGGGCTAAGCCTCCGGCGGCCTGGCGTCCCGCCACCACCATTACCTCGACGCTGAAAACTGGCAAGGCTTCAAGAACCCTTGTTCAGTCACGTCTTTTCGCCGGCACAGGAAATGACGAGACTCTGCGACGAGCACGGTCAGCCAAAGACCCCCGACCCGGGCTCAGGCGGTGCATCCAGGCTTAGCGACTTCGGAGGCCTCTTGGGCGTCGATGAGGGCAAGGAGCCGCTGGACGGTGTCGAGGGCCCGGTTAGTGTCAGCATCGGAGAAGGGTTCGTTGTGCGCCCAATGGTTGCGCCAGTCCCGGGCTTCTCCGAGCAAACTACGGCCAAGTGCGTGTAACTCGTCGCGGAACACGTTTGGCCAGTAATCGAGGATCACCCTGATGAGCGCGGACGCGTCGGTGTCGACGTTGTCACCGGCGTAGAGCGCTCTCCAGTTGCCGCCGGAAGGCGCGCGCTTGGTCATGCGGCGGTCGACGTACGGGCCGAGGCCAGCGCCGAGCAGCTCCATGGCCCGGCCAACTCGTTCCCGGTTGCTTTCCGGCACCTAGTGCCCTCCTTGACCGTGGTGCTTCTGCCGCAGGCTAACCCTCCCTGGAAGGCCGCCTGCGATTACCGCGGAAAGCTCTAGCGACCACGGCTGGCATGCCATTTTAGGGTCTCACCAGGTTCGCGCGCCTCGGTGTGAGCCTGTTCAGCGTAGAGTAGTCGGCCAGTCACCACCGCTCGCTTGTCCGGCTGCTAGAAGCCCGAGGAGCTCGTGTCGTCGCTCGAGAAGCTGGTTCGTAGTGCCTAAGCCGGGCAAACCGGGACCAGTGAGGTTCCTCCAGCGCCTGGCTAGTCCTAAAACAAGCGTTCCCGGGCTTGGGGCGCTGGTCTTCGGTGCTTGGAGGCGGCGTTAGAGGCCAAGATCGCCGTGGACCGCCAACGGGCAAGCCGAGTGTGTGATTTTGGGAGAGCGTTTCGGCACGGTTTTGTCTTCTTCGGCGCTGTGAGCCCGTTTTCGGGGTGGGTGACGCCCCGCCGGCTACTTGGCGGAGGAGGTACGTCGGGGACGTCGGTCGTTACAAGACGTCGAGGAGGCGGAAGAACGCCGCCAGCCATGGGTTCCAGGCCAGGATCCGCCAACGGACCTGCCTGGCCCCTTTGACTATCTGGCAGGGGATCTCGATGAAGGCCTGCAAGAAGGTGGCGAAGTCCATGGTCAACAGGCGCCGGCGTTGTTCGTTGTGCTCGGTTGCCCAGCGCGCCGAAATAGGCAGCAGCAGTGCGCACCAGGCCTTTATGCTCCAGGCGAGCGAGGCCATCGTCAGCACGTGGTCGGACTCATAGTAGGGACGGTGGGCCTTGAGCAACCTGAGCGAAGAGCCCCACCTCTTTTGCCAGCCCCACCTCCTCGACCAGGCGGGCAACCAGGCCCATCCCGCCGTGGGCCACCGCCTTGGAGCGCTCGGCCAGCTCGTAGACGATGTTGGCCCGCCCGAGCACCGGGCCGGAGAAGTTCGGGCCCACCGCCGTTTGGAGCCGCCGGTCGATCGCGCCCGCCTCGGCTGCCAGCCTGCGTCTCAGCCGCTGCTTGCGGGCCTGGCCCCGTCCCCCACGGCTGCGCCTCGATGAGCTAGTCTTCACTGAGAGATCGCCCTCCTGTTGTATGGCCTTGTTTGTGTTTGGCGACCAAACTTTCCCATACCAGGAGGGCACTTTCGCGGATACCCGGTGCTAGACGACGGAAGATTGCACAACCTCGCGCCAGAGCCCGCCGCAGGCCTGGAGCCTTCACCTCAAAACTGGGCACCCTCTTCGGCCGCTCCCGCCGGAACCCCTCAAAACACCGACCAGTTCCGCAGCCTCGCCCCTCAGTGAGCGGGCTCTACGCTTGCTTTAGGGCTAGTCTGAGCCGCGCTGCCGGGCCCGGCCCGGCTAGCGCGCTCCCCACGAACCGTTGTTGCTGCTGTGGCTGTTCGATCATTACCTGGCTGCAGGGCTCGGGCCAGTGAGCTACGCCGAGGCCGAGGCCCCGGTGGCCTCGCTCATCGACGAGTTCGGTCCTCCTGCCGGCTCGCTCCGGCGGGCGTCGACGCCGTTCCTCCACCTCAAGAACGAGCCCGAGCTGTAGCAGCTGAGCCGGAAGGGGGAGCTGGACGACCAGCCCGGGCGGCTCCGGCCGCGCTGGCGCCACGGGCCGCCGGCTTGGCCCCGAGGTGGAGTCCTTATTCGCCTCCGACCCGGGCGCCTGCTCGCCCGGCGTCCAGCTCCTCATTGGCATCAATTTCACCGCCGCCCTGGCTGAGCGGATCGCTGCGAGCGCCACGCTCCAGGACTTGGAGCTGTCAGCGCCGGGGAGCGCCGTGCCGCCTATCGGCCAGCGCCGCCGGCATCCCCGCTTCCTATGAGTGCGCAATGTGCGGCTGGGCAGGTTACGTCGGACGCGACCCGGTGGGAGGCGAGCCGGCCCACGTCTATTGGTTCTCCCAGGGCGACCCCGAGCCAAGATAGCCGGCACAGCCCTTCAGCCTTCTTCGGCGCTTCGTTGCGCTGGGCAACCTCAGCGAGCGCCTCAGGCAAGGTGGAGCGGCAGAGCTTCGGAGGGAGCCCAGCTCGCTTCGCCCTCCGGGACATGGGGACGGTGGCGAGACCCCGGGGAACCCCTCTGTGTCCAGTTGGTGCGCCAGGCGGACAGCTTCGTGCCACATCCGCATCCGTGCCATAAGCGGGTGGCAAACGCCGTCAGACGGCGGCAACAGCCGCCGGGCGGTAAATACGCTGGTCACAGTGCACAAAGTGGGTTGATCAGCATGGACGCCCCTGCTTTGCACGCAGTGTCTCCGAGGACCGGCAAGGGCGCAGGGCAGTTCACTTACAGTGGGAGTCTGGTTGCGCGCTTTGCCTGCCCCGGCATTCCGGTCACTGGCGGTTGCGACGCTGTCAACATGCCCAAGAAGCATGCTCGCCTGAAGCTCCGGCCGCGTGGCGCCGCCCCATCGGTCTTGGCCGCCTGCCGCGACGCTGGGGCGGAGAGCCGCGTCCCTTCAATGACTGCGTCGTCCAGGGGCGCTGAGAAGCCTGGCGGTCCCCCTTCGGCGCTTAGCGCGTCCTGGAGCGGGGTCGCTGGCGTTGGCCGGGCCGGGCTCGCGCCGAGCCTTGCCGGAGCCCCGGGCGTCGCTGCCGCTGGGCCGCTGCGAGAGGCCAGTTACGCGATGGCGGGCACGAGGTTCGCCACTCAGGTCAGCTCTCGGGCCGAGTTTGCCCAGTTCATCTCTGTCCTACGTCAGCCCGAGCGCCGGCCGGTCCTCGTGGTCACGGTGGCCGAGGGTGCCGTGGGCCCCGCCATCGACATCGCGGCGCTGGAAGACGAGCTCGGCGATTCTGTGCACCTGTTCGTACTGCCTGCTGCCGTCACGTACTGGTTGACCGACGCTTTGCAGTCGAAATTGCTCTCCGTCCACTCCGGGTGGGCCCGGATTTACCCAGCCACCCCCGCTTGGTTGTCTGACCCGGGCCTTGCCCCCAGCTTCGCGCCCACCCCTTCCCACCCGGCACGGGTGTTGGAAGCGTTGGTAACGGCGGCTTTGAACATCGCCTTCAGGGGCGGCTACCTCCCATTGCCGCCGGTGCCGGCAACGGGAGAGCACGCGAACGTCCGGGTCAGGTCGGTGGTCTCCGCCACCCAGGCCATGGTCGAGGACGACCGGGGGCGTAAAGCCGTCCTGCGCGCCCACCATCTCCGGCCCGGTGTAGCCGCCGAGCGGCTGGTGGCGCCGGGGCAGTGCTTCGAGGGCACCCTGACACCGCTCGGGCTGCTGGGCGAGTTCGTGCCTGAGCGGGTGAAAGACGACCCCCGCGCCCGGTTTGCCGAGCTCGTCGGCGACGGCACGGTCGTCTTGGCGGTGGCGTCGTCAGTGACGGAGAGGGCGGCTGTCCTGTTGGCTCATCCCGACATCGCGTTGTACATAGCCTCTGGGCGCGGTGAGGATCTCACCACCCAGGTGACCGAAGGCGAGGTCGTCGCCATTGAGGTGGTGATCGTCGACGGCGAGACGGTGACCAGCTTCTCTGACGCAACGCCGGCGCCGAGCATGTCGGTCTTGCCCGGAGGCCCGCCGTGGCTCCTGCCCGAGGCGAAGCTGGTCCCGCCTGCGCCGCCAGTTGCGCAGCTAGCCGTGGCTGAACGGGCCGAGGCGTCAGTGGGCGCGGGTGCCGCCGACTGGCTCCTCGCTGAGGTGGAGCGGTTAGAGGAGGCACTGCATGCTGAGGAGGACCGCAGCCGAGAGCTACGCAAGCAGGTGCGACGGGGCCGCCAGCTGACAGTGCCAGTCGTGTACGCCGACCCCGAGCGGCAGTTCGGCTTCGAGCTTGAACTGTCCTACCTCACCCATGTCGAAGAAAGCCGACGGGCCCAGCTGCCGTGGCCACCGCACTTCCGCTTGGGGCCTGAGCTCATCAGGAGCGTTGACGACCTGGTGGCCGCCGGCGGCATCCAGCGGCGCAAGGTAGTGCAGGTTTGCGCCGAGGTCATCTGCGGCTTGGCCCACGAAATTCCCGCCCGCGCGGTGAAGGAATGGAGAGCATCGCGCATGGGGCCCCAGCTGCGCCGGAGCGACGGGGCCGTCGCCATGCGGGTACGCCTACAGAGCTCGACTAGTGCCGCCCGTCGCCTGCGCTACTGGAAGCTGACCAACGGCGAGATCGAGCTTGATTTGGTTTGTACACACGACGACGGCCTGCACTGACATCGCGCTGCTCTGTCCGTCCAAGTGCTCCGTGCGCCTATAGGTCGACGGACAAGCAAGGATCAGGCATCGAACAGTCCTCGAACGCGGAGCGACGCGGAGGCGCGGCACCCTTCTGGACGTCGATGACAACTGGGCTTATGACTTTGCGCTGGGGGTCTAGGTGGGCCTGGTCCTCGGTGAGCTCGCCCAGGCCGCACAAGTTCATCCGGCTGCGGACGGCTCATGGGGGCGGCGGTGAAAAAGTACGACTACCGGGTCGTCCGGGACACTCACGCCCTCGCCGAGGGCTTTGCGCCGTCCGCCTCAGAGCCTTGGCCCTGGTGGCTCGACAGCGTGGAGAGCCTGGCATGAAGTGGTGACCAGGCCATCGGGCGTTCGTCAGGTTCACCCGATGTCATGGTCTTGGCTGGCTCAGAACTGTGCGGCCTGCCCAAACCAGGATCGTCGTTGGCGGCGGGTCGCGGCAATTCGCCCCCGGTATCAGCTCGGTACCGTACCCGCCGAAGCGGTAAGTCTCCGTACAGACGGTACGGCAAGTACGCATATGACCTCGAGCGTCATCACGGCGGCGGCACCGAACAAGGCCGTGCGGGCCCCTATCAAGTCCGCCATGGGCCCGGCCAGGGCGTAACCCACGGGCAGCAACGCAACCGACCCGAACCAGTCGTAGGCACTCACGCGCGAGAGCACCTCGGTGGACACCTGTTGCTGCATAGTTGTGTCCCACAGGGTCCCGCACAGGGCGAAGCCGGCGCCGCCGAGGGTGGCCACCGCGGCGGTGAGCGCCACCGGGGCGGCGGCGGCGAGAAGGACGGGGAGGGGGATGAAACCGGCCGTGGCCACCGTGGCCGCCACAAGGGGGCGCCGGGGACGGAAGTGCAGGGCAACCAGTCCGCCCCCCAGTGCCCCCAAGCCAAAGGCTGACCATATGGCTCCCCACGCTGCCGCCCGCCCAGGTGCGTCTTGGCCACAACCGCGCCGAGCACGATCACCGGCGCGTATACCAGGAGGTTCCAGAGACTGAACTCGACGACGATGACCCACAGCCACGTCCTGGACCGGAACGCCACCCAGCCTTGCCTGAGGTCCTCCAGCATGCTCGTGGCCGTGGTGCGCTCGGCCGAGGGGGGTAGAGCCAGGCGGGCCAACATGGCCGCACTGACCAGGAAGGTCCCCGCGTCGATGGCCACGGCCGGCCCCGGGCCGGTTGTCGCCACCAGGACGTTCCGCCAACGCCGGGCCGGCGACCGAACCTACCGACCACGACAGGGCCTGCAGGGCGTTGCCCTGCGCCAGAACCTCCCCCGTGAGCAGCTGGGGGAGCAGCCCGGTCATGGCCGGGGCGAAGAAGGCGGCACCGCCACCCCAGAGCGCTTCGAGCACTACCAGCTCCCACAAGTGCCAGTGACCGGCGACGAGCAGAGCGGCGACTGCCGCCTGCACAGCGCAGCGGACGACGTCGGCCACCAGCATCACCCGCCGGCGCGGCCACCGGTCAGCTACCGCCCCTCCGAACAGCAGTAACAGGACCATGGCGGCGGTGCCGGCACCTAGCACCCAACCGATCTGAGACGCTGTCCCGCCCCGGTCGAGGATGGCAAAGCTGATCGCCACCGGTGTCATGGAGTCGCCCAGCGTGGAGAGCGCTTGCCCGGTGAAGAACAGGCGGTAGTTCCTCTCGCGCAAAGCGGCGAGCCGCCGGGGCAGGTGCATGGGCTCCGAAGCTATCCCCGTACAGCCGTGACGACCGCAACGCCCCACCGACGGGGCCACGTGGTTGAGCAACCCGGTAGGCAACCGGCACCGGCCAGCCCCCGAGCCGGGGGCGACGTCACTGGGCGAGGCGGGGCTATTGACGACGCGCTCAACAGTCCGCCCCGCCGGTGCGGGTTATGAGCCGATGGCATGCGTCACGAGCCTGGCCGTCGGGTCGCGCCCCCGTCGCCGCGCTAACGCCTGGGCTGCGCCCCACGTCAATGGGCCGATGCACCACACTTGCACCACAAGCGAAGGTCACCAAGGGTTACGAGAGTCAGCAAGGGTTAGGCTAAAAGCGCTACTGAGCTGCCCTCTCGCCTAAACACCCAGGTCCCAGCCGTCACGGTCTCAGCACTGATAATGCCGAGGTCGTACAACTGCGGCTGGCGGTTGCCGAACTGAGTCCCACCGGCGTGGCGGCGCGCCACTGCCTCACCGCCGATGCGAGACCGCCGGGGGTGAAATCGCCGCTCGTCGACGCGTGCGAGAAGGTGGCCGCTTGTGCCGGCGGAGAGCTCCGGGTGCTCGTAGAGGACCCGGCAGACCATCTCCCAAATGTACGCGAGATAATGCCGGTTCTGGGCTCAAAGGGCGCTGCCGGGAGCGCTGTTCCCAGCGTCATTATGGGCGCCGCCGCAAGGCCACGCTCTGTTAGTTTTGCGACGACGGCTCAACGGGAGCGTGAACGAGATGCTGAGATACCGGACAGTCGCCGCACGGCTCGCCCTCGCCGCCTGCTCGGCGGCGCTAACCGGGCTGCTCCTTTCTCCCTTGGGCAGCGTGGCCACGGCGTCTGGCGCCAGTGGCCGGCCTGAGCTCCCAAGTTGGGTGGTCCGCGGTGGGTTTGTTTCCGGGCCGATGAGCCCGTCCGCTGCGCTAGAAGCCGCCTACCGGGCGGCCCGCGCCGAGCGCAGCTTCGAGCTCGCCTTTGAGGTGTCGTTGCCCGTTTTCGGAGGAGCCGGTCCGAGCAAAACGGTCGTCTACGTGCTCCAGACCAAGCAGTCCTCCCGGGCCGTCGAGCGGTACCAGTTCAGCCTGAGGGGGAAGCCGGTAACCACCTACGTGTTTTTCAGCGATGAGAAGACGTGCACGTGGTTCGCGCCCGGCCAGTCGCCTCCCGGCAGCCCGAAAGTGGCGACGGTCCCGTCGTGCTCCGGTTTCAACTCCAGTGGCTATAACTCGGAGGTTTTTAGTTTCCTCGCCCTCACCCGCGCCCACATGGTGGAGTCAGGGAACATAGCAGGGACCCCGGTCACCGGGGTGGCCGGCAACCTGGTCCAGTCAATCGTCGAAAGCGGGGGTAATACCAGCATGAGCTGGGGACAAGTGACCTTCTGGGCTGCCACAAAGACCTCCTTGCCCGTCGCAGTAACGGCTTCCGCCGATGGGCACACAGCAGTCATATTCCGGTACTTGGACTGGGACAGCCCGGCGGTGAGTTTCCCAGCGGGGACACCGACCTAAATTTTAGTCGTCGAACGCCCGTAGGAGTCGCATACGACCGAAAAGGGGCCGACCGTGATCACGCCCGCAAAAGTCCGCTCCGGCCTCATCGTGGGAGCATCTCTCCTGTTCCTGATGACGGCTGTTTTCCCGACGGCCAGCTAGTACGCAGAAACGGGACGAGCCACGCCTTCGGTTACCGGTTGCCGGGGTGACGCCCTGAGCGGCGTCTTCGCCGAGATCGCAGGAAGTTGGGGAATGGGACATGTCGAGTTCACCCTGCGACTTACGAACCGTTCGACCGGTACTTGCACGGTGGCAGGGCGACCGAGCCTGCAGCTGATCGGCCGGGATGGGAAGCCGCTCCCAACTCACGTCGCCCCGTGGCCACCGGGGGCCAAGGCGTCTCCGGTGGCACTTCGGCCCGGGACCAGTGCACTTGTGGCGGCGCTGGTCGCAATCGCCATCCCCGGCGAGGGGGACCCGCACCGAAGGGGTGGACCTTGCCAGCCACCAGCGGTGGCGCTCCGGGTCGGTACGGCCGACAGGACGTCCACCCTGGTAGCGGTGCAACCGTCCACCTCGGTGTGCCAGCGTGGCTCCATACTGCTCAAATCCCTCGTGGTGCAAGAACCCGCGCCGAAGATCCCCCGTGGTCTGCTGGCGCTGATCCGCGGGCCCATCCGGTACCCGCCGGCAGAGTACACACTCACGGTCCGCTACGACCCACACGACCGGAACTGGGTGGAGTGGTCGTTCGGGCCCGCGGGGCCGGCCGACAAGTTCCAGGGCGGGACCGGTTTTGCACATTTCGCGTCCGGCCACTGGCACAGCATTGGCATGACGTCCAACCCGGCGTTCTGCCCGCCCGCTGTTCCCAAGTCGGTGACCCGGGCTTTTTGGATTTCCTGTGTGAACCCGTGATAACCCTCAAAGGAGCTATCAATATGTCCATCACTACTGTGTTTTCCAAGGCAATGCCCTTTCTGTTTATAACGGTTACACCGCTATTTGTTTACGGAAGTGCAACACCGGCTTCTGCCGCGCCGCACGCCGTCCCGGCCGGCGAACGCCTCCTCGATCCCGCTCGCGCCTCGTCGATCGACCCGTGCCTGGTCGGGCGTTGGCTGTCGGTCAACGTCATAGGTCTCAACGGTGCCGCCTCCGGCCTCGCAAAGTTGCAATTGACAATTCTGCGGAATCGCCAGGCGACCTTGCGCCTCACTGGTTCTACGCCCTTTGTCGAACATTCTCTTGATGTATCCGACACCTTCGTCGGGACAGAGGTCTTCAAAGTGATCTCGGCGCATACGACGACGGGTTACAGCTTCAGCATCTTCCCGTCGAGCCAGCACATCATGGAGACAATCGATTTTGTCGGGCAGAAACACACGAAGGTTTTGTCTGAGGGATTTTTTGACGCGGCCGACTATACGTGCGGGCCGATGAAGCTCAGGACAAACTTCGATCTCAGCGAGGGAGAGGTCTGGGTGCACGACTTCATCGCAACTTTCCAGCGGCATTAGGTGTGCCTGCCTCCGACGCAAAACCGCCCGGCGCGTTACGGAGCAGACACGACAAAACGCGTGGCTGAGAAGGGGCCAGCGCGTCCCGGCCGAGCGACGATCGAACGAGTCAGCCGAAATGCTCCCCTCGGGTGACGCCTGAGGCTCGAGAACACTTATCCGTTTGCGGGGGGCTTGCAGTCCGTGGGCACGCCGGAAAACTGATGCCATGCCTTGTCCCGGTAGACGTACCCGTAGCACGTGGCGTCGGGGTGGGCGAGACCCACTTTAGGACAGTGCGCCAGGCAGACCAGGTCTTTGTCGTAACAATCGCACCCGTAGTTGCAGCAGTAGCTGAATTTCGTCTCCAACAAGGGGCACACGACCGATACACACAGGCTCGTGGTAACTGCCCCAGGCCCCAACGCCCAAAGCACGTTTGCGATCTGCGAGGACTGGGTGGCCGCGGCGATGGTGTAAGACGCAACTTGGCCGCCCGCATTGAGAAGGATCTCGTTCATGATCGCCCCCTCGACCAGGCCGGCGAGGGCTTCGGGGGCAGCGACAAAGAAGGGGAGGGCGAGCACAGCAGACGCGATATAGCCGCAATAGTCCGAGCACTGCCAGCCTTCTTGTGGGAGCCTGGTGGCCGCCGCCACCGAATCACCGGGGAAAGCCACGGCGTTCTCCGGGCTATCGCCGACAACCGACGAGGTCTTGGTCGTGCTCGCCGCCTGCGCCTCCGGCACCTCCTGGAGGACAACTGTCCCGGAGGGGCTGGTGCCCACCACTGATGAGACATGCTTGGGTTTGTCAAAGATGGTCGCCACCGCCGTCTGGCCGTTGTTGGTGAGACCGTAGAAGAGCATTGCGCCCTCGCTCGCCGTAGCACCTTGGAACTCGAGATAGGTGCCGAACACCTCGAGTGTGCCGTTGTACTGAAGACCGAGTGCCTTCGCCTGGCCGGAAGGGCGATAACCGTGCTCGTGTAAATAGGACTGGATAGTCGTGTACGGGGCGTACTTGTTTGCATATTGCTCGCAAAGTTTGTGCGTAGAGCATGCCTGGCTGCACGGGCGGCAGCTCGTGTCCTTTCGTGAGGCAAGGGAAGCGGTGGTCATGTCGCAGATCGTGCACTCCCCACATGTCGGGCAACCGGTGGTGATCTTCGCGCCTCCCGACGACAGAGAGGCGGCATCGGCCGTGCCACCGGCCCCGACTATCGCCAAAAGCCCGGCGCCGGTGCCTATGGCGGCCAGTGCATCACGGCGGGAGAACGTCAGCGCCCGGTCGAGGCCCGACTCGGACAAAAGCCGTAGCCCACCAGGCGTCGAGCCATCAAGTGCTATTTGCCGACGGGCAGGCTCAGCGGTCGGACCGAGAGCCAGCAGTGCTTCGATATCCGCAAGTCCGACGGCCACCGACATAACCGTGGCGGCCGGTAGAGCGACGACCACAGCCGACGGCGTTCCGGGCACCGCCGCCTGGGTCGCCAAGGCACCGTCCGTATCGATCACGACCCGGCCGGCCGGCAGCCTTCCCATCACCTCACGGATGGTGTCGGCGGAGCCCCGGGTAACTACCAACAGGTGCATCTCCTGGAAGGAGCCGGACAGGCGCTCCAGCACCGGCAGGAGCATCCTGCAGGGCCCGCACTGGGGATCGACAAAAACCAGGAGCGCATTGGTCGCGCCAGGAAAGAAGTCGGCCAGCGGGCTCCCCTTCCCCTCCAAGGTCGGATAGTACTGGCGGAGCTGGAGGCGCCGGCGCCTGTCGTCGGCCGCCCCCGCTCCGGCATCTTGTCCCGGGGCGGCGCTCGCGGCGGCGCGGCGGTACAGCAGGGCCCCGCTCAGAACGCCGACCACGAGGGTGGCAGCGGCCAAAAGGACCACCATCTCGTCCTGGCCTACGTCATGCCCGAGCCGCGACAGGTTACCGGCCTTCGATGTGACGGCAACGGTGGCCGATGCCAGGAACAAAACAGCATTGCGGGCGAGCAGAGACCAGCCGATCGGCGTGGCGTGCAAGCGGCCGAAGCAGTTGCACGAACCGCCGGCCCCCTGGCGCATACTTCGGCCGGCCACAGCTGAAAGGACGAGAAGTAACACACAGGATGACGCGGCAGCCAACCGAGACGTGGGGGTGAACAGCAGGCACCCGGCGATGGCCAGCTCGACCAGGGGCAACGCCCGCACCGCCGGCCCGAGCCAAGGCGCCAGGCCAAATGACTCCAACGCTCGGCGCGTGCTTTGAGGGGTGGTGAACTTGGCTATGGCCGCAGTGCAGTACAACGGGGCCAGGAGCAATCTTATGACCATCTCGGCTTGGGTCATGGCGAGTTGAAAAGCGATGATAGCTTCCCGGGTGGGCAAGTGCTCAGGGCAGGAGCCCGAGGTCGTCGCGATCGACCAATCCGGGAGCACAGACATGCTAACCGGCCCATAACGGCTCTGAGCCGCGGATAAAGCAACGCCTAGACCTGGTCACTGGTGCGTCCCCAACATATGCGCGCTCAATTACCCATGCCGATGACTTAGCGCGACGCCATATCGGCACCTCGGGGGGTGTGGTTCGCCGGGTGCGGGAGTGCTCCGCAAGGCCGGTTGCTCCGGGGCAGCGCCCTCCGGCTAGTCATCGCTGGATGCCCAATTGGCCGCGCGGGAACCCTGACCAGAAGGGCGCGACGACTAGCCAAGTCGCCGCGCCCTGGACACCGACGTCGGCATGTGCCAGGTTGGCGCTATGGCCTCCCTTAGGCGGGCAGTGCCGATCTTCGCTGTCCGAGACCTCGACACGTCAATGGCACACTACAGACGGATGGGGTTCGCAACGCGAGTCTATGAAGGCGGCCGTACGGCGTCGCCACCCGAGACCGCGTCGAAATCCACTGGGTGTCGTGCCCGCCACCCGTAGGCGGGCAGGCTCGGCCTACCTCTTTGTCCACGACGCTGACCAACTTGCCCAAGAGTGGCGAACTGCGGGCCTGCAAGTCCACCAGCCAAAGGACACAGAGTGGGGGGATGCACGAGGGCGCTGTCGAGGACCCTTACGGGAACGTGATCCGTTTCGGCTCGGCGCTTGCCCCCGACCGGGGGCGTGCTACATAACGCGAGCGCGAGAACCCAGCAGCCAGTGACGGTTGGGCGGCGCAGATCGGCACTTATTTCGTACTGCCTTCTGCCGCGTTCACCGCAAACGGTACGGTCCAACCGTCCCCCGAGGGCCTGAGCGACCTGGGTGCACCATGAAGCGGTCTGAAGGTAGCGCGCGCTGAGCGTCGCTACGGCTCACCCGACGTGCTGATTACAGGTACCCGCCCGTAACTACGGGCGGGTACCTGGTACGTATTAAGTATTTCTGCGCTCTCTTGCTAGCGCACGGCGGCAAGTGCCTCGGGCAGCGTGAACGCGCCGGCGTAGAGCGCCTTTCCGACGATCGCGCCCTCGACGCCCGCGAGCGCGGCCAGCGTGCGCAGGTCATCGAGGCTACTGACCCCGCCGCTGGCGATCACGGGCCGGTCAGTCGCCGCGCACACTTCCCGCAGCAGGTCGGCGTTCGGCCCCGTCAGCGTGCCGTCACGGCAGACGTCGGTGATGACGTACCGAGCGCAGCCGTCGGCGTCGAGCCGGGCCAGTACGTCGAACAGCTCGCCGCCGTCACGGGCCCAGCCGCGGGCTGACAGCGTCGTGCCGCGGACGTCGAGCCCCACCGCGACGCGCCCGCCGTGCCGCGCGATCGCGGCGCGCACCCAGTCGGGCCGTTCCAGCGCCGCCGTGCCGATGTTGACGCGCGCGCAGCCGGTGGCCAGCGCCCAGGTGAGCGAGCCGTCGTCGAGGATCCCGCCCGACAGCTCGACCGTGACGTCGAGCCGGCCGACCACCTCGGCGATCAGGTCGCGGTTCGAGCCGCGCTCGAACGCGGCGTCGAGGTCGACCAGGTGGACCCACTGCGCCCAGCGGCCTGCCAGGCCAGCGCGGCGTCAAGCGGCGCACCGTACCCCGTCTCCGACCCCGCCTCACCTTGCACCAGCCGCACCACCTGGCCGTTCGCCACGTCGACGGCGGGCAGCAGGACGAACGAAGAAGGGCCACGGGCACCGCGACACGTTAATCGACGCCTCGGCCGACATGACACGCCGCAGGCGGGTACGACGATCACGAACCGGCCCGTTGTAGGTTCTCGGCGGGTGCCGGCCGGGGAGGCGGATCCGCGGCATCAGCACCTGGCCCGTCAGTCCGTTCGGCGCCAGCGCACTCCACACGGCCCGACGGCCGATCCGTACCTTGGGCTTCAAGGTCTGCCGTCATTCAACGGTGGTTCAACAGCAGAAGGAAACGAGTGGCAAACAACGGCATCGAACGGACAGGTCGCGTCAACGCCGAGGTAGGCTATGACCTGCGTCTTTGG
>Ga0182030_10015101_pt1 | contig 15167 bp, 16 predicted proteins | sample 812S3MmetaG_FD_121299 | JGI IMG/M metagenome (GOLD analysis project Ga0182030, IMG submission 121299) | Permafrost microbial communities from Stordalen Mire, Sweden - 812S3M metaG (Illumina Assembly) | ecosystem: Environmental > Terrestrial > Soil > Wetlands > Permafrost | place: Sweden... | reverse complement strand
GCGGATGCGATCGCGCCGGCCTGTCAGAATCTTATGCGGATAGGCCTGATGGCCGACATCCCAGATCAGCCGGTCGTGCGGGGTTTCGAAAACATAATGCAACGCGACCGTCAGTTCGACGACGCCAAGCCCCGCCCCTAAGTGACCGCCAGTAACGGAAACTGCGTCGAGCAGTTCGGCGCGCAACTCATCGGCGACCTGACGCAGGTTGGACTCGTCCAGCTGGCGCAATTTATCCGGGGTCGGGGCGCGGTCGAGAAGGGGCGTTAGCAGTGTATTGGATATGGTCAATTCTGATTTCCCTCCCGACGAATAAACCACTCCGCGTCAGGCCGGATGATTCGACGACATTAATCAACGGTCGCTGCAATGGCAATTTAGGCCCCGGACTCGACCGACACCCAGCCGGCAGGGCCCAGCTTTTCCAAGGGTTGAAAATGCGACTTGTAGGACATCTTGCGCGAACGCGCGATCCAATAGCCTAGGTAAAGAAAGGGATGCTGTTGCCGCCGCAGCAGCGTAAGCGCCGCCAGAACGATAAATGTGCCAAGGCTGCGGCGATGGGCGGCCGGGTCGAAAAAGCTATAAACAGCGGAAAGCCCATCGGACAAAGTATCGACCAGCATGGCGCCCAGAAGGCTGTCGCGTCCGTCGCGCAGTTCCAGAACCCTGCTGTCGGCTGACCCGTCCTGAATCATCGCGCGGAAATCCAGGAAACTCATGCGCGCCATGTCGCCGTCGGAATGCCGCCCGCGCTGGTATGCGGCAAACAGAAGATATTGTTCCTCGCTAGCGATCGCTGGCCGTTCGATCAAAGTCAGATCCGCATTGCGTTTCAAAATACGCTTCTGAGAGCGGTTGGGCTGGAACAGTTCGGCGGGTATTCGTACAGGTACGCAGGCTTGGCAGGCCGGGCAGACCGGTCGGTAAACAATGTCGTGGCTGCGGCGGAAACCGGCCCTTGTCAGTGTCGCGTTAAGTTCTGCTGTGCCGCCCCCATCCAGGCGCGTGAACAGCTTCCGTTCGATCTGCCCTGGAATATAGGGGCAAGGCGACGGCATCGACCGGTAGAACCGGCGAAGCGCGGCGAAATGCGGCGGGATGATCGACATGCATGACCACTGAAAAACGCAACAAGTCTAATGTGATTGACGCCGCCTCCGCGTGCAAGTGTTCAATCGCTTTAGGGCAAAAAACGCTGGCGCCCAAGGCCATTGGCCTCAAGCTCGTCCGCAGTTCCGGACAGCGTTATCGATCCGCCGTCGCGCCAGCGTTTTGCCAAATCCGAGAAATGGGGCGACAGGGGGTTTCCGGATTCTCCCGTCGCGATGATGAAGCGACTGGCGTCCAGGTTGGAAAGATCGAACACGCCGCGATAGCCGGGGCCGTGCAAATCCGGGAAATGCACGCCGTCCGAACTGATAAATCCTGCACGATTTACGGTTTCGGCCCCACCCGGGGCTTCGAGCCCTATATTGAACATGGAACCCAGGATCGGGATGGCGCCGAACAGCTGCGAAGTCAGCGCAGCGCGGTGAGCGTCGCCCCAGCGCCAGATTTTCATGTCGCCGCCATAGGTTTTGGCGAGTGCAATCAGAGTCTGATCCAATGTATTGGCCAGAATGGCGTTGGCCTCGTCCGGGCCGCCCGACGCAGTAGAATAGCGATTGAGCAGGCGAAGGATCAGGGCTGGGCTATAGCCGAAGCTGACGTTGGCGGCCAAAGATCCTAATCGCTTTTCCAGAAGTGCGTGTTGAAGGCGAACCACCCAGGCGCTGTAGATCAGGGGCTCCGGCCTGTCGGCTCGCATTGTCCGGTCCCAGTCTTTCAGCATTTTCAACGCGTAAATGCTGGGGTCGCTCTTCGGCTGTGCCGCCAGCATGCGCGGTACCAGAAGGTCGGCGTCCTGTTCTTTGATATCCAGCTGCATGCGGACGAAATCTGCGGTTGTGAAACTGCTGCCCGCGTTCATCATGTCGGTAATTCGCTGGGCCCGGTACGGCGAATCGCCGTAATCGCGGGTTATATAGATCGGATAGTCGGCGGGAACGACCCGGTTATTGGCATTGATAAAGGCGTGGCTTGCCGGATCGGTGGCTTGCGGCAATTGAGTGAAATCGGCAAGTCCGACCCAGTCCGCTTCTCCGGAGGAGCCTGGAGCTGGGAAGTCGTCTGTCGGGCGTTTGCGTAGCGGCAGCGGTCCGACGGAGGTAAATCCGATATGTCCGTCGACATCCGCATAGATGATATTTTGCTCGGGCGTGTGCCAAAGCTTCAATGCCGCCTGGAATGACGGCCAGTCATGCGCCCGGTCCATGCCGCGAATTGCCTGGACCGTCGTGTCATTGGCATCGAAGGCGACAAATGATAGCGCAACCGCTTTATCTTTGCCGACTGCCGCGGACAATTCGGGGTCGATGTCCGAGATCACCGGACCATGGCGCGTTTCGCGGACCTTCAAATGCACATCGTCTCCGAACCTGACTTTGATGACCTCGTCGCGGGTTGCGAACGCGGTTTGTCCCGTTGGCGTGCGATATTGGCTCCCATCGCCGGGAACGACATCTTCGACAAACAGGTCCTGCACATCCCCGCCGGTTGTTGTGGTGCCCCAGGCGACACGGTCGTTATGTCCCAATATGTGGAAAGGGACGCCCGGAAACGTGACGCCGGAAAGGCTGCCCTCGGGCGTTACGATCCGCGCCAGATACCAAAGAATTGGCGCCGAAAGACCCAGATGCGGGTCGTTTGCCAGCAGCGGCTTGCCGCTCGCGGTTCGGGTTCCGTCAACGACCCATTCGTTCGACGCGTGATTGGGCCCCAATATCGGCGGCATATTTGCGGAGAAGCGCTTCCAGTCGATGCCACTCAATGCTGCCAATGTCATGGGCCCGGCATCACCTGGGTCCTGAAACAGGTCATTGAAAGCCTCGGGGGTCAGTTTGCCGACCAATTCCGCCCGAAGTGCCTCTTCCCGGTAATTTCCGCTGAGTTGCAGCGCCATCAATTTGCCCCAGACCACGCTGTCCGCCGGACGCCACGGCTCGGGTGTCGTATGCAGCAACTGGAACTCGAGCGGCAGGGGCGCTGCCGGATGAGCAAGATAGTCGTTGACGCCCGCAGTATAGGCATCGATGTCGGCTCTGATGTCGGGGTCCAGCATGGCGTAATTCGCCTCCGCCAGCCGGTAAAAACCCAACACGCGCATTTCCCGGTCGAAATTCAGCCCCAGCTTGCCGATCAGCTCGGATAGCCGCCCTTGCCCGATGCGGCGCTGCGTTTCCATCTGCCACAGCCGGTCGCGGGCATGGACCCAGCCCAGCGTGCGATAGGCATCGCGCATTGAACCGGCGAAGATATGAGGAACGGCATTCTGGTCCCAGACCAGATCGACCGGCGCCGTCAGTCCGCGCAATTTAACTTCGCCGCTCGTCGGCGGGGGAGAAAGCTTTAGCCAGCCGATGATTCCGCCAACAATCCCGACCGGAACCAGGGCAACCACAGCAACCAAAATTGCCAAGGCAATCAGCACACGGCGGGTTCGGCGCATCTGAGTTTTCCTTGCTGCGGGGCTTGAGGCGTCGCGGGTTTGGCCTTAGCACGAGACGGGCGCGGGTAGTAGGGATGCAAACAGTGCTTGAACCGGTCGAACGTCGTTTTTTGGGATTAAGCCCGGCGGGATTTCACCGCAACGCCTATTGGGATTGGGGCTCTGTGCGGGACGGCGCGCCCGTTCTGATCGCGATGCACGGCTTGACCCGCAACGGACGGGATTTCGACCAGGTTGCGCGGGCCCTTGCAGATCGGTTTCATGTTGTCTGCCCCGATGTGGTCGGCAGGGGCAAGAGCGATTGGCTGCCCACCGCGTCGCTCTACGGATATCCGCAATATCTGGCGGACGCGGCTACCTTGATCGCCCGGGTTGTGGACGGACCGGTCGATTGGCTCGGCACCTCGATGGGCGGGCTGGCCGGCATGATGTTGGCGGCGCAGCCATTGACGCCGATCCGCCGGTTGATCCTCAACGATGTCGGACCTTTCGTGCCCAAGGCCGCGCTGGAGCGGATCGGCGCATACATCGGACAGGACCCCGATTTCTCAACCCTGCGGGCCCTGGAAGGTTATTTGCGGCGCGTTCATGCGCCGTTCGGCAATTTATCCGACGCGGACTGGAACCATCTGGCGCGAAATTCCGCCCGGGTGAAACCGGGGCGGGGGTACGGTTTGGCCTACGATCCGGCAATTGCCGACGCCTTCCGTACCGGACCGATCGGCGATGTCGATCTTTGGTCCCTGTGGGATCGGGTCGCGTGCCCGGTCTTGATCCTGCGGGGCGGCACCTCGGATCTGCTTCTGCCGGACACCGCGGCAGAGATGGTTCGGCGCAAGCCCGGCACAGTGCTGGTCGAATTCCCCGAATGCGGTCATGCACCGGCCCTGATGAACGAGGGCCAGATTGCGGTTATTGGGGATTGGTTGGCGGCATGAATATCGTAATTCGCGAGGCGGGGCTTGGCGACGAGCATCGGCTCGCAGCAGTCGGGGCCGCCAGCTTTCTCGAATCCTATGCGGGCGATCTGTCGGTCGACGATATTCTAGCCCACTGCGCCGGCCAGCACTCGGCAATATTCTATGAGGATTGGCTGATCGGCGGCGAGGCGCGGCTATGGCTAGCTGAGGCGGCTGAGGGCCGCGCGCCTGTCGGCTATCTGGTGATGACCGCGCCCGACGTGCCGCTGGCCGATCTCGGGTCCGGCGATGTCGAGATTAAGCGAATCTACGTGCTTCATCCCTTCCAGGGCGAAAAGGTCGGTTGGGCGCTGATGAAGACCGCGCTTGATGCAGCGCGCCGGACAGGAAAAACCCGCGCGTTGGTCGGCGTTTACGGCAAAAACGAACTAGCCATCGCTTTTTATAAGAAGGTGGGCTTCATTGTCGTCGGGGAGCGCAAGTTCCGGGTTGGAGCCACGCTGCACGACGACCTTATTCTCGCTTTGGGTCTCTGATCACCCGGCCTTGATCCGCTTGGCTGCATCCAGTGCGCCATAGGTCAGGACTGCGTCGGCGCCTGCGCGCTTGAAACAGAGAAGGCTTTCCATCAAGGCGGGTTCGTATTCCAAAGCGCCGGCCTGGGAGGCGAAGCGCAGCATCGCGTACTCCCCGCTCACATGATAGGCGAAGGTCGGGACGCCGAATTCGGTTTTCACCCGGTGGATGATGTCGAGATAGGGCATCCCCGGCTTGACCATCACCATATCCGCGCCCTCGATCAGGTCGAGTTCGATTTCGCGCAGTGCTTCGTCGCTGTTTGCGACATCCATTTGATAGGTCCGCTTGTCGCCTTTCAGCAACCCGCGCGTCGACAGCGCGTCGCGGAAGGGTCCGTAAAAGATCGAGGCATATTTGGCTGCGTAGGAAAGTATCTGGACGTTCTGGTAGCCAGCTTTGTCCAGTGCCTGGCGAATCGCACCGACTCGGCCGTCCATCATGTCGGAAGGAGCCACGATATCGACGCCGGCCTCGGCTTCCGCCAGAGCCTGACGGCACAGAACCTCAACGGTCGCATCGTTAACGATTTTGCCCTCGACCAGTAGCCCGTCGTGGCCGTGGGACGTATATGGATCCAGCGCTACGTCCGCGATCAGCCCGATCTGTGGCACCTGCCGCTTGATGTGGGTCACCGCGCGGCCGAGAAGGTTGTCAACCTTAAGCGCCTCTGCGCCGTCTTCGGATTTCAGTTCTGGCGCAATCGCCGGGAATAGCGCAAGCGCCGGAATCCCGAGATCCGCGGCCTGTGCTGCAATTTCAGTTGCCAGATCGATCGAAAGCCGCTCCACTCCAGGCATTGTTGCTATGGTTTCCCGCCGATTCTCCCCGTCGATGATGATGATCGGCAGGATCAGATCGGCGGTGGCGATGCGATTTTCGGCTACCAATCGCCTACTCCATTGCGTCTGACGATTGCGGCGCAGGCGGACGGTGGGGAAGCTCATGGTCGTAACCCTTGATAGTTTGAGGAAAATTTGCCCCAATGTACTGGCGTTTCACGGTAATGTAGTTTTAACAAAGCATTGCTAAAGTCTGTCTCGGGAGAAAAACCGTGCGAGCTTATTACGAAACCATCCATGTTATCGAACGTTTGCATCGTCAGTCGCTAGACGTTTTGAAGCTTGAGCTCGATCGGTTGGGCATTCAGGACATCAACAACGTTCAAAGTCTGATCCTGTTCAGTATCGGCAGCGATCAGTTGACTGTCGGCGAACTGACGCTGCGAGGGTATTACCTTGGCTCGAACGTCTCTTACAACCTGAAGAAGATGGTCGAGTCCGGATATCTGGTCCAGGAGCGGTCTTTGCACGATCGCCGGTCGGTCCGGATCAAGGTGTCATCGAAGGGCGCTTCGTTGAAGTCCAAGCTTGACGACTTTTTCGAACGCGATGGAAAGCACCTGGTTTCCGCCGGCCTTGGTCCGAAGGAACTCTCGGAACTTGGCGAAATGCTCAACAAGCTGGAACGATTCTGGTCGTCCCAGACCGATCCCCAGATTCGCACCGGTTGACCGCTTTCTGATCAAATAGGCGCATTCACCGACATGTTGTCGCCCGGGTGGTTTTGGGCCGCCAGCGGTGGTAGGTTCGCCGCCCAGTGCCCGCTCAGCCTGTGGTGCACGGACGTTACCCCGAGGGCCCCATGAGTCACGCCAATACCAGCAACGCCAGCCTGTCCAGCGCAAGCAACGACTCAGGCTTTTTTACTACCGGTCTCGTCGACGCCGACCCGGCGATCGCACACGCGATAGCCGAGGAGCTTGGCCGCGAGCAGGATCAGATTGAGCTGATCGCATCCGAAAACATCGTTTCTCTGGCCGTTCTGCAGGCCCAAGGCTCGCTGCTGACAAACAAATATGCCGAAGGCTATCCCGGCAAACGCTATTATGGCGGCTGCGAGTTTGTGGACGTGGTCGAGCAATTGGCGATCGATCGCGCAAAGCTGCTGTTCGGTTGTGCTTATGCCAATGTTCAATCCCATTCGGGCAGCCAGGCCAACCAATCGGTGCTCTTGGCGCTGGTAAAGCCGGGCGACACGATCTTAGGCATGTCTCTCGATGCCGGCGGACATCTTACCCACGGTGCGGCGCCCAATCTTTCGGGCAAATGGTTTAACGCTATCCAATATGGCGTGCGGCGGCAGGATGGGTTGATCGATTACGACCAGGTTGAATCGCTGGCGCGCGAGCATAAGCCGGCGCTGATCATAGCAGGCGGATCGGCCTATGCGCGGACGATCGACTTCGCCCGCTTCCGGCGCCTTGCAGACGAGGTGGGCGCCCTGTTCATGGTCGATATGGCGCATTACGCGGGCTTGGTTGCTGCGGGTGTCTATCCCAGCCCCTTGCCCTATGCCCATATCGTCACGACGACGACTCATAAGACTTTGCGCGGACCGCGCGGCGGTCTGGTCCTCACGAACGATGAGGCAATCGGCAAAAAGATCAATTCCGCGACCTTCCCCGGTTTGCAGGGCGGCCCGCTGATGCATGTCATCGCCGCCAAGGCCGTCGCCTTCGGCGAGGCGCTGACCCCAGAATTCAAGTCCTACGCCAAATCGGTTCTCGACAATGCCCGCCAGTTGGCGGCGACCCTGCAGGAAGGCGGGCTCGACATCGTTTCCCAGGGTACTGACTGCCACCTGATGCTGGTCGATCTGCGGCCCAAGGGCGTCACGGGTAAAGCCGCAGAAGCGAGCCTTGAGCGGGCGGGTATGACTTGCAACAAGAATGCCATCCCGTTCGATCCCGAAAAGCCGACTATCACGTCGGGTATCCGCTTGGGTTCACCGGCTGCGACTACCCGCGGCTTCGGTCAGGCTGAATTCCGGCAGATCGGCGAGATGATCCTGGAAGTGCTGGAAGGGTTGGGTAAGAATCCGGAAGACAATTCCGCCGTCGAGCAGCGCGTGTGCGCGCGCGTCAGGGCGCTGTGTGCGCGCTTCCCGATCTATCCGACATTGTAAGGAAGTCCGCAGATGCGCTGTCCCTTCTGCGGAAACGACGACACCCAGGTAAAGGACTCGCGGCCGACGGAAGACAATGCCGCGATCCGCCGCCGCCGAATCTGCAGTAATTGCGGTGCCCGTTTCACGACTTTCGAACGAGTGCAGCTTCGTGAACTGACAGTCGTCAAAAGCAGCAACGACCGCGAGCCGTTCGATCGCGAAAAGCTGCTGCGTTCGATGCGGATCGCTCTGCGCAAGCGGCCGGTCGAGGCCGACCGGGTCGAGCGAGTCGTGAATTCGATCGTGCGCCAGCTGGAAAGCTCGGGAGAGACCGAAATTCCGTCCAAGCAGGTCGGCGAAATGGCGATGCAGGCCTTGGGCCAGCTCGATCAGATTGCCTATATCCGTTACGCCTCGGTCTATCGCAATTTCCGTGAGGCTTCGGATTTCAACGAGTTTCTCGACGGGCTGCGCGTCGATATCGATTGACCTAATGACCGCCCCGATCGCCGACCGCCGGTTCATGCAGGCCGCTCTGGCTCTCGCCGGGCGGGGTCTGGGAAATGTTTGGCCAAATCCCGCAGTCGGCTGCGTCGTCGTCAAAGATGGCGTCATTCTGGGGCGCGGCTGGACACAGCCGGGCGGACGACCGCATGCTGAGACAGAGGCGCTGGCGCGGGCCGGGGCGACTTCACGAGGCGCCACGGTCTATGTCACTTTGGAACCCTGCAGCCACCACGGGCAGACAGGCCCTTGCGCCGATGCGCTGATCGCCGCCGGCGTTGCGCGCGTCGTGGTTGCGATCAGCGATCCCGATGCCCGCGTATCCGGTCAGGGGCTGGCACGCCTGCAGGCCGCCGGCATCGTCGTCGAAACCGGTCTCCTTGCTGAGGCGGCTGCGGCGTTGAACCAAGGATTTCTCCTGCGGATTTCATCGGGCCGTCCCATGGTTACGTTGAAAATCGCGGAATCGCTGGACGGGCGCATTGCCGCTCATAACGGCGACAGCCAGTGGATTACCGGCGAAGACGCCCGGGCCGCCGGTCATGGGCTGCGCGCCATCCATGACGCCGTCGCGGTCGGTAACGGCACTGCCGCGACGGACGATCCGCATCTGACCTGCCGTCTGCCCGGGTTGCCGGTGCGCTCGCCGGTTCGAATCATATTCGACTCCCGCCTCCAGCTCTCGTTGACGCGCCAGCTTGTAGCGACTGCGCGCAGCGTGCCTACCTGGATCGTGACCTTGGAAGAGACAGCGGAGGAATCGGCAATCGAGCGTGCCGAGGCGCTGCTTGAGCTGGGCGTCGTACTGATTCCGGTTTCGGCAGACCGCAATGGGCGGATATCAATCGCCGAGGCGCTTCGCGCGCTGGGAACTGCGGGCCTTACGCGACTGATGGTCGAGGGTGGGGGAAAGCTTGCCGCATCGTTCCTGGCCGAAGGCCTAGTCGATCATTTGGCCCTGTTTCGCGGTCCGTCGATTATCGGTGGCGACGGCATCCCGGCGATCTCCGGCCTGGGCCTTGATCGGATCGCCGATGCCCCGCAATTTCGTCTTACAGACAGCCGCAGGCTGGGGGCCGATACGGTCGAGACCTATATTCGTTTGCTCGGCTAGCGCGCAGCGAACATCAAGACGACCAATACCAGTGTGACACCTTGCATAATCACGCGGGCCCGCATCAGCTTATTGCCGTTGCGCCGGTTGAACTCGCCGCCCCGGATCATGGTGATGACGCCGAACAGCAATATGCTGAGCGTCGTCAGCATGGAGAGAATCACGAGAGTAGGAAGAATATTGTGCATGGCGCTTCACGCATTGTTTGGGTCAAAGCCGATTTCGCAGTAGATTCGGGCGAAGCCGGGGATAGACAATGACATTGCTCCGCCATGTCGAGGCATGCAATCGCTTCGACCCCGATGGATATAGGCGATTTTCGATATCCGGCCAACCTATCGGCTGGATGGCGCCGGATAATGCCGATTTTCTGGTAGGCCGCGGGCTGGCCAAACATACCGATACCGGCATCGGCATATCGGGCGGCGGCTTCATCTCGCTCAGCGCCCATCTCGCACGCATCGTATCGGCGCTGGACGAGGCAAAGCTGATGGCGACACCGCGCCGTGAGATGACGCCGGTTTTGCGCAAATGGGGCCTTGGATCCTGCGCCGAGATCGATCGTGCGGGATTGCCCGCTCTTGGTCTGCCTGCCTTTGGTGTTCATGTGAACGGCTTGGTCAATACCGCAGACGGTCTGCATCTGTGGATCGGGCATCGCGCCCGGGATCGGCAGGTGGCGCCGGGCAAGCTGGATCACCTGGTGGCCGGCGGCATCACTATGGGCTATTCGGCGTCCGAAACCGTAATCAAGGAAGCCGAGGAGGAGGCGGGCCTCCCCGCCGATATCGCCGCCCGCGCCAGACCAGTCGGGCAGGTGACCTATCGCCTGTCGCTGCCCGACGGACTGAGGAACGACACGCTATTCATATATGACCTGGAGCTGCCGCAGGGCGTTGTGCCGGTCAGCAACGACGGCGAGGTCGAGCGGTTCGAACTGATGCCGATTGCCCGCGTAGTCGAAATCCTGCGCGAAACAGACGACTTCAAGTTCAACGTCAATCTGGTGCTGATCGATTTCTTGGCCCGCCACGGCCTCATCGACCCCGACCGCGAACCGGACTATGTGGCGATGGTCAGGGGGTTGAGGCAGTAGGCCAACTGCACATCGCTCTCACTTCATCAGACCTGCTTCCCCGTTCGCGCAGCGCCCTGACTGCAACCGCACCGTCGCGCTTCGACAGGCGCACGCCATCGACGTTCTTGAGCAGAGGGTGGTGGTGATACTCGGGCGTCTCATACCCCAACAGCCCCTGCAACAAGCGATGGACATGCGTTGCCGCGAACAGGTCCTCACCGCGCGTTACCAGGGTTATGCCCTGCAAATGATCGTCGACCGTGACCGACAGGTGATACGAGGTCGGCGTGTCGCGCCGCGCGATGACCGGATCGCCTTCTCGTTCGGGCGTGGCCGGGACAATGCCCGCGATGCGGTCTTGCCAAGCTAACGGCCCGGTCCGCGCCAAGCCGGCCTCCACGTTAAGCCGGACGGCATAGGGTTGTCCGGCGAGGATACGGTCGAAACGGTCCTGCGGCGTGCGATTCCGGCACGTGCCGGGATAGACCCTGACCGGTCCGTGCGGCGCCGAAGCCGCCGCCGCGATCTCCTTGCGGGAGCAGAAACAAGGATAGGTCACGCCCATCCGCTCCAACCGGCTTAGTGCCGCCTGATAATCGTCCGTATGGTCGGATTGCCGGCGGATTGAGCCATCCCATTTCAGGCCCAGCCACGACAGATCTTCGATGATCGCCGCTTCATATTCCGGCCGGCAGCGCGCGGTGTCGATATCCTCGATGCGCAGCAAAAACCGGCCGTCGGCCTTGCGCGCCTGCGCCTCGGCGAACAGCGCCGAATAGGCGTGGCCCAGATGCAGATAGCCGGTCGGGCTGGGTGCGAAGCGGGTGACGATCATGGGCAAAGATGTGGCTGATCCGAAGCGCTGCTGTCTACACGCTTTTTTGTCGGCAGCGGGCATTCGAAAGCGCATTGGCATCAGGAACTATTGACCACCGATTCCGATTGTTTGAACAATCGCGACCGGACTGGACCTTACTATGCCGACCCTCAAATATCGTCTCCACGGGCATCGCCCGCCGCCACAGCCTATTAAGCTCGCCGTACCCGGCTGGGCCGGCGCACCGCAGCCGCGTGCCGACGGAAACCATGAACAACCATGGCATTGCGTGCCGTTCTCGGAAAGCGCGCACTACGGCGTTGAGGTGCTGTACCCGTTCGATGCGGAACTGCGGGTAACAAAGTCCCGAGGGCGCGTTCGGCTGAATGCGGATTGGGGCGAGCCGGTTGACGAAGACATGATGTGGCCGCCGTTTCGCCCATTCGGCAAGGACTATTATTCTTATCAAATATCGCTGGACCTTGCGGTCCCGCCAGGCTGGGCGATCCGCGTCGAACCCCATCCGCGATATTTCACCGATGCGACCAACACGACGCCTTTACCCGTGCCGGCCATCATCCGCAGCGAATGGTGGCCGATGATGTTTTTCTGCATCTTCAAGGCGCCGCCCAAAGGGGTCACCCATATTTTCCGCAAGGGCGAACCCTATCTCAGCATTATCGTGCTGCCGACCGAACCTGACTTGGACCTGCAGCCAATGACCGAAGATGAGGCGGCCGAGCGGGAACTGCGCGCACGCCGTCTATCGGTCAGCCGCGATGCGCTGGCCAAAGGGACGCGTTGGCTTTCGGACACGAATACGGTGTTCGATGGAACCTATCGCCAGATGTATCGCGCCGCCCGGGCCAGGGATCGGGCGGAATAGCCAGCCGGCGAACCCGCGGCGGCGATCTCGTGTCGACGCCACCGCAGGTCCAACCGTCGCATCAATCGTGATGGTGATGATGATGGTGGTGGTGAACGGGCCTCAACACCCAGACGCCGCCCGACCAGATATAGCCGTTCGCTCGATACCAAGCTCTGTTGTGGCGATGATGATGGTGGTGATGATGGTGCAGATTATCTTGCACCGGGATTATATTCGCCGACACGACACCGCTCTGTGCGTCTGCAAGCTTTAGGCGCTCGACCGCGTTGGGGATCGGCTTAAGCAATTCAGCGTAGGATTCGGCGACAGGCACCGGCCTTGCGTCTACTGCATGGGGCGTGGCGAATGCGGCACCTGTTGCCAACATTGCTCCGACCATCGTTGAGGTCTTTGTTGCCATTACAAACTCCTTCTAAATCTTTTGCGCTTGGCATATCGGGCTAACCCCAGTCATTCATCTTTTGATCCCATCGCTCTGAAATTGGCTGCTGCACCCGTTTGGAGGACACCGGGCGGAGTGCGCGGCGCTGTATTCGACAGCCGCTCTCACGGGTTCCAGCCTGGCAAATTTGGCTTTACGATGCCTTGGTAGAATTTGGGGGATTCTGAAATGGCGAAGATTTACCATCCGGAAACATTGGTGCTTCATGCCGGCTATCGGGCCGATCCGGCGACCAACGCGGTCGCGGTGCCGATCTACCAGACAACCTCATATCAATTCGCCAGCGCCGAACATGCTTCGAACCTGTTCGCGCTCAAGGAACTGGGCAACATCTACACGCGGATCATGAACCCGACGACCGATGTACTGGAAAAGCGGCTGGCGGCATTGGAGGGCGGCGTGGCCGGGCTGGTGGTCGCTTCGGGCCAGGCGGCTTCTGCCCTGTCGATCCAGAACCTGGCGGTCACCGGCGACAATATCGTGAGCTCGACCGACCTCTATGGCGGTACCTGGAATCTGTTTTCGAACACGCTCCGCCAACAAGGTATCGAGGTGCGTTTCGTCGATCCGTCCGATCCCGAAAATTTCCGCCGCGCGACCGACGACAAGACGCGCGCTTACTATGCCGAAACTCTGCCTAACCCAAAGCTCCAGGTCTTTCCGATTCGCGAGGTCGCCGAGATTGGCCGCCCTCTCGGCATCCCGCTGATCGTCGACAACACCGCGGCGCCTGTTCTGGCACGGCCCTTCGATCACGGCGCGGCAATTATCGTCTATTCGACAACCAAATATATCGGCGGGCATGGCACTTCCATCGGCGGCGCGATCCTCGATTCCGGAAAGTTCGACTGGGCTGCCAATCCCGGTCGCCAGCCGCTGCTCAATCAGCCCGACCCCAGCTATCACGGTGTGGTCTGGGTCGATGCGGTCAAGCCGCTCGGCCCGATCGCCTATATCTTGAAAGCCCGCACGACCTTGCTGCGTGACCTTGGACCGGCGGCAAGTCCCTTCAATTCCTTCCAGACACTGCAAGGTCTGGAAACATTGCCGCTGCGCATCGCGCAGCATTCGCGCAACGCGCAGAAGGTCGCTGAGTTTCTAACCGGGCGCGGCGATATCGAGCGCGTGATCTATCCGGGCCTGCAGAACGGCGAGTCACGCCGCCGCGCCGATACGTATCTGTCTGGCGGATACGGCGGACTGGTTGGGTTTGAGCTCAAACAGGGTGCAGAAGCAGGGCGGAAATTCATCGACGCGCTGAAGCTATTCTATCATGTCGCCAATATCGGCGACGCCCGCAGCCTCGCCATCCACCCGGCGAGCACGACCCATTCGCAACTTTCGGCCGAAGAACAATTTGCGACAGGCGTTAGCCCCGGCTATGTGCGGCTTTCAGTCGGGATCGAGCATATCGACGATATTCTGGCCGACCTGGCACAGGCCCTCGATGCTGCGGGAGGGTAAGAATTGCAGTTGGACATGGTCAAGCGTCGACCAAAGATTGACAGCATCCATCCGGGTAGCGACAAGCTGAGGTTATGACAGACACACCCGCTAGCCCGCTCTCGGGCCCGTCTCGCGCTCCCGCTGCCGGGGGAGCTCCCAAACAGCTCGTCGTATTCCTGCACGGCTACGGCGCCGATGGTGCCGACCTGATCGGCCTCGCCCCATTCTTTGCCCAGGCGCTGCCCAACGCTCAGTTCGTCGCGCCCAACGCGCCGGAGCGTTGTTCGATGGGTTTCGGCTATCAATGGTTCGGCCTGACCAACCTGGCTCCCGGGCCGCTGGCCGCCGGGGTGCGCAATGCGGCGCCGCTGCTCGACGCCTTCATCGACGACACGCTCAAATCTCTCAATCTGAACTATGACGATCTGGCGCTGATCGGGTTCTCTCAGGGCACGATGATGGCGCTGGATCGCACGATGCGCCGAGGCGATGCGGCAGCGATCGTCGGCTTCTCCGGAAAGATCGCCGACCCGGCCGCATCGCTGTCGAAAGAAGCCAAGCACCCGCCGGTTCTGCTGGTCCATGGCGATGCCGACCCGATCGTCCCCTTTGCCAGTCTGGGTGAGGCAGAGCACGCGCTCGCCACAGCCGGCTTTCCGGTCGAAACTCTTGTACGGCCTGGGCTGGCCCATGGCATCGACCAGGAAGGCGCACTGCGCGCCGTGCGGTTTTTGAGCGCACATCTCCCGTCCTGAGGCTATCCTTCGACAGGATCTTATTGTTTTCGTATTGCGAATCGCCTATCAGAAGGCGCGATTTGAATTCTGGCGTAGCTTGCTGACGAGGATGTGGATTTGTCTCCACCACTCGAGAGTTGTCCAG
>Ga0182030_10015100_pt1 | contig 15167 bp, 17 predicted proteins | sample 812S3MmetaG_FD_121299 | JGI IMG/M metagenome (GOLD analysis project Ga0182030, IMG submission 121299) | Permafrost microbial communities from Stordalen Mire, Sweden - 812S3M metaG (Illumina Assembly) | ecosystem: Environmental > Terrestrial > Soil > Wetlands > Permafrost | place: Sweden... | reverse complement strand
CGGACAGGAAGATGTCGGCCTGAGCGAACTTCCGGAGGGGTGGCCGAGTGGTTGAAGGCGCACGCCTGGAAAGTGTGTATGCGGGAAACCGTATCGCGGGTTCGAATCCCGCTCCCTCCGCCAGAGATCTATTTGCAGACAGTCGTAGACGTCCATTTTCCCCAAAAATAACAATGTGTTGACGATTTATAAACGTTGCGCTGTGTTGCGGCGTATTGCCTCTGTCCTAGTCATGGACTAGGATGGCCGCTAGGACGGATAAGTTTGGCGGAGCAAAAACGACGGTTAATAAAGTCAAAAGGTTGACCGCGCGGGCCGTCGCGGCGCTTTCCAAGCCGGGCCGACACGCCGATGGGGGCAATCTTTATCTCAAGATCGATCCATCGGGAGCCCGGCGCTGGGTGTTCATGTTTGCTCGAGGTGGGTGCCAACGTGAGGCCGGGCTCGGCAGCGCTAATGCGATCTCGCTGGCCAAAGCGCGGGAGCTCGCCGCAGCCATGCGGGAATCGCTGGCGCTCGGCAATGATCCGCTGGCCGGTAGGGCGGCGGAGCGTCGCGCCAGGGCGGCGCAAGCGAATTTTGGTCAATGCGCCGACGTTCTGCTCGCCGCGAAATCGAGCGCATGGCGCAATGAGAAGCATCGGGCGCAGTGGCGGATGACCCTCGAAAAATATGCCGCGCCGCTTCGGCCGCTTCCAGTCGCTGAGATCACGACGCAGGACATTCTAAAAGTCTTGGAGCCGATCTGGCGGACTAAGCCAGAGACCGCGTCACGCCTTCGGGGTCGAATAGAAGCCGTTTTCGACTCAGCGCGAACAGCCGGCCATATCGACGATCGTGCGCCAAATCCGGCCCGCTGGGCCGGCCATCTTGAAACGATCTTGCCGAAGCCCACGAAGCTCTCGCGTGGCCATCACACGGCGTTGCCTTGCGCGGAGATCCCGAAATTCATCGGCGCACTGCGCGAGGCCGGCGCGAATTCCATGGCGGCGCTGGCGCTCGAATTTGTGATCCTGACCGCAGCGCGCTCCGGTGAAGTCCTTGGCGCGCAATGGGAGGAAATCGACATCGTCAAGGGGCTCTGGACGGTCCCAACCGCGCGGATGAAAGCGGCGAGGGAACATCGAGTTCCGCTCTCGTCGCCGGCGCTGTCGATCCTCGAAAAGCTTGCCGAAGGACGCCGTAGTAAATTTGTCTTTCCCGGCCAGCGTGCAGACCGACCGCTTTCATCCATGAGCATGAAAATGGTCCTACGGCGGATGAAGATCGCCGTGACGGTTCATGGCTTTCGATCGGCATTTCGTGATTGGTGCGGCGATCACACCGAGTTCCCACGCGAGATAGCGGAAGCGGCGCTCGCACATGCGATCGGCGACAAGGTCGAGCAAGCTTATCGTCGGGGCGATGCGCTCGACAAGAGACGGGCGCTCATGGACGCATGGGCCGCATTTTGCGAGCCGACGAAATGAATATTGGGCGCCACGGCGAGGTCTATGAGACAGCGCAGCCGCGGGCGGATTCTGACGACTATCGAGCATGGAAAGAGGCGATTGCCGCGGCGATCAACGAGACATGCACAGAGGTCGAGCGTGAGCTAGGAATACGTCTTTCCGAATTACCGCCGGGCGCGAACGTCTTGCCTTTGTCCTACTTGCTGGTCGCTCGGCAAGATCTTTTTGCATGGCGGTTCGCTGATGGATCGAATTTTTTGTCCACAGCTAAAAACAAGCGGCGGCGGAAATTTTTTCGATCGATTCGGATGGCCTATCAAATAGCCACGGGAACCGCCGGCCGTGTGACGAAAACCGGAAACGTTTATTCCGGCGAGTTTCTTTGCTTCGCGCGCATCTGCTCGATGCGCATGCTGCCGGCTCATATGCAGCCGGAGAGCGATGGCGCTCTCGCGAAAATCATCGAGCACATAATCGACCGCAATCCAATCACCGGAAAACAGCTGGGGAACCACGCGAAAAAATGCGCGGGACGGCCGAAAGCGACAAAAAAGTAGTTTTGGGGGTTATTTCCAGCTGCTGAATTGTGATTATTGGTTTGCCACTCACTGCGACATGGAGTGGCATTATGAATGAGTTTTTTGATCTGCCTTGGCGAGAGCGACTCGCGATCGAGATTCGGTTGGCATGCGAAGTGGCGGGCATCGGTAAAAATTCGCTGATCGGCTTGCTAAAATCCGAAGAGATCAAATCGGTTAAGATCGCGGGCCGGCGCTTAGTCGTCGTTTCCAGTCTCAAAGCATATGTAGAGCAAGCTGCGCAGCGGTCCTTTGAAGAGGGGAAGCGTCCGGCGCCGCCGCGCCCAGCAAAGCCGCGCGGCAGGCCGCGGAAAGCCATATCGACCTCGAAGTACGAGGCCGCGTAGACGCATGGGAAGCTCGGAAGACGAAAAGCCAAGCGAAGGCGGCGTCCTCGTTTCGTTTCCTGACGCGCCTGCGCGCAAGCCGTCCCCGATTGTGATGACATTGGAGACAGCCGGGGTTTTGTATCGACCGCAGCCAGGCGGTAGAGGGCCCGGCGGCCCGACTGGCGTACCGCCTGATGATGGCGGCGATGGGCCGGCAGGTGATGGCCGTCCATACGTAAATGTTGTGCGCGGCCAGCAAGGCCGCATTCTGCGCGAAACCGAAATGTGTTTGGCGGCCGCGCCATCCGTTCTCTTCCAACGCGGCGGCGCTTTGGTGCGACCGGAGCTGGCGCCGGTAAAATTCTGCGATGCGTCTGAAGGATTTGCGCCAGCTTTGCATGGGCAAGACGTGCGCGGGATTACACGAGCTTGCGCGGAGCGCGTTGGCTTCAGAAAATTTAATGTCAGAGAAAGTCGTTGGCGCGACGCTGACGTGCCGCGCGAAATTCCAGCCATGATCGCTGGCGGCCCTGGTCAATGGCAATTTCCGCGCATTGTCGGCGTTATTTCATGCCCGACCTTGCGGCGCGATGGGTCGTTGTTGTCCGCGCCCGGGTTCGACGCGAAGTCGGGATTTTACAGCTTTTGGGATGGCGGCGACATCGGCGTTCCGGATGCGCCAACGCGAACCGACGCCGAGGCGGCGCTCGAGGAACTCAGCTTCTTGATCTCGGAATTTTGCTTCATTGACGACATTTCTCGCGCGGGAGCGCTTTCGGCGCTGCTCACTTCCATCGTGCGTCCGGCTTTGCGCTGCGCGCCGATCCACGCCATTAGCGCGCCTGCGCCTGGCTGTGGAAAAAGCTTCCTCATCGATCTGGCTGCAATGTTGGCAACGGGACGGCGCTGTCCGGTCCAAAGCGTGAGCAGCGACGATATTGAAACGGAAAAACAGATCGTCGGAGCATTGCTTGCAGGCTACGCTCTCATAAATCTAGACAATGTTAATCGTGAGATACAATCCAACTTGCTTTGCCAAGCTGTAGAGCGCCCGCTTATTCAACTACGCGCGCTTGGCGCGTCGATAATAATAGAAATCGAAAATACAAGCACATTTTTTGCAACAGGGAACGCCTTATCTGTATCCGGCGATCTTGTTAGGCGAACGCTTCTTGTCAAGCTAGATCCGAGGATTGAGCGGCCGGAATCCCGCGAATTCAGTTTCGATCCTGTGACCCTCGTTGCCGCCGAGCGCGCGCGGTATCTCAAGAGCGCCCTTGTGATCATCAAGGCCTACCTGGCCTCTTCCGCGCGTTTGGATTTGCCACCGCTCGGGTCTTTTGCCGACTGGAGCCGCATGGTTCGTTCGCCGTTGGTGTGGCTCGGCGTCGCGGACCCCGCGCGGTTGATCGAAACCGCGCGGGATGGTGACTCGGCGCTACAAGCGCTTCGCGGCGTCCTCGCGTTCCTGGAGCAAAGCTTTGGCGAAGCGCCCTTCAGCGCGGCGGACGTGATTGATCTTATCGGAAAAGGCGCAGGCGAAGACGCGGGATTTTGGAGCAAACGCCCGACGCTTTCCGAGGAAGATCGCAATGAATTCCGTGAGCTTTTGCTCAACATCGCCGGGCGCAGCGGCTCCGTAAACGGCAAGCGTCTTTCAACCTGGCTTACGCGCGCCGAAGGGAAAATCATCAGCGAGCGAAGGCTGGAAAAAGCTGAACGTGATGCCAGAGCCAAGGTTTACCGATGGCACATCGTAAAGCTTTAGCTGCGGAGAATGCGGAGAATCTAGCCTTGTTTCTATAGACACGTGAGAGTTTAGCAAAAGCTTAGGTTAAGGTATATGCGAAAATGTATAAGTAGGACCAAAACAACCCGTTTTTCTCCGCATTCTCCGCAAAAACGCCGAACGGGGAAACCTGCTACCAAGCCATCGAAGCCGCGGGCCCCGCAATCCTTGCGGGAAGCGGCCTGGCGCAATCTTTTGATTTCAGCGCTGCAGCATTTGATTCGAAGCGGCGTCGTGGCGCTTGGCGAGAACACTCGCGGCAGCGCGAAAGCTGCGAGCATAGCGCCGTTAATTTTCGAGATTGCCGGTCAGCGTGCACTCGTGGTCGCGAGTGATGTAGGTTGGGGCGAGCTGTTGATATGCCTATCGATCAAGCCTGATGCGAGATTTGCCGCGTGCTGGAATGGCGGTCAGAGAGCGGGCGGAACGGCGTTTGCGTCCGGGTGGGTAAAAAAGCAAACAGGCGAGCTGTTGCTCGGCTCGCGAAGTTTTATCCTTGGCACGTTCTTTTGCCGAGCGGCGAGCTTGCGAGAGTTTGCTGCGCTGGAAATCGAAGCGATCACATTGCCGAATCGTCGAGGAACCGACACACGACATTAAGGGTGGGGGTTTGGATCGTGGCGATGGCGAACTCCTGTAACCGAGTATTCCCCCATGCGCAGAGTTTTTTCCCGCAGCCGAAACGATTGGCACTCGTGACACTCGGCTGGCACTGGCTATTTTCGGTATGCCTACCTGATGAAAACATACAGTAAACAGCCGCAGAGACCGTGCGGGATAGAGGGCAACTCTCGCGAGCGCGCCGCCATCGAATTCACGATGAAATTTATAGAGGATATTTGGAAGGCTACTGCGCCAGACGTCGATGAATTCGATCGTCGGCTGGCGTCCTTCAACGAATTCCTGCAGCTTTATGCGGCGGCCGTGGCCGAGATCGCCACTCAACCGAAGTCGCGACAGAAGGCGGCGCGGTTAGCGAATCGCGACCGTCGCGTAGCCTGGTACGCCGTCGAGCATCACCCTGGCGCTATCCTCGCCGCTGCTAAGGCGATTGAGGCCGAGCTCCGGCGTCCTAACCAATTCCGCGCGGGTTCTCCTCGGCGCGCCGATCTCGATTGGATCTTAGCTTTAAGCGGCGGCCGCGCGCTTGGGCATAAGGCCCTCGAACAGATCATCAGAGACCACGCATAGCGATTCCTAAAAAAAACTTCGGAAAATAGGAATCGCGTCTGGCAGCTTCAACTTATGAAGCACAAGCCCATCCCCGAAATTGCCGACATCAACGCCGCAATCGATAAGCACGAAAGGGCGCAGTTCGAGGCCGAGCGCGGCCTTTCCGCGCTGGCCGACGAGCGGGCGGCGCTCTTAGTCCGGCCAGAGTCGACGGTCGAAGAATTCTCAGCATTGAACCGCAAGCGGGATGAACTCGAGTTCGCCCGCGGCCGCGCAATAGCCACCCTTCCTCGCTTGCGCGGGCGCCTTGCGGAGCTTGTCGACCAGGAAAAGAAACAGTTGGCGGCGGCGTATCGCGAGCGCGTCGCGGAAGCTCTCCCAAAGCTCGATAAAGCCGTTACGGCGCTTTTGCGAGCGAATGACGAAATCTTTGAAATCGCTGAAGGCGCTCGCCGCGATCTCCGCGGTCCTAATTTCCGATATTACTCTTTTCCGGACATCGCTTTTCGCGGGCGCCCGTCGCCAGAAGCCGTCGCTGAATGGCGCGCCTTCGTCCAACGCGAGCTTGGTCAGCGCGCCGCCGCCTCGCCGCCGCCAGGCCGCCCAACGCGTGCGACTCTAAAGGTTCCGACGCCAGACGCAGCCGGCAAGCTTCGAATTCTCCTGTTTTGCCGCCATAGCGGGTTCATGCCCGGCGACGTCGCATCGCTTCCCGCGAAGGTGGCCGAGAAGCTCGTCCGCCTCGCCGCCGCCGAGTTCGCTATCGAGACTGAGGCTTCTCCGAAATGACGACAATCTATAAATTCGCGACCGGAACGGTCCTCGGCGATCGGCAAATTCGCGTTATCGTCAGCGACGCGACGACGGATCGCGTGGGGGATATTCTTGAGCCGCGCGGGTGTCAGTACGCGAATTTCCACAAGACCGGCGGACCGGTCCTATTCAACCATGATAGCAGCGTGCTGATCGGCAACGCCAAAGTCGAACTCGTCAACAACCGCATCGAGGCGCTGATCACTTTCGCTCCGGAAGGAGTGAGCGCCAAGGCCGACGAAATTTGCGGCTTGGCAAAAGCAGGGGTCCTGGTGGGTGTCTCCGTCGGGTTCAACGCGCTGAAATGGGAGCCGCTCAAGAACAGCAACGGCATTCTCTATTCCAGTTGGGAAATGATCGAATGCTCGCTGACTCCGATTCCTTGCAATCCTTCCGCCGTCGTCATTGGCAAATCGTTTGAAGGGAATCAGCTCATGACCTACGCGTCGCCGCGGGTGGAAACCGTCTATGACCGCGAGCCGCACGCGGTCCTCGGCGGCCTGATGCGCATGGCCGCGCATAGCGATGAGCTGCGAGGCGATGGACGTCCCGAACGCATCGCCAAGTGCGAGGAAATTTATGGAGGGCCTCAACATCCGGTCGTTCAGGCCTACACAAAAAGCCTCAATATCGCCTATGGCACATCGGGCGCCTATTTAGTCCCTAGTGAATTCGCGCAAACGATCTTGCCGCGTCTGTATCAACGGACCGTGTTGCGCAAGGCTGGCGCCAACGTTGTGTCGATCCCAAAAGGCAATCTCTCGATCGCCGTCATCGGCGGAAACGGCACAAGCATCACGTGGCTTCCAAGCCCCGGTCCAGTAGGCATTGCGCAGCCATCCTTCGGTCGCATAGACGTCGTCGCCAAAAAAGCCGGCGTCGTCATTCCAATCTCGAATGATGTCTTGCGTTTCGCCGTCGACGACTTCGATCTCCAAATCGCAAATATGTTGGCGGACGAAATCGCCGCGCTCGAAGACCAGGCGTTCATCAGGTCCGCGGGCGGCGGGGATTCGTCTTTGGGCTTAGCTAATATGCCGATGGGCCTAAGAGGCTTCGCAACAGGCGCGGGTAATATGGGCTTTGGCTCTGTCGTTACGTCGAACCCAATTCCAAGCTTGGCAAATGCGGTCCTTGAACTCGCCAAATGTGCTCAAGCTCTGCTGAACGCCAGCGTCCCAATGCGCAAGCCGGTGTGGATCCTGTCGCCAACAGTGGAACTTTGGCTTCGCACCGTGCAAAACACACAAGATCTCTTTCCGTTCGCTCATTCGATGGATCGCGGGCTATTGCTCGGATTTCCCTTCATTTCAACTGCCAATATTCCCAACAATCTGACGATCGGCAGCGATGCAGATTGCAGCGAAGTCTATCTGGTCGACGCCGACGAAACCTTCATTTTCGAAGGCCCGGAATTCGAATTTTATATGGCCCGGAGCGGCGGCGTCTGGACGGACAGCTTCGGCGTGACGCACGCTGGGGGCTCCGAAGACGTCACACTTGTGAGGGCTGTGGTGGGCAGAGAATTCGCCCTCAAGCATGCTCCGGCCGCTGCTTACATTTCCGGAGTGCGCTGGCCTTCGCTTTCCGGTCTTACATCATAGGAATGGACCATGTTGCATAAGACGCAAATTGATCTTCGCAAGGCCGAACTTGACGACATCGAGCGGCGCATCACGGAATTGGCGAGCGGTAGGGGTTATTCGGAAGCTTCATCGCCCAATCCCTATGAACATGAGGCCGAGGCCGAGCGCCTCGGCTTCGGCACATCTAAAGGCCTGAAACTGGCGGCCGTAATTCGTGCTTTGGTCGGAAGCGACGGCGATCCGCGCGAGGCCGGCGCATCGATCGAAAAGCACTATGGCGGCTCGCATCCGGTCACAAAAGTCGCGAATAAGGCGCTGACCAACAAGGCGTTGGTGACAGGTGTGGCAAGCAGCGGGGGGTATGTCGTACCCCCAGACACGCTGCTCGAGCTCGTCGAATTATTGCGCCCTGCAACCGTCGTTCGCGCCGCTGGCCCGCGTATCATGCCCATGCCAAGGGGCACTATGACGATCCCGGTTCAGACGTCGCCGGGCTCGGCGGCATACGGTTCGGAAACGGGCTTAATTCTCGAGTCGCAGCCGGGCGTGGGGCAGTATGTTGCAACATACAAAAAGCTTCGCGCTATTTGCCGCGTGAGCAATGATCTTATTCGCTACAGCACGCCCGCTGCGGATTCGCTCGTGCGGGATGATCTGATCCGCGTCCTCTCTCTCGCGCAAGACGCCGCCTTTCTGTTTAGCGATGGCAGCGCTGACAGTCCACGTGGGTTAACATCGTTTGCCAATCAATGGGCCGCGACCATGGGCGGCTCAGCAGCCGCGCTTAACATCGGCCAGAATTCCACGTTTGGGACCGGCGGTAATTTTATAACAAGCAATCCCGCCTACTCGGTCACCACGATGTACGACGAGTTGGCTGGCGCCATTACGAAGCTAAGCACCGCGAATGTCCCAAACATTCGGCGCGCTTGGTTTATGCACCCGCGCACTTTCTGGTTCTTAGCCACGGCTTTGAATTCGATCGCGCTGCCCGTGTTTCCTAATTTGATTAACGATGGTCTCCTCTGGAATATCCCCGTCTATCAGTCGACGCAGATACCTATCACCTATTGGGATCCAGAGGGGATCAATCAAGACCTCTCCGTCGTGATCCTCGCGGAAATGTCGGAGGCCTTGCTTCTCGAAAGCAGCAACCTCGAGATTGTGGTCCTTCGAGAGGGCGCAACCTTCGATCAGTTTGGAACTCTACACAGCCTGGGCGCCGAGGATTGCACGGGTTACAGAGCCATAATGCGCCATGACTTTTTATTGAGGCATTCCGCAGCGGTCAGCGTAATCCAAGGCGTTCGCTGGGCTCCGGCGACCTCGTGATTGTTGGCGCGGCGTCGTTAGCGAGGCGACGCGTCAGCAGGCCAGCCGTCGATACCGGCGAGGCTGGCAACATGAGCGGTGCGAGAAAGTTTGAGGGCTCTCTCGCACCGCTTATTGTCCTTTTTGGATGAAATCATGAAACATTTAAGCGAAGTTTCGCCGGCCGCCATTCGGCTTTTTGACCATAGATTACGTCATGAGGATGCGCGACCGCGCCGCGCGAGCTCCTTCGCTTGCGATAAGTATTTCGCAGACCTATGTCGCGAACATGATCGGCTTGCGAAGGTGAAACTGGCGGTCCATCGCATGTCGCAGCGAATTTATTTTCGGACGTGAGCAAGGCCGAATGGACGCCGGAAGCCGAACAGCGCCTCGCGAAGCTGTGGAATTCGGGCGCCTCCTCCGGCGTGTGCGCCGAGCGTTTTGGGCGGCGGCCGGCAACGATCATCGCGAAGATCGGGGAACTGCGCCGGCGCGGCGTGAAATTGCGATCTGGCAAGGCCGGAGCGCCTGGCCGCAGCTTTGATCTGAATGCAAATGATGAGTTTTAGGAGAGACACATGAGCGTCAATATTTATGTAGGCGGCAACAGCTGGACCATTCGGCCCCTCACGATTAGGCAACTTAGCCAAATCCAAAAGGTGCTCAACAGCGATCAAAACAACATCGAAAAGAGCGTAGACATCTTGAAGATCGGGCTCTCTCGCGATTGTAGCGGGGTCGCGGCGGACCTCGATAATATCGAAGGGACGCTTCAGGAAATTGACGCGGCCGCCGGCGCCGTCTTGGAGCTCGGCGGCTTTTTGAGGCAGGAAATTGAGAACGGGCAGGAAGCCTGACATGGCGAACCCCGTCAGCATCCGCTTCGGCGCCGATATCGGCGATTTCCAAAGCTCGGTCGCGAAGGCGTCGAGCCAGCTGAAAGAATTCGGCGACGGCGGGGCGACAAGCGTCGGCGTGCTCAACGCATCCATGCTCCGCTTGAATGAAACTCTCACGCAAGCGGCGACGAGCCAAAGCTCGCTTAAGGATTTTGCGTCGACCGTAACCGCAATGGCGACGGGCGTCATCGTTCTCAAGACCGCATGGGACGGCGTCTTCGGCGCAAGCTCGCTGCAAACAACGAGAGCCGTTGCGTCCGCGGCCGAAGAAGCCGCCGCGCAGCTCCGCAACATGCCGAGCAAAGGCACGTCCTTCATCAATTCGCTCATTCCGGCCGATGATTTCGACCAAAAACTGAAATCCGCGACGCTCGGCCTAGTCGACTTCACGCAAAAGGTCGACGCGGCCAACGCGAGCATTCTCGCGTTTAAGGCGCAGTCGGCCGCGAGCGCGGTCGCGGTCCAGACGGCCTTCGCCGGCAATCTCACGGCCGTCGAGGCTGGCTTCAATTATGCCGCACAAGGCACCGCGCAATTTCTCGCCAAGCTGCAACAGATCCCTGACGTCACCGCGCAAATGGCGGCGGCGATGCAAAGCGAAATCACAGCCATTCACAATTACAGCGTCCCGCTCGAGCAGCTCATCATTGACGTCTTGCCCGCCTTCGCCAGCGCATCGGGCGAAAAGCTGCCGGAGGCCTTGAGCAAGCTGACCAAAGCGCTCGACACGCCCTTGGCGAGCATCCAACAATTCGTTGCGCAATTGCCGAACGTCACGGCGGCCGAGATCGCCAACGCCGAGGCTGCCGCGCGGAGCGGCAACGCAAATGTCGCGGTCGGCGCCATCATGGCGACGCTGGCCGGCCGCTATGCGCAGACGCGCGGACAGCTCGCCCAGCTCGTCGCCGAGCAACGCACCTTCGCGGACACGGCGGCTCTAGCCGCTGCGGCCGAGGCTGGGCTCGACATTGCGGCCGATGTAACCGCGTCGAAGCTCGAATATGAAACGAGCCTGATTGCGCAGAACGTCCAGAAATGGACGGACCGCACGAATGCTCTGCGCTCCGCCGCGCAGACGCCGGAGCAAGTCAAGTTTGGATCAAATCAGATCATCGACCAGGCGAGCCCGGTCTCGCAGCAGATGGATGCGCTGCAAGGCAAGATCGAGCAGGTTCAGCGGCGCATCGATGGGCTAAATTCGGACTGGCAGAACTTCACCACGTCGAAGGACGGCTCGTCCTGGAATTCCGACATGGAGAAGGCGACGCAAACCCTTGCGACGCTCCAGCAGCAAATGACCGGCCTGAAGGCGCAAGCCGCCGGCGGCACGCCGACGCAGCTGGCCGATCTCACGAACGCGCAAAAAGACCTGCAGAGCGGCCAGAACCCCTTGCGCGATGCGCAGGCGACGCTCGACGCGCTGCGCGAGCAGGCCAAGGCCGCAACCGATGTGGCGACGAAGACGCAGATCTCGACGCAGGCGGCGCAGCAAGAATTGCGCGTGCGCCAGATTGAGCTTGACCTCACGAAATCTCAAAACGCCTTGGCCAAGGCCAGCAGCTCGGGAACCGACGCACAGGCCGGCGTCGCAGAGGCGAGAGCCAACGCGGCGGCGATCGCCAAGGTCTTTGAGCAGGGAACGCAGGCGAGAATCGACGCGGACGCCCGCGTTCGCGCGGCTCAGAAAGCCGCCGATCAGCAAAGCCAGCAAGACCAGGCCGCGGCGGCGCAGTCGGCCTACCAAATCGCCTTGAACGGCTTCGCCCTTCGAGACGCGCTGATCAAAGCGGAGGCGGCGACGCATAAAATCACAGCGGCGCAAGAGACCGCCCAGCTCGAGGCCGTTGAGACGCAACGCGCGGCGGCCGAAACGCAGCTCTATCAAAAGCTGCAAACGATCTGGGGGGAGGGTACAAATCAATTCCGCGATGCGCAAAACAAGATTGATCAGATCGCGAGCGAGTCGGCGGCGCGGCGCGCGAAGATCGAGCAAGAGAACGCCAAAAAGACCGAGCAGTCGTTCGATCAGGGCTTTGACACCGTGACCGGGCAGCTCAACTCGGCGATCACAAGCGCCTTGTCAGGTCAAGGCCGCAATGCCGGGCGGCAATTCGCGCAAAACTTGGCGATGGATGTCGAAAACTCGCTTCTCACATCCGTCGAGACCGCGCTTAAAAACGCGATCATGAATTCTATGGGGTCATCCATCACCAGCTTTCTCGGGTCTGGCGGCGGTAATATTTTCAGCGCAGTTTTCCACATGGTCGGCCTTCCTGGCTTTGCGTCTGGCGCCTGGAGCCTTCCGAGCGATATGATCGCGCAAGTCCATGCCGGCGAAATGATCGTGCCCGCCGGGCCCGCGGCGGCGTTGCGCGGAGCGCTCTCGGGGAACGGCGGCGCAAGCGACGGAGGCGCCCCGGCGAGTGTAAGCGCAACCACGCACGTCAATATCAGCGCCGTCGACGCCGCCGGCGTCCAGCGCCTGTTTAACGCCAACGATGGGGCAATGCTGAAGACGCTCGAGCGCGCCGTTCGCCGTGGCGCGCACCTCAGTTCGATGGCCTACGGGCGGAAGTGACGCCGGCCGCGCGGATGGCGGATTCGTCCAGGACCGCGCCTCATTCCGCGTCGACGAGCGCTTGTTTGAGCATGTCGACCAGAGCCGATGGCCCTTCGGCGGTTTCGACCAGGAAGGAGATCGGCTCGGCCGTCATAGTGACCGGATTTCCGATCTCGTCATAAAAGACCTCGTGAAGGCCAAAGCCGCGGCCGTCTGAATATCGGATGATTCTATAAGTCCACGTCATCATTGGCTAGCGCTCTTCCGTAGCCTCACGCCCGCGCCGCCGCCGTTCTCGGCGATGAACTCGACGCCGGCGGCTTCGAAGGCCGAGCGGATGGCTGCAAGATTATTCGCTGTGGGCGTTCGGCGGCCCTTTTCAAAATCGACGATAACATTTCGCGACAGATTTGCGCGCTCGGCGAGATGCGCCTGATCAAGTTGGACCAAGCCGCGGGCGGCTCTGCATTGAGCCGGCGAAATTGTCATAATGCCCAACCTTGCGCATGGTGTTGACATGTAGCCCAAGATCGGGCACGGTGCGCTAGTTATAACATTTTGCCCAATCTGGAGCAATCCCAATGCCGAACATCACCGTTCCGGCAAGCGATCCCGGCTTGCCAAATCGCCGCCTATTCCTCGCCGCCGGCTCAGCCGGCGCCGTCTTCAGCGCGCTGGCCGCGGCCGCCAGCCAGGTCTCGCCGGCGGCGGCAGTCTCGCCCGATCTGCTCGCGCTCATCGAGGAGCATCGCACGGCCGAAGAAGCCTATCGGATCGCTCTCGAAGCGGAAGACGAGGCCCTCACGCGTTTTGAGACGTTCAAAACCAAAGCCAACGCTGATTTCGTGCGCCAGTGGCCATCGAAATGGCGCGGCGACTTCGACGATCTGGCCACCAGCCGCACAGAGCTCATTGGGCTTTTGAAAATCGACCACCAGTCGCTTTGCCGCGCAATCGACCATGCCTTCGCGCCGATGAGACGGAAACTCTTCGACATTTGGGAAGAGCATGTGGAAGACGTCCTCAAGGCCTTCGACGATCTCGTTGCGAGGACATCGGCGGCCGAAGAGGAGACCGGCTATTCGAAGGCCGCGAAGCAGCTGGAGCAAGCGGAAGAGGCTGTAGACTCGATCTTCTTGCAAATCTGCGCGTGGCCATGCGCTTCGTTAGCAGAGGTTCAGCTCAAGGCCACCCATCTGATCGAGCGTAGCGATGAAATAGGATGGGTGCGCCGCGATGCGTTGCTCCATTCCCTCGCTGGTCATCCTCCGGCAGAGGTCTGAACATGGCGACCTATGGCCCTGTCGCCCGAGCGCTGCTCGAGGAAGGCTGCTCGCCGGAGCAGATCGCGGCGGCCGTCTGCGCCCTTGAAGCATCCGTCGAGAGAGCGAAGGAAGAGCGGCTTGAACGGCTTCGCGAGGGCGCACGGCTTCGGCAGCAGCGATGCAGGGAGCGCAAACGCGCGGCGCGTCACGATCTGTCACGCCGTGACGAGGCGCGACCTCCTTCCCCTGAGGTTTCCCCCAAAGATAATAATCAAACCCCTTTCCTAACCCCATCCTCGAGGGCGCAGAGTCCTGCGCCGGGCGCTACTCGGGCGGCGAACGAAGCCTCCGTCTACGTCCTCCGCGATTCGTCCGCTGGCCTAGCCTGGTGGGCCTATCGCAAGGCCGTGACAGGACGGTTTCCGCCTACCGACAAGCGCGGCGGCTGGTTTTTCCCATCCAAGTGGCCACCGAGGACGCGCTCGCCGCCGGCTGAGGCCTGACGGCCCGGCTGGGAGCCTTCGACCATCTTTTTTTCAATTCCAGGAGCAATCCAATGTCCAAACCGAAAAGCACAGATCTTTCCATCGCTGAGGCGACGCGCCAGCTCGACAGCGTGCGGCGCGCCGCATCCATGGCCGGGCGGGCGATGCAGCGCCTCGAGGCCGAAGCCGAACGCATCGCCGGCGACGTCGGAACGTCAGGCCGAAGCCTGCGCCTTGTCTCCGCCGGCGAGCAATTCTCGGCCCTGATCCGGCACGGCAAGACCACGATCCAAATCGAGGGCGACGTCTTCGCGGTGACGTCTGAAAGCTGACGCGCTCACAAACTCATGCCTCTCAGAGAAAACGCCATGACCAAACAGAAAAACAGAAATCTTTCCGGCGCGCCGGCCACGAACAAGCTTGATGGCGCCGGCTCGCCGGCCAAAACGCCAAACCTAGCGTTGGAAGTCTTTATCGCTGAAGGCGAACGCTACGTCGACAATGTCCGCGCGTCAGAGCGCCGGCCTGGGCCAGGCGAGGGGATAGACGCCTTGACCAGAATGGCGCGCAAAGCTCTTTCTGTACGCCTTAAGGAGCTTGAGGAGGCCGTCGCCAAGGGTATTCCCCTTCAACGCCGACTCATGGAAACGCGCAAATTGTTGGCGTCGTTAGAGGAAATGTGTCCAACGCAGCATTAAGCGCAGCCGCTTTCTAGGAGTTAGCTAGGACGACTACTAGGACGGGATTTCACGTCAAAAAATATCTCTAAATATATAAAATACTTACTATGATTTCTGGCGGACGCTCCCTCCGCCATTTGATTTCAATAACAGGTTGAAATTTAAAAGTTATTTTTAAATTTGCGAATCACTACCCACAATGCATCCCTTATTTGCGTCAGGATTGCTTAGGTCATGGCGAACTG
>Ga0182030_10015099_pt1 | contig 15168 bp, 13 predicted proteins | sample 812S3MmetaG_FD_121299 | JGI IMG/M metagenome (GOLD analysis project Ga0182030, IMG submission 121299) | Permafrost microbial communities from Stordalen Mire, Sweden - 812S3M metaG (Illumina Assembly) | ecosystem: Environmental > Terrestrial > Soil > Wetlands > Permafrost | place: Sweden... | reverse complement strand
TCATTCACGTGCCTTTGAGCTTCATTCACGTGCCTTTGAGCTTCATTCACGTGCCTTTGAGCTTCATTCACGTGCCTTTGAGCTTCATTCGCGTGCCTTTGAGCTTCATTCACGTGCCTTTGAACTTCATTCGCGTACCTTTGAACTTCATTCGCGTGCCTTTGAACTTCATTCGCGCGTCTTTGAACTTCATGCTTCAGCGGGACCCGAAAAAGACATCAAAACTCTTCGTGATGGACCACGTTTCTGAGTCGATACCGTGTCCTAGGTCTATCGAAATATCGACTGATTGCCGTTGATCCGAGGGCGTTCGAATCACCCGTCTGGTCTTACAGCTAGTACCCATTCATTGCGCCTTCGGGGTCGGAAAGATACGCGCGTGGGAGCGGCAAGAAGGCGGTTGCGCGCCGTTCCCTTGTCCACTACGTTAACAGAATCAACCGAAACGATTGCCTCGTGAAGGCAGCTGCGTAGTCAAGCTGAGAGCCCCGCATCCGTGGGGCTTTCGCTTTTGTGGCTCCGGTAACGAGTTCGTGGCCGGGCGCAGCGTGGGGACATCCATTCGCACGAGATTGCTGCCGCTACCGACTGGTCACAATTTCGAGATCGCATCCGGCTCGCCGAACGGATGCAAAATAGCGACAAGTGGCTCATCGTCGGGGTCTTCAGCGATGACGAACGCGTTCGCGTGGAACCGTTTGACGCCATCGAACTCGAGCTCGGCGCACTCTGGGCGGACGTGAGGATTCCGGAGTGAACGCGCCGCGGGTCGCCGCGAGAGGATACCCGAAAGCATCAGTTGTCGACTCATGACTATCACCCAACGACCGATTTGGAACGCAGCGTATCGTCAAACGCCGATAAACAGTCGATGGGCGAAATTGCGTTCTAGGCGGGCTTGCAATACCTTCTCCGCCGCGAGCTCGACGTCATACTCCACGCGTTTGAACTCGAAGCGCTTCGCGGCCTCGTCGTACACCGTGTAGCTGGCCAAGTTGACGAAATCCCGGGGCTGTCCCACCGAACCGACGCTCACGATGTATTTTCGGTCGCCTGCAAGGTCGAAATCCACAGCCGGAAGTTCCTCGACAGTATCCCGCGTGAGAGCGAACACCTTGCACAGGTGAGAGTGCCCGATCAGCGTGATGTGACCCATTCGGTCCCAAATCGTGAGGCACTCCCGCGCCTGTTCGGGAGCGAAAATGTATTCAAACTCCTCCAGACGAACTGGAGATCCGTGACACAGGAGAACGTCGATATCGTCGAGACGTACTTCATAGGGTAGCGCCTTGAGCCACGCCATATTGCTCGGCGAGAGCATCGCAGCATGAGTATCGAGCGCGTGGCGAGCTGCGTCATAGTAGTAGGAATAGTCCATACGACCACTGACCGCGGCATCATGATTGCCGAGGATCGTCTTGCTGACGATGCTGCGGACGACATTAGCGCACTCGTCCGGAGACCCTCCATACCCTACCGTGTCTCCAAGACAGTGATACACGTCGATCCGCTCGCTCCGATAGGCCTCGACGACGGCGGACAGTGCCTCAAGGTTGGCGTGAACATCGCTAAAGATACCGAGACGCATGAATCTCCAACCCTAGAGCGAGCTTCAACGCGCCGCCAGCTGCAATCTGCGCTCGGGGAGGAATCGCTCTCGACCTCGAACCCCAGCGGACGCATCGTCAGTCTCCTTCCAACAGCAAGAATTTCAGCTGGTTCCATCGTATCGCATGAAGTCCGAGAGGCTCACGTCCGCTCCCTTCGAGCTTTGCGCGCCGCATCCGGTTGTTCAGAGAATTCGGGCCCACATCGACGAGCGATAGGTCCCCGACGATTTTTGCGATTTTCCAGCGCCGAGTCGGAGCGATGCTAGTGCACCGTGCGCGAGATAGCCTCAACCATCGCAAGCGATGGTCGCCGCTTTGCGGCCCCACGGTGCACTAGATTCTGTCCCGCTGGGGCTCCGCCCCAGAACCCCAGCTCGCTTCGCGAGCGCCTAGCGCAGCTCTCAAACGTTGATACTATTTCTCGCACGCTGAACTAGGACTCCTTGCCGTGGCGACAGATAGAGACGAAACGAACGATTCCGAGTCCGCCCCGATCGATTCCTCGGTGAACGGCGCCGAGCCATCGGACCATGATGCGGAGCATGCCGCATGCGTCCAGGCACAGGCGCCCGAGGCGGCACCGGCCCACATCCAAGAGCTCGCGGATGGATGCGTACGCTTTGTCGCCACACGCTACGGAGCGACGCTCGACTTCACTTCGGACACGCTTAGCCTGCTCGACCAATGGGCGCGCGACGCGAGATCGGAGGCCGCCGAGAGACCGGATGTCGCTCGTATCGTAGAGACCGCGGGCGGAGCATACTTGGGCGAGGTCATTCGCCGTGCGTTTGGAGGCTACTGGCGCATTTGCGACGACGAGGCAGATTGGAGGCTCCTACTGTCGGCCGCCTACTGCTCGTTCAATCCCGTCGCGATGGTCCGCGAAGCCATCTGGCTCAAGCCCGCTGATGGCTGGCACGGGCACGTGGAGGTGGATCCTGCCGACCGCGAGGCCATCGAAGCACGGTTGGCCGCCCTGCCGGAGGTCGCCGATGACGAGTTTTACGCGCCCAGCACTCGCTTCGACGTGGTCGAGTTGGTCGTCCATGCCCTATGTGCCGCCCAGAGCTCGAGCGGGCACGGCGACGTGCATTTCGAGCCCGACGATTATACCTAGAAGGTCGGTGTATTTCGGCTGAGACCGAGCGAGGCCGACGGCGAGTCGCGCGGAGCGTACTTCCTGTATGCGAGCACGCTCGATGCCGGGATCGCGAAGGGATCGGCCGAAAGACACCGGCCTTCGAGTATGGTACGCGTATCGTCCTCGCAAGCCATGGTCGCGGATGAACTCAATGAACCGCAAGCGACGGCGGTTGCTCACACTCGCGGCCCACTACTCGTATTCGCAGGAGCTGGAAGCGGCAAGACGCGTGTCATCACCTATCGCATCGCCCGTCTCATCGCGAGCGAACACGTGGCGCCTTGGCGAATCTTGGCAGTTACGTTCACGAACAAGGCTGCCGCCGAAATGCGTGGGCGCTTGGAGCGGCTCTCGGGTCCCGACGCAGCGCGATCGCTTTGGGTTGGGACGTTTCACGCCACATGCGCGAAGCTGCTCCGAATGCACGGAAAAGCCGTGGGAGTGCAGCCAAACTTCGTCATTTACGACACGAGCGACCAGAAAGCGCTCATGGCGCGAGTTATCAAGGAACTCGATCTCGACGAACGAAGATTTCCGGTCCGCTCGGTTTTGGCGCACATCCACGCCCACAAACAGGAAGGACGGGGGCCGGACGAAGCGGCCGCTGAGTCCTACGTGGACGACATCGCGCTGCGCATCTTCCGGGCGTACGAGGAGCGCCTTCGAGCTGCCAATGCGGTCGATTTCGAAGACCTGATTCTACATGCGACTCACGCGCTCGAACGCACGGCTGAAGGGGACCTCATTCGCGGCCGTTTCGACTTCGTCCTCGTCGACGAGTTCCAAGACACCAACGCGACGCAGTACCGCTTGGTCCGAGAGATTTCTCGGGATCACCGCAACCTCTGTGTCGTCGGTGACGACGACCAGAGCGTGTACCGATGGCGCGGAGCGGACATCCGAAATATTCGTGGATTCCGACGAGATCACCCGGATGCAACCGTTGTCAAACTGGAACAGAACTACCGCTCGACGCAGCACATCGTAGCTGCCGCATTGCGAATCATTGCCAAGTCGCGCTCCCGCGAGCCCAAGGAGCTCTGGACGCTCAACGAGGCGGGCGATCCCATCCAGGTCGTGACTGCGCGCGACGAACGCGACGAAGCAGCGTTCGTCGTCGATTCGGTCCAGCGAGCCCGAGCTCGGGGAACGAATCTGTCGAACATGGCAGTCTTCTATCGGGTAAACGCCCAATCGCGCGTTCTCGAGGAGGCGTTGCGGCAGGCGATCATCGACTACGAGATCGTGGGCGGTCTGCGTTTCTACGACCGAGCGGAGATAAAAGACGCTCTCGCGTACCTTCGAGTCCTCGTCAACCCTCGGAGCGACGTAGACCTGCTGCGCATTATCAATGTGCCTACCCGCGGAATCGGTGCAACTTCTGTCGAGCGCCTCGCTGCGTGGGCGACTGCTCACGGTCTTCCACTGACCAGGGCGATCTCGCTGGTCTCGGACGTGGAGGGCCTCGGAGCGGCGGCAAAAAAGAAGATCTCGGCGTTCGCTTCGCTGCTCGATAGCCTTCGCGAATCGTCAGGCTCGCTTACACCGAATGAGCTGCTCGTGCGTGTGCTCGCGGATACGGAGTATTTGCAGTCCCTTCAGAAAGAGGACACGGCAGAGAGCGACGCGCGCATAGAAAACCTGCGAGAGCTTTCGAGCTCACTTCTTGATTACGAAGCCGAAGCCCAAGCGGCCGGTGAACTGCCCAGTTTGTTAGGATTTCTCGAGCGCGTAACCCTCGCGAGCGACGGCGACAGCGCGGGGGAGCGCGACAAAATCGTGCTCATGACGGTCCACGGCGCCAAGGGTCTCGAGTTTGACACGGTGTTCTTGACCGGCATGGAAGAGGATCTTTTTCCATACCGCAGCGGCCCGCCGGGCGAGCCCGATGACCGAGAGCAACTCGAGGAGGAACGTCGACTCGCGTACGTCGCAGTCACCCGAGCCAGAAAGTCCCTCGTGATGACCCATACTCAGTGGCGGCAGATCTTTGGCAAGACCCGATTGAACCGTCCCAGTCGATTCATCGAAGAGCTTCCTTCCGCGGATAGCGTGCACGCATCGACGATGTCCGTCGACAGCTCCGTCGATCGCGATATGTACCGCGATTTGGCGTCGCCCGCGCGGGCAAGGACGCTTTCCGCGTTGCGGGCCCCGCCGACTCCACCAGCTGAGGGCCGCTTCATCGACCGCGACTTCTTCGACGATGATCGAGGGGAGACGGCAACCGCGACAGAGCTGCGAAGTGGCTCGCGCGTACTTCACGATCGGTTTGGCTGCGGACGAGTCGTACGGATTGTCGGCGTGTCGGAGCCGACGGTTGTCGCGGAGTTTCCCGGTTGGGGTGAGAAGAAGATCTTGGCTCGGTTCCTCAAACCAGCGTAATTCTCTGGCGTTGAGCGCAGATTCCTCGGAACCCTCAAAACCTCAATACGTATCCCACGACAACCCTGCCCTGGCCGTCTGCCTCGACGCGAAGTCGCCGAAGCTCCTGCGCAGCGCTCCACGTGCGCGGAGGCAGAAGGTATGGAAGCAGCGCACCCGCGGCGCCGGCGACACCGGCAGCGATCACGTGTCCCGCTCGCTCTTCCGTGCTCCACTGCCCCGGCTCTCCACCGACGAAAATGCCATTCATCATGGGAGCCGTAGCCCCCGCTAGCAGCGCTAGCGAGAGTGCGACGGGCCACGTCTCGCGGACGTCCCCTTCCCGAGGCACGTCCCCGACCCAGTGAGATGAACACTTGGGCATCGCGAGCCAGGCCCCACCCAACGTCGCACCCCACGAAAGGCCCACTGCGACCGGACCCGTATAGCGAACGATGGCTGAAGGACTATTCTTGATGGTGTTGATGCTCGTGTACCAGAAAGCCCCGGCATCGAGCGCGACGAGACCCGCCAGATAGAACCAATCGGGATGGCTCGCTTGCGCACATAAGGCGGCCTCTTGAGAACCGCGAGGGAATATATCGCCCGGGGCCACGCGGGCACCGGGAACAACCATAGAAGGGGGAGGAGGGGGAAGGGCATCCACGAGGCTGCTCGCCACTGTAGCAAGCGAACGCCAGTCGGTGGCTGCCCGAACGCAGGGCTTGCGAACCGAGGTACAAACGGGCGACTCTGTACCCTGCGCCATGCAGCTTCCCACACATATTTTCCGCGAATACGATATCCGCGGCGTCGCGGATCGCGATCTCACGAACGAGGTCGCCCACAGCATCGGGCGCGGATTCGCCACGATGTTGGAGGCGGGCCACCGCCCTATCCGCGTCGCCGTCGGACGCGACTGCCGTCTGTCGAGCGATCGCCTTTTTGCCGCTCTCGTCGATGGGCTCACCAGCGCGGGCGCTCATGTCGTCGACATAGGCGTCGGTCCCACGCCGCTGCTCTATGCGTCGGTCCACATTCTATCGACCGACGGCGCCGTCATGATCACTGGTAGCCACAATCCAGGTGACGAAAACGGCTTCAAGATGATGCGTGGGAAGGCGAGCTTCTTTGGGGGCGACATCCAATCGCTGCGAAAGCTCATCGAGCAGCGTCGGTATGCGCCTACCCGCTCCTCCGGCTCGGTCGAGCAGGTCGACATTCGCGACCGCTACATCGGCATGGTGACAGACGGAATTCGCCTAGCCCGAACCGACATGAAGTTTGTGCTCGATGCTGGAAATGGCTCAGGGGGCCCGCTCGGACTCGCGTGTATGGAAAAGCTCGGTCTCAAACCCGATGCTCTCTTCTGCGAGATGGATGGCCGTTTTCCCAATCATCATCCGGACCCGACGGTTCCCAAGAACCTGGCGGCGCTCACGGCGCGCATGAAGGAGATTGGGGCGCGCGTCGGCATTGCCTACGACGGCGACGCGGATCGGATCGGCGCTGTCGACGCCAACGGGGAAATCGTCTGGGGTGACAGGCTCATGATTCTGTTCTCCCGCGCACTGCTTGCGGACCATCCCGGCGCAGCGGTCATTGGCGAAGTGAAGTGCTCGCAGACGCTCTACGACGATATCGCGCGTCACGGCGGGCGGCCGATCCTATGGAAGACTGGGCACTCGCTCATCAAGACGAAGATGAAGGAAGAAGGTGCGCTGCTCGCAGGCGAGATGAGCGGACACCTATTTTTCGCGGACCGCTACTTTGGCTTCGACGATGCGATCTACGCTTCGCTGCGGCTTCTCGAGATCCTCTCGCGCAGCTCCGCGACCATCAGCGAGATGCTCGCGGACGTTCCCCACACATATTCGACGCCCGAGATTCGGGTCGACTGCGCTGACGCCGTCAAGTTCGATGTCGTAGCGGCCGTTCGCTCTCACTATCGCGCAGCCGGACTCCCAGTCGTCGACATCGACGGCGCACGGATATCGTTTGGTACCGAGCGCGAACCAGCGTGGGGGCTCGTTCGCGCGTCGAACACGGGTCCGATCCTCGTCATGCGGTTCGAGGCACCGACATCGGACCGCGTCGCCGCGATCCAAGCCGACGTCGAGAAAGTGGTCACTGAAGCGCAAGTTCGATTCGGCCGAAGCTGAATCGGATTGCAGTGATCGACACCGTGATATCGCCTGGATCATAGGCGTGGCCTCGTCACAACCAGACCGGATATGGACGATCGAGGCAGTCCTCGCCTGGGCCGCTGATGACTTCCGGTCCCGCGGTCTGGATAGCCCCAGGCTCGACGCTGAGCTCTTGCTCGCTCACGCACTAGGAGCGACCCGTGTGGAACTCATCGTCGACTCGAAGCGCCCACTCGCGGCGGGAGAGCTGTCACGATTTCGGTCACTCGTGAAGAGGCGACGCGCCCACGAGCCGATCGCCTACATACTGGGCGTACGCGAATTTTTTGGGAGGGACTTTCGCGTCGACAAGCGCGTTCTTGTTCCGAGACCGGATACCGAGACTCTCATCGATGTCGCGCTCCTTCGCACTCGGCCCCGGTCGCTTGCCATGCGTGCGCTCGATCTGTGCACTGGCAGTGGTTGCGTCGCGATTTCCCTGGCGTGCGAACGCCCGACGGCGTCGTTCTTCGCTACCGATTGCAGCGACGATGCACTCGCAGTGGCTCGTCACAATGCGCTTCGACTCGGGGCGTATAGCGTGGCGTTCAGGGCCGGTGACCTGTATGACGCAATCGATCCCACGCAGCGTTTTGACCTGGTAACGGCCAATCCGCCGTACATCGATCCGACGGAGATCGAGAAGCTTGCCCCAGACGTGCGAGATCACGAGCCAAGGATCGCCCTCGACGGCGGCCACGAAGGTCTTGCCATACTTGAAAGAGTGATCGCAGAAGCGCCGACCCATTTGACTCAAGGCGGAGTCTTGGTCGTCGAGGTAGGCGCGGGCCAGGCTTCGTCAGTGAGAGAGAGCTTCGAGCACGCAGGCTTGTCGGACGTCGAAGTGCATCGAGACTACGGCCGCATCGAGCGCGTAGTCAGCGGCGTGCTACGGAGCTCCGCGGATTGACGGATGCGCTTTTCCCTCGTTTGGAGTGCTGTCTCTGCTGTCTCACTTTGGCTCGCGTATGGCTGGGCCACGTCCGCATGGCCGTCCTTGAGCCGCAGGCGCGCAATCGTGATCGCCTGTTTCGCCATTTTGTGGTCGATGCCCACGGCATTGCACTTGATGACGCACTTTTGGCATGGGCTTGCGCTGCCGAGCATGCTGATGTCGCTCGTGGTCATCGCGATCACGATGGCCGGTCCGTGGCTCGGGATCCTGCGCCTCGCATCGTTGATGGGTCGACGTCTTGGCCCCGCTAGCGTCCGACGTCGCGATGACCGATCTTGGACGCGCCGACAAGCCCTCGAGGCGACATCGGGCACAATGCTTCTCGGCACCTCGGGGACGATACTCGGGTGGGGATTCGCTCGGGGACGCCATGAGTTCGAGATCACAGAGGTAGCGGTGCGAATCCGCGGCCTTCCTAGGACGCTGGATGGCTACGTCATCGGCCAGATAAGCGATATTCATGCGGGTGCGTTCGTAGGCGAATCCGAGCTTGCCGAAGGTCTCGCGCGGGTCCGGGAAGCGCGGCCGGATATCGTCGTGGTCACGGGCGACTTGGTGGATTTCGACGCTCGGTTCGCGCCGTGGGTCGCCCGCCGTCTAACGGAGCTGAATGCGCGAGATGGCGTAGTCGCCGCTCTTGGCAACCACGACTACTATGCGGGACGCGACGAGGTGATCGCCGCTCTCGAGGCAGCTGGCGTTCCGGTACTTGTCGATCGAGGAAGAGTCATTCGAGCCGCGGATGGCGGAGGGTTTGCACTCCTTGGCGTCGATGATCTGGCTTCGGCTCACCGGGGCGGGCATGGGCCGAGGATCGACATCGCGCTTTCGACGGTTCCGCCCTCCCTCCCGCGCATCCTGCTGTCGCATCAGCCGCACACGGTCGATCGATGGGCTGGGCGAATCGCACTTCAGCTTAGCGGGCATACGCACGGCGGCCAAATCAATCCGGGGTTTCGGCTTGCGGACCTTATTTTTCCGTACGTCGCGGGGAGGTACGAAGTCGGGGGCACGTCGCTCTATGTCAACCGCGGCTTCGGCACATCCGGACCTCCGTCGCGCGTGGGTGCCCCCCCGGAGATCACGCGCATCGTGCTGGTCGCAGCTTGAATTGGACCTGTGATAGATAGTCGCCCTCGGTGATTGCAACGCTCTTCGATTTCGACGGCGTTCTGGTCGACAGTGAGCCGATCCACCTCGCGGCATTCAACGACGTGCTGCAGCCATGGGGTCGGCACATCGATGCTGCGAGCTACGCCGAACGCTACTTGAGCATGGACGACGTGGGTGTGTTTCGCGCGGAGCTCGGCAACTCCGAGCAGGGGTTGTCGGAAGCCACGTTACAGAATCTGGTCGAGACCAAGAGCGCTCGCATCATGGAACGGCTAGAGGCTCACGTTCCTGCCTACGACGGCGCCGCAGAACTGGTCGTGCGTCGCGCCCGCTTGGGGACTGTGGGAATCGTGTCCGGAGCGCTCGGGCACGAGATCGCGTTCGCTCTCGAGCGAATGGGCGTGCGGCGAGCTGTTAGCTTCATCGTGAGCGCGGAAGCGACAGCCATCTCGAAGCCAGATCCGGCTCCCTATCTTGCCGCACTCGATGAGCTCCGGCGACGCAACCATTCCGGGACTGCCGTCGCCATCGAAGACTCCCTCGGAGGCATTGCGTCGGCGAAGGCGGCAGGTCTGCGTTGCATCGCCGTGGCCCACACGTACGCGCTCGAAGAGCTTGCGGCCTCCGGGGCCGACGCGGTTGCAGCCGACCTGGCGTCGCTCTCGGATGCATGGATCGAGGCATGCCTGTGACGATCTCGCCGGTGTTTCTCCTAAGCATTGCGGGAAGACTCGCCTTCTCCGCGCCTGGAGGAGACGCCTGGGCGCGCGCTGAGATCGGCGGGGTGCGTGGAGTCACCATTGGTCCCATCGAAAACGCGTACCACCCGGGCGTTGGCTACGGATCTCCCGCCTTTGATCGGGCACTGTCGGAAGCCCAGCGGTCAGGCGCGACGTGGATCGCCATCACTCCGTTTGGCCGCGTGGCGTCCGTGTCCTCGACGGCAATCGATCTGACGTTCGAGTTGCCCTTCGAACGAAATCGAGTCGACGTTCTGCACGCCATCGACATGGCACACGGGAGAGGACTGCGCGTGATGCTCGTACCCCACCTCTGGGTCGAGAGCGGACAGTGGCGAGGGAATATCGACCCGGGGACTCCGGAAGCCTGGACACGCTGGACGGAGAGCTACGCTAGGTTTCTCGAGACATGGGCCGACGTCGCCGAATCGGCACACGTCGAAATGTTGTCGGTTGGCGTCGAGCTTACGTCCTGGGTCACTTCGGGGCACGCGCCGAGTTTCGCTCGTGTGGTCCGCGGCGTCCGGCACGCATATAGCGGCTTGCTGACCTATTCCGCCAACTGGGACGACGTCGAGAAGACGACGATTCTCGGAGACCTCGACGTCATCGGCATCAACGCTTTTTACCCACTCGCTGAGCGGCCCGGCACAGGGTTGCCCGCCCTCGCGGCACGCGCTCGCGCGATCCGCGACAAGATCCACCGCTTCGCCGAGCTATGGCGGCGCCCGGTACTTTTCACCGAGATGGGTTACACGACGCGCCACGATCCGTCTCTGCGACCATGGGAGTGGCCTGACTCCATGAACGACGTTCCCGTCGACGAGCAGGCCCAGGCCGACGCGTATAGAGCGCTGCTCGCTCCGATGCTTGAGGAACCGGATTTTGCAGGTTTCTTCGTGTGGCGTGTCTACGCCGATCCGGACGATGTGTCGCAGGAAGCACCCTGGGGATTTTCCCCCCGAGGAAAGCTCGCGGAGCTCGTGATGCGCGACGCCTTCGCCGCCCATTGGGCATGTGACATCGCGACGCCCGGCGCGTGGGGAGCCGCATCGCAAGTGCCCGGCCTGATACCATAACTTGGCCATCTCCCATGGGGAGCCGTAGTGTCGCTGCGTCCGATGTGGTCAATTTTCCGCGTCATGCTGCCCGTGGCTGCCCTGGGCATCGGAACGTGGGTTGGACTCGGTAAACCGGATGCGAATGCCACGATGGCTGCGACCTCTCGCGCCGTGACGTCCGTCCGTGTCCCAGAGCTGCCGCTATCGTCTTCCCTTCCGTCCTGGGTATCGACCCCCCCGTTCGCCCGTTCATCCGAAAGCGATGGCGGCACGAACGCCGCGGCTCCGGACGAAGACTCCTGGCCTCACCTCAATCCACGGGCTCGCGCGGACACGGCTTGGTTGCTAGCCGAGGGGCCCGCGCACGCGCCTGGCGACGGGCGCCGCCTCATCACGTTTACGTTTGACGACGGGCCATCGCCTGAGACCAATAAGACACTTCTTCGAACGCTTGAACGACACGGCATCGTCGCCACATTTTTCTTGATTGGCCGTTATCTCGAAGGCAGTGGGGCGCGCGCCGACGAGGCCAGGAAATGCGCCAAGCAGCTCGTCGAAGCCGGGCACTACGTTGGCAACCATGCGCTGGACCACAAGGCATTGACCTCGCTGTCGCACGCAGCCGCGCTCGAGCAGATCGACGAATCCGCGGCGGCGATTGCGCAGGCGACTGGAGAGCCGGTCTTTCTTTTTCGGCCCCCTTACGGCGCGGTCGATCCCTGGCTCGAGGGAGTGTTTCGAGACCGGAAACTCGAGCTCATTCTGTGGAGCGTCGACGCCGAAGACATGAAACGGAGCGACCCCCAAGAGATCGCCGTTTCGATCGAGCAACAGCTCGACGCCAACCGCGGGGGACTCGTGTTGCTGCACGATGTGCATTGGCCCTCGGTCAAGGCGTTCGAGCGAGTCGTTCGATGGGTCGAACAAAGCCGCTGGGACCCGCGCCACCCGGAACATCCCGGCTGGCAGATCGTGGATCTTCCGACCTATCTCAGGGCGACAGCCGAGTCTCCGCAGCCGCTCGCATCCGCATCCAGAGAAGGGCCCGACGGAACCCGTCGGAACAGCGATGCGCGCCGATCCATCGTCGATTCCCTCCCACGCGTTGTCAAAGAGGCGGAGTGATCGCCGAGCGGCAGAGGAGCGTGTGCTATAATTATGCTCTTGCCGATTTTTCTCGCGGCTTCAGGGCGCGAGCAGGGGGTGCGGCGAAGCGGATGGAAGGGTCATGAATAGCGGGAGAGCCGACGACAGGATAGAGCGTTCGGACGCGACAGAGGAGGAATCTGGAGGAGGGTTAGACCTCGCGACGATCCTTCATTATGCCGTCTTCTTTCTCCGAGCCCCGAGACGCCACCCGATCCTCGCCTCCGTCCCGGCGATCATCGTGATAGCCGTGTCAATTCTTTTGGCGACGGGCCTGCCTCGCACATACGAGGTCGACATGCGCGTCGTCGTATATCCGGACGCCGTGCTCGAGAGCCAAAAAAGGCCTAATGAGAGGACTGGCGACCTGGTTTCGGGGGCGTCGGACGTCATCCTGAAGCGGGACAGATTGGTCACTTTGGCCAAAGACCTGAATCTGGTCGCAAAGTGGGAGGCGGGTCAAAGTCAGCTGCAGCGCTTCAAGGACTCCGCCGTGCGATTGCTGACACGAGCGAACCCACTGACGCCCGAACAGAAATTGAAAGCGATCGTGGGCACGTTGGAGCAGCGGATGTTCGTCAACGTCGATCCCAGTGCAGGGTCGCTGACGCTCGGAATCGATTGGTCAAACCCGCAGGACGCGCTCGACATCGTGACGACGATGTACCAAAGGTTCATTGAAGCTCGTTACGACGCTGAGGTCGCTAAGTACGCTCAACAGCTGCAGGTTCTCCAGATTCGCGCTCAAATGGCGGCTTCCGACGTCGACGCGGCGCTCGCCGAGCTTCAGAAACTCGAACAATCGCGGGAAAACGACCTAGCTGCGGCCACCGCTGCAGAGGCTCCCGGCGCCGCAGCGGGCGGAGCCGCCGCCGCCGCACCACGATTCCCTGCTGGCATGGGGCATCGAGCGGCAAAGGCCTCGGATTCGGTCCCACCCAAGGAGCTCGAAGCCGCCCAATCTCTCACGGAGATACGCGGGAAGATTCGCGCCGCCGAAGCGGAGCAAAACCGCCGAATTGCTGAGGCCGACCTCCAGCTTTCCGACGCCCGGGCCACTCTCGGCCCGCTGCATCCCACCGTGGGCATCCTGACGCGCAAGGCCGAGACCGCTCGCGAACCAATGCCGGAACTTGAATCCCTTCGGGCTGCAGAGAAGCAGCTCGTCCAACGAATTGCCGAAACAGTTCGGCCCGAGCCGACGCCTGAGCCGGCACAAGGCGGGTCGCCGCCACCGAGCGGGGGTACCGCTGCACCGGCGGCACCCCCAGCGATCCGAATGGCGACTGACTTACACGATATCCTCACGAAACACGAGGACGCGCCAACGACCGTGGCAAGAGGGAAACTGGCGTCTGCGACGTCTCAATACGACGATCTCCTAAGTCGCACCCAAACGAGCAAGGTCGAGCTCGATGTGGCTCGGGCATCGTTCAAGGATGAATATGTGGTCGTGCGCCCGGCCGACTATCCAACGAAGCCGAAGAAGCAAATCGCGCTCATCGTGGTCGTAGGAGGCATCCTGGGAGCATTGGTGCTCTTTTTTGCTCTCCCGGGGGCTCGTGATCTCCTCCGCGGCGTACTGTTCGAACCGTGGCAGGTGGAGACGCAGCTCAAACTGACGCTCCTAGGCGACCTGTCGGCCGACGGCATCTTGTCGATTGGCACGCCGAATGACGAATCGCAGCACGACTGACAACGGGTCGTGGCCGGTACGCGCGACACCGGATGGCGGAAGGGTGATTTTCAGTTCGCTTGAAAACGATTGGGCGACACAATTTCGACGTTGGACGAATCTTGTCCGGCAAGGTTTCGGACGCATCCCACGTCTAACGAATGCCCACCAACCAATTGTGGCAGCACGCCTATTGCTAATAGGCCTTACCCGAGGTGTCCTTGCCGTGATTCCTTCGCCCCGAATTTCCAATTTCTTTCGCCGAATCAACTCGACTCGCGGGGTCCTGCCCGTTGCGTGGACCGCGTGCGTTTTCGCCTGTTTGGTTCCAGAAGCGGCGTACGCGGACGGTCCCTACGGCTATGGCCCCCCTCCTCCCCCGCCCCCGGGATACGTGTACCGCCCTGCGCCAGCCCCGCCTCCACCCTACGTGTATTACCGATCGGCACCGCCCCCACCCCCGCCAGCGTACGGCTATTACCGCTACGATCGCGAACCACCGTACTCGTTCGTTCTCGCGGTCGACGTCGAAGGGGCCATCCCAGTAAATGCTCCCGTACTGAATGGAAACACTCTCACCGGTGGCGGAGGGATCAAGGTGCGAGGGGGCGAGCTCGTTCGGCTTCAAGGCGGGGTGAACATCACGCCGGAGATCGGCTACGGCTACGACCATCTTTTCGCATCCGATGACTCCGGTGCGTCCTATGCTTGGGACTTCCACCGTTTGTTCGGTGGGGCACGCCTGTCCTTCGGTCACGTCATTGTTCCTGTGATCTACGGGCACGTTGGCTACGGGTGGCGCGTCACAGGGGAACCGTTGGTCAACCAGGAGGGAGGCCTTGCGGTCGACGTAGGAGGCGCGATCGATCTGCGTGTCGTCCCGCACCTAGGCATCGGTGCACACGTCGAATACGCGACGATCGATGCGCAGCCGTACGCTCCGCAATGGATCGCGACCGGCTTGCATGCGGACATCACGTTCTGAGCGCGTTTGAACAGCTTACGTACTCGACCGGAAGCAACGGTTGGGGAGCGACGCGCATCCCGCGGATCGAGAGCTCAGCGCACACACACGCTTCGTAGGCGGACTCGAGCAGGCCCGGACCCGAGGTGCGATGCACCTCGATGAATGCTCCGATAACTAGCTCTGTACCGTCCTCGAATCTTCCGATCTTCC
>Ga0182030_10015098_pt1 | contig 15168 bp, 15 predicted proteins | sample 812S3MmetaG_FD_121299 | JGI IMG/M metagenome (GOLD analysis project Ga0182030, IMG submission 121299) | Permafrost microbial communities from Stordalen Mire, Sweden - 812S3M metaG (Illumina Assembly) | ecosystem: Environmental > Terrestrial > Soil > Wetlands > Permafrost | place: Sweden... | reverse complement strand
TCTTTTTTTGGTTACTTTTCTTCTTTCTCCCAGAAAGAAAAAAAGTGACTAAGAGAAAAACAACTTAAAATTATCTAATTATGGTAACACAAGGCCGAGATTAAGAACTATATAAAAGTGGCGACTGCCACCTTTTTTTGGTTACTTTTCTTCTTTCTCCCAGAAAGAAAAAAAGTGACTAATAAACTAAAATTATCTAATTATGGTAACGCAAGGCCATGATTAGTAACCTTTTAAAAGGTGGCGGCTGCCACCATCTAAAAATATTAACACTGCCGCAACTCTTGCATCTTTTTGCTCAGAATCAATCATTAACTTCTGAAAAATAAAACTAATGTTGTTTCTCACTGTTTTTTCAACAAGCCCGAGCTGTTTGGCTATAGCTTTGTTGTTTAAACCCTTAGCGATGAGCATCAATATTTCATACTCTCTTGACGTAAGTAATTCCAGCATAAATTCACCCCTCAATCCTTAAAGGCTGACAATTAATTGTGGTATGAGGCCTATTTACAGACTTAAGAACTTCACTGCCATAAACTTCATGATGGTTAATATTTGTTTTTTTCTTGCCTGCAAATCTTATCTTCGGTGAACTCACAGGTAAAGACGCTGAAATAGGGTAAAACATAGTATTTTCTCCTCTTTAAATGATAATAATAGCTGTTTGCATTCAATGCATAACCAATGAACCCCACCCCCCATTTTTATAATGGATTAACTTCATTTGATTGCATTTTTTAATAAATAAAAAAACTATGTTATTTAAGCAAAAAACATAGTAAAAAAGCCTGTGTTTATGTTTAGCAGAAACACAGAACTGCAAATCAGAAATTTAAGCTTCTAAAAGGTAGCAAATTACCCTCCGAAACTAAAAACCTATAATAGATATTTTTAATTTACTTATTTGGAAACTAGATATTAATCATTATTAATTTACGCATAAGTAAAAAATAAACGAACGTTTATTCTATACTTATAAAAATTTTTCAGCCCAAGTTTAAATTTACATTTTTATGAGCTATAATCATGTAATAAATTAATTGAGGCTTTATTTGTGCAAGCACTATTTTTAAAATTTATAGGAAATGCTAGTCCGTTAGAAATAACTTTAATAGTTGTTCTTGGATTTACTTTTTATACACTGCTAAAAAATCAAATGAATGGACTTGGACAACGTCTTGATAATAAAATAAGCTCACTTGAAACTAAAACAGAAAAAAATCAGGAAGAGACAAAAAGTGAAATTAAATCTATCAATGCTAGGATAGATAAACTTTATGATCTTATCCTCGATCTTTATAAAACATTATCTAAAAAAGATGCAGCATAAAGATTAAATTATGATAAATTATACATTTTAAGTTATGTAGAAATAGTAGCACTACTAATAGCTTCTGTTCTTGTTTCTTCTATGCCTAAACATAAAAAACATTCTTAAAATTACAAACACAGATTAACTATTTATTAGTAACGTTTATTTTTACCCACCTCCCTACTCAAACCCGATTTTAAAATTTTAGATCCTTAAAAAAAGGCTGGTAAAAATAACCAGACTTTTTTGCTTACTTAAAATTTAAGTAGTGCTACTATTACAACTGAAAATTCGAATTTTGCCTAAAAGTTTCAAACATGTTAATTCGAAACTAGCTAATTATGGTCCCGAAGGTCATGGTTGGCAACCATATAAAAGTGGCGACTGCCACTAGCATTTATTTTATATGGTTAAGTGTGCCTGCTATTTCTTTCAAAGCATTGTTCATAGAGGGCTCTTTTGCAATTTTACCCGATTTAACTGCTTTACTGTTAGCAATCTTATTAAAAGATGTACTTGCAACCATGCCGGTAACAATTGCGAGCACATTGCTTCCTGGAGATAAAACACGCACCAAAGTACTAAAAAATGTGCCTGTTGCGGAAGCGCCCGATTCCACAAGCTGTTTTCTTACTGGGGTAGGAGGCAGATGCATTTTCTTTTTTCCTACATAATTTATACCGGTATTTATTCCTTGAGAGGTCGCCTCAGTAATGCCTGCCTGAATAAATTGCCCTCCTGGAAGAAGTGCCAGCGGCGCAGTCGCACTATAAACAACGCTTGAACCAACAATATTTGTTGCCAGACATATTTTTGACAACTTTGTTTCCAATTCCTTTATTCTACCTGAAAACTCCTTGTTTTTTCCGGCAAAATCACAAGCCTGATCAACATATTGCCTTATAAGCTTTTTGTCACTCGGTGATTTTGCCAGGCCCGTATGCAGTTTTTTTACTTGTTCATATTCTTCCTGAACACTTTTAGATAAATTTTTTCCTGATTTTCTTATATCTGTATAACCGTTATCAAGCAGATCCTGCATTGCATCTGCGGAATTTTTCCATAAAATTTTGTCAAAACAGTCCATTGCCGGTTCTTGCTTAATCATAATACCTGTTGTATTAATTTTAGAAACAGTGGGATTTTCCCATAAAATTTTGTGCAAACCATCCCTTGCCGGTTCTTGCTTAGTTATAATACCTTTTGGATTAACTTCAGAAACAGTCGGTTGCTCAAATGTCGGCCTGTTTTGTGGTGTTAAATTAATTGAATTATTAGCCTGATTAATCATTATAATTACCTCAAATATTTTTGGTCGGTGCCTGAGGCACATCCACATGGTCACTAATCTTGTCCTTCGGGTGGCAGTCGCCACCTTTTATAAAGTCACTAACCTTGTCCTTCGGGACCAAGATTTGCTAATTTCAATGGGTAGTTCAAAGGTTATGCTTTGAATGCAAACTGGTATTATTTAGTTTCCTTTATAAATAAAAAAGAACATAAAAAATTTTGTTTTCTTTTTTCATTTTTGATAATAAAATTTACAATATTTTACTCAAACTAATTTCTTCACCAAATTTAATTGTTTAGTGGCAGTCGCCACTTTTTACGTCTTATTCCAACCTGAGTGTGCATAAACACGCATTTAATATAATTTTTTGTTGTGAAATACTCATTTATATACTAAAATTTTAATATCTAGTTTTGTTTTTTTATATAAACTTAAAAAGTGATAATGAATTGAAATTAAAAAAAAATAAAGGATTCACTCTCGCTGAAGTGCTTGTAACTCTTGTGGTTATAGGTGTTGTTGCTGCACTTTGTATACCTGCATTAATTCAAAATACTCAACAGGCTCAATACAAAAGTGCTTTGAAAGAAAATAATGCTGTTTTATCTGCCGCACTACAGAGATATATGTCTGATAATGCAGGAAGTTTATCAGGCACATTTATCGACGCAAATAGTTTTAAAAATAATATTACCCAATATCTTAATATATTAAAAGATTGTAACGGCGCAGGCCTGGGAAACGGTTGGGCATCTTCTTCTAACTATATGAATGGAAGCGCAAATATGTCAACCTGGGATACTTTTACTTCATTAAACGAGCCTACTATTCAATTGCCCAATGGTTCTTCAGTGCATTTTTATTATTCTACCCACGGAAGCACAACTTGCAGCTCAAATTTTAGCGCGGACAGCTTAAACAACAATATTTGCTTAAGCATACTTGTAGATGTAAATGGTATAAACCCTCCAAACATTCTAGGAGTTGACATATTCAGGTTTATGATAACAGCAAACGGCATATTGATTCCTTATGGAAGCTCTACTACTAAAGCTACTTACCAACCTTCCGCAGATTGCGCTCCTTCAGGTTCTGGAGCCGGCTGTACAGCATCTTTTTTGATGAATAATTAATGTGGCAGTCGCCACTTTTATAAAGTCGTTAATCTTGGCCTTACGTTACCATAATTAGCTAAGTGCCTGAGGCAGGGGAATAAGGACATAAGGAAATGTTTTCACGTATTTTCTTTCAGGGCTTGATGTAGGGGCTAAGCCCCTACTCACACACTATTCCCCCTTTGAAGCGGCAGGGGGTAGATCTAAAAATACGTAAGTATTTATTCTTGCTTCCTTAATATAAATCTTACATAATCAAAACAAATTTTTAGGGCAGAGCTCACGCCTTACCCTAAACTTTTATTTTAATTATAACTTTAACGAGTAACCCCATTGTTTCCAAACTCAATAAGTATCAAAATGATTTGAAAACCATAGAAACCATATTCCTAGAGTTAACTAAAGGCCCTCAAATGCAATTAATTCCATCAAATCCAATAAGGTCCAGTAATTTTGATCCTATTTTATTCTTAAGGGAAGTATGAGGTCTATGATTATCTTGCGGTCTGTCACTGTTAGATTCATATTGATCTCTGTGTGCATGACGAGGTGGTGCCTGCTCGTATCTAGTGTTATCAGGGTAATATCCAATTGATGAACGAACAGGTTCTTGCGGTCTGTCACTGCTAGATTCATATTGATCTCTGTGTGCATGACGAGGTGGTGCCTGCTCATAGCTAGTGTTACCAGGATAATATCCAATTGGTGAACGAAAAGGTTCTTGCTGTCTGTCACTGCTAGATCTATAAGGCTCTCTCGGTGCTTGACTATGTGAACTATGTGAGTGCGTTCTGCTATGAACTCTAGGTGAATACATATTTATATTCCTTTTACTTTTAAAAACTTATATAACCTTTATAAAGGTTATATAAAAAATGAAGTTATGTCAACAAATCTATATAATAGTAAGGAAGTAATTATATATTATTACTTCCTTTTAGATCTACTCCCTACATCAAACTTCAGGAGAAAATACGTAAGAATTTATTATTAGCCTCTTAACTTTAAATATGTGTGGCCATCATAAGACCAAATAAAGGCGTCTGGCTATGCACTGTGCCGCCGCCATATCCACCACCCTCCTCAGAAGCCTCGTTTAACTTCTTTTGAAGTTTAGTAACAGCTTTCTCAATTACTCCAAATGCTACATCATCTTTATGTATTCCAATTTTCCTGGCTACGCAGTGTTTAGATGCTTCTCTATGTTCCCAATTTTCATCATTTCTCGCATAAACTTTTGCATGTGGAATGAATCCAAGCCACTTACCTGCTTTCTCAACAGTGATATTTATAGCACCATGAATGTCGGGACAATGATACTCTGCATTTTCAGCACATATAAAAGCGTCACCTGACAGTTTTTCCAGTTTTTCTCCATTCTTATAGATTAGAGCACCATAACCAAAGCGCGGAGCTTGTTGACTTCTTCTCAAAGCAGGCGGTTGTTGATATGATCTGTTTATTCCATTAATCATTATTTTTGTCTCCATATTTTTAGTGGCAGTCGGTGCCTGAGGCACATCTACATGGCCATTAACCTAGTCCTTCGGGACCATATCTAGCTAATTTCAATGGATGGCAGTCGCCACTTTTATAAGGCCGCTAATCTTCTATAGCATCAGCTCGGCTACACTTGTCTACTTTCTTTGCAAGCTTGTTAAGGGCTTTTTCTACTATTCCAACTGCTACATTCTTTTTATGTATTCCAATTTTTCTGGCTATAATTTTCTCAGGATCTGCGTATTCACCTTCAGCATTTTCAACACAAACTTTTGCATATTTAATAAGCCCGAGGAAATTCCATGTTTTCAGAACGGTCAGCTTTACAGCAGAGTCAATTAGCTCTTTATTATGCTCAGTCTTATGACTGGATTTTAAAAAACAACCGGCCAATTCATCAAGTTTTTCCCCATTCTTAATAAATAAAGCACCATTACCGAAGTGCGGATTTTGTTGGCTTTTCCTAAAAGTAGGCGATTGCTGATATGATCTGTTAATCCCATTAATCATTATTTTTGTCTCCACATATTTTATATTTTTGCATAAGCAATTTTAGTTAATATTACATTAAACATTTATATTGCTTTATTAAAAATTAGTCTTTTTTTATAATTTTCGTAATATATCTTAATAAAAATAAGAGTTTTTTTTTATTTTTTCACCGTTTCAAGCTATTTAATGACAGTTACTTTAGGTAAAAACAACTGTCATTAAATAGCATAAATTTAGTTTAATATTTATTATCTATAAATTAATCTTCACATATTTTAAAAAAAACAAAACATAATAATTAGTTGACAAGAAGCAATCAATTATTAAAAAATGTAACCTTTGGTTATGAATATTGCCCAAAATAAGCTATTTATGGTATTAAAGGCCATGATTATGCAGGCAATAAAAAGTTTTCATGACTTATTCCAGCCAACCACTCAATAAAAAAGCCAATAATTTTTCACCCGAGTGTTTATTGAAAAATTTTCTAAAATAGGGTAGAATTTATAAAAAAATGAGAAAGTAAACACTTTTTTTATAGTTTTTCAAGTATTTTCTTGTCAGATACACCGAAATTACATGATTTACAACGAAATAAAAAAATGCTATCATTCTAAAATAAATTAAGTAAGGAACAAAAAGTTTCCTCGTCTTACACCATACCAATATAATTAATAAGACGAAAAAACTTTTTATCATTTACTTCACACCTTTCTTTAGTCCAGTTAGGTGTACGGAGAGTCAAAATAGTTATTATACCTATGTATGTGCGGAATGTAAGGATCACATTAGAAAATGGGGGAAATTTGTACTATGCAATATTTTGCATTTAGTATTAGATCCTTTACAGCTACTAACCAAATAAATTTTGGTTGTAATCCTAATCTCAAAAGAATAGTCAATAAGTGCTAAAATCCATTTAATCAAATTACCACCGCTCTTTAATCCGAGCAGGGGTGGCAGTCGCCACCTTTCATAAGGTTACTAATCTTGTCCTTCGGGACCATAATTGGCTAGTTTCAGGCAGTCGCCACCTTTCATAAGGTTACTAACCTTGTCCTTCAGGACCATAATTGGCTAGTTTCAGGCAGTCGCCACCTTTCATAAGGTTACTAATCTTGTCCTTCGGAACCATAATTGGCTAGTTTCAGGCAGTCGCCACCTTTCATAAGGTTACTAATCTTGTCCTTCGGAACCATAATTATTTAAGTGCCTGAGGCACATCCACATGGTCACTAATCTTGTCCTTCGGGACCATAATTATTTTATTTCAAGGGTTATGCCTTGAATACAAATTAGTATAAGTCCAAAATTCCATTAAATTAAATCGACACCACTCATAAGTCCGAGTAGGTGTAAGTAGTGCAACCACATAATCGACACCTGTTTTAAGTCCGAATAGGTGTACGGCAATTTAAGGATCACATTAGAAATGGGAGTAGTTTGTCATGATGAATTTATCATTTAACAGTCCTTCTAACACAGCAAATAACAACGTACGTTTTGGTTACAGATCAGATCTTAAAAGAATTGTTAATGCCGGTGCTGCAGATTGCGCATACTGTGAAAGACCGTTTACAGAATCAAACCGAGCCACTTTGGAACATATCAGACCTCATTCAAAGGGTGGTGTAAGTAATGTTAGCAACTATTTACCTGTTCATGCAAGATGTAATCAGATAAGAGGAAATGAAGATTTCGCACCATACATAAGAACTCATCAAAATAAAATTGGATACATACAAAACACCCTAAATGAATTAAGAGGCCAAATTATTGACGGCAGAGATTATGTTCCTGCTGTTGCAAGAACTTTAAACAGAGAATCCCAAGGTTACACAAGCTTCCATGGCGCAATTCATAAAGGAATTAACGCATAAATCCACCCCCCTAATTCAAATGAGTTAAAAGGAGAGATCTAAAACTCAGCACTAAAGCCCCCAATAATAATGGGGGCTTTAGTGCTTTTAAGTGGCAGCCGCCACTTTTATATAGTCAATAACCTTGTCCTTCGGGGTGGCAAGTCGCCACCTTTTATAAGGTTGCTAATATCGGCCTTACGTCACTATAATTAGCTAATACCAATTCGCAATAAAACTAAGTTAATCAAATATAAAATGGGGGTGGGGTGCAAAGATTATGCATTGAATGCAAATTGACATTAGTAATAATGATTTAAATTTTAAATTATTTTTTTATCTTTATTGTAAAATTAAAAATATTAATGTAAATGTGAATTGTTATTACCTACAGGGGGAAATTAAAATGGTTACGAGAGTAGAATCTGCCTATTACCACATTAAACCTAAACATACTTCAAGACAAACTGTTTGGCCTCACGCAAGAGAAGTCGCCAATAGAGAAAATCCATTGGAAAGACAAGGCGACAGAGATCAACATTCTTTCACACAAAGCGGCTGGAATGAATTTTACCAAAGCCTAGACCCCAATGCAGTAAAAAAGCAAGAAAAATTAGATATAGCTCAAAAAAAATTAGATAATGAAGTACAAGAAGAGCTGACCCGCAGAAGAAACATGGTATACCACCCTCAAATTGTAACTGGTCCCGCTAATAAAAAATTCGCCAATATGCAGTTTTAGGAATCTGCCCATTCAAATTGGTATAAATAAAAATTTATCTATATAAAGAATGTCTTAATAAAATAGGACATTCTTTATATAGATCATCCTCCTACAGGCAGATAATCATAATCCCGAAGGACATTTTTAGTGACAATATGGATGTGCCTGAGCCACATCCATATTGTCACTAAAAATGTGTAAGACTTCGAAAAACAAAGCTTTACACATTTTTTTACAAAATTTAGATTAAAACAAGAGCTGATCGGGCCTTTCAGCTTCTTTATCTTCCGAAAGTATCATATCCATTAGTAGAATAAGATGACAGCTGAGGTAATTGCGCAGGAGCTGACCTAATAATATGATGAGTAGTAGTACTACCGTTTGATGTAACAGTAAAATCCTCATGCCTTGGTGTGAACTCAGGATGTTCTGCACAAATCCTTTTCGCCTCGGGTGATTGTCTAAGACCTGAGTGATGACTTGTATGTATTTTGTGTAAATGCAAAGACATTAATATTTCTCCTATCTCTTTTTATTTTATACAATTTACTAAATTTTTATAATTACATTTATTTAACAACAAATATATAAAGTAAAAACAAACAACAAATTGCTATAAATTAATAAATATAAAATTTTATCTATATATAAAGAATGTCCTAATAAAACAGGACATTCTTTTTCTTTAAGAACAGAAAAAAAAATATTGCAATTATTACAAAATCTTACTTATTAGCCTTTATTTGATTTATGGTAAATAATATACTGGTGTGATAATTATAAGGGATGTATGAATATATGCAGGCATGTAATTCTTGTCAGGCTGGATGTTGTAGAAATTTTACAGTAGCATTAACCGGCTTTGACCTAATGAATATTTCCAAAACTCTAGGCGTTGATCTTCTTTCATTTATTCAAATGGTACCTGTTATAGGTGAGGAAAATATCGCATACAGATCAGAACATTCAGCACTGTTTAAATTTAGCGATGCTGCCGATGATAATTTTTATTTATTTGGAATGAGAATGGTAGAAAGCCAGCTTGTGCCGGGAACTATAAAATGCCAGTTTCTTCAGGAATGGTACTTAAATATACGCAAGCCATCCCTTGAAACAATTATATCCAGATGCGGAATTTATAACTGTAGGCCTCTACTTTGCGCAACTTACCCGACACAATTCGATTCTAGCGAACAACATGCATTAATCTATAATATGGATGCTGATCCGGAAAGCGTTAAGCACAAAATATACAATCTATGCCGAGAAAAATTCAAACCGGAAGAAGTTTTAGCCACATCTGACGACATAATACAAAAGCTCGTCCTAAGAAAATACGAAGTAGATTATTTTAAAAACCTGGCCGCCTCCTGGAATGAAAACCCGAGCACAATTGATGATTTCTTAAATTTAATGATAAAAACTTACAACAACAGAGTTGTAATTAAAGACTATGTAAAAAGTGCAAGCGGCCACTACTAGGGGTGGTAGTCACCACCTTTTATAAGGTCACTAATCTTGTCCTTCGGGACCATGATTAGCTAGTTTCAGTGGCAGTCACCACCTTTTATAAGGTCACTAACCTTGTCCTTCGGGAGCATAATTAGCTAGTTTCAGTGGCAGTCACCACCTTTTATATTGTCACTAACCTTGTCCTTCGGGAGCATAATTAGCTAATTTCAATTGAAAAAATGGGGTCTGATGTAGGGGCGAAGCCCCTACTCTCGAAACTATTCCCCTCCCTGGGGAGGGGTAGGGGGTGGGGGCAAGATCATGCACTAAATTATGCTGCGAAGCAGTATTGTAAAAACGACACTACAGATACGGCAAGCGGCGAAAGATTGCGTTAGCAACGAAGCGCAGCGGGTGGCTGAGCCACCTTTCCATATAGTCAATAATCATGACCTATGGGACTTTAATTAGCTAATTTTGGTAACGTAAGGTCGAGATTAAGGGCTATATAAAAGTGGCGACTGCCACCCAGTAGCTGTAACGAACTGAAAGCTTTCTTTTTTTGGTTACTTTCTTTTCTTTCTCGTTAGAAAGAAAAAAAGTGACTAAATAAACAAACCTACGCTTCTTTTAGAGAAAAAGATGACTAACAAACAAAATAGAACCTTGAAAATTAAATAAGTCCGTTCTATCAGGTATGTGCGTAAACCTGTAGCCCTGCGATGATGATATCTATCTCTGGTAGGTAAGCGACAGTTGGGCGGGTGGCTCGCCACCTTTTATAAGGTCACTAATCTCGACCTTCGGGGCTATAATTAGCTTATTTTAGTTAGGGTGGCTCGCCACCTTTTATAAAAAAAGTAGTGCTACTATTACAACTGATAATTTAAGCATGGTCTAAGGACTTCAAAGTTTCTATTGTTGACCATAAGTTAGGTGATGAATATCACCAAAAAACTAATCATGGCTTTTTAGGCCATGATTAGTTTTTTAATTGTCTACTTAATTTTTTATAGGCCTGAATTTAACCCATATAAGCTATTGCAGGTGGTGCAAGCATAGCTGGAGCGTTGTAAGTTGAGCCTGTTGAAGAAGTCGAATAAGTTGAACTTGTTGAATCAGTGGAATTAGTAGAATTTGTTGTGCTGGTTGAAACAAGTTTGACAGTCGGAGCAGTTGTAACAGTCGGATTAGTAGTTGAGCCTGAATTTGTAGTTGTTCCTGAATTGGTTGTTGTGCCAGAATTAGTAGTTGTTCCAGAATTTGTAGTTGAGTTGGGATTAGTTGAATTGCCATTCAGGCTTGATGATGTAGCAGTACTGCCTGTCTTTGTTCCTGGATTACCTTGTCCATATTGATTATTTAAGAAAGTACCAGTATCCTGTACCTGATTTAATCCAAAATTATAGCTTCCCGGCTTGCCGCCATCCTGGGCTTCCAGCGTATTATCAAAACCTTTGTTTCCTAAAGTTAAAGCAGCAAACATCTTAAATGCATTTCCATTTGGATCCTTAGCAAGCTGGGCATCATCTTTGCCTGATAATAAGTCATTTAATTCGCCTGCATTATCTACTTTGCCGTCTTTGCTGCCTATAACAGACATAAAATCATTCCACGTCTGACCGTTGTTTGCATCCATATAATTCATTAATTGATTATCAGTCATTGTAGAATTATTAAATGAAATTGTTTGCTGCATATAGCGGTTGCCGGTAGTTTGTCCTTGAGCATAGATCGGAAACCATTGTGCGCCAGATGTTGCGTTTACTTGGGGTCCTGACATAATTTATTACCTCTCTCTTACTCTTATTTTTATTTTTTAGATTATATATCCAGTATATATATAAAAAATAATTTTGTTGATGAAATGCAATAAAATAGCAGAATGTAACATGTTTTTACATGTGGCAGTCGGTGCCTGAGGCACATTCCTATTGTCAATAATCATGGCCTATGGGACTTTAATTAGCTAATTATGGTAACGTAAGGACAAGGTTAATAACCAAAAAAGGTGGCAACTGCCACCCTTTGAAACTAGCTAATCATTGTCCCGAAGGCCGAGATTAGTGACCATGTAGATGTGCCTCAGGCACCTGATCGTATTTGAAAGATTACTGAGCGCCCTCTGCTTCTGCAACTGCGTTATAGTATCCTGACAAGAATCCTGATAAGCCTGAAGGATTTAATTTATCTCCTTGGCCTAACTCAAATCCTTCTTTAAAGTGTTTTATAGCTTTGGGGTCCGTACCGTATTTTTGTTCAAAACTTGTGCCTGCGGTCAATTCTGTAGAAAGATTATTAGGTATTGTAGACTGTGCGTAATCAAATCCTGATAATATTTCACCAAATTTTGTAATCATGTGTTCTGCTTTTGAAACTAGGGGTGGGCAAGTTGAACCGGCATTATTGGTTGAGCCTGCATTATTGGTTGAACCTGTATTTGCTGTGGATTGACCGGAAGTAGCCGGAGCAGGAGAAGTAGTACCACTGGCTTGTAATGAAGGTGTACTGCTGTAATTTGGATTTAATCCTGCGCATGTTTTACCAAATGAGCTTTCCCAGCTTGAGTTTGTTGATCCGCAGTTACTGCCGCCATTTGTGTTAATTGTGCTGTTGAAACTATTATTTCCATTATTTTGTGTATATAATGCTGCAAACATTTTAAAGCCGTTAGCATTTGGATCGGTACCAAGCTCTGAATCATCTGCGCCGTCTGCTAAGGCGTATAATTGTTGGTTAGTGCTACCTGTACCCAATTTAATTCCTGTAGTACTGGTGAAGTCATTCATAACTGTACTATTTGCCATAAAAGCAGCTAGTTGAGCATCGCTCATAGTATTGTTGCCGAGGCTGGTGACCATACCATTGGCAGTTGAAGTTATTGTAGCCTCTGTAGTGCCTGCATTATTTGTAAGTTGACCTGAAGTTGTAGTTTGGCCTGAAGTTGTGATAGCAGGAGGAACAGATCCGCTTGCTAATGAGCTTTGACCAGTTTGACCATATTGATAATTTAAGGAAGTAGCTGTATTTGCCATTCCTTTTCGTGTAAGTCCGCCATTTTTGTTAATTACACTATCAATATTACCTGAACCGCTTGTAATCATTGTTGCAAACATTTTAAAGCCGTTTGCATTCGGATCGGTACCAAGTTCTGCATCGTCCTTGCCGCTTGCTACGTCTGCTAATTTTTCGTCAGTATCCGGCTGACCGAATTTAATTCCTGTACTAGCTTCAAAATCATTCCAATTAGTGCTGTTTGCCATAAATGCGCATAATTGAGCGTCAGTCATAGTGTTATTTCCAAGACTATATGTTTGTGGCGCATATGCTATAGTTGAAGAATTAAAATTTGTGGTTCCAGATGTAAAGAGAGTATTTGAGCTGCTGGTAGAACCTACTGTAGGGGCAAAAAATTTAACTGATCCAGGGGTTTGGTTTACTTGTAGTCCCATAATCCGTATCCTCATATCTATTTTTAATTATTTTATATATATCATATATATATAAAAAATAGTTTGATAAGTAAAATTCAATTTGATTTGCATGATGTAACATGTTGTAACATGAAAAAACTATATGTTTTCGCTGTAAATTAAGACAAGGCAAGGCTTATAGCTTTAATTTAATTATGTATTATTTAATAACTTTTTTCCCCTTAAAACTTGCTGATCACGCAGTTGGTGGCTAAGACTAGTTCGTTTGGACTAGGACTATCATGGTCTTTCAAAAATAAATGCTGGTAAAGCTAGCCAATCATTACCTTACGTTGCCATAAACAGATAATTTTTTTTATTGTTTATTAGTCACTTTTTTTCTTTCTCCCAGAAAGAAAAATAAGTAACTAATAACCTAATATTAACTAGGCACGCAATAAATGCCCTAGTTTGAAACTAGCAAATCAAGATTTGTGGTTATAGAAAAAAGAGCCCTGATTATCAGGACTCTTTATAGAATTCGATGGTGAAGAAAAATTATAGACCTTGTGAAGTTAATAGTGTACCGAATGTTGAAAGTGTGGTTGCGCTAAGTTGTCCTTCGTTACAACCAGAACCTGTAGCAGTTGCGAATGCATTATCAAAATTACCGGTGTTATTTAATACAGCTGCTGCAAACATTCTAAATCCATTTGCGTCAGGATCTTTATTAAGTGTAGCATCGTCTTTGCCGTTAAGTATATTTTGCAGTTCAGTTGTTGTTTGAGCTGAATTGAATTGAACACCGCAGTCATTTTGAAAATCTGACCAGTTTGCGCCCATAAAGCTGGCTAATTGAGCATCAGTCATAGTATTTTGACCAAGAGCAAAAGTTTGTGCATTATATGAACTACTAAAGCCGCCGGTATTGGAAACAGAACTGGTTGAATCACTTGTAGTTACTGAGACTGCCCATCCACTTTCTGTAGCGTATGTGGATGTAGTGGTTGCTCCAGTTGCGCCTGTTGTTGATGCGCCTGTTGTGGTTTGACCGGAAGTTGTTGTATTTCCGCTAGCTAATGTAGTAGATGCTTTGCCAAATGAGGTTACCCAGTGCTGGTTGCCTGGTGTGCCGTCACAGCCACCACTTGAGTTAATTGTACTGTTTAAAGTATTGTTGCCGCCATTTGCTATGTATGCTGCTGCAAACATTTTAAAGCCGTTGGCGTTTGGATCGGTACCAAGTTTGGAATCGTCTGCACCGCTTGCTAAGGCTGCTAATTGTTGGTTGGTGCTTCCTGTGCCTAGTTCTATGCCTGTCATGCCTGAGAAATCAGTCATATTGGTGCTCATAAAGGCAGCTAATTGAGAATCAGTCATTGTGTTTTGGCCAAGGCTTGTGACGTTACCGCTTGCAGTTGAAGTTACAGTAGCTTCTGTAGTGCTTCCACTGCCAGTAGTAGTTTGACCACTTGTAGTAGTTTGGCCAGCTGTAGTGGTTTGACCTGCTGTTGTGGTAGCACCGCCTGTAGTGGTTTGAGGTGCTGTTGAGGTTGCAGGAGGAACTGATCCAGCTGCATATTTACTTTGACCATTCTTATTATATTCATAATCTAATGAGGTAGCTGTATTTGCAAGGCCTTTTTGAGTAAATCCGCCATTTGCGTTCAGTAAATTATCCATTTGACTATTATTGTTACCATCTATAAGCATTTTTGCAAACATTTTAAAGCCGTTTTTGTTAGGATCATTATTGAATTTGGAATCGTCTTTGCCGTTTACAACATCTTCTAATTGTTGGTCGGTGTTACCTTGACCGAATTGAATTCCTGTAGAAGCTGTGAAATCTTGAAAATTGGTGCTATTTGCCATAAAAGCACATAATTGAGCATCACTCATGCTGTTTTTACCGCAGGAATATTCTGATGGATCGTATGCGAGACTTGAAGAATTAAAATTTGTGGTTCCAGATGTAAAGAGAGTATTTGAGCTGCTGGTAGAACCTACTAC
>Ga0182030_10015097_pt1 | contig 15168 bp, 12 predicted proteins | sample 812S3MmetaG_FD_121299 | JGI IMG/M metagenome (GOLD analysis project Ga0182030, IMG submission 121299) | Permafrost microbial communities from Stordalen Mire, Sweden - 812S3M metaG (Illumina Assembly) | ecosystem: Environmental > Terrestrial > Soil > Wetlands > Permafrost | place: Sweden... | reverse complement strand
ATCGGATTGCCCATACAGCGTCAGCGCCACGAGCAAGTCCAGCGAGAAACGAACACAGATCATAGAGTCGCTGTCGAGCCGCCGTTTGGTGTATTCACTGAGGAACGCGAAGTTCTCCGCCATGTCCGCCTCGATCACGGTACCACGATCCGCGTCGACAAATCGATGGTCTTCCGCGGATTACTCCGGCCACCGCCTGATGTGGGGCGGGATGGCATCCTGCAGCGGGGTTGTTAACCCCGCTGACCGCTTGCGACGCTCACCAGCCTGCATCAGGAGATGGTGAAGGAACTTCGGGAACACAACCCTAGAAATGCACGGCGCGGACGAACAGCCCCGCGATCGCGGCGCCGACAAGCGGTCCCAGAACCGGCACCACGGCATAACTCCATCCCGAGCCGGACTTCGTGCCCACCGGAAGGAACGAATGCGCGATGCGCGGGCCAAGGTCGCGCGCCGGATTGATCGCGTATCCCGTGGTTCCGCCAAGCGACAAGCCGATCGCCCAGACGAGCATTCCGACAAGATAGGGGCCCAGCCCCGCCGCTGGCCCCCCGACCGCTTCCTTTTTTGAGAAGATCGCGACCGCTCCAAGAACGAGCACGAAGGTGCCTATGATTTCACTGACCAGGTTAGCGGCGAGATTTCTGATTGCAGGCATCGTGCAGAAGCATGCGAGCTTCAGGTCCGGATCCTCCGTCTCGCGCCAGTGCGGCAGAAAGTGCAGCCATACGACAAGCGCACCGACGATCGCGCCCAGCATCTGCGCCGTAACGTACGGGAGGAACTTCGAAAAATCACCTGAGGAAACAGCTATCCCCAGCGTGACGGCGGGGTTCAGAAATGCGTCCGGACTGCCGCACGCGATGGCGAGGAACACGCCGAAGACCACAGCGAATGCCCAGCCCGCCGTGATCGCAACCCATCCCGCGCCCTCGGCCTTCGACCGTTTGAGCAGGACTCCCGCAACCACACCGTTACCCAACAGAATCAGAACCGCGGTCCCGATGAATTCGCCAAATAATTTCGCAGCCATATCTTCGATGCATCCTTTCTTATGCGGCCGAATCGAGCCAGTCGAACGACCGGGACACGGCCTTCTTCCATGACGAATACATGGCCTCTCGACTGGCGGCTTCCATATGGGGTTGCCATGTGTGGTCCACCGCCCATTGCGAGCGGAGGTCGTCAAAGTCTTTGTAAAACCCGACGGCCAGCCCGGCAGCGTATGCCGCACCCAGCGCAGTCGTCTCTTTCACCACCGGCCGCACCACCGGGCGGTCCAGGATATCGGCCTGGAACTGCATCAGCAGATCGTCATCGACCATGCCCCCGTCCGTACGGAGCACGTCCAGCGCAATCCCGGAATCCTTTTCCATCGCCTCCAGAACCTCGCGGGTCTGAAAAGCCGTCGCCTCGAGGACGGCCCGCGCCAGATGGCCTTTGTTCGTCTGGCGGCTGAGCCCCGCAATCACACCCCGCGCGTTCGTTTTCCAGTACGGGGCATAGAGGCCGGAGAAAGCAGGCACAAAATAGACGCCCCCGTTGTCCTTCACAGTGCCGGCCAGAGTCTCGATATCCGAGCTCTTCCCGATCAGCCCGAAGTTGTCGCGAATCCACTGCACCAGCGCGCCGGTGATCGCAATACTTCCTTCGAGCGCGTAGGCGGCCGGCTGGGTGCCGATTCGGTAGGCCACGGTTGTGAGCAGGCCGTACTTCGACGCCACCGGCTTCTCCCCCGTGTTCATCAGGAGGAAGCAGCCGGTGCCGTACGTGTTCTTGGCTTCACCCGAGCGAAAACATGTCTGGCCCACCAGCGCCGCCTGCTGATCGCCGAGAATGCCCGCCACCGGAACGCCCTTCAGGGAATCGAGCACCGCGGCGCCGTAAACTTCGCTGCTCGATGAGATCTTCGGCAACATCGCCCGCGGCACGCCGAAAGCATCGAGAAGAGACTGCTCCCAGTTGAGAGTCTGCAGATTCATGAGCTGGGTGCGGCTCGCGTTCGTGCAGTCTGTCACGTGAAGTCCGCCGCGCGGCCCGCCCGTGAGATTCCACAGCAGGTACGAATCGATGTTGCCGAACAGAACCTCACCCCCCTCGGCTCGCTCGCGCACTCCCGCAACGTTGTCGAGAATCCAGCGGATCTTGAGACCGCTGAAGTATGTGGCCAGCGGCAGACCGGTTTCGGCCCGCAGCCGGTCCAGACCGCCATCGCGCGCCAGCTCCTCCACGTAATTGCGGACCCGCGTATCCTGCCACACCAGCGCGTTGTACACAGGACGCCCGGTTTTCTTGTCCCACACGACCGTAGTCTCGCGCTGATTCGTGATCCCGACTGCCGCCAGATCGGACGGCCGGAGGCCGCGGTGCCGCATCGCCTCGTCGATCACCTCCTGAGTGCGGCGCCAGATCTCCGACGCGTCGTGCTCGACCCATCCCGGTTGCGGAAAGATCTGCTCGTGTTCTTTTTGCGCCACCGAGACAATACGTCCGCCCCGGTCGAAGACGATGAAGCGCGTGCTCGTCGTCCCCTGGTCGATGGCTCCGATGTAATTGGACATGCCTTTTATTTCCTTTCCAGAACGAGTTCTCTCTCCGCCAGCGGCCCCGGCTCCGGCATTTGTCCCGCCATCGAGATCATGTGATTTACCCCTGCGATGTACGTTTCGAGCGCGCGCCCTTCTTCTTCGCCGCTCCAGCCCAGTTCGCGGCGGAGCAGTTCCGCCACGATTGGTGCGGCTTCTATAGCGCCGCGCCAGCTGTACAACTGGAATCCGATTCGGCGCGCCAGAACGTCTTCGATCGTGATCGCCATTTCGACACGCGCGGCATAGACCACCTGCGCCCGGATTGGCGCTTCACCGGTAACCAGAGGCGCAGCCAGATAACGATCAGCGCGGGTCAGCTCGAGAACCTGCGCCGCGGCCACACCATACTTATGAGCCAGATACTTCGCCAGACCGGCCGGAACGGAATAAGCCTTGACCAGGGTCTGCCAGTAATCCTCGCTGTAACCATGGGCGCCGGCAAGCAGATAATTCCACGTGCGGCTGGGCGAGCGCGCGCCGAGATAGTCCTGAACGCGGTCGATCGTCTCTTCCCCCATAAGGCGATGAGTAGTCCACTTACCGCCGAGGATGCTGACGAGACCGGTGCCCGCGTCGAATTCGACTTCGTCGTCGCGAATCAGTTTCTTGGTATCCGTGACCCCGGCCGCCGCAACGAGGGGGCGCACGCCGGCGTATCCGGCAACGACCTTATCGGCAGTAAGGGGCGAGTTCAGATATGGGTTGATCTGCCGCAGCAGGTACTCAATCTCCTCCTGCTTCACAACCATCTCTTCGCCTGGCGTGTACCCGGTATCCGTGGTGCCGATGAGGAGCCTTCCGTTCCACGGGATAGCGAATATAACGCGCCCGTCTTCGGTTTTCGGGATCAGCACCGCGTCCTGATCCGGGAAGCCGTCGAGCGGCACCATAATGTGGACGCCTTTGCTCGGCCGCATGCGCGGCGCCGCCCCGGGTGACGCCAGTTGGCGCACGATATCCGAAAACGGCCCGGTCGCGTTCACAAAAGCTCGCGCCCGGATCTCGAGAGTGCCGTGCCCCATGCGATCGCTGACGGTGGCTGAGGTGATTTTCCCCGCTTCGTCCTTGCCGAATCCGGCAGCGCGGGCGTAGTTGAGAGCGACACCGCCGGCTGCCTCGAACGTCTCGACGAGTGCCAGTCCGTACCGGGCGTCGTCAAACTGGCCATCCGCGTAGGCCACCGCCCCGACGAGTTTTTCGTGCTGCATAGCCGGCATGCGGTAGAGAGCTTCTTCACGGCTCAGAATCCGGCTCGGCAACAAGCTGGACTTACCGGAAATCCACTCGTACATTTTCATGCCAAGTCCGTAGTAGACCTTTTCGAAATTACTGAAGCAGGGGACCAGAAACTCGACGGTTCTTGTGAGGTGCGGCGCGCTGTGCAGCATGCCCAGCCGTTCGCGCAACGCGCTCTCAACAAGGTGGTACTGGCCGATATCAAGGTCGTTAACCGCCTCCTGCAGATAGCGCACGCCGCCGTGGGCCATTTTGGTGGACGCCGTGGAACTGCCTGAGGCAAAATCGCCGGCATCGACAACTACGGTTCTGAGCCCCCGCAGTTGCGCGTCGAGCGCGCAGCTCGCCCCCGAAGCACCTCCGCCAATCACGCATAAATCGAATGAGCCGTCTTTGATCTGATCGAAAGCCTGCTGACGAGTCTTCATGTCAGTTCTCCTTATAAGGTGAAGCTGGTGCGGAAGCCCGCAGCCACAGAGTTGCGGCCGAGCGGGTTGGCACCCGTATCGAAGTAGTACTGGAACACCGGCTGGAACGTGAACCAACGCGCGACTTTCACGGCATAGTTCACCTCCACCGCCTTTTCACTGCCAAAGAGCGGGAGGCCCACATCAGCGTAAGCCTGATTCAGCGTGGGACTGATTCTGGTGTAGACCACGCCGAGAGACAGCGTGTCCCGTTCCCGGTGTGGGATCAACCCGTGGTATCGAAAACCACCGGTTACCTGCGAATAGTTGCGCGTGAATTCACCGGGCGTCCAGTCGAAGGCGAAGTTTACGTCAATCCCGCGATCGCTGTCGGCATCGGGCCGGTAGATCCGCTGGTTCGCCATGATGTAGACGAGGTAGTTGGTCTTACTCTGCGCGCCGGTAACGATGTTGGAGAATTCGCCTGGGTTGATGGTGGCGCCGACCTTATAAGTCCCCGGCCACGATTTAATTCCGGGTGACGATGTCGGCTCGAAGTTGTACCCGATTTCCGTGGCCACAACCGGCGAATTTTTAAATCGGAATTGAAACCCGTTTGTGTCGTCCTGGTAGGGGTTCCGGTTACCGGAAAAGATCGCTCCCTTCCAATAGAAGTAGCGCGAGGGGACGATGCGAATTTCCGCAGCGGGAGTGGCTGCCGGGTCGAATGATTCGTAATCGGCGGGAAACAGATTTCCTATGGCGTATCCGAGCGGCTCAAGAATATAGGAAGCACCGTCGGACTGAACTCCATAGAAGTCTAAGCCGGCAAACTGCCCGAGCCGTACATAGACCTTGTTATTCAGCAATGCCTTCTCGAACCACCACGAGTCAAGCCGCGCTGTGTTGGCGCTCACCAGACTGCTCGGATTGGCGCTGCTGCCGATGTAAGCCCCCATATTGCCGCCCGCCTGCCACAAGCCGGTGATGTGAAACGTCAGCCCCGGCACGAGTTCGGCTTTGCCGAAGTCGAAGTCGGCCGTACCGCGCACACGGCTCCAGTTAGCATCCCCGCCTCTTTGGTTCACAAGGAAGTCGTTGACCGAGATGAAGTTGAATGTGAGGCCTAGATTCGCCAGCCTGTTTCGCATTCCGCCCCAGTCACCCAACATATAAGGCTGATTCAGCCAGGACCGCAGAGATGAATCACCCTCTGTCTGAGCGAAGCCGGGCGACGCGACGCAAGCCAGCACAGCCGGAACCATAAGCCGTCTCAGCAAATCCGCTTTAAGTTTCGTACCCATCGGCCTTGTTAAGCGCATTTCGCAAGCCAGGCCGCGCAGAGCCGAAAACCCAGCCTTTGCAACAAATACAAATCTGGCGTTTCCTTTGTCCGTGCTCAATCGCGACCGAGCTTCGACGTTTGGTGACGAGTCCGTCTCGGCGAGATGGTAGTTGGGTATCTGGTGTCACCCCTTCGACGCGGATTCCGAAGGAGCCCGCGCCTGATGCCTGAGACGACTGCAGGATTGATACTGGCCCCGCGATTGCCACTTAGTAATTGGCAGGAGGGAGAAGAGCATGGAAACAACTATCAAAACCACGATCGAACAGATTGGCCACTGGTGGTGCACATGGGTGCACGACTCACTGATGTGGCCTATCCACAGCCGTTCTGAATGTCGGGTCTGGGGCCGTCATCGTCAACTATTGTGGTGAATCAGGCAAGGCGAGCCAGCGACGGTACGTGTTACAGTCCTTCACCATTCGTGCCTATGTTGCAAACACTGCCAATGGCGGCGTTGGCAATGCAGCGCCACCAGCACCCCCCGGGAATGTCCTTAACAGCCCGCGACCGCCGCTCTGAACTGTTCATTCACCTGCCGCCGCATCGGTCGCGCCCGCGAGGATCGGCGGGCCTCAATTCCAAGCTTTCGCATCTTGTAAATCAGCGTCGTGCGCGGCAATCCAAGCCGATCCGCTGCCCCGCCCTGCCCGCCGATCAGCCAGTTGGTCTGGTGCAATGTTTCGAGGATGTGTTCCCGATCGGCGTCGGCCAGCGTGCGTGCCGCGCTCTCCGGGCTCTGCTTCACCGTGTGCCTGAAGTCCAGCGGCAAACGCAGCACCGGCCCGGGTGAAAAGAGCACCGCGCGCTCGATGAAGTTCTGCAGTTCGCGAATATTGCCTGGCCAGTCGTGCGCTTTGAGGACCGCCATCACCTCATCGGGAATCAAATCGATGGGTTTGTTGAGGCAGGCAGCAAATTTTGCGACAAAGAACTCCGTCAGCAGCGGGATGTCCTGCGCGCGCTCACGCAACGGAGGCAGGCAGATGGGTATGACGTTCAGCCGGTAGAAGAGATCTGCCCGAAACAGCTTCTTGCTCACGAGTTGCCCGAGATCCTGGTTTGTCGCCGCCACCACCCGCACGTTGACCCTGACTGTCTGGTTGCCGCCCAAACGCTCGAACTCGCGCTCTTGCAGGGCACGTAAGAGCTTGGGCTGAAGTTCCAGCGGCATGTCGCCTATCTCGTCCAGAAAGAGCGTGCCGCCATCGGCCATCTGAAATCGCCCCTTGGTTTGCGCACACGCGCCCGTGAAAGCGCCTTTTTCGTGGCCGAACAGTTCGCTCTCCAGCAATGCTCCTGGAATCGCTGGGCAGTTAAGGGCCACAAAACGCTGGTTACGGCGCGGGCTGGCCTCGTGAATGGCCCTCGCGATCAATTCTTTGCCGGTGCCGGTTTCGCCCTGTATAAGAACAGCGGAATCCACTGCCGCAACCAGTTCGACGTCATTGAGCAGAGCGCGGAACTTCGCGCTCGATCCAATCAAATCTGCGATAGCCATGTGTTCCTCCCTGGAAATTCGGTACAAAGCTTCGTGTGTTGCTTTCCGCGCCGTTGTCGGGCGATCCACTCGCGGATACCCTCGATCAGATTCGGCACGGACCCAATCGACACCTGTCCTCTTGCACTGAGCGGGCAGATTCCCGCCGTGGCTTCGAAGTCATAACTCCGAAGGTTCGCTGTTGCCTGGTCTATGCGCGCATAACTCCGGCCGAGTGTGGCCCGCCTACAGGGGCAGCGGCCGCTCGGGCGCGGAACGAAAACGGCTTAACACCGGATCGCCGCTCTTCGAAGTGTCATCGTTCTTTCATGTAAGCCGGTCTGCTTTCAACGCTGACGACTGATTCCTCGACAATCGGATACTAACAGCCTCCCCGATCGAGGTCTATTCTACTTTGGTGGAATGCGTTGTTTGACATAGCTTTAGTCCTTTATGATCCGTATCATTCCGCGTTTTCCACGGATCAAACCCCGCCCCGGACGTCCGTGTTCATTGCCTTACACCTTTTTGTGGAGGACTCCTGGCTGGAGGGCGCGCTCAACATTGGTGCAGCGGTCAGGGTGGAAGGCTTCCAGCCTACGCTGTGGTGCGTAACCTCAACGCTCGCCCAACAGGATCTCCCGCGCGACTTGAGTATCCTTCGCACCACCGCCCAGCATCATCGCGGCTGCCTCGGGGTTTACGCGACCGTGACCAGGTCAGGGTTGCTTCGAGTCGGGTTATCGCCTGGTCGCCGCTTCTACAAGTCTCACCAGGTCGTCCCGCCGGAAAGGCTTGGCGAGAAATCCGGTGGCGCCCCGGCTCATCGCTTTTTCCCGATTGGCCTGACTGCCCTGTGCACTGACAAATACGATCGGCACCTGATTGTCTCCATCGGCAAGCCTCTCCTGCAGTTCGAGGCCTGTGATGCCCGGCAACTGCACGTCCACGATCAGGCAGGCAGCCCTTCGCGCGGAACCCGATGCCAGAAACTGCTCGGCCGAATCGAAGCTTTCCACGGAATATCCTGCCGATTCCATGCAGTCTCCGAGCGATTCCCGCACAAGCACGTCGTCATCGATAATCGCGATGCTGCCGTTCAGTACGTTGCTCAAACTTAAGCCCACATGGCCGTCGACGTCACGGGGGAGTCCTCCCGCTGCCTGGCTTTTCCGAACCGGGGTACCGTCTGGGTTCGTAAGGGAGTGGCAAGAAGCGTCTTTCAGCAGCCTGCCTGCAGCCTAACAGCGGTGCGGACCGAGGTCTATTACACCTTAGTGGAATGCCCGGTCAGGAAGAGATCTTAAGCTTCTCAGCCATCCGAACCAGTTCGGCCAGCGACCCGGCGGCCATTTTGCTCATGACGCGGCCGCGGTGCACTTTGATCGTCTCCTCGGTGGTCCCGAGTTCGCCGGCGATCTGCTTGTTTAAGAGGCCGGTGACTACAAGCGCCAGTACCTGGCGCTCGCGCGGGGTCAGGGTTCGAAGCCGATTTTCCAGTTCCGCGGTTTCGGCTCTTCGCTTACGACGCTCACGGTCGCGCAGCAGGGCCTCGCTCAAGGCGTCGAGAAGCTCCGGTTTGCGGAATGGCTTCGTCAGGAACTGCACCGCCCCCGCCTTCATGGCCCGCACGCTCATCGGAATATCGCCGCGTCCGGTGAGAAAGATGACGGGCATATCGACTCCCGACTTCGTCAGTTCCGCCTGCAGGTCAAGGCCGCTGAGGCCAGGCAATTCGACGTCGAGAATCACGCAGGCCGGGAGGTCCGGACGTTCGCTCTGAAGGAATTCCATCGCCGATCCAAACGTCCGCACCGTGAAACCAGCGGAGTCAAGCAAATCCGCAACAGAATCGCGAACCAGGGGATCGTCGTCGACGGCGAACACGATGCAGTCGGAATCGCTCATGCGCTGGTTGCCTGGGCCGGCAGGACGAATTGGAACACGGCGCCACGGGGCTCGTTTTTCGCGGCCCACAGGCGGCCGCCATGCGCCTCTATGATCGACCGGCAGATCGGCAATCCCATGCCGATCCCCTGTGGCTTGGTGGTGAAAAAAGGAGCAAACAGCCGATCCGCATGTTCTGCTTCAATTCCCGGCCCCGTATCTCCGACGGATACGACGAGTTCACCGGTATGCGAGCGCGTGGATCGAATCACCACCCACCTCGGTTCATGGTCGATGCGTGCGACGGACTCAATGCCATTCACGGTCAGGTTAAGAATGACCTGCTGCAGTTGAACCCGATCCCCGCGCACGGCAGGAATGTCCGGTTCCAGTTCAGTGCGCAGGACGACTTTGTTCCGTTGCGCTTCATGGCGCACCAGAGAAACCGTGTCTTCGATGGCGCCGTTTACATCTACCGATGTCGTCATGGAGTCGCTCTTCCTGAACAGGGAACGGAGACGTTGCACCGTCTCGCTGGCCTGCGTGGCGGCTTGAATAACACGGCCGGCAGCTGCGCGTGCTTTGTCAAGGTTCGGCGGTTCGTTCGTCAACCACGCAGTACAGCTGTCTCCACTGGCAATGATCGAGGCCAGCGGCTGGTTCACTTCGTGCGCGATGGAGGCCGTCAACTCACCCATCGTCATCACGCGGTTCACGTGCGCGAGCTCTGCCTGAGCATGGCGCAGGTCTTCCTGTGCCTGCCTCCGATCGTGGAAGTCGACCACCGTTCCATGCCACCTCAGAATGTCCCCCTCGGCGCTGCGCAGCGGCAGGGCTCTGGACACGCACCACCGGTGCTTGCCGTCTGACGCACGCAGGCCCCGAAACTCAAAATAAAAAGGTTCGCCGCTCTCGACGGAACGCTTCCACACTCGCGCCACATTTTCTGCATCGTCCGGATGAATCATTTTCATCCAGCCTGCGCCTTTCATTTCCTGTGGAGAGAGGCCGGTGTAATCGAGCACCCGCGTGTTGCAGTAATCCACCGAGCCATCGGGCGTGGCTCCCCAAAGCATCTCAGGAATCGTTTCGGTCATCTGGCGCAGGTTGAGTTCACTCTCCCGCAGCTTCTGCTCCCTGAGCCTCGATTCGGTGATGTCGCGAATGAAGGCGCTAAACTCCCAGTCGTGGCGCAGTCGCACCGGCACTACTTCCAACTCAACCGGGAACTCGGCACCGCCGCGCCGCATGGCCATAATTTCAATACGTCGCCGCAATATGGGGCCCTCGCCGGTGCCAAGGAAGCGGCTCAAGCCGAGTTCGTGAGCCGTGCGGTGTTGCTCCGGGATAATCATGTCGGCCATGCGCCGCCCGATGGCTTGTGCCGGACTCCAGCCAAAGACAGTCTCAGCCTGCCTGTTCCAACTGGTGATCAGCCCCTGCGAGTTCATGGTGACAACCGCGTCGAGCGCGGTTTCGACGATCAGTCGCGTGCGTTCATCGGCGCTCCGTAAATCATCCTGGGACTGCTTCAGCTCATCGATGTCGGTGGATGTGCCGACAAACCGCACGATTTCTCCGGCTGCGTCACGCAGTACTACCGCTCGATTGAGATGCCAGCGCCAGGCCCCGTCGGGTACCCGGCGAAACCGGGCTTCGAAGGTAAATCCCTGCCCGGCGCGCACCCCGCCCCAAAAGCTCCGGGACGCTGTCTCCCGATCCTCGGGGTGGATCGCCGTCATCCAGGCCTCAGGGTTCGACCGGACGTAATCGAGTGACTGACCGGTATACTCCAGCCAGTTCTGGTTGACGAAATCCGGTTTCCCGTCCGGCGCGAGCGTCCAGGCCGCCACCGGAATATGTTGCAGCAGGCTCACCTGAAGGTGCAGCTCTTCGTTGGCCGCGGCAAGCTCCGCAGTGCGTTGTGCAACCCGTCGGTCGAGTTCGCTCGTGACATGCTTTTGTTCGCTGAGAAGCCCCGCCCCCTGCAGCCCGATGGACGCCTGATTCGCGGCCACCCCCAGAATCAGCCTCTCGGTTTTCCGCGGGAAATCCGCTCGCGACGACCCTGCCGCGATTTCGCCGATTTCCCCCTGCAGACCCAGTCCGAGGGACATGACCGAAATGTCCCGGCCTCCTGTCGGGTTCTGTATCCGCGGAGGCCGTTCCCGCGGCTCACCCCCCAACCAGTGTTTGAATACCTCGCCAATCTGGTGCGGCTCGGCCGTCTGTTCTTTCGATGGACCGAACCGAACCATCTCGACCGCCGCCTGACCGCCCGAGCCCTTCAACCGTACATACACGAGATCAAGCTGGAGCATGCGCAGAAGTGCGTCAAGCAAGGTACTGACAATCTGAGATGGCTCACGCCCGCTCCACATGGCCGGAAGGGCGAACAGGCTGACCAGATCATTAATGCAGCGCTGAAGTCGCTTGACCTCGTCTGCGCCGGCTCCGTCCATATCTCAGGCGGTCGCATGTGAGCTGCTGCGCGCAGCCCGCCGCTGGCGAAATTCCAGCAGGAACTCCTCCGGCGGCACATAGAAAGGATTCTGCTGCAGGATACCGCCGACGATCACGAGCGGATGCGTCCGCATGATGTCAATCACCGCATCGCCTCCAAACTGTCCCAGATGGTAAGTGCAGATGACCGCGTCGTCGTGGCGACGCCACACATCGTTCACCCGCGACTCGAACTCAATCACATCGTCGACATGAGATCGGTCTTCCACCGCCCAGTCCATACGGCAACAAATGCGGCTCAGCGGAAATCCTCCCCCCGCGTTTCCACTGGCCAGTTGCTCGAACACCTGCAGCATCCGATCCTGATCGAAGCGCCCATCCGGCAGGTAGACTTCCGTGTTGACCCGAAGCTCCAGTTGCCCGCTCCGCTGCGCTGCCGCCGGATCGATGCCCGCGGCAGTCAGGCGTTGCAGATGGTCCTGACGTTGCGCCGGGTTCAGGACATGCACGGCTTTGTCGCCGGATTTCAACCCATCCTTTATGAATGGAAGCAACACGCGATATTCTTCCTCGTCGCTATTGAAAAACGCGCAGACGTGACGGGTTTCGCCGAGTTGGGATCCCGCCAGCGAAATGGGCGCCGCGACGTTCTTCATGGCTTACTCCTCATATAAGGATATCGTAAATCTTGGGATACCTGGGGCGCCGCGAGCCTCATTCCCGGCTGTCGCAGGAAGCACTGAATGAGCATCAGACGAAGCCGCGCCGCCGGATTGATCTCACAGATCTATCACGACATCGCGAACAGGTTGTGAGCAGCAGACGAGGATGTTGCCATCGGCGGGTTTGTCCAGCGGCTCCGGTCTGTATACGACGGCTCCCGAGATCAAACCACTCTCACAGCTGTGACACACCCCGGCCCTGCATGCCCACCGCACCGGAACATCGCACGCTTCGGCTAATTCCAGAAGGTTTTGGTAGACCGGCGAGTTCCAGTGCGCCGCGATGCCGCTGCGCGCGAACGATACAAGCGGCCCCGTATCCGCGTCGTTCCCCGGTACGTGGGGACTGCGCGTCGCGGAACGGACGATACCTGGACCCTTCGACTCGCCGCCGTTGAAAATCTCGATCTGAATGCGTTCCGGCGAGATGCCAAAGGCCACGAGGGCCGCTTTCATTTCCGCCATGAAGCCAGTCGGCCCACACAGGTAAACGTCGGCGTCCTGCGGGATGCCGGCCTCTCCGAACACCGATCGCGACAAGCGGCCGGCGCTGTCGAAATCTTCACCCGGCTTGTCCACTGAAGCCGGTCTGCTGTAACACACATAGCTTCGGCCGTGAGGCAGCGCGAGCATCAGGCGGCGGACTTCGGCGGCAAACGGATGGTGCTCGCCATCCCGCGCCACGTGGAGCCACAGGACCTCTCGGGCGGAGCGCGCCGCGGCCAGCGCATGCAGCATCGCCAGCACAGGCGTCGCCCCGATCCCCGCGCTGAGGAGGACGACCGGCCGCTCTCCGGTCTGCAGAATAAAGCTGCCGCGAGGCGAACTGACGTCGAGACTGTCGCCGACTCGCACATGATCCCGCAGCCACGTGCCCGCCGGACTGTTCGGCTCGATCTTCACGCTGATCCGGTAACGCTCCGCAGAGAGAGGACCCGAGAGCGAATAACTGCGAAAAATCGGCCCCCTCTCGGCGCCCGGCTGAAGTCGAAGGACGACGTACTGGCCAGGCTGAGCAGTTGGCAGCGGCTGACGCTCCGCACTCTCCATCGTCAGCGACAGGACGTCCGCGGACTCCCGCTCGATCGAAGTCACCGCGAGCCCCTGAAATCCCGGTGCCGCCGGATGAGCTGCGGCTTTCGGCATCAGGCCCGCGTTTCCACTGGCGGAGCTCTGCCGCAAGGCTTCGAAGGACCCGCGCCACCCCGGTGAAAGCGCCTCGATTCGCAACGCGCGTTCCAGCAATTCGTGTGGATGATTCGCCGAATAAAGAAGCGCATTGATCTCTGCGACCGTCATGCGCTCCCCTGCTTCTCCCGCCTTTAAGATCTCGTCGCCCGCGCCCACTTCGCCTTCCTCGATAACGCGGAAATAGAATCCAGGACGGCCGCTGGAAGTCAGCAGCGCCGGCATCCGAGGCTCGTTCGTCCGAATGCCCACGCGATAACACGTCACGCGGGGTTGAGTGACTTCGAAGAGTGCGCTTCCGATCCGGTACCGGTCGCCGATGCAAACCGCATCATCGGGCAGTCCTTCAATCGTGAAATTCTCTCCGTATTGTCCGCACGACTTCAGGTCGCCCAGGTCGGGCCTCCCCAGGTGCTCCCGCCAATAGACATAGGACTCAGCCTGGTAAACGAAAACGGCTCGGTGCTCACCTCCGTGCCCGGCCAGATCGCCCTGACCGTCCCCGTCGAGATTCAGCCGGGTGACCCGGCAGCGGCCACGCACGGGATTCTTCCAGATCCCGGTGTGCACGGTGCGCCCCTTCCACTCGATATCGCGCGGGAGACCGACGTTCACTGACAGTAACCTCGCCATCTAAAGCCAGACTCGCACGTCTGATTCCACGCGCGAGAGCCGTGAGTTCACTGAAAATTTCCTCTTGCGTCAAACAGCTGAGTCGGCCCGCGGACGTCGGCCTATCGTGCTTTACTCGGCGGCCCTTCTTTTCACAGGTTGGGCGATGGCATCCAGCGTGCGTTCGTGACAGGTGTCAATATGCGCTCTGACCTGATACCCGGTGCCGTTTTCCCTGACTATAAGTTGCCTGATCACACGAATACTCCACGCACGCTGAGCGAACTTCAGGGCGATGATCCGCTGATTCTGACGCTCGCCCGCGGCCACTACTGCCCGAAGGAGCACCAGCAGCATCTGGAACTCGCGGCTTTTTACCCGAAGATCTCTGTCGGATACGCGCGGGTGGCCACCATCTCCACGGATGACCACCACACCCTTCAGGAGTTCCGCGGGTCCGTCGGGGCCCAGTGGACCTTTCTATCTGACCCGGACAGAACTCTCCAGAAGGACCTCGACATCGTGGAGTACACAGACGCCGAACACAATCCGATGATTCCACACACACTCGTGCTCAAGCCCGGGCTTGTTATCCATCGGATCTATAACGGCTATTGGTTTTGGGGCAGGCCTTCAGTCGTTGACTTGTGGCATGACCTGCGGGCCGTGACGAGCGAAATCCGCCCCGACTGGGACCTGAGCACACCCGGACTCCGCGAGGCGTGGAACGCGGGCGACCTCTCGGCATTCCATGGGTGGAACAGACCAAAGGACTAGCGACGTGGCAGTCAGCCAACCTCTCGTCTGGCCCACCCTCACCGCTCGTTCCGCATGGAGGGCGCTGGAGGGCCATTGCCCGGGAGTACGCGCCTTACACCTCCGCGATTTGTTTGCCGCTGACCCGAAGCGCGGCTGCCGGATGAGCGTGGAAGCCGGCGGAATCTTTCTCGATTATTCGAAGAACCGCATTACCGATGAAACGCTGCGGCTTCTCTTGCAGTTGGCCGAGGAGTCGGGCCTGCGCTGGCGGATCGACGCTATGTTCGCGGGCAGGAAAATCAATCGCACCGAAGACCGCCCTGCCCTGCATATCGCGCTGCGGGCGCCCCGCACGCAGTCCATTGTTGTCGACGGCAGGGATGTGGTGCCGGGTGTGCACGGAGTCCTCGACCGGATGACGGACTTCGCGGAGCGCATTCGCAGCGGGGAGTGGAAAGGCCACACCGGTAAACGTGTT
>Ga0182030_10015096_pt1 | contig 15169 bp, 14 predicted proteins | sample 812S3MmetaG_FD_121299 | JGI IMG/M metagenome (GOLD analysis project Ga0182030, IMG submission 121299) | Permafrost microbial communities from Stordalen Mire, Sweden - 812S3M metaG (Illumina Assembly) | ecosystem: Environmental > Terrestrial > Soil > Wetlands > Permafrost | place: Sweden... | reverse complement strand
GGCCCTCTTGGCGGTGGGCTATCCGAGTGTCACCGCCAATGTCACAAACACCGTGGCCCTGTGGCCGGGCTACGTCGGCGCAACGGCCGCCTACCAGCACGAGCTCGAGGGCCAGCGACCGCGCCTTTTCGTGCTCGGTGTCACAAGCGTTGCGGGCGGCATCGCCGGGTCGGTGCTGTTGTTGACGACCCCGGCGAGCATCTTCAAGACCGCCGTTCCCTTCCTGATCCTTCTCGCCTGCGGCTTGTTCGCTCTCCAGCCGCTCGCCACGCGCACCTTGGCGAAGCGGCGGTCAAGCTCGCGCGAGCACCGCTCGGTGGGCCTGCACGCGGCTATCTTCCTCGCCTCCGTTTACGGTGCCTATTTCGGGGCGGGGCTGGGCATCATCCTGCTCGCCGTGCTCGGTCTCGTGATAGCGGACAGCTTGCAGAGGCTGAACGGCTTGAAACAGGTCATGTCTGTCCTCATCAACTCGGTCGCCGTCGTCGCCTACAGCGTCTTCGGCCACGTCGCCTGGAGCGCCGTGGCCATCATGGCGGTGGCGAGCCTGGTGGGGGGACGCCTCGGCGGGAGCTTCGCCCGCAAGCTCAGCCCGGTCCTGCTGCGCTTTGTCGTTCTCAGCTTCGGCACGACCGTTGGCTGCATTCTCCTTGCTCGTCAATAGGCCAGCTGAGCTGCCAAGAGGTACTCCTCGACCGAGCGGGATAGGCTTGGGAACGTGTTCACAGGTCTGATCGAAGAGATGGGTACCTACCTCGGCCATGGCGGTGATCGGTACAAGATCCGGGCCAAATCGGTGGTCGAGGACATCGCGATCGGCGACTCGGTGGCGGTGAACGGTTGTTGTGTGACGGTCATCTCCTTCGCACAAGAGAGCTGGGAGACAGAGCTCACCCCCGAGACGCTCGTACGGACGACATTCGGCCTGCTCGAGCCCGGCGACAAGGTGAACCTGGAGCGCCCCGTACGGGCGAGCGACCGCCTCGGCGGCCACATCCTCCAAGGCCACGTCGACGCCGTCGGAGAAGTGGTCGCCCCCGCGCCCGACCTGCGGGTCCGCATACCGGCCGAGCTGATGCGCTACTGCGTCGAGAAAGGCTCCATTGCCATCGACGGTGTCAGCCTGACCCTGTTCGACCTCGACGCTGACAGCTTTACTGTCGCCATCATCCCCCATACCTCGGAGGTGACCACGATCGGGCTTAGGCAAGCCGGCGACAAGGTCAACATCGAGGTCGACGTCGCCGCCAAGCTCATCGAAAAGCTGGTCGCCCCCTATCTCACCAAGCTCGCCTGAGGGCGGGACCTTTTCGACCTAGGCCACGGATCAGGCGATCCCGGCCAGCACCTCGGCGATCTGCACGGCATTGAGCGCCGCCCCCTTGCGGAGGTTGTCGCCGACGACAAAGAGCGACAAGCCGTGCGGGACGGTGTCGTCGCGCCGCAGCCTTCCCACGAGCGACACGTCGCGACCTGTCACCGCCAGCGGGGTCGGGATGTCTGAGAGCTCGACACCGGGCGCCCCTTCTAAAGCGGCGGTGGCCTCCTCGGGGCTCAAGGGCCGCTCGAACTCGAGTGCCAGGGCAAGGCTGTGCCCTGTGAACACGGGCACTCGCACGCAGGTGCAGGACACCTTCAGTCCAGGCAGGCCGAGGATCTTGCGGCTCTCGTCCCTGAACTTCTGCTCCTCGCTCGTTTCGCCGCTCCCGTCGGCGACGAGGCCTCCGGCGATGGGGATGATGTTGAAGGCGATGGGGACGGGGAACTTCACCCCCGTCGGCAACTCGACGGCGGTGCCGTCATGGGCGAGGGCGGCCGCCCCCTCAGCCAGCTTCTTGACCTGCTGGTCGAGCTCGGCGGTACCGGCGAGTCCGGCACCGGAAACGGCCTGGTAGGTCGCGCCGACTATCCGAGCAAGCCCGGCGATGGTGTCGAGAGGCTTAAGCACTGGCATCGCAACCATGGTCGTGCAGTTCGGGTTGGCGACAATGCCCTTCGGGATGTGCGACAGGGCATCGGCGTTCACTTCGGGCACGACGAGGGGGACCTCCGGGTCCATCCTCCAGGCAGAAGAGTTGTCGATGACGATGGCGCCCGCGGCGGCGACACGGGGGGCAAGGTCCAAAGAGGTCGAGGCGCCGCAGGAGAACAGGGCGATGTCGATACCGGCGAAGTCGGCCCCCGCGACGTCTTCGACCACGACGTCTACCCCGTCGAAGCTGAGCGTGCGCCCCGCCGATCGGGCGCTCGCGAAAAACCGCACACCGTCGGCCGGAAAGGCCCGCTCAACGAGTATCGACCTCATGACAGCGCCCACCTGCCCGGTGGCGCCGAAAACACCGACTTTCATGCCAGGAGCTTACTTGTCCCTCTCGCGCCCGAACGGGGCTGAAGAACCGTTGTACCGACCCGAAAGGCGCTCGGTCAGGCGTCGAGCTCGAAGGCGGCGTGAAGGACCTGCACCGCCTTTTCGGCCAGCTCGGCGCGTACCAGGCACGAGATGCGGATGGGGGAGGTGGAGATCATCTCGATGTTGACCCCGGCATTGGCGAGGGTCTGGAACATCGTGGCCGTCACGCCAGGATGCGTCCGCATCCCGGCGCCTACGACAGAGACCGTCGCCACATCGTCATCGGCGATGACCGAGACGGCCCCGAGCTGTGGGATGAGCTGCTCTGCGACCTCCAAACTGCCCTCGAGGTCCGCGCGGGGGATGGTGAAAGAGATGTCGGTCGTGCCGTGATGAGAGGTGTTCTGCACTATCACGTCGACGTTGATGGCCCGGTCCGCCAGGCCCCGGAACAGCGCCGCGGCAATGCCCGGCTGGTCGGGGACGTCGGTGATCGTGATCTTCGCCTCGGTCGTGTCGCTCGTCACCGACGAGACGATTGGCTGTTCCACGGAAGGATCCTCCTCGGTGACTATGGTCCCCGGCTCCCAGGTGAAGCTGGAACGCACGTGCAGCGGTATGTGATGGTTCCGAGCGAACTCCACCGAACGGAGGGCAAGAACCTTGCTGCCCGTGGCAGCCATCTCGAGCATCTCCTCGAAAGAGATCCTCGGGATGCGGTGCGCTGTCGGAACAACCCGCGGATCGGCGGTGAAGACCCCAGAGACGTCGGTGTAGATCTCACAGACGTCGGCGTTGAGAGCTGCTGCTAGAGCCACGGCCGTCGTGTCCGAACCACCCCGGCCGAGCGTGGTCACGTCGCGCTTGCTCGAGACACCCTGGAAGCCGGCCACAACCGGGACGATGCCCTGGGCGAGAGCCTCGCGGAGCCTGTCCCCTTTGACCTCCAAGATGCGCGCCTTGGTGTGGGTGGTGTCGGTGATGATGCCCGCCTGGCTGCCCGTGAACGAGGCGGCCGGGACGGCGAGCTCGGCGAGGGCCATGCACAACAGGGCCATCGAGATCCGCTCCCCAGCGGTCAAGAGCATGTCGAGCTCACGGCCCGGGCGCACGCGGCTCACGTCTTCGGCGAGACGGATGAGCCCGTCGGTGGTCTTGCCCATGGCACTCACCACGACGATGACGTCCTTGCCCATGCGCCGGGTCCGGGCGACATGGTCGGCCACAGCCCGGATGCGGTCCGCGTCGCCGACCGATGTCCCACCGAACTTCTGCACAACGAGGGTCACGCTGCCAAGCTAGTGCCGCGCCGGAAGACCGAGCGACATGGCGCGTCGACCACCGAGCTCTCCTTTTCGCTCACCTGTGACGGGCCGTGGCGCAGCCCGACGCGTGGGCGGCGACTCTGGCGGCGTCAAAAAAGGGGCCCTGGAAAGGGGGCGGATGCACGTTGCCCTGCGGTTTCGGTAGCGTGTCGCTCCGTGCCAACTGACAAGAGGGCGCGGCAGCGAGCCGCAAGGGAACAAAAGCAAGCCATCATCCAAAAAAGCCGCAAGCGACAGCGCAACTTTCGCCGTGGCATCGGCCTCGCCGTCGTGGCCGCAGCCATCGTCGCCATCGTCTTCCTCGTGAACGGGTCGGGCAAGTCGGCCACGCCTCCGACGACGACCACCACGACCACGGCTACGACGAGCACGACGACGACGAGCGTTCCAACCGGGACGACCTTCCCGACCCCGACGACACAACCCCTCACGAGCGCGGCCGTCACACCGACCTGCCCGCCCAGCACGGGCGCGACGACGCGGGTCGTATGGTTCAAGACCAAGCCGCCCACGTGCATCACCTCTAGCTCGGTCCTCGACGCCACGTTCCAGACGAGCCTCGGCAATATCGTCGTCTCGATGCCGACGGCCGCCTCGCCCGCCGCGGTCAACAACTTCGTCTTCCTCGCCCGCTACAAGTACTACGACGGCACGTACTTCCACCGCGTGATCCAGGGCTTCGTTGTCCAAGGTGGCGACCCGACCGGGCTCGGTACCGGAGGAGTGCACGCGTACCCCGGATACTCCTTTACGGGTAACACGCCACCGGCGAGCTGCAAGACGAACGCCTCGCAGTCCACCTGCTACCAGCCCGGGGACCTCGTCTACGCCAACTCGGGCACCCCCAGCACCAACGGCAGCCAGTTCTTCTTCGTGCTGCCGGGCGGCCAGAAGGTGCTCGACACCGAGCCCAACTACACGATCTTCGGCAAGGTGACGTCGTCTGCGGGCATGTCCGTTCTCGACAAGATCGGGGCGGACGGGGCGCCGGACACATCAAGCACCGGCACGCCGACCGTCAGGGTCTACCTTCTCAAGGTCACCGTCACGCAGATCTCAGGCTAAAGCGGCCTGCGAAGAGAAACGGAGTCCCCCATGCCGAGCGAGTGCCCTCCTGCTGACGGCTCTGCGCCGAAGACACAGCATTTCGACGGGCCGCCGCCGATGTGCATCGACCTGTCCAAGCGCTACAGCGCCGAGATGGTCACCTCCAAGGGCACGATGGTGTTCGCCCTCGACGCCGTGAGCGCCCCGAGGACGACGAACAACTTTGTCTTCCTCGCCCGCTACCACTACTTCGACGGCATCTCGTTCCACCGGATCATTCCCAACTTCGTCCTCCAAGGTGGTGACCCGCAAGGGACCGGCACCGGTGGCCCCGGGTACCGCTTCGAGGACGAGCTGCCCAAGCCCGGACGCTACGAGCTCGGCTCGCTCGCCATGGCGAACGCTGGCCCGGACACCAACGGGAGCCAGTTCTTCGTCATTTCCGGACCCGACGGTATGCGGCTGCCACCGCTCTACTCGCTCTTCGGTCAGATCGTCTCTGGAACCGAGGTCGTCGCGACCATCGACGCTCTAGGAACCAAGTCGGGCGCGCCGAAGGAAAAGGTCGTCATCGAGTCGGTCACTATCACCGAGGCCGACTAGTCACCTGGCCGGCCACGAGGCGCCCGGTGCCCAGGCACTGGGCGACTCAGCGGGGAAGGGCGCTTAGGCCGGCCTCCTCGCCGTCGAGGTAGACGGTGACCTGCGTCTCGCCCACCGAGCGCCAGGAGCCGTCGCTTTCCCGGATGAGCGCAGTGTGCTCGGGTATGCCGGCAATGGCCAGCCCGGCCGGAGCGAGCTCCAGGGTCCGCCAGAAGTGGTGTGAGCTGCCCGAACCGTGGTGAGGGACGACAGCCAGCTGGCCCACGAGACCGAGCCCTACCGTGAATGCTCCGCCACGTGGGTCGACCATCGGGTCGCCGAGCACCATTGCCCCTGCGGAAGCGCCGGCGACCACGGCGCCGTCGCGCCAGGCGCTGGCAAGCGCCTCGAATACGAGTGACCCCTTGAGCACCGAGAGCAGGTGGAGGGGCGAGCCTCCGGACAAGTAGATGAAGCGCGCCTCACGGACGACGGCCGCGTTCTTCTCCTCGTTGGCCTCGCCGTGGCGGAGCACCATCAGCGCTCGAGCACGCGAGCCGAGCGAGGAAAACCAGTCCTCGGCCGTCTTGACGGCCCGCTCGGGACTCTCATACGCGGCCGCCGTCGGGAGCACCAGTACCTCGTCGGCGCCCGAGCGCTCTAACAGCTCGACGTCATAGTCGGTTCCAGGCTGCCACTCCCCACCTCCGGCGAAGGCGAGCAAGCCGGGGGAGCGCCCCGGCGGGCCACTGAGTTCACGTCCCTGCTGCGCATCGCTCATGGGCCGGGAAACTACACCTTGGCCGGTGGGATGTACCGGGCCGACTCGATCGTGCCCGCCTCCGTCTCGAGAACCAGGATGGAGCCTTTGCGCACCTCCGCCAGCTCCGAAAAGCTCGCGCCGGCAGCCGCGAGCACCTCGACGAGAGCCCAGATGACGTCCCCGTGGGAACAAAGAACGGGCGCGCCACCGGCTGCTGCCATGTTCTTGAGCTGCACCAGCAGCTCTGTGGCATCTGCGCCTTCGGAGAGGAAGTCGACCGCGAGTATCGGCAGCCGACAGGCGGAGGCGAGCGGTTGCAGGGTCGCCAGGCAGCGCTCGGCATGGCTCGACATGAGCGATGTCGGCCTGAGCTCGCGGGTGCCGTGCTTGCGCACAGGCGACCCGATCGGTGCGGCGTCGAACCGGTGGGCGATGGCCCGCGCCTCCTTGACGCCGCGTTCGGTGAGAGGGCGGTTCCTGTCCGGGCCCGCCCAGGCCTCGCGGGCAACGGCGTGGGCGTGCCTCACGATGTAGATCGGAACTCTTGCCATGTGCTGGCTCCTCACCTATGCCCACAAGCGGCCGGCGCCTTCGAGCTGGAACCGCGCATTGCCATCAGTGGACCGTGCTCAAGCCAACGGCGGCCCCGACCCCGTAGGTGACGGCGCCCGCCGCGGCGCAGATGGCTAGTTGGCGGAAGGCCGACCACCACCACGACCGCCCCGTGAAGAGCGACAGAGCCGAGCCCACGATCACAGCGGCTACGGCCGCGATCACGATAGAGACGAGCACGGCAGAGCTGCCGTGGCCAACGAGGAACGGCACGAGCGGCAACAACGCGCCCACGCTGAAGGTCACAAAGGAGGCGGCCGCTGCCGAGAGCGGTCTGCCGAGCGAGTCCGGATGGATGCCCAGCTCCTCGCGGGCATGGGTCTCGAGGGCAATCTTCGGATCGGACATCATTTGTTTCGCGACCTGCATCGCCAGGTCGTTGGAGATGCCCCGGCTCTCATAGATCTTCACGAGCTCCTGCAGCTCGCCCTCTGGGCGCCGATGGATCTCCTGGCGCTCGCGCTCGATCTCACGCTGGAACAGCTCGGTCTGGGCCCTCATGGAGATGTACTCCCCCGCCGCCATGGAGAAGGCACCGCCGAGGAGCCCGGCCAGGCCCGCGAGACGGACGACTCCGGCCGGTGGGTTCGCCCCGGAGAGGCCGAGGATCAAAGAGATGTTCGTGACGAGCCCGTCACTGATGCCGAACACGGCCGCACGGGCACTGCCGCCCTGGACGTCGCGGTGGTGATGATCGTGTGCCTCCCCGGGGCGTGGCTGGCCTTTGCGCCGGCGCCTCAGGATTACTTCCACGAAGGCGAACACACCTCGTTTGTCGGGACGGACAGCGCCGACGCGCTCTTGCGACGCAGCAGGGCTGTCAGCTGATCTCACCACAACTCCAGTTTGGAACAGGCGAGCAGCAAAGGTGAAACGCTCGCCTGGCCTCGTACCGACGACCTGCACCCACGGCGATCGATACGAGTCACAATGAGCCGAGAATGTGGCGGGAAACGGCGGGATTGCGCCGAGACGCGCGGCGTCGACCGGCCGGCCAGCGCGTACACTCAGGCCAATCCTATGGACAGGCCCCGTTTCGTATCACTGCGCGGTGGCGGTCCTCCCCATGGTGGCGCCGCGTGCCGGCGTCCGCCGAAGCTTTGATCTGAGCCTTTGGCCATGGACGCGCTCGACATCATCCTCGTCATCGTCATCATGGCAGCCGCATTCCGTGGCCTGCGCCGGGGCGCCGCGATACAGGTCCTCTCCTATGGAGGTGCCCTCGCCGGCCTCGCCCTAGGTGTGGTGCTCGTCCTGCTCGTTTGCCCGCACCTGCGCGGGGAACACACCAAAACGATCGTCGCCCTCGTCCTTTTGCTAGTGCCGGCCGCCGTCCTCGCGGCCGGGGGCCGCCGGGCCGGCTCGGGATTGTGGCGACGTCTGCGACGGGCACGTTTTGGTGCTGTGGACGCCTTAGCCGGTGCGCTCGTAGCCACCGGTGGGGCACTCGTCATGATCTGGCTCCTTGCCTCCATCCTCGTCAACAGCCAGTTCTCCCTGGTCGCGACCCAGATCAACAACTCCAAGATCATCCATGCGGTCACCAATGTCATGCCCCCGATCCCGACAGCCCTCGCCCCGGCTGAGCGCTTTTTGAGCGACGAGGGCTTGCAGGTCGTCGCCGACGGGCTTGTGCAGCTCGCCGGGCCGGTCGCCTACCCGACTGCGGCGCAGGTTCGCGCGGCGACGAACGCTGCCGCCCCCTCGACAGTCAAGGTCGTGGCCGTCGGTTGCGGGGAGATACAAGAGGGCTCGGGCTTCGTCGTAAGCCCCGGCCTGGTTGTGACCAATGCCCATGTCGTAGCCGGCACCCAGTCGGTGAGGGTTGAGGACTCCGTCAGTTACCACGTCGCCACTGTCGAGCTGTTCGACCCCGAGTTCGACCTCGCCGTGCTGCGCGTCCCCGGTGTCATCGGGCGGCCGCTCGCGATCGACGCCAACCTTGTAGGTCGCGGCACCAAGGCGGTCGTGATCGGCTACCCCGAAGGTGGACCCTTGACGGTTGACCCGGCAGGCGTGCGTTCCGAGATCACCGCCACGGGGCTCGACATCTATGGTCAAAACGAGACCGTGCGGGCCGTCTACGAGGTCCAGGCGCTGGTGCGACCGGGAAACTCGGGCGGTCCGCTCGTTGAGCCTGACGGCCTCGTGATCGGCCTCGTCTTCTCGCGTTCGCCCAGCACGCCTGACATCGGCTACGCCCTGGCCTCCCCCGGGGTGTTGCAGCGGGTGAAAAGGGCGGAGGCCCTGGCGCCGACGACCGTCGTCGGGACGGGGGCCTGCATACCGCGCTAAGCGCCAAGCCGGTCGCATCTCCAAGCCCACGCCGTCGGCCATTATTGAGCGGTGACGCTTCGCATAGAGGACTATGGCCTCATAGGGGACACGCACACGGCCGCCCTCGTCGGCCGGGACGGGTCTATCGATTGGCTCTGCCTACCGCGCTTCGACTCGGCGGCGTGCTTCGCCCGCCTGCTCGGCGAGTATGACCACGGCTTTTGGCGCATCGCCCCGGCAGCGAGCCAGAAACCCGGCGAGGCTGAGCCGGTCCTCGCGACACGCCGGCGCTACCTCGGCGACAGCCTCGTGCTCGAGAGCGAGTACGACCTGCCCACGGGCACCGTCCGCGTGACCGACTGCATGCCCCTCAAGGACTCGGACCCGACCATCGTGCGGCTCGTCGAGTGCCCGAGCGGCACGGCGGACATGCGGATGGACCTCGAGATCCGCTTCGGCTACGGCTCGGTCGTCCCCTGGGTGCGCCGTATCGATGGCCAGCTCGTCGCCATCGCCGGGCCGGACGGGCTGGCACTTTGGACAACGGTCGAGGTTCACGGCGAGGAAATGCGATCGGTCTCACAGTTCCACGTGCGCGAGGGCCAGCAGATCCCCTTCGTGCTCACCTACTTCCCCTCCAATGGTGAGGTGGCTCAGCCCGTGGCCGCCCAGTATTCGATCGAGGAGACGACGAGGTGGTGGCAGGAGTGGGCAGATATCGCCAACTTCGAGCCGCACCGTTGGCGTGACGCCGTCGTGCGCTCCCTCATCACATTGAAGGCGCTCACCTACGAGCCCACAGGTGGCATCATCGCGGCTCCCACGACCTCGCTGCCCGAGACCCTCGGTGGTGAGCGGAACTGGGACTACCGCTACTGCTGGCTGAGAGATGCCACATTGACCCTGTCATCGCTTATGGCGGCGGGTTATCGAGACGAGGCCGCCGAGTGGCGCGACTGGCTTTTGCGCGCAGCAGCCGGTGATGCTTCGGAACTGCAGATCATGTACGGGGTAGGCGGGGAGAGGGATCTCAAAGAGACCGTGCTCTACTACCTCCCTGGCTACGAGGGATCCAAACCCGTGCGCATCGGCAACGCCGCCTCTGAGCAGTACCAGCTCGATGTCTACGGCGAGGTGCTCGGTGCCCTGCACGAGGCGCGGCGCACAGGGCTCGAGCCGGCCGGGCCGGCATGGGATTTCGAGCTAGTGCTCATGGATTTCATCGAGACGGGCTGGAAGGAGCCGGACGACGGCATCTGGGAGGTGCGCGGCCCACGACGCCATTTCACCCATTCCAAGGTGGAGGCCTGGGTGGCGGTCGACCGGGCCATCCATGACGTCGAGGACTTCGGCCTGGACGGACCCCTGGGCAAGTGGAAGGCGCTGCGCGCAGAAATCCACAAGGAGGTCTGCGAAAAGGGCTTCGATCCCAAGCGCAACACCTTCACGCAGTACTACGGATCGAAAGAACTCGACGCCAGCGTCCTCATGGTCCCCCTCGTCGGCTTTCTCCCCCCGAAGGACCCCCGCGTCGTCGGGACCGTAGAGGCGATCGAGCGCGAGCTAATGGTCGACGGTTTCGTCGCCCGCTACGACTCGTCACGCTCCGAACACGTCGACGGGTTGACAGGAAGGGAAGGGGCATTTCTTCCCTGCTCGTTCTGGATGGTCGACGACCTGCACCTGATCGGTCGCCACGACGACGCCGTGGCGCTGTTCGAGCGGCTCTTGTCGCTTCGCAACGACCTCGGCCTTCTCGCCGAGGAGTACGACCCCCTGGCAAAACGCCTCGTCGGCAACTTCCCTCAGGCCTTCTCCCACGTCTCGTTGGTCAACAGCACCGTCGGGCTGCTGGGAACCGCCCACGGCTTCACCCACGAGCACCGGATAGCGCGAGTCGAGCCCAGGCTTGGCCGCGGCCCGCGGCTGCGCGCAGGTCGACGGCGTCGGCGGCCGGCAATGGGGGGCTGACGGAACTGTCGTTCAAAAGACGCCGGACGCACTTCCAAGAGAGCCGAGGAGTGCGGCCCTGGCGCACCGAGCAACTCGGGACACCGGTGAGGGAGTGTCCCGGAAACCCGGTACGCCCAGGACCTTCTTCGTCAGGCTAGGACCGCGGGCCGCGCGTCCATAGAGCCGAAAGTCCCATTCATTTGGATTCCCTTTGTTTTGGTTCGATGCTGCAATGGGGGCCCGCCACCCAGCTCAGGCGAGCTGACCCGGCCAGGAAGCTGGTCGCCGCCATCTGTGCATCTGGCCCTTAAGACCGGGGGTGCTGCAGAGCACGGCCCCGACGGTGATCTCGACGAGCAGTCCTGACCTCGCTTGACCGAGATAATAAGAGTGATTATCATTCTGGATACGGGGCCGGCAGGAGGGACGGTCCGCCACGGGAGGAGCTGGATGGGTGCGCCGGTGATGCGTTCTACGAGCCGGCTCGGCGCAATCGCTGTCAGCAGTGCCCTCGCCCTTGTCGCCTGCTCGTGTGCCACCACGCCGAGCGCCCGCAGCGACGGTGTCATCGTCGCTGTCGGAGCCGAGAACCAGTACGCCAACGTCATCGCCCAGATCGGTGGCCGTTATGTGGCCGTGACGGCTGTCATGTCCAATCCCAACACCGATCCCCACAGCTTCGAGGCGAGCCCATCGGTGGCGCGAGCCGTCAGCGCCGCCCAGCTGATAGTTCAGAACGGCCTCGGCTACGACGCCTTCATGAACACGATCGAGGCCGGCTCACCGGACCCCAAGCGCAAGGTCATCGACGTGCAGAAGACCCTTGGACTTGCCGACAGCACAGCGAATCCTCACCTTTGGTACGACCCGGACACGATGCCGGCGGTCGCCAAGACGATCGCCGCCGACCTGTCCGACCTCGATCCTGCCCATGCCTCGTACTTCCGGGTCAGGCTCGTCAGATTCGAGCATTCCCTCACACCGTGGCTGCGCGCCATATCTGCCTTCAAAGCCGACTTTCCCCGTTTCCCGGTCGCCACGACCGAACCGGTCGCCGACTACATGCTGGAAGCTGTCGGAGCCGACGACAAGACCCCATTCGCCCTGCAGGCCGACATCATGAACGGTATCGATCCGGCCCCGGAGGACATCACCATCGAAGAGGACCTGCTGAGCGGTCATCGTGTCGATGCACTCGTGTACAACGAACAAGTGACCGACTCGATTACCGAGTCGTTCCTGGCACTGGCCAAAGAGAACGGCATCCCCGTCGTCGGCGTCTACGAGACGATGCCGACTCCCGGCTACGACTACCAGACCTGGATGGTGGCCGAGGTCCAAGCCATCAAAAAGGCCGTCGCCCACAAGAGCTCTACGGGGCGGCTGTGAGCGACATCGGGCGAGGTACCAGCGAGGAAGTGTTGCGGCTCGAGAGCGTCTCGCTCAATTTGTCGGGGCGCGAGATCCTCCACGAGGTCAGCTTCACCCTTCGTGCCGGGGAGCTCACCGGCCTCATCGGGTCCAATGGCGCCGGGAAGACGACGATATTCCGGGTGATACTCGGCCTCGAGACACCGACGGCGGGCACGGTGCTCATCTCCGGTCAGCCTCGCCCGCGCCGCAACAAGTCGATTGGCTATGTCCCCCAGCGCATCGGACTCGACCCGGACGTGCCTTTGCGGGCACGTGACCTGGTAGCCCTCGGGATTGACGGCGACCGCTACGGCGTGCCTCTGCCTTCGCGCCACCGCCGGGAGCTTGTCGAAGAGATGCTCGAGGCCGTCGACGCCCTGGCGTTCGCCGACACCCGCGTTGGCCAGCTCTCGGGGGGCGAGCTGCAGCGGGCGCTCATCGCCCATGCCCTCATCGCAAGGCCAAAGCTGTTGTTGCTGGACGAGCCCCTCGCCAACCTCGACATCAGCGCGGAGCAAGGTGTCGTCTCCCTACTGAGAACGATTGCCACCAATCAAGCCATCGCGGTGCTCATCTCAGCCCATGAGATGAACCCGCTGCTGCCGGTGATGGACCGCGTGGTCTATGTCGCCTCTGGACGCGCGGCCAGCGGCTCGACTGAAGAGGTCGTCCGCCAAGACGTGCTCAGCGCCCTCTATGGCCACCACGTCGACGTCCTGCACGTCCATGACCGCATCCTCGTGGTGGCGGGCAAGGACGAGGCGCATCACGACGAGACCGGGAGCCAAAGCGCCCCCGTGCCACGTGGGCTCGGGTGACTCAGATGAGCTCCATCTTGACCGGCATCTTCGAGCCGGGCCTTTTTACGAGCCAGCCCGTGCGCGTGGCCATCGTCGTCGGGGGTGCCGTTTCGCTCGTGTCTGCCGTCGTCGGGGTCTTCACTGTCATCCGAGGCCAGTCCTTCGCTGGCCATTCTCTCGGCGACCTCGGCACGACAGGAGGCTCGGGTGCCTTCCTCGTCGGAGCCAGTCCTCTTTGGGGCTTTGTCGCCTTTGCTGTCATCGGTGCCGGCGCCATGGAGCTATTCGGGGCACGCCGCCAACGCGGCCGGGACATGGCGACGGGCATCGTCTTGGGAGCGGGGCTCGGCATCGCCGCTTTGTTCTTGTACCTGGGAACCGTTGAGCGCAACACGAGCGGGGCGGCCATAACGATCCTGTTCGGCTCGATGTTCGTCATCCGCTCCTCGATGATCCCCATCTTCGCCTGTTTGAGCGTGCTCGCCCTCGCCCTCGTCGGCCTGCTCTACCGACCGCTGCTGTTGAGCGCGCTGAGCGAGGACATCGCCTCGGCGCGAGGCATACCGGTGCGCGCGGTCGGCATCTTCTACCTGCTCGCCATGGCCATCGCCGTGTCGCTTTCCTGTGTGACCATCGGGGCGATCCTCTCTACGGCGGTCCTGATAGGGCCGGCGGCGGCGGCCCTCCGCTTGACCAAGCGGCCTGGGCTCGCCTTCGCCTGGGCCGGACTCATAGGCCTCGGGGTGACATGGGTCGGCATCCTGCTCGCCTACGACAGCTACTACTGGCCCCCTCTCGGGCGCGGCTGGCCCGTGAGCTTTTTCGTCGTGGCGCTGATCCTTGTGGTTTATCTCCTTGCCGACTTGTCCGCCCGCCGCTCCTCGAGGCGGCCGTCGTCGTGCGCCGTCGGAGCCGGCTGATGTTCGCAGGGTTCATGCTCAACGCCTGGATCGTGGCGACGATGGTCGCCGTCGTCGCGGGCATCGTCGGGTTCTTCACCGTGCTGCGGGGCTCGGCCTTCGTGGCCCACGCCGTTCCCCAAGCGGGGTTCGCCGGCGCCGCCGGTGCTTCGCTGATAGGAGTGAGCACGTTCGCGGGCTTGGGTCTTTTCGCCGTCGTGAGCGCCCTCGGCATCGCCGTTTTGGGCAAGCGTGGCCGCCACGACACCATGACGGCGCTCGCCCTGGTGTTCATGCTCGGCCTCGGTGCCCTCTTTTTGAGCTGGAGCCAGGAGTACGCCTCGGAGATCTTCGCCCTCCTTTTCGGCGAGGTGCTCGGGGTGAGCAACAACCAGGTCCTCGTCACCGCCCTGCTCGCAGTGGTGAGCGTCGCCGCGGTCGCGGTCGTGTACCGGCCGCTCTTTTTGGCGTCGGTCATGCCAGAGGTGGCAGAGGCGCGCGGGGTTCGAGTCCAGCGCATGGGGATCTGCTTCCTCGTGGTCGTGGCGGTGGCGACGACGATGTCGGTCCCAGTCGTCGGGGCCCTCTTGATGTTCAGCTTGATGGTGGGCGCCCCAGGCGCGGCGAGGTCACTCACCGACCGGCCGCACCTCGCCCTCGGCCTGTCGGTCGCCATCTCCCTCGTCATCGTCTGGATCTCCATCGCCGCCTCTTACGAGACCGAATGGCCGATCGGCTTTTTCGTGGGGGTCCTCGGGGCCGTGTTCTTCGTGGCCGCCCGCGCCTACGCCTCGTGGCGCCGCTCAAGGCTGGTGGCGGCCGCGCCTTTCGGCGTGGCCCGAACCGCGCAGGTCGTGACGGACCCAGGCCCGACCTCGGCCGAGGTTGCGGCCAACAGGATCGGTCCGGCTCCCGCCTAATGTCTCGGTCAGTGGCGCTTCCCCGATCTGTCCACGAGTCCGTCAGCCTCCGGCTGGCCGGAGTGGAGCAGCGATACACCCACATGCGCAGGGTCCTCGTCGAGACCCTGGCGGCGGCGGGACGCCCCCTGACCGTGCCCGAAATCCTCGCTTCGTCACCCGAGCTCCCCCAGAGCAGCGCGTACCGGAACATGACGGCGCTCATCGAGGTAGGCGTGGTCCGCCGAG
>Ga0182030_10015095_pt1 | contig 15170 bp, 18 predicted proteins | sample 812S3MmetaG_FD_121299 | JGI IMG/M metagenome (GOLD analysis project Ga0182030, IMG submission 121299) | Permafrost microbial communities from Stordalen Mire, Sweden - 812S3M metaG (Illumina Assembly) | ecosystem: Environmental > Terrestrial > Soil > Wetlands > Permafrost | place: Sweden... | reverse complement strand
TCAGGGCCGCCTCGTCGAACATCTCGCGGGAATCGGCGAGCTCGACCCCAAAGGAGCGGAATTCCCGGCGCGCTGCGCCGCGGCCCATGCCCAGGATCAGCCGGCCCTCGGAAAGGATGTCGAGTTCGAGGGCCTGTTCCACGACGCGCAGCGGGTTGTTCCAGGGCAGGATGACCGCGGCGGTGATGAGCTCGATCGTGTTGGTTTTAGCCGCGACGTAGGCCAGCAGCTGGAACGGGTCAGGGCAGGCTCCATAGGCGGTGAAGTGATGTTCGACCGGCCCCACGTAGTCAAAGCCCATGGCTTCGGCTTCGATGGCGAGTTTGGTCTCTTGCATGAAGGTCTGGACATCGGGAGCCCCATGAAGGTTCTGATACCCGAGATGCATTCCTACTCTCATCGTTTCTCTCCCGTCCGTTCCATCGCGCGGGCACCAAGGGCGGTTGCTCGCCGCAGCTAAATGTTACCTGATACGTTTCAATTGTAGGGATGGCGTGAGAGAAAGGCACCTGAATCGTTTAAAATATTTGGGTGGGTGCGGCTGCGTGGGTGGTGTCATGGAAGATCGGAAAGTGATCGAACGCGCTGATGCCGTGCGTGCGGCCGCCGACCAAGACACGGCCTCGGGCAAGCGACGCCCGGGCAGGCCCACCCTCACCAACGAAGAGCTGCTCGACACCGCACTGGACCTCTTCTTGGAGAACGGCTTCGAGCGAACAAGTATCGAAGCAATCACCGCTGCCGCCGGCATGGCCAAGCGCACCGTCTACGCCCGCTACGGCGACAAGACAACGCTGTTCAAGGCCGCCCTCACGCGGGCGATCGAGGAATGGATCGTGCCGGTCGAACGGCTCCGAGCGGCGGAAAGCGATGACCTCGAGGACACCCTTCTCAGGATCGGCCAAATCCTGGTGGCAAATGTACTGAGCCCGGGAGGCCAGCGCCTGTTGCGCCTCACGAATGCCGTTTCGGGTCGAATGCCCGAGATCGGCGCCTTCAACGTGCAGAAGGGGACCGAGCCCACGCTGGCTTATCTTGCCGATCTGTTCCAGCGTTGGCTCGAGTATGACGGCACTGAATTGCCCCAAGCCGATGCTGCCGCAGAAGCTTTCCTGGACCTTGTCGTCGGCGGGCCGGCGAACTCTGCCGCTCGTGGTGTCGTGTTGGACGATGTCGCCGTCGACCGCCATACCCGTTACTGCGTCAGGCTCTTCCTGCACGGCGTCGTGCCTCGGGATCGAAAAAGCAATGCCCTCGAAGAGGAAAACTTACGGCTGAGGAGCTCGATGAGCGAAGCATTGACCCAGTTCGATCAGGCACGCGAGCGACTGGAAGATGCCCTGCAAACTCGACGGGGCTGATCGCCTCGCGCGGGCAGCACTTCGTTGGTCGAGCAGACCCCGCTGCAGCGCATGGGACATGCGGAGGACGTAGCCGCCGCGGTCGCGTTCGTGCTGGCGGATCGGGCAGGCTGCCTTACGGCATCGACCCGCTCATCGCATCTGATCCCGGCTCGCGACGGCGCGTCGATCGTCATCACCGGATCCACGGGGCACTGATTCCCAACACGATCTCCGCGACGGCCGACCCACGCACGATCATGGGACCCGGTGGCGCCGGCTACAGCTGGTCGAAGCAGACGCTGGTGGGTTATGCGCAGCAGATGGCAGTGCATCTGGCACCCACCGGGATTCGGGTCAATGTGGTACACCCGACGAACTGCAACACCCACCTCATGAACAGCGAGGGCATCTACCAAGTCTTGCGGCCTGACATCCAAGACCAACCGGTCACCAAGGAGGACTTCCGGCTGGCATCGGTGTTCTACCACGCCCTGCCTACCCCTTGGCTGGAGCCGGAGGATGTCGCCGAGTTGGTGCTCTTCCTCGCCTCGGACGCGTCGAAATACATGACCGGCACCAGCATACCGATCGACGCCGACTGTATCGTCAAGTGGCCCAACGGCTCCGGGCAGTGAATGCGGCCGAGCAGGCTCGTATCGCTTAGGCGTCTTGGATCCGGTGTCGGTTCACCGCGGAGACGAGCTCGTCAAACATCGCGGCGTAAGGCTCTCGAAGCACGTCCGCTAACTCGTGCGGGACGATGTCCGTGGTCCACTCGACGATGGCGCCTCCGTCGTCCTGCGGCACGACCCGCATCTCGCCCTGGTGGTACTCCGTGCCCAAAAGCCAGGGCACCGTGTACACGGCGCGCATCCGATCGGCGTCCACCAAGACATTGCGCTCACGGACCTCGGCTCCCTCAGCCAGGGTGACTACGTGAAAGTCGCCCTCCTGGCGCTCGCTGACGCAGGCTGAGAACGCGCGCACTTTGGAACGTAGGTAGCGTTCAAGGAAGTCCCACGCAACGTCCGGCGGTACTCGAACCGGCGAGGCATAGAAGACCGTTGCCATCTCGATGCTCCTCTCGGTACGACCGCAGCCTAAGAATCGGTGGATCCCGCAGGGCGGGTTGGCCTTTCAGGTCCGACATGACCGTGTCGGCACGCCGGGATCGTACCGATGGCCCGCATCTTCCAATGGTCACGTAACTAACATGAGAATGGCCATGCCGGGCAACCGCCACGATATTCTCGCCGAGGTTAGTCGATTGACTAAGATGGATGCAACATACCATGTAAGAGATACTCCGATGAACAGGGAGGCCGGCAACCAAATGAAAATGCTGGCGGGCAAAGTCGCGATCGTAACCGGCGCCAGCCGGGGGATCGGAAGAGGTATCGCGGTTGCGCTGGGGTCTCAGGGCGCCGTCGTTTACGTCACCGGACGCACGGTTACCGCGCGTGCCGACTTGCTTCCGGGCACGGTTATCGAGACGGCCGCGGAGGTGGATCGGCGCGGCGGTAAGGGAATTGCCGTGCAGGTCGACCACTCCGACGACGATCAAGTCGCGGGCCTCTTCAGCCGGGTCCGGCGCGAGCAAGGCCGGCTCGACATCCTCGTCAACAATGCGTTCGCCATACCCGAGGACTTGACCGAGCCAAAGCCCTTCTGGGAAAAGCCGCTGAGTAACTGGGAAATGGTCGATGTGGGCGTTCGCTCGAACTTCGTCGCGGCCCGGTACGCCGCCCAGATCATGGTGCCTCAGCAGTCGGGGCTCATCGTCGCGATCTCGGGCTACACCGGGGTGACCTACACCTACGGCGTCGTCTTCGGGATGTGCAAGGCGGCAGTCGATCGGATGGCTCGGGACATGGCCATCGAACTCGAGCCCTGCAACGTTGCTTCACTGTCGCTCTGGCAAGGCCTCACTTATACCGAACGGGCGCAACGAAACCTGGCACGCAATCCTGAGATGAAGAATGCGATGGCGACAAATCCTTCAGTCGGCAGTTCCCCTGAGTTCCCAGGCAGGGTCATCGCGGCACTGGCCGCAGACCCCGAGGCGATCAACCGCTCCGGAGGCACTTTTATCACCGCTGAGGTCGCCATGGATTACGGCATAACCGACGTCGACGGCAGGGTCGTCCCCTCTTTGCGCGCTGAACGTGGCTCGCCGATCTGGCGCCCGATTGCAGAGACCCGGCGTCGTCAATGATTTGACCGCCGAGTGTGCGGGTTGTTACCGCTGGTTCACGCATAACCTGCACGCTCGGCGACTCGCGTTGCCGGGCCAAGGGCTTGCCTCGACAGTGTCGGCATCGTATCGTTCGGGTTAGGCGTTTGACTAACTTGGAGAGCAATGCTGATCGTGCCGCGTCGAGACACAACCGGAAAACCCACCGACCAGACGGTGCGGAATCGACTAGTGATGCTGGCAATTCGGGAGCTGGCCCTCGCCTGCGTCACGAGTAGGCCGGCATGAGATCAGCGGGTCAGCGCCCCGGTCTGGCCAGCATTTCCGATGCGGTTGATGCGCTGGCCGCTGGACAAATGGTGATTGTCGTCGACGACGCGAATCGGGAAAACGAGGGCGACTTCGTGCTCGCAGCCGAGCACGCCACGCCACAGGCTATCAACTTCATGGCGACCTTTGGACGGGGATTGATCTGCGTACCCATGCGTACCGCGGCGCTGGACGCACTCGAGATTCCCCCTGCGGTCGCCCATAACTCCGATCCCCACCGCACGGCATTCCGGGTCTCGGTAGACCATGCGACACTGACGACGACCGGCATTTCGGCCAGAGACCGGGCGAGTACCATCCGTGCGTTGATAGATCCCGCAAGTGCGCCATCGGACTTCACCCGACCGGGTCACGTCTTTCCGCTCGGGTACACCGAGGGCGGCGTTCTCGTGCGCGCTGGACACACCGAAGCTGCGGTCGACCTGGCCGCGATATCCGGGCTCACCCCGGCCGGCGTGATTTGCGAGATCTGCAGTTCCGACGGTGAGATGGCCCGCATGCCGGAATTGCTCGAAATAGGACATGCCCATGGGCTTCCGGTGTTGACGATCGCCGATTTGATCGCCTACCGGCGTCGCGAGTCGTGCAAGGTCGAGCGGGTTGGCGACGCGCGTCTACCGTTGGTAGCAGGTACGTTTCGCGCCGTGGGCTTCGTCGACGGGTCCGGTCTCGAGCACGTCGCGCTCGTCCTAGGAGCACTCGACAGCGGTCGCGTCCCGCTGGTGAGCATCCACGACGAATCGCTGATCGGTGATGTATTCGGGCCCGGCCGAGAGCAGCTGCAGCAGTCACTATTCCGGATCGCCGCGCACGGCAACGGTGCGGTGATCTATCTGCGTCATGGCATTACGACAGGTCTCGCTGGGTCGATACCCGGGCGTTCACTGAATCAGGACGACACGTGTGTCGCCGGCGAGATACTCGCGAACCTCGGCGTGCGTAAGTTCCAACTTGTGACTTATGAGCCCAACGCCGATCTCCGCCACTCACGCACCGCATAACAAAGGTTGCGTTTCCGGTGGGCATTGGGCACGACAAAGCATGTGCAAGACAGACTCACTCGTGTCACCGCTTCGTCGGCGCCGCCCGCGAACAGGGTGAGCCGGCCGGCCGCAATGTCGTGCGGGCCTGCGCTCACCGGGGCATCGACCACGTCAACGCCACCGGCGCGCGCGGCGATGGCGTCGATCGTGTTCGGGCTCGCGGTGGTGTGCACGACCAGCGCCGAACCGGGCGGCATGGTGGCCAGCAGGGCGGTGTCCAGGCACACTCACCGCAGTTGGTCATCGGCGTACACACACAGCACCACGACGTCGGCCTGCGTGCCGGTCTCGGCGACCTGGTCCACCACCGCCGCGCCCAGCTGCTCGAGGTCGTGCCGTTGATCGGCGCTGCGGGCCAGAGATCGGACGTCATGGCCGGCCGCGAGCAGCCGCGCCACCATCGGGCGGCCCATCCGGCCTGCGCCGACGAACCCGACTTTCACCGGGGGTGATCCATCAGCGTGAGCGCGGCATCGGCCGCATCGAGGACGGCCCCCGCACGGGTCGCGGCTTGCTCGGCCAGGTCGACGATCAGCCGGACGTCCTTCTGCAGCAACGTCCCCGCCAGGCCGGCCAGCCTGTCCAGCGTTCCTTCGTCGCCAATGACATTGAGCGCAAAGCTGTTTCCACTTCCCCGGGAGATGACCTCGGTGAGTCGTTCCGGGGAAACACCGAGGGCCCTCGCCAGCGAGAGGGCGGTGGCGGCAGTGCCCAGGTTGGCGGTGAATAGCAAGTTGTTGAGCAGCTTGGTGGTTTGGCCTGAGCCCAGTTCGCCAAGGTGGACGACCGGATCGGCATAGCTTTCGAACACCGGACGGCATTTTTCGACGGCGTCGGACTCGCCGCCGACCATCACCATCAGCCGACCCGCCGCGGCCGCGGGGCCGCCGCCGCTCACCGGTGCATCGATGACGGAAACACCCTTGCCGGCGGCCCTTTTCGCAAGCGCCTTGCAAGTGTCGGGATGCACCGTGCTGTGCACCGCGACGATGCTGCCCGGCTTCACTCCCGCGAGCAGCCCGTCCTCGCCGTTGACGACTTGTTCGATGTCGGCTTCGCCGACTACGCACAAGCAGACCAGATCGCTGGACGTGGCGAGTTCGGCCGGTGATTGGGCGATTTTCGCCGGGGTGTCGGCGAACGGTTCGAGTGTCGCCGGCCGGCGTGCCCACAGTGTCGTCGGGAAGCCACCCTCGATGATCCGCCGGGCCATGGGCGCGCCCTGACTGCCCAATCCGATGAATCCGACTTGCATCAACCGGCCGCCTCTTCGTCCGGCGAAGCAGCCAGGCATTCCGCCACGAACGCAAGGACCGTCGAGTGGTAGTCGGCGGCGGTGTGACCGAGGCTGATGTTGTGCCCCGCATCCGGCTGCCGACACACGGTGAACCGCGGCGCGGCGGAGAACAGAGCGGCAATCTCGGTTATCGCCGAATCATCGGCCTGCCAGACCTTTTCGTGTTCGGCGATGCTGAAATGCACCGGGACCCGTACGGCGGGCGCGAGCTCCGGGAAGGTTTGTCGGGCCCAGTCTGACACCATCTGGTCCTCGTAGGCCGGAGCCGACGGGGAAACCGTTACACCGGTGAGGATCTCGGGCGGATACAGCTGCTCCGGCTGCCACAACAGCTCACGCAGGCCGGACGGGCGGCGTTCTCGCGTCGCCGTCTTCAGTATTTCCCGGGCCGCCGGGTGATAGTGCCGGCCGGTACCTGCCAGTTCGATGCCGAGCAGGTCGGCACCGCGCGGGTCGGCGGCCATCCGCAACGTCAGCTCACAACCGCCCGAATGGCCCATCACGAATAGGCCTGCGCCACGCGACCGTTCGCCGAGGATGCGATCCACCGCACCGTAAGCGAGGTTGACTCGTTGCTCGGGCCGGGCCATCGCTTCCGGATAGGGCGCGGAGCTGCCGTAGCCGGGGCGATCCAGCGCCACCACGGTGAATCCCGCTGTCGCACCGGCCCTTACCAGCGAATACGACGGGTAACCCGGGCAGTCGAAATACATCGCGGTGGTGCCGCCCCCGTGGATGGCCAGGATTACGGCCTTGGGGTCTGCGGCTTCGGCGACCACTGCCGACATGGGCACCCCGTCGACGATCACCAACCGGGGACGGGGAGCCGCGCTCATGCGTCGGCCCGCAGCAGGAGCACACCGCTGGGAGTGAGGCCACCGCTGCTGACCACACCGACACGGGCGTCGACGACCTGGCGGTCGCCGGCCTCGCCCCGCAACTGGGTGATGGCCTCATGCAGCAGACCCATGCCGTGGGTGCGGCCGTGTGAGAGTTGACCGCCGTGGGTGTTGAGCGGTAACTGGCCGTCGCGCGCGATGTTCTTACCGCCGTCGAGGAACTCCCTGGCCTCGCCGATTCCACAGAATCCCAGCGCCTCGATCCACGAGAGGCAGTTGAAGGTGAACCCGTCGTACAGCTCGGCGACGTCGACGTCCGCCGGTCGCAGCGAGGTGCGGGTCCACACATGCGCCGCTTGGCCCAGCACCTGTGGTTCGTGGGTGAGAGTGCTTTGGTCCCAATCGATTCGCTCGATGATCTGCGTTCCTACCGCCTCCACCAGGACAGGCGGCTTGGCCAGCTCACGCGCGGCGTCGACGGCCGAGACGATAACAGCGATCGCGCCGTCACACGGCACGTCGCAGTCGTACAGACCGAATGGTGTGGTGATCGGCCGCGCGTTCAGGTAGTCCTCCATCGTCATCGGCGTCCGATAGACGGCGGTGGGATTGAGTTCGGCGTTGGCCCGCTGGTTGAGCGCGATCCAGCCAAGCGTCTCTTTCGTGGTGCCGTAACGGTGAAAGTGCCGCTGCGCGTTCATTGCCAACGTGTGAGCCGCCGAGGTGGCACCAAATGGCATCTGCCAGCCCGTCATCCGGCCCATCGACGGGATGATCTTGCCCTGCTTCATCAGCTCACCGTGGGTCGCTTCCCACAGCGTCCGGAAGCACAGCACGTGCCGGGCCAGGCCGCCGGCGACAGCGAGCATTGCCGCGATCACCGAACCGCCCGGACCGAATGTCTCCATGGCCCCGTTGTGCCACGTCGGCCGGATCCCCAGCGCGGCTTCCAAGGCGGTGGTCCCACCTTCCCCGAAGCCGCCGACGTTGATCGCGCCCGGGTAGGTCGAGAGCCCGTCGATGTCGTCGAATGTCAGTCCGGCATCGGCGATGGCCGCCTCACACGCCTGAACGGTCAGTGACAGCGGCAGCTGCATGAGCCGGCGCCCGATCGGTGACATACCGATCCCGGTGAGGGCGACCTTGTCTTCGAACTTCTCCGCGGTGAGCATGGGCCGGACGTGTTCGGCGAAGCGGTCCGGTGCGATCTCGTCGATCGGCAACTGGCCGGAATCGGCGCCGGGGATGGGCCGAAACAGCGGAAACCACACGTCCTCGACGTGTTCGAAAACGACCTCGACCTGCTGGCCGAGTTCGAGGTCATCGGGATCGGCCTGCACGATGTTGGTGGTGAGCCGGACCCGCGGGTCTTCTTCGATCGCCACCTGCGCGACCACATAGGGTGCGGGCATTCCGGGCAGGCTGAATCGCTGGTTCAGCGTGAACCCGGCCAGTGTCGCCTTGCCCGAGACGGCTCGCACGCCGATGTCGCGGGATCGGCAGTAGCGGCAGACCGGTGCGGGTGGGTGGATCAGTGCGGTGCAGGCGTTGCATTCCAGGAACCGCAGCTTTCCGTCGGCACCCGAGGTCCAGAAGAATTCGTTGTCCTGCGTGATCAGGGGCAGCGGGCGGCCCGGTGCTGCTGACACGTCACCTCCGCGAGTCGCACGGCCCGACGCTAGGCATTGGTAGGGTCGTTATTCGAATCGGAGAATTACGTTATCACCTGCCAGCAGGCACGATCTAGGCCGTACTCGCTGTGCGAGCGCCGTCAGATCGGCACCCAAACGCCGTTGAGGTAGACGCCCCACTGATGAAAACCGACGCTCCACGTCGGAGCCACCGGTGACCACCATGGCCACGGCGGAGGGGGCGGCACGTCCTGCCCGGCAAATGACGGTGCATACGGCGGCGGGGGTGTGTACCACGCCGGCGGCGCTGGTGGCTGTTTGCACTCGTTGGTCGTCGGATTCCACGACATGTTGTTGCCGCAGTCCGCCGAACTGACGGCCGGTGTCACAAGCACCACGGCCGCCATGGGCACGAACGCGGCCGCAAAGACGCCAACCAGGCGATGACCGAAAAACCTCATGGTGAGCCTCCAGAGGGAATATCCGGAATGTGGCTGACTTCAGTTTATGCCTTTTAGACGTTCGGTTCCCCGTCAGCTGGACATCCGTGCTACTCGGCGCGAGCCAGGGCCGGTCAACGCGTGAAACCCCATTCGGCTTCATTCGATTCGGTTTTGAGGTGCTCGGCCGGGTCACCCAAGTCGGCCAGTGCGGGGTTGGGTACACCGGTTTGGCGCTCACCGACCTCAGTGATGGCGTGGACGGGGCAACCCAGTAGCGCCCGCATCACCGGATCGCGGTCTTGCTCGGCTACGTTGCCATCGCCGATCAGCGACGCGTATCCCCAGTCGTCCAGCGAGAAGTACCCGGGCGCGTGCTTGGCGCAGACGCCGAAACCGTCGCAGATGGTGCGGTCCAATCGGATTTTCATGCCTGCCTCACAGCCTCCGCCGCATAGGGACGATCGGCGCGGAAGGGGTGACCGGCGCAGTCCTGGCACGCGCCGTCGAGATGCTGCGCCACTTCGTTGGGGAACTGATCGAGCAGGCTGGCGGCCACGTTGGTAGCGGCGTCCAGCGTCGCGCACGCGCCACGCCCACGCAGCACCACCGACCAGCGACGCAACCGGTCGACATCCTCTGTCGTCGCCGCGCCGTCGCGTAATGCCCCAGCGGCCGCGGCCATCGCCGCGGTCCCGTTGAAACACGACCCGCATTGCCCGGCATTCTCGCGGTCGAAGTAGCCCAGCACCGAAGCCGCGACAGCGACCGGGCATTCATCGGTGATCACCGAAATCGCACCACAGCCCAGCCCACTGCCGAACCGGCGCATCGTTTCGTGGTCCAGGGTGGTCTCCAGCACGCGCTGGTTGAGTAAGCCGGCGAAATAGCCACCCATCAGGACGCCGCGTACTTGATCGGGTGAAACCCCGTGAAGGGCAAGCAGTTCAGTGAACGGTAAGCCGTGTGGGAGCTCGTAGAGAACCGTCGGCCGTCCAGCTCCGGTAATGGTGGCCAGAAAAGTACCCGACGACAGCGGTGAGCCCTGCGAGCGGTAGGACGCAGCGCCGTGGTGCTGCAGGTACGGCAGATTGGCCAGGGTCTCGACATTGCTCACCAGCGTGGGTCGCTCGTCGACACCCGCTTCGAACGGACGCGGCGGCTTGTCTGTCGGCTTGGCCGGGCCGCCGTTGATCGCCCGAACCGCGGCGGTCTCTTCGCCGGCCACGTATCCGGGCTGAACCGTCACCACGCTCACCGTCGTGGTGCCGAACGTGTCGGGATCGAGTTCGCCCAAGGCGGTTTCGACGCTGTGCGCCGATTCCGGTTCGGACACATAGACATACGCCTTGGCGGCGCCGATGATCGCCGCGGCCAACCGCAGCCCATCCAGAACCAGGTGGGGGCGGTTACGCAGCAACCAGCGGTCCTTGATCGAAGCCGGTTCTCCCTCTTCGCCATTCGCGATGACGACGGCCCCGTGCGCCACGCGCCCGTTGTCGCGCACCGTGCGCAGCTTCACCGCCAGTGGGAACGCCGCGCCACCACGGCCGGCCAGGCCGCTGGCTTCGACTTCACTCAGCATCTCGTCGGTGTCGGCCAGTGGGCGGTAGCCGTCGCGCTCTCGATACGCGGAGAGGTCCTCGCGGCCCTGCTGTGTGGCCAGCAGTCGAGGCTCGCACCCGGGCGCGGTGGCGGTAGTGATGGTTGTCGATTGAACGGTGTTCACGGCTGGCCTGTCATCGTCTTGGTTAGGCTTGCGCACATGCGAATTGCGGTGGTGCGCGTCAACGTCGACCCGGACAGCGCCCGCACGCCCGCGCAGCTACGAGACGGCATGGCAGCTCTCCTCGAACTCGCGGGCGCGGCCGGTGTCGACGTGGTCGAGAACGACCTGGCGGCCATGCCGGGAAATCGCCGTGAAGTTGAGCTGCTCGTCGCCGCTGAAAACGGCGACATCGCGAAGGAAACCGCAATGGAGTTGTGCGCCAAGGTATTCGGCGCTGCCCCGGTTCCGGGCGTGGTCACCTTCATCAGCCGGGGGACCGACGACGACGCGCACGGCGTGTTGTCCGGATTCGGGCTCACCGGCGACATTGTGCGGACGCCCGGCGACGACGGCTTCGACATCGTGTACGTGACGCTGCGTGAGGACGATCTCGACCGCATCCCCGAAAGCCGAGTCCACACGGCGCTCGAGGCCTCGCTCAACTGCGAGGTCCACATCCGCACGGTGTAAACGCATCAGCTGCCCAGGAACTCGAGGATCGGGGGTGCGGCCTGCACCCAGGTGTCGAACATGTTGAAGCGCTGCACTTTGCCCGCGGCGCGCTCTTCGGACGCACGCTCCCAGGCGTCCTCCGGCCAGGGCGGGTCGATGAGCTTGGAGCCCTTGATCAAACAGCTGACCTCCAAAGAGGTGCGCTTGGGGTGATCCATGTCGTTCTCGCCGCCACGAATGATCAACGTGGGGACCTGGATCTGGTCGAACATTTCGTCGGGGACACCGGGGATGGTCTGCCCGGGCTTGGACACGAATGCGTTGAGCCAGCGCAGCATCACCTTGAGGAACTCGTCTTTGTCGAAGTCGAGGAACCGCTGCTTGTTGGCCGGGTTCTCCTCGATGCGCTCGCGCCATTCCTGGACCTTCACCACGCCATCCATGCCGGTGCCGCGCACCGCGAGAATGCTCGGGATGATGTAGAAGGATCCGAGCACGAAGCTGCCGTAGATGCCGCCGACAATGTTCCAGACCACCAACTTCTCGACGAGTTCGGGGTAGAGCATCGTGGTCAGCATGGAATCCCTTGCGCCACCTGAGCCGCCGGCAAGGATGCACCGCTCGACACCGAGGCCGTTCAACAGCTTCTTGAGCGTCTCGGCGCGCATGTGCGACTCGCTCTGCCCGTAGAACTGGACGTCGGAGGCGCCGCAGTTAGGCCGGTCCCACAGCAGCACCCGATAGCCGCCCGCGGCCAGGGCATCGGCCAGTGGGCGCAGGCCGTCGATCTCCTTGCTGAACCGGCCGCCCGGCGTCAGTGCGATGAGATCGCCTGAGTCACCGAGGATTTCGTAGACCACATTTCCGCCGTTGACCTCGATTGAAGGCACGCGATTCTCCTGTAATTAGGCCTGCACCAGCACGTCGTTGCCGACGACGCGCACCGGGTAGGTACGGATACTCCATTCGGGCTTGACCGCGGTGGTGCCGGTCGCCAGCTCGAAACCCCATTGGTGCCAAGGGCAATAGATGTACTCCAGGTCGCGCACCATGATCGAGTCACCCGGAGCGGTCTCGTCGACGACTGTGCGGCCCCGCGCGCGGCCCGAACACAGCGGACCGCCTTGGTGCGGGCAGTAATTAGCGATGGCGTAGAAGCTGCCGTTGACGTTGTAGACGCCGACGCCATGCCGCCCGATGGGCACCAGCTTGTGCTTACCCGGCGGGATTTCGTCTACGGTCGCGACGACGTGCTCGCGGCCCTGGGCGAGGCGGGGCCGCTTGGTTTCTTCCGTCAATTCAGAGCACCCGGACTTGACCCTCGAGGACGGGAACCGTCTCGGGAAGGTGATAGGTCGCGATGCCGTTCTTGTACATCACCGCTTCGCGGGCGTGCTTGGGCAGGTGTTTGACCAACCAGCGCGGGTCATCGAACGTCCAGTGCGGGTAGTCCGACGAGAAGAGCAGGATCTTTTCGCACTCCATCCACTCCAGCGCCCGGGTCAACTCGGTCTTGTCCTCGGGGTAATCGAGCGGCTGGGTGGTGAACTTGATGTGGTCCTTGACGTACTCCGACGGCTTGCGCTTGATGTCTACCCGCGACTTGCGTGCTTCGTAGAGGGCGTCCATGCGCCACATCAGCGGCAGGATCCAGGTGAACGCGTGCTCGACGAACACGATCCGCAATGTCGGGAACCGGTCGAAGACGCCGTCGAAGATCAGGCTCATCACCTGGTTAGCGGCCAGCAGCGAGTACGTCACCATGAAGTCGTGGTTGTAGCTGGGGTATCCCACCGGCGGGGCCGGCAGCTCCTCGAAGTGGCTGCGGGACAGGTGGCAGCTCACGGTGATGTCGTGCTTGGTCGCGGCAGCCCAGATCGGGTCGTACTTCGGGTTGCCCCATGGCGGCCGCGGCTCGGCCTTGATCAGGATCTGTGCCATGTAGGGGTGCCCGGCCCACTTCTCGATCTCGCGGACCGACTCTTCGGGTTCCTCGATGGCTGCACAAATCGAACCACGCCACCGCTGGTGCCAGTTGTTGTGGCTGTCCAGCCAATGATGCGCCTGCCACTCATTCAACGCGGCCGCCATCGCGTGCTGCGCCTCGGGAATGCGAGCGGGGTAGGCGGCGGGTTCCAGGATCGCGATGTCGGAGCCCGCCTCCATGATCAGCTGGCGGAACGCCATGTCCGGGTCGCTGCAGGGGAACTCGCCGTTGGCTGGGAAGGCGTCCGTGCGCATCGCGTAGCTGTGCGCGTAGTCGGGGGCGTCGTAATAGATCTGCTCGCCGATGTTGCGGGTGAGGAAGTACTTGCTGCGCCACGGCTCGGGAATGTAGGGGGTGAGCTCACCGCGCTTGGGCGCTGGGTGGACATCCGAATCGACGCACCGGACGGCGATGCGCTCGGCAGCGGGAACCCGCTCCTGCGAATGGGTCAAGGTCATTGTGGCCTCCCTTGGTCACCTCTCATTGTGCGACTAGCCCGCCGCCAGGTCGACAGAAATGTCGATCCCATAGAGATCGGCGGCATTGCGCCAACACAACTTGTCGCGTTGCTCGGCCGACAGCGCTTTCGGCAGCTTGCTGACGTCGCCGAGCTGCCAGTGCGGGTAGCTCGAGCCGAACATCGTCATGTCGTCCTTGCCGGTGAAGCCGAACCACTCGCCAGCGAATTCGACATCGCCGGGACCGTCCAGGCTGCCCTGGACGAAGTAGACGTGTCCGGGCAGGTAGTCGCTCGGAATCCGCGGAGCCCATGGGGTCTGCTCCAGGTGCGGCCGGCCGAACGTGTCCATCCGCCAGATAAACGGGGTGATGAAGTCCGCGGCACCGTCACCCCAGACGAACTTGAGGTCCGGAAAGCGCTCGAAGACGCCCTCGGCGATCAAGTTCATCTGGTGGTACACGTAGTTCAGCGCCATGAAGCTGACGTACTGCTCGTAGGTGCGGGTGTTTCCATTCGGGGTCGGCGGATTGGCAATGCCCGAGCCGACCTCAATGTGCGCGGCAACCGGGAGGCCCGCGTCGGCTGCCGCCTCCCAGAGCGGCCAGAACTGGGGCTTGCCGTAGACCTCGCGGGACTGCAGCGGGACACCGATCTGGACCACGCGGGGATGCGCACGCCATCTCTCGATTTCGCGCAGTGCCCCGGCGATGTCGTCGGGATTGACGCGGATGGTGCCGCGGAACCGGTCGCCGAACTCGGCTGACTCCAGCCAGTTCGACACCATCATCTCGTTGTGGGCGGCGTGCAGCGCGCTGCCCAGATGCCGGTCCGGCATGATGCCGCGCGCCATCGGGTGCAAGATCGCCACATCGACCCCACGCTTCGAAAACAGTTCGTGGCCAACCAATTCCGGGTCGGAGCCCGGGTACTGGCGATCCGGCCCTTCGGTGTTGGGCGCGTACTCGCCGCCCGGCGCTCCGTACCAGTCCATTTCGTAATCGGGGAAACCGCGACTCTTGAACGGCTCGCGCAGGACCTTCCGCAGGGCTTTGGTGGACGGAAAGAAGATGTGCACGCTGGCGTCGATCAGTGGCGTGCGTGTTCCATCAGCGTGTTCGATCACGGAAGCCACCCTTCGAATCCGGCAGCCAAAGTGGGTCAGACTCGGTCATATAATAGACAATCTAACATTCTTATCGGCTGCCAATCAATCGGTTTCCGGTAAGCGAATTGGTTAATATCTGCCCTGGTAGGCGCCAGTATTGAGGCCTTCAGGGCAATCGGCGTTCTTCAAACTGGATAATACCATTCTCCACTTCATCAGCGGGTGACGTTCGCCGCAATGACGTTGCCTCGGGCGACGGGAATGCGGCCGGCGGGGCCTC
>Ga0182030_10015093_pt1 | contig 15171 bp, 14 predicted proteins | sample 812S3MmetaG_FD_121299 | JGI IMG/M metagenome (GOLD analysis project Ga0182030, IMG submission 121299) | Permafrost microbial communities from Stordalen Mire, Sweden - 812S3M metaG (Illumina Assembly) | ecosystem: Environmental > Terrestrial > Soil > Wetlands > Permafrost | place: Sweden... | reverse complement strand
CGTCGACCCCAAGGGCTACATCATCACCAACAACCACGTCATCGAGAAGGCCGACAAGATCTACGTCAAGCTCTCCACCGACCCCGAAAGCCAGGACCTGGGCCGTCCGGCGCGCGTCATCGGCTTTGACAAGGCTACCGACCTGGCAGTCATCAAGATCGACACCAGCACCCCTCTGCCCACCGTAAAGCTGGGCAATTCCGACACCGCGCAGGTTGGCGACTGGGTTGAGGCCATCGGAAGCCCGTTTGCGCTGGCGCAGACCGTCACCGCCGGCATCATTTCCGCAAAAAACCGGACCATCGAACCAGGCCAAAGCGGCCAGTTCCAGCACTTCATCCAGACCGACGCGGCCATCAATCCGGGCAACTCCGGCGGACCTTTGCTCAACATGAACGGCGAGGTCATCGGCGTCAACACGGCCATTTACACGCAGTCGGCCGGATACCAGGGCATCGGATTCGCCATGCCGTCCAACACCGTGGCCGACATCTACAACGACCTTATCAGCCCCGGCCACAAGGTCACCCGCGGCTCCATCGGCATCCAGTTCCGCCAGGGGCTTTCCGGCGCGGTCAATCGCGTCTACGGCTTCAAAAATGGGGTGCTGGTTCAGTCCATTCAGCCGGGAGGCCCGGCTGAAAAGGCAGGCCTCAAAGCCGGTGACATCGTCACCGCCATCGACGGCCGGTCCATCAAGGACGGCGACGACCTGGTGAATGAAATCGCCAGCCGCAGGCCCGGCTCAACCGTCCGCCTGGGCTATCTGCGCGACGGCAAACCGGCCGACACCACAGTCACCATCGGCGACCGCGACAAGGTCTTTGCGGACCAGGGTAACGCGCAGGTGGAGTCTGGCCCCGACGACAAGGGCGATGCGAGCGAGGCCAAACTGGGCATTGTTGTCCGCGAAGTCTCGCCGTCCACAGCGGCCAAGCTTCATTCCCCGGGTATGCTCATCCAGTCGGTCCGCTCCGGTTCGTTTGCCGACCTGCAGGGTCTTGAGCCAGGGCTGGTCATCATTCGCATCAACAAACAGGCCACCGGCGCCAAAGATCAATACGATGCCGTGGTTGGTAAGCTCAAAACCGGCGATGACGTGGTCTTCGAGATCGTGGACCCACGCCATCCGGGCGATGGAATCAACTATATAGGCGGCACTTTGCAGTAGTGCTGGGGTGTGCCGGCCTGGGATTCTCCCGGCCGGCGCATTCCCCTGACTCATCGGATTCTTAAAAATGAGATAATTTTTCCCTTGCCGCATTACGGGACAGTCCGATAGACTCAATTTAGACAGTCACGATCAATTTTGCTCACACAGAAGGTGGAACCAGCGTGCTATTTCCTCGAGCTAGTCTGGCACTTTTACTATTAGCGGCCTTGTCCGCGTCGCCGTCTTTCGGCTCCCGTGTCCACCGCCCTCCCACCAGCGGCAGCCATTCGCGCACCCTCCACAAAGCAGGCGCCAAGTCCCACCGCTTGCACGGCCAGCAGGCAATTGAGCCAGCCCGCGTTACAGAAATCCAGCAGGCTCTCATCCGCGAACATTACCTGACCAGCGAAGCTACCGGTAAGTGGGACGCAACCACCGAAGCCGCCATGCAGAAGTATCAGGCGGATCAAGGTTGGCAAACCAAGCTCATGCCCGACTCCCGCGCCATCAAGAAGCTCGGCCTGGGCCCCGACTACTCCACCGCCATCAACGCCAAGACCGCCTCGTTTAGCGACCCCCCTGCGGTAACCACCATTCCCCCCGACGTTTCTGCCGGTTTCGCCACAGCTGCGGGCGTCAGCCACTAATCGACTGACTTCCGCTTAGCCCGTCCGCATTTCTTTCGATCCAAAGCAAAAAGGCCGCCCAAAGGCGGCCTTTTTCCTGCCCAAACCCGGTCGCCCCACTCAGAACCGTGCCGCCGGCATTCCCTTCTCCAAAAACTCATACCGCGGCCGCGTCGTGTCCGGCCCGGAAGTAATGGTGCTGTCCAGGTGGATCAGCGAGTCGTCCTTGTCATACTTGGGCCACACCGGCAACCCCGGTCCGTTGGGATCGCCCGTTTTGGCGAAGTTCGTCCAGTAGCTCATCATCTCGTCGCTCAGCTTCCGGTCCTCGGGCCGCCACACTGCGCCGGGCCTGGTGTCCAGCGTGCCAAACACATATTCGATGTCGTCGGAGTGGAACGCATAGGAGCCTGGATGAAACTTGCTCGTCGGCGCAGCCAGCTCAAAGTGGTAACGGTAAATAGGCGAGTCCCCGGTCTTGCGATGCGCCTCAATCCACTTCCACGTGCCCAGGGCAATAAAGGAATCGCTGCCGTAATCGATAGCCGAGCGCAGCGCCCGCTCATCGGTATCCGCCGGATAGAGGGTGAGATACTCCGCCGCGCGATCCTTGAAGAGCCCGGCCGCCATGCCCTTGAACTGGTCCGCGGTCATGCCGCGCATGGCCACAAAACTGCCCTCGTCGCGATTCCAGCCGGCCAGCAGCGGTACATGGGCCTGTTTCCCGGCTGCGTAAGTATCGGGCACCGGCTCGGTCAAAAATTTCCCGTCGATCACCGGCGGAAAACCGCCCCTGTTGTTCTTCGCAGCGGCCAGAATCTTCTCGGTTGGAAGCGCGCGCAACTCCTTCAGCGAAGTGACGCCCAGCGTCGCCACCCAGGCGCCATCCTTCTTCTCGCGCGAATCCAGCGTGTCGGTTGGCAATGTGGAACCGAAAGCCCCGCCGCTCTCGCCGATAGCCTTCGCAAACAGCCCTCGCGCCGCCGGGGACGCCATCAGAGTGCTCACCGCAAACGACCCCGCGCTTTCGCCGAAGATGGTTACATTGTCAGGGTCGCCGCCGAACTTCTTGATGTTGGCCTTCACCCACTGGAGCGCCTCTACCATGTCCAGGAGCCCATAGTTCCCTGCCGCGCCATTTGCCTCCGCGCCCAAGTCCGCCGTTGCCAGGAACCCAAACACCCCCAGCCGGTAATTGATGGTTACCAGCACCACGCCCTTCAAAGGCAGAAAGTCGCCATTGTGGCGTGGCTCCGAGCTTCCGCCGCCGGAATATCCGCCGCCATGAATCCAGAACATCACCGGCAGCTTGCTCTTATCCTTCGCATCGGCGGGTGCGTACACGTTCAGAAACAGGCAATCCTCGCTCGGCCCTGCGTCCTGGAAGATCATGTCGTCGAAGACGTGATTCTGCGCGCAGCTTGCCCCGAACTTCGTTGCATCCCGGTCGCCCTTCCACTTGGCAGGCGCCTCCGGATCCTTCCAGCGCAAATCGCCCACCGGCGGAGCCGCGTAAGGCAACCCCAGGAACGCCTTCACTTTACCGTCGTTGATCGTCTTGCCCGTCACCTTACCCTGCTCGGTCTTCACCGTAAGGGAGTCGGCATATCCATTCGCAGCCAGCCCAACCACCAGGCCCGCCACAGCCAAAGCACACACCACTTTCAATCCCACTTGCATTGCAAAAATCCTCCGCGGAGTACCTTATCAGGACGACCCAGCGGTTGTGGGAGTTTCAGGATGATGTGGCCAGAATGCTCATCCTTCCACGGGTGAAGATTCAAGCTCCACCGGGAACGTTAAGCTCTTTGGGGTTAATCAGGCATTTCGTTATTGCCGCCGGAGAATCAGCACAGCCCGATCTGCATCCTCAAGGAACTCCGCGATCCGAATTGCCTGACCTCGAATCAACCGTTCGACTTCAGCCGTGCGGTAATTACAGCCGCGAAGCCATATCACTTTCGGCGGAGGACCAAGCGTAATGGCCAGTTCATAGAAGTCCAAGTCTGCGGTCAGGATGGCAAAGCCGTTTGACTTTGCGTATTCCCAAATGGCCTTGTCTGGGACTTGAAGCAATCCCAATGACACAACATGCGCCGAGGCCGCGAAAAGGTCTGCGATACGCGGGACAAGCCGGCGAGACAGATTCTCATCCAGAAGCAGTTTCACAACGCAACTCGCCGCCCCACGCGCGCGGCGAATTCAAACACGGCGGGAAAATCGGCAGATTCCAACTCCGGGTAGTCGTCCAGAATCTCAGCCTGACTCATTCCAGCCCCCAGCCAGCCAAGAACGTCCCACACCGTAATCCGAAGGCCTCGGATGCATGGCTGACCGGAACGCTTGTCAGGCTCGATTGTGATCCGCCCTTCCATAGTCCGCTCTTCCATAGTCCCCTCACGCCAAAATCATATTCCGTTCGACCGGAAAAATCATTCGCGAACCTCACACCATCTCCGGCCCCAGCAAGTCCGCAATCGTCTCCCGCCGCCGGATAAGCCTCGCCTTCGGGCCCTCCACCAGCACCTCAGCCGGCCTCATCCGCGTATTGTAGTTCGAGCTTTGCGCCATGCCGTAAGCCCCGGCGTCGAGCAGCGCAACCAGGTCGCCCGGTTCCACCGGCGCAAGCTTGCGGTCCCGCGCAAAAAAGTCTCCCGTCTCGCAAACAGGCCCCACCACATCCACCGCCCGCGTCCGCCCCGCCCGCGGCCTCACCGGCACAATCTCGTGGTGTGCCTGGTAAAGCGCCGGCCGGATCAAATCGTTCATGGCCGCGTCTGTAATCACAAACGTCTTCTTCCCGTTGCGCTTTACCTGCAGTACCCGCGCCACCAGCGCGCCCGCCTGCGCCACCAGAAACCGTCCCGGCTCCACGAGCAGCCGCCCCTTAAACCCGCCAAGTCCACTCTCGATTGCCGCCGCGTACTCCGCAACCTTAGCCGCGGCGTCAAAGCTGCCGCCATGGTAGTCGATCCCCAGTCCCCCGCCGGCGTCAATCGACTTCAGGTCAATCCCCTCCCGCCGCAATTGCGCCACCAGCTTGCTCACGCGTTCCATGGCCGCGCCAAACGGCTCAGCCGACCGAATCTGCGACCCGATATGCACGCTGACCCCATGCGCCTGAAGCCAGCGGCTGGCCGCAACGCTCTTATAGATCCGCGCCGCCTGCCGGATATCGATTCCAAATTTGTGTTCGCGCAACCCAGTTGAGATATAGGGATGCGTATCGGCGAACACGTCGGGATTTACCCTCAGCGCCAAGCGCGCCTTGCGTTTCAGCTTGGCCGCGCGGGCAGCCAGCAGCGCCAGTTCCGCCTCGCTCTCCACGTTGAATTCCAGAATCCCGACCTTCAGCGCCAGGTCGATCTCCGCCGCCGTCTTGCCCACGCCAGAGAACACCACCCGATCATGAGCCTCGGGCGCGGCAATCAAAACCCGCTCCAGCTCCCCGCCGGAAACAATGTCGAAACCCGCCCCTCGCCCCGCCAGCAACTTCAGAATTGCAAGTGCCGAGTTAGCCTTCACCGCGTAGCAAACCAGATGCTCCCTGCCGGCAAGCGCCTGCTGAAACAATTCCAGCCGCTCCACAATCTGGTCGGCGGAGTAGACATAGAGCGGCGTACCAAATCGCTTCGCCAGCGCCTCAAGCGAAACCTTCCCGCAATAAAGCGGAGCACCACTCTCAGGATGATGAAACGGACGAGACGATGAATTACTCGATGGGATCAAGATGATTTTCCAGAGCGAAGTCGCTCTCTTGAGCCTACAGCATTTCGCGAACTTGCCGACTCGCAATGTGCCCGCAGCGCACGCTAACCTGCTACCTCGCTAATGAACAGCCGCTTGTTCCTTCACCTTCAACCGGCTCACCCAAACCATCCCGATTGGCGCGAAATCATAACACAGGTCATTATGCCCGTGACCCGGCAGTGAATAGAACAGGCGAGGCTCATTCGCCGTCTCATAAATCTGTTTCCCCTGCGACGGCGAAATCACCTGGTCCTTCCGAGCGGATAGACCGGTGCATAAGCGATATCTTGAATCCTGGTTTGGAGTGGGTTGTCGGGCCGATCTCACCCGTGATCGCAGTATCATTGCATACAGTCTTTCCCGGATTTGAAATCAGCCTCCAGAGCCAAATTCCGGACACCCGCTGCGGCAGCGGTTCCACTTGCAATTGAGATAAATGGATTAGAGAGAAAAATGGCGAGATTGGGAGCATTCTGTTTTCCGGCAACCGGTCATATCAATCCAATGACCGCGCTGGCGCGTTCCCTGCAACTGAGAGGCCATCAGGTGGTGATGTTCGGGATTGCGGACACCGAGGCGCGGGTGCGTGCCGCGGGTATTGAGTTTCATAGGATCGGCATGGAAGATTATCCGCCCGGCGCCCTCAAAAAGCTGGACGAGCACCTGGCCCGGTTGAATGGATTCGCAGCGCTTCGATTTACGTTGGAGCGAGTGAGGAATACAGGGCGGATGGTTCGGCGCGACGGGCCGCAGGCGGTGCGGGAGGCCAACGTGGAGGCCCTGCTGGTGGACGAGGCGGATTCTGCCGGCAACGTGGCGGACTACCTGGGATTGCCGTGGATCTCCATCGCCTTGATTCCTCCAATGCTTCAAGACGACCGGTTTCCGCCCTTCTGGTTCGGTTGGCCGGCGGGGCAGGATTGGCTCAGCCGCTTTCGAAACCGCCTCGCAATCTACTTGCTGTTACAGATAGGAGCCCCTATCTTCACAGACGTGAAGCGGCAGCGCATCGCATGGGGACTGAAACCCTTCCGCCGCGCTGAAGATGCGCTGTCCACGCTTGCGAGAATTACCCAGTTGCCCGAAGCGCTGGAGTTCGAATTCGCAGGTGAGAAGCCCCCGCGTCTTCACTATACCGGGCCGTTTGTACACGCCGGGCAGCGTCCGGCGGTCGATTTCCCCTGGGAGCGTCTCGATGGACGCCCGCTCATTTATGCATCGATGGGCACTCTGCAGAACGGTTCGGAAGCCATCTTCAGAACCATCGCGGAGGCCTGCGCCGGACTCGACTCACAATTAGTGATTTCCCTCGGTGGCGGAATCGATTCGGCAAGGCTGGGGAAGCTGGCCGGCAACCCGCTGGTGGTGAGCTTTGCTCCCCAACTGGAGATTCTGAAGCGGGCCACGCTGGTAATCACGCATGGCGGCATCAACACGGTGCTTGAGTCGCTCTGCGAGGGAATGCCGATGGTGGCCGTGCCCCTGGCCCACGACCAACCTGGAGTGGCGGCGAGGGTCAAGGCCCGCGGAGCGGGCGTGGTGGTTCCATTGCGCAGACTAAGCGCGGCCAGGCTTCGCAAAGCAGTCACGTTGGTGCTTCAAGACGCCGGATACCGTGATGCGGCCCAGGGTTTGCAAAGAACCATCCAGCGGATCGACGGGCCTGGCCGCGCGGCCGATCTCATCGAGCAAGCGCTGAAACTCCGCTCGATTTAGCCCTTGGCTTCAACCGCTTCGCTAGACCCGAAGACTGAACCTAGTCATGCCGCAGCGCCTCCACCGGAGACAGTCCCCCTGCGCGCCACGCCGGCAAAGCCCCCGCTATCAGCCCAGCCAGCACAGCGATGCCAAGCGACTCGGCCAAAAGCAGCACCGGCGGAGACGACGAGACGATGGTTGCGGTTTGAGGCAGCGCCGCCAGCAGGTACAGGGCGCCCCATCCGAAAACGATTCCAAACAGGCCGCCCCCCAGCCCCAGAGCGGCCGCTTCAAGCTGGATGAGAATCAATACCTGCCCTCGTTTCCAACCGAGCGCCCGCAAGATGCCGATCTCCCGCGTGCGCTCGTAAACCGACATGGCCATCGTGTTGGCGATTCCAAAAATCCCGATCAGCAGTGCGATCGACGAAGTGCCCCACGCGGAAGCGTGCGCCAGTTGGACAAACTGATTGTTATGGGCGCGCTCGGCTGCGGGAACCGCATGCAGTCCCGGCAGCGCAGCTTCAATCTCGGCCTGTGCGCGCTTCAGGTAATGTTCCTGCGATTCTCCGGCAGGCGCCGGACGCAACCGAACGTCAAAAGTCGAAACCTTGCCCTGCAGGCTGCTCAGCTCCTGCAACTGGTCCAGTGGCATAATGACGGCGTCCGCCTGCAATCCCGATCCGCCATGGTAGATTCCGCACACCGTGAACGGCGAGCTTTGAATCTCCAGCGTATCGCCCACCTTTTTCTTCAGTTCGTCGGCCAGCAGATAGCCCAGCATCACTTCGGGATGACCGTCCCGAAAGGGCCGTCCTGAGAGGATCTGCATCGAGTCGAACTCATACGTGTCGGCCTTCCAACCGAACACCAGGGCATTCACATCGGTGGTCAGGCTCATCATGTTGAATATGACGGGCGTCGCCTGCGCCACAAGAGGCAGCGCCTTCAGGGTTGCTCCAGCGGACTCATTCATTGAGGTATTCAAGAAGGTCTGTTGAATCACCGCCATGTCGGTACCACTGCTCGAGTAGATGCGAAGCCATTCATTTTCAAATGCGCTCGAGAAACCGACCAGGCCAACGAATGCACCAATCGCCATCCCAATCCCGCACAGTGTCAGCATCGTCCGCAGCCGCCGGCGCCAAAGATTCTTCCACACAAAGCCTGCAAGCGAAAGTGGAGGGGCGTTGAAGCGAGGTTTAGTCATGACACCTTTAGGATTCGAGACCGTAGATTGCCAGTGTATCGGACGGCAATTGCTATTACCAAACGGGCCCCTCCCATCTACGCAGCCCTTGTGCCTCTCAAGAGTCCTTGATCCTTCAGGGATTCGGCTCTCCAACCGGGGTGCTCTTGTTCAACATGAAGCCTGAACCGATCCGCGAACCACACGAGATTCTCGGCGGATGAAGTAATCCATCTTTGACGCAGTGCCATCTCTTCTCCGCAAGAGCAGCATCTAGCAGTCGCAGGGTAATCATTCATGTCATAGACGACGGTGAGCCCCGGCTCCCGTTTCGTACGCGAACCGTCTGCCGACAAAATGGAATTCAGTTTCAAAGCCATACTCTCACTCCCTCGCCTTTTCGCGCTCTGGGCAATTTGGATGCAGTTCTCTCCCGTTCGTTTGTACGGGCTACCACCGATTGGAAACCTGGGTGGAGGGATTCGGCGCCACGTTCGGTTGCGGCCAGAAACCGGGAAATAGACCACAGTGGTCCTCGAATCACGACAGCAGGCCAATGCGCTCAGCGAGGCCGAAAGGATGTGCGGACTAACGCATTGCGTGTTACCAACGTCAGAGGTTCACGGAGATTCCGCCCCAGCTCTCTGGCTCTACATCGGCGATGGTCTCAGTGAAGTTCCATCTATGACCGTTGAAGTCCTCTGCGTCATACTGACGCTCGCCATATGCGTGATCCTTCGGCTCGGTCAGGATTTTGGCGCCCGCCGTTCGGGCTTGCTCGCAATGAGTCAGTGCGTCCTGAATGCGTACCTGCACGATAATCGAATGGTTTGACGCAATGTTGCCTTCGGCGATGGTGAAGCAGCCCCCGCCGGCATGCATTTGAATCCGGTGATTGGCAATACGCAACCGAACAGTGAAGCCGAAGGCCTTACCGAGCCATTCCGCCGCCACTCCGGGGTCGGGATAACGAAGGACAGGAATTACCTGGCAAGGGGGAACAGAACGGTTGTGTCGCATGAGTGATCTCCAGGGGAACTCGCGCTCAGATTAGCATGTGAGGCTGGGGATGCGATTGCCAACGCTCCGCTCTGAAACCGGGAACGCGCAATCCAGGATTCCCGTCGAATTGCCGTCCAACCAGAAACTGCCCGGGGCCATCCACCGGAAATGCCCCATTACAATAGCCAAATGGCAAGGCAGCCAATTGTAGACCTTGCAGGCGTGGGCCTCAACGCTACAGACCTGCTCATTCCCCTTGATTGAATCAGCCCCACCGTGTATCCCGTCGCAGCCTAATTCTTCGGCGCGGCGTCCGCCACCATTCGCACAAATTGGGCCATCTGCCGCTTGTGGATCGTGCGCTTGGTCAACGTCTCATCGACTCGATTGACAACAATCAAATCGAGCGATGGCACCCCCACGGCATACTGCCCCAGGTGCCCTTCGGCCCAGAAACTGCCCTTCGGGAAAGCGATCTCCTGCGCTTTGCCGCTCGCCGAGTCGCCGGTCCACCACAAATATCCATAGCCGCCCGACTCGGTATCGGAATACGGCCGTGTGCTGGCCTTGACCCAGTCTTCCGGAACCACCTGCGTGCCGTTCCATTTGCCCCCGTGCAGGTAAAGCAACGCAAAGCGCGCAAAATCCCGGGCGCTCATGTCGAAGACATAAGCCGGGAAGCGCGTGTCCGGACCGGTAATGTAATGTCCGTCCCGCGGCTTGAAGTCCTGCATGCCAACCGGCTGCGCAATCTCGCGGTAGTAGGCGTCGAAAATCTTTGTTCCCGTCGCCTTCTCGTAAAGGAATCCGAGCGCATTGAAGTCCCAGTTGTTGTAGTACCAGAACGTGCCGTGAGCATGGGAGCCGCGCGGCGGCTTCTTCTCCTCCATCCCCTTGGTCTCGTAGACCGTCGGATGATAGACCCCGGAACGCGCTTCGAGCAGATCGCGAATGGTTGCCTGTTTCTCTTCCGCCGTAAGCGACGGCTTGTTGTCGTCGAGACCCAGTTTATCAAGCGAATCGTCGAGGTTGATTTTGCCCTCGGCCACCGCAATGCCGATCAGCGAACTCAACAGGCTCTTGCGGCAGGAGTGCAAGTTCGACTTGCGTGCAACGTCTCCCCACGCGGCGACCACCACCCCGTGCTGCACGATCATCGCCGATGTGGAGCCGATATCTTGTACATAGTCGTGGATCTTCCCCAGCATTTGCGGCGACCACCCAGCCTGCTCAGGCGACTTCAACTGCTGCCACTCCGCGCCTGGGACGGCGGTCGATGGATCCTGGCCTCGAACCGTAATGCCAAACAGCAAAAACACAGCCAACAGGGAGAACTTTTTCATGCACACCACTCTATATCCGTGCCGCGAATCGTTCAGTGACGCGGGAGCGCGGCCGTTCGAGCCGCATCTCACCCTTCCGGTTGCCGCAGCCATTCCGCCAGCAGAGCGGCCACCTTCCGCGGCTGCTCATAAGCGGCAAAGTGTCCGGCGTCCGGCAGCAGGTGGAATTCGCATCCCCCCGGCGCGAAGTGGAAAGCCTCCGTATCGGCTGGACTCACTGCCAAGTCTTCTCCCCCCGCGATAGCAAGCACCGGAATTGCGATGGTGGCCACTGTTGGCAGCGAATCGAGCCGTGTAGCCAGCCCTGCCTGCACGGCCACCGCTGCCTGTGGCGTTAGCGTCATGCGCGCGCGCAGCTCACCTTCAATCGCAGGCCGCCGCTCCCGCGCAGTGGGTCCAATCAGTGTCCTGGCTGCACCATCGAAGAACGCTTGCGTTCCCTGGGCACGGACCTGCGCAATGTTTTCGGCGCGTTTCACCAGGTTGGCCTCGGCGTCCGGCTGAGGCTTCGAACACACAAACGCCAGCCCGTTGATTCGCTCCGGCGCCATGCGCCACAACTCCAGCAGCACATAGCCGCCAATCGAGCAGCCGGCAAACACTGCTTCCCGCACCTCAAGTGTGTCCAGAAGACGAAGCACATCGGCTGCCAGTTGCGTCATGCTCAACACCGGAGCGTCGGGAACGCGAGCGAACCCGCCCAGAGGCAGGTCATCGCCCAACTCTGACCGACCGTGTCCCCGCAGGTCGGGAACGATGGAGCGAACGCCGGCAAGATCCTCAATCATCGGACGCCAGTACTCGCCGCCGAGCGGGGTGGGATGCAGAAAGACTACCGGCGTCCCTTTCCCCGTGTCTCGAAAACCCAGCGTGGCTCCGTCCGACAAGTACGTACCGTTCATATACCTGGAGGATACGCTCCGGGAAGTCCCATCGTCTCGTCGGGGATTCCGATCCAGCCCGCCAGATAGGCCACACCGACCACTCCGCCGGAGAAGAAGAACCCGAGCACAGTTAGAATGCGCACTACTCCTACATCCCACCCGTTCGCCTGTGCCAGCGCCAGGCAAACTCCGGCAATCTGCCGCCCCACGCGGGGCCGAATCAGCGGCCTGCCCGGCATGGTGGGAGCGGCGGGAATGACATTCCCGCAACTTGAGCAGAACCGCGCGCTCGGTGGCAACCCTGTGCCGCAACGATTGCAAAAGACTGCCATAATGCTCGCCTCCTTCAGAGATTATCCATTGTGAAGATACGGAGTCGAGCCGCTGGCGGTTCCATTCGGTCCCTGCCAAGTTTTCAGGGGCCGGTTCCAGGCCGCCATCGAAAGGACATCTCGCGTGTACCAGCGGCTATGGAGGTATTCAAGCACCCTGAGTCAATTCTCCTCAGCCAACCGTGCTCTCTGACTCCCCTGGAATTTCAGCGCTATGGAGAAAGCCAAAAGGATGGTATGCTGGCCGCTACATTCACTGGAACAGGAGAGAGTATGCGAATGCGGGCACTGCTGGTTTTCGTTCTGGGCACATCATGCGCACTCTGGGGTCAAACCAAAACGGCCTCCTGGGACAGCCTCAACACGCTTCAAGCTGGGCAAAAGATTCAGGTTCAGCCAATGCACTCAAAGAAAATCTCAGGAACCTTCCTAAGCGTCTCCCCAGCGGCGATTTCAATCGAGAAAGATGCGGTGGCGCAATCGATCCAGAGACAGGACGTTCGCAGCGTCAGGATTATGAAGAACAAGCACCGTCTGCGCAATACCCTGATCTGTGCGGGAATTGGCGGAGGTATCGGGGCTGGAATCTTTGCGGCGGCATACAAATCCTGCTCCGGGCAACCTTTCTGCATCCAGCCAGGTGGCAGAAGCCTGGGAGCCGCAATTGGCGCCGTCGCCGGCCTGTTAGGCGGCGCAGTCGTCGGGGCAGTCATCCCAGATAACCAGACTCTCTACGAAGTGGCCGCGCAGTAGAAACGGGCTCCTAGAGCGTGTTTTGCTTTGAGGGGTCATTGTGCCGTCTTCAGTGTTTCCCAAGGGATTCCCGACCGGTTCTTAGTGATGGAAGCCGGAGCCGTTTAGCGTGGGGTTGAAGCCGGGCTGGTGGGCAAACCAGTCCAAATGACGCCGCATGTCGCGTAGCAGCATGTTGGCCAAGTCGTGGGTAAATCCGTTGCGGACGACGGCGCGCTGCAGGATCACCTGCTGCCGGTTGGCCGGCATCTTGTAGGTTGGCACCTGCCAGCCGCGATCGCGGAGCCGGTCAGAGAGGTCGTAGAGAGACCAGTTCCACTTCGAAGGTTCTTTCAAGGTCCAGGCGACAACAGGAAGATCGCGCCCGGCGGAGAGGATCTGGAAGGGGCCGAGTTCCCCAATTTTCGCCGCAAGTTCGACTGCAACCTCCTGACAAGCTTCATGCACGGCGCGGTAGCCTGACCTGCCCAGCCGAATCAGGTTGTAATACTGCGCCACAATCTGGCTCGCGGGCCTGGAGAAGTTGATAGCCAGCGTGGGCATGGCCCCGCCCAGATAGTCAACGTTGAAGATCAGGTCCGGGTCGAGATCCGCAAGCTCGCGCCATACAATCCAACCTACGCCGGGATAGACAAGGCCGTACTTGTGCCCTGAGGTGTTGATAGATTTGACGCGCGGCAGGCGGAAGTCCCACAGCAGGTGCGGCTGCAGAAAAGGCGCTACGAAAGCGCCGCTGGCTCCATCCACATGAATCGGGATGTCGAGGCCGGTCTTTTCCTTCAACTGGTCGAGAGCCGTGCTGATGCCCAGGACATCCTCATAGTGGCCGGTAAAAGTGCTGCCCAGGATGCTGACCACGCCAATTGTATTCTCGTCGCAGGCCGCGGCTGCGCGTTCCGGGTTGGTGACAACTTCGTTCCCTTCCAGCGCCACTTCGCGGGCTTCCACGTCCCAATAGCGGGCGAATTTATGCCAGCAGACCTGGGTATTTGTCCCCATTACGAGATTGGGCTTGTCAGTGGGCTTACCGAGCTTTTTCATTTTCTGGCGCCAGCGCCACTTCAGGGCCAAGCCCCCCAGCATGCATGCTTCGCTCGATCCGATGGTCGATGTACCGATTGTGCCTTCCGGATCGGGAGCGTTCCACAGTTCGGCCAGCATGTGCACGCAGCGCATCTCCAGCTCGGCCGTCTGCGGATACTCGTCCTTGTCGATCATGTTCTTGTCGAACGTTTCGGCCATCAAACGGCTGGCCTCCGGCTCCATCCAAGTGGTGCAAAAGGTGGCCAGGTTGAAGCGCGAGCTGCCGTCGAGAATCAGCTCATCGTGGATGAGGTGGTAGGCTGTGTTCGGCGACATGCCTTCATCGGGGACGGAATGGCGCGGGGTAGGCCCAAGCAGCGAGTGGCGCGCATACATGGGGCGCACAAAGTCTGTACTGTGCGGCTTGCGGGGTTCATGCAGTACATCAGCGTCAGTCGTCATTGGGCCTCCAGAGATTGATTCATGGTAGCGGAGGCGGTTGGGATTTGTGTGTCAAATGTCGGCGAATCGTTTGGGGATCGTTGCATCAATGGAACACTGTTCTTGTACTTAGTAGAAGGTTACAATGGAGAGGAGGGTAGAAATATGGCAACACTCGATTGGTCCCAATGCCCCGCCGTCGAAAGCGTGGCCGACAGACGCAGCGGCGCATGGGTATTTCGCGATACGCGAATGCCCGTCGCTACGGTTTTCGAGAATCTTGAGGCGGGTTCGAGCATAGAGGAAATCATCGAGCAGTTTCATGTGACGAGGGAGCAGATTCAAGCCGTGCTCGAATTTGCTGCCCGCAGCCTCGACGCGCCGCCGGTTCCTGCTGGCGCAGCGACCTTTGCCGATGCGCATTCTTTTTGACCACGGTACGCCAAGCGGAATCGCCGGTGCGCTTTCGGCTCACGAGGTCACAGAGGCGAGAGATCGCGGGTGGGACAGGATTTCCAACGGAGAACTGCTGAAAGCAGCCGAGGCCGCGGGGTTCCAAGTTCTGCTCACGACCGACAAGAGAATCCGCTATCAGCAAAATCTGGCGGGGAGAAGAATTGCTATTGTCGTGCTCGGGAATTCGACCTGGCGGGTTGTGCGGCTTTACCTTGACCGAATTGCTTTGGCGGTGAACGAGGCCACACCAGGTGGTTATGCCGAGGTGGAAATACCTTTCAAGTGAGGGCCCGACCTCTTACCCTCGGACGGGAGCCTTCAACCCCAACTCGCGAATGGCAATCTGCAAATCGGCCCAGGCTTCCTTCTTCTGGCGGGGATCGCGCAAGAGAAATGCCGGATGATATATATTGTCATACTCGGGAATTCGACCTGGCGGGTTGTGCGGCTTTACCTTGACCGAATTGCTTTGGCGGTGAACGAGGCCACACCAGGTGGTTATGCCGAGGTGGAAATACCTT
>Ga0182030_10015092_pt1 | contig 15172 bp, 12 predicted proteins | sample 812S3MmetaG_FD_121299 | JGI IMG/M metagenome (GOLD analysis project Ga0182030, IMG submission 121299) | Permafrost microbial communities from Stordalen Mire, Sweden - 812S3M metaG (Illumina Assembly) | ecosystem: Environmental > Terrestrial > Soil > Wetlands > Permafrost | place: Sweden... | reverse complement strand
GTCGACATCCGCGCTGTCCCCTTGAATTGATCCAGATGCCTGTAAGCCGACAAGAGGGCATCCTGAACCGCGTCCTCAGCGTCGTGTTGGTCGCCCACGTAGCGATGGGCCCTTCTGTAAAGCATGGGCAGATATCGCGAAACAACGTCCTGAAGCTCCGCCGTGTTCTGTTCGCGAATGTGCGCGGCGTGGTGTTGCTCGTTTCCGGTTTGCGACTCCAGCACCTGCATGTTGTCGATGACCCCCGATCCCTGCTAAGTGCACGCATGTTGCCAATCATCCGGGCATAGGTTAGCTGTATAGTTTCAGCGGTATACTGCAACCGGGGGGATGAGAAGGTCCACCTCACGCGTCAGATATCCGACGCGATGTCCGCCATCCGACAGACCTCGGCCTGGAGGCCCACGAATGACCTCTCGGAGTGCTCCTAAGGTATTCGTCATTGATGACGATGTAGAAGTGCGTCAGTCCATTCAGAGCTTGTTGAAGGCCGCGGGCCTGCATTCAGAATCCTTTGGGACGGCGGAGGAGTTTTTAGTCAACAAAGTACCGGATGGACCGAGTTGCCTCGTTCTGGACGTGTCTCTTCCCGGAGTTGACGGCTTGGAGCTTCAGCGGAAACTGGCTGATGTCGGCGTGCCTATTCCCATCATCTTCATAACTGGCCATGGGGATATTCCGATGACGGTGAGGGCCATAAAATCCGGCGCGATAGAGTTCCTGACGAAGCCCTTCGTCGACGAAGAATTATTGAATGCGATTCAGCAGGCCTTCGATCGCGACCGCGTCACGCGTCATCAACAGGGTGAGGTTGCCGAATTGCGAAGGCGCTATGGGTCATTGACGATGCGCGAGCGCCAGGTCATGGGACTTGTGGTTTCAGGCATGCTCAACAAGCAAGTCGCATATGAGCTCGGGACCAGCGAAATCACCGTTAAGATTCAGCGCGGTCATGTCATGACAAAGATGCAGGCGGAATCACTTGCGGAGCTAGTTCGAATGGCGGCCAAGCTTGAGCTTCCGGTGGGCAAGAAATAGTGTCCGACGGTTGTGAGACAAAAAGGGGTATCCCGAAGCTGTGAAACAAATAGGACGGCTTCTTTGCGGTCCACTCCCTCAGTTTTTGGGCGAGGTAGGAAGGAGGTTGGAAACATGGCCAATCTGGCCAAGATGAAGTTGGCACCCGGGCCGGCATGGTTTGTAACATTGCGCTATGGATTAGCTTTTGCCTCGGTTGCAGCCGCTCTAGGCTTGGCTCGTGCGTTCGTTTACTTCCATCTGCCTCAACCCTTTGGTGCATTTGCGATATCCGCAATCGCTCTCACCTTTTGGTACGCCGGAACCGCGCCAGGCATTCTTGCCGCGGTGCTGTCATCGCTTGTCCGCAGCTATCTATTCGATGCCACCACCAGCACCGAGTCTCGTGTTCTATTCGACCTTGTGTTTCTGGTCTTTGCATTACTCATGACTCGTGTTGCGCGGGAGCGAAATCAACTTGAACTCAGAGTCGCGGAACGAACGGCGGAGCTCACTCGATCCAATGAGAACCTGAAACGCGAAATTGCCGAGCGCAATCAGGCTCAATATCTCACCGGGCAGGTCTTCGAGTGTTCGCCTGACGCCATACTCATTATCGGAACAGATTACAGATATAAGCGTGTCAATCCAGTGCATGCGCGGAATTGGGGGAGGCCGGCCGCGAGCATGGTCGGGATGCATGTAGCCGACCTCTTGGGTGCGGAGTTCTTCGAACAGCGAGTACAGCCATTCCTGGACCGCTGCTTCGCGGGAGAGAGTGTCAGATTCGAAGATTGGTTCGAGAACGCGCTCGGTCGCCGATACTCTGCCGTGAGTTACTCGCCTCTGTTGTCTGACTCCCAACGAGTGGAGGCGGCGCTTGTCATCGGCCGTGACCTCACAGAACACACGCTTGCGTCCGAAGCGCTGCGTCACGCGCAATCGGATCTCGCGCACGCCAGCAGGATGACTACCATGGGAGAGCTGACAGCCTCCCTGGCGCACGAGGTGAATCAGCCGATTACCGCCGCTGTCAATGGCGCCAGCACCTGCGTCCGCTGGCTTACGCGGGACGAACCCGATCTGGCCGAAGCGCGCGAGGCTGCGCTGGGAGTCGTTCGAAACGCCAGGCGCGCAGCAGACATCATCAACCGCATCCGCTCGATATCGAAAAAGGGCGAATCGAAAAGGCAATTGATCGAAATAGATGAAGTCATTCGCGAGGTCGTAGTGCTGCTCCGTAACGAAGCGGAGAGATACTCGATTTCGATCCGTACCCACTTTGACGTGAATCTTCCCAAAGTCATGGCGGACCCGGTGCAAGTGCAGCAGGTCGTCATGAACCTCATTATGAATAGTTTCGATGCGATGAAGGACGTCGATCGCACCCGCGAACTCGTGATTCGGACGCGGCGGGCGAAAGATCGGCAACTGATGGTCTCGGTCACGGATACAGGTGTGGGACTGCCCTCACAACAGAGCGACCAGATATTCGATGCCTTTTTTACGACCAAATCACATGGCCTGGGCATGGGCCTTCGGATTAGCCGAACCATCGTTGAATCGCATGGCGGCCGGTTGTGTGCAGCCGACAATTCTCCACACGGCGCAAGTTTCTCCTTCACCCTACCCATCCCAATCGACTCCCCGGAATAGCGCGCAAAACCATCGGACGCTCATACCAACGTATGATTGCGTCACCTTTCCAGCGAGCGCATAGTGAGTCTTATGAGCTGTCATAAGGCGAGCAAACTCGTGGCCATCGTGGACGATGATGACTCGGTACGCGGTACGTTGCAGGAACTCCTGAGATCTGCCGGATTTTCTTCGCGAGCATTTGACTCGGCAGAGGGATTTCTTGCCTCCGGTAATCAGCAGGAGACTGCGTGCCTGATTACGGATATTCGCATGCCGGGAATATCCGGTCTGGAGTTGCAGGCCAAGCTGAATGCCGAACGATGCAGAATTCCGACCATTTTTATCACCGCCCACGGCGATGAAGAGATGCGCTTCAAGGCGCTGAGAGAAGGCGCCGTGGAGTTCCTGCAGAAACCCTTCGACGATGAAGTCCTGATCGAAAGTATTCGCGCCGCTCTCAACCGTTGAGTCGAGAAGGAACGTACATGATGAGCACAAGGTTTGCCGTGCAGCCATCCGAAGATTGCGGCTGCGACGATCACAGCCGCGATCACGGCTCTCGCCCGCGCAAATTCGAGCAACTCATTGGCGACAGTCCTGCGCTGGAAGCAGTGCTCGATGGGGTAAAGCGAGTTGCGCCGACAAGCTCTACAGTTTTGATCCAGGGCGAAACGGGCACGGGCAAGGAGTTGATCGCACGCGCGATCCACAATATCAGCCCACGGTGCGGACGCCCCTTCATCAAGCTGAACTGCGCCGCCATCCCACTGGACCTGCTTGAAAGCGAGCTTTTTGGCCACGAAAAGGGCGCGTTCACCGGAGCGATTGCACAAAAGCTCGGCCGCTTCGAATTAGCCGATAAGGGCACACTTTTCCTTGACGAAGTCGGCGACATTCCGCCGTCGCTGCAGCCCAAACTGCTGCGCATATTGCAGGAACAGGAATTCGAGCGCCTGGGCAGCAGTCGAACTCACCAAGTGGATGTTCGGCTCGTAGCCGCGACCCATCGCGACCTGGCTGGGATGGTGAGAAATGGGGAGTTTCGCAGTGACCTCTATTTTCGCCTGAATGTATTTCCTGTCCAGTTGCCGCCTTTGCGAGAGCGCCGCGAGGACATTCCGGCGCTGGTCGAACATTTTGTCGACATTCTTGGCCGGCGGGTGGGCCGGCACATCGACCTGATTCCTCCGGAAACGATGCTGGCTCTCAGTTCGTACGACTGGCCGGGCAACATCCGCGAACTGCAGAATTTGATTGAGCGCGCCGTAATCCTGTCCGAATACGGTGTGCTTCCGAATCCACTGTTGAACGCCGAAACGCAGCGCATCGGCGTTTCCCAGGCTCCAACTACGTTGCTGGATTCTGAACGCACCCTGATTCTGCGCACGCTTGTGGCAGCCGGATGGGTAATTGGCGGACGCGATGGCGCAGCCGCCAGGCTTGGCTTGAAGCGCACTACGCTGATCTACAAGATGCAGAGGCACGGGATTTCTCGGCCGTCGTTCGATGGCAATTCTGAAATAACCGAGCCACACACGCAGGGGACGGAGATAGTGCCGCAGTTGCAATAGCTGCGGAATATAAGCTGCCTATGGCCGATTGCGGTCGTTGTGCTCATTTAGAGCGAAACCAGAGTGACTCTACCCCGAAAGAATTCTCGCCGCGATTGTCGAGTAGCCCCGGGGTATTTCACCCCGAGGCCCTCACAGAACCGTGCTTCAATCTCTCGATTCACACGGCTCTTCATAGCCCTGCGTTTGCCTCTCGCGAGTACAAACCTTCTCTGGAAGAAATGGCTCATCCTGGTTGCCCAGTTGGCCGTACCCTCCGTCGAGCTATGTCATCCCCTTCGCTCTACATCCATTACAGACGCCTCAACGCTACTTCAGGATGATCCGCCCGTCGCTCTGGCATCGGTATTCTTCCTCGTGGTGTCTGCCACTTGCCATTTCCCTTTACATCCAGAACGAAGTCCTCACGTTCCATAACCTTATGCGATTCCTACGCAGGCGTTACAAAATGCTAATTACAGGTTGACCCGCCAAAAGCAGGAGCTTCTTGCCAACATAGTGAATCTTGCATTCTTGGAAACCGCCACTCATGGTGGAAAAGGTGTGTGGAATCCTGGTTGGTGGCTTTGGTGCCTCTGCACCGTGAGGGTGTATCGGAAGTCAGCCAGCTACGGATCAATGCGTCCCGGTACACCTAAAGGAACAAGTGGCTCCTAAATTGGCTACCCAGCTTCGAAACGGCTCTATAGCCGCACCGGGTATTACTGTCTAAGTTATTGATTTTATGGTGCCCGGAGGGGGACTTGAACCCCCACGGCCTTGCGGCCTGCGGATTTTAAGTCCGCTTTTGAGGTAATCGCGCTATGTTGCACGATGTAGCAATATGGCGCATATCTCATTAGATAGCAATAGCTTACAGCCAATACAACTTTGCAATATGTTGCAATGCAAGGCCCAAAAGTACAAACCCAACAGCCATCAAAACAGCCACCAGAATCCCTGCTATGAAGCCTCCTGCTGAGATCGGCCCTTCCTCCTGCCCTAGATCATAGCAACGCGTCCTAGAGGCTCACAGCCCCGGCGCGGTGGATTGTAGGGCATTGACTAGTTCTTGCTTTTCTTAACGTGTTCGAACAGCTTATGCACGATATATTCGCCTAGTGCTTCAGCAGTCATCGGACTCTCGCCATCTACTTCAGCCACAACACCAGTGCGGGCGTGGTTTGTGTCACGCCAGACAACCAAGCGGCTCCCTGGCTTAACTTTGAAGCAGGAGCACTATCAAAGACTGTTAGTCAGGAAATGGTCTGTCCTTACCTGTTCCGAATGAAGACATCAGAAGTTACCGGACCACTGACTGAGTTTCAAGCGTCATTGGCTAACCGGGAAGATACCCACAAGCTCATCATCACTTTGAACAAAGCAATGAAGGAGAAGGCTCTGCCTGAAGGCAAGCTGACTCAAGCCTTTGATCGCTGGTGGCCAGACCTTGAGAAAAGCCTCGGTTCGATTCCCGCGTCGGCTCCAACGAAGAAGCCAGCTCGGTCATCGGAAGAGATGATCGAAGAGGTTTTAAACATTGTTCGAGATCAGGCAAGGGTGACACAAATTACACAACAGATGATCGACGATTTGCGAAGGGCTGGGAACCAGAACTCGCTTTACAACTCTCTGTATTCGATCCTGCCATCCGCAAACGTCCTTGACAGTTCCATGGGTGCGAGCTATCCACTCAACTCTCTAATGAGCAACCTAGATTACTTAAAGGCGATAAGCACCCTCCAAGTCAAGCCCATAGACCTTGAGAGTCCACTTCGCGCGGACGATGAAGAGTCATCTCCAGACCCGGAATGGCCAGTCAGACCAGAATGAGTATCTATCCATGGAGGAGTCATGTCTTCTCACACTCAGGATGAAATCAGCGAGACCTGGGACCAGATCAAAGCTGGTGCCGACTCGGAAGCTGTGATCGTATGGGATGAACCCCTGAAACAGATATTTACGATTCACACCATTGCGCCCTATGGTGACCAGCGCGAGAGCAGTCCAAACGTGTTGTACACTCGCGAACGTGACAGTGAGGAATCGACATGGGGCGAATGGGAAGTGACGCCTTAAACGGCTCGATGACTGTCATGCTGATTCGTGAGACTCGCAGATATTGAGTCGAAGGGATCGGCCCCGGCATCTAATCAACAACAACCAATCCGAACCGGCGCGTTGACGCCGTGGGCACCCAGTTGATTCCCGTGAGGGAGCGAGCTGGGCTTTTTTGTTTGAACTGGGCAACCACTAACCGGGCCTCTCCCCGTGAGCGAGATAGAAATGGAGTCACATAGTGTTTCTAAAGATCAGTTTTGAAGAACAGGACAAAGGCCAACCATTCACCCGTGAGCAGCTCGGACGCTGGGGAGTGAACTATCCACCGCGCAAGGGATGGCGTATCGCGCTCGCTCGCGGCGAGGACCCGAACACACCACCACCACCTAAGCAGCCCAGAGGCAGCGTGGCGGTGATGGCTTGAGCAAGCGAACGCATTACAACACGTTTTGGGAACTAGGCGAAGTAGATACCGTGGCAGTGCCGGAGATCGTCGTCGGCAAGCTACGCGACGGCCTGAAACCCTCTTCACTCGCGGTATACCTCCTCGTGCTCACACAGGCAAGGGCGAACAACTACCGACTCGTGCGCGTCAAGACAAGCGAGCTACTAGATGCAACGGGACTCGACCCTAAGACACTACGCGGGGCACGGGAACAGCTCAAGTCATTCAGGCTGGTGGTGAGCAATGAAACGAGCGAGCGCGGTGTGTGGGAATATGAACTGCTGAATCCTGCCACTAGTGGGACTTTGCCAGATCGCGACAACGTAGACTTTGCCAGCATCTCTGACTGGGTTGCGTCCGGCTTCTACCATCGATTGATGCCAGAACGCTGGGACATGGAGCGCGGCAAGTTTTGGTGCCCTTTCGAGACCCATACCAAGGCTAGTTTCCAAGTCCATCTTGATGGCGGTGGAGACAAGCACGGGCGCTGGAATTGTTCGCTGTGCGGGAAGGATGAGAAGGGCAAGTCACGCGGGGAGCATGGCGGGTTCGTTCAATTCGTCCAGCGGTTCAAAAAGGTGAACCTTGGAACTGCTCACAGGATCACGCGCACGACACTCCAAAACCTGATCGATGAGGAGCGAGCCGGACTGTCTAAACCGTTCTACAGCTTGTCACCAGAGATACTCGCAGAGGCTTCAAACCATAACGTGACCCCATGACCATCTTTTCCGGTTATCTAGGGAAAAATTCCCCAACAACAAGGCTTATTGAGGGAAAAATTCCCTAGATGATTTGCCTATGTGTTGATTCCACAGCACGTTACACGCCAAGATTGCAGACATGTACTCTACTGTATTTAGTCTTTAGTCTCTCGGACCTGTACAAAACGGTAAAGGACGGGTACAGACCAAGGATAAACAACCCCGTACCAACCCCAAGTTGAGCCGGAATCATTCTGGCGGCAAACCGTTCGCAAACGGGGCGCTGTCCTGGCCGCATCCATGCGGGAACTGTTCGCTGTCACTGCAAAGTGTGCATCGGCTAGGAAAATCGACGGTCCCGGCCAGCCCGCGACCCAGGACAGCTCTACCCGAAAGAAATGGCAGAGACACCGTTGCACCTGCAACGCTCTGGTATCCAGTAGACGGACAGACAAGTCGATCCATCAGCCTGAGAGCATCCCCAAGTTGGGAACCATCTACAGACCATACGAACGATCAACTCGGCATCGTCCCGGCGCTGTTCGATGCGGTTACGATGGCGGGGCAACCACCGGAATACCGTTTGGCTGCCACGACGGTGGAGAACCACTTGGATACCATCAGCTCTGGGTCTCGGCTCCCATCATAGGAACAACCACCAGCGACCATTGATGTGAACAGGTCGTTTACGATCTGGTCACCGGCCTGTGTACGAGGTTGGGGACCCATAGGGGGTCAATGGAGTTTACGATTTTTTACCGTCCGGGAACGCAGCCCAGCTTCCGACGAATAAATTCTCATTTTTCGCTTTACGTATGGGCAGGCCATAGGAGCGACCCGGAACCCGGCCCGAATGACCATCAACAGAGGAGATAGAGGCAGAAAGACCCCTTTATCTCGGCAGAACTCGGCCCCTGGGTCCTCGTCTACGTCGCCAGTGACTAAGACGACCAGTCCCTGCACCATCAACCCATCCGGCAAAAGGAACTGGCAACATAGGGAGCAGAGCATAGCGCCAGCGCACGCTTTGCCGGGTAGGTGCTCACCATTTGCTTTTTCCGGGCCACCCCCTTCAGGCTGTTTTCAGAAACGCACGCAACTCGTTTAGAATCTGTAAACTTCCTTAAATTCTGAGCATTATGTCATATGTACATTCCTTATGTCAACTTTCCGGTTACGAGATGGCATCCTTCCCGGCCCCACCCTGCACCATCAGGGTGTAAAAAGTGCTCTGTTTGTTACAATCTTGTTAATTGAGAGACTATTCTGATTCGCCCCGTGCCATAGTGTTCCAATTTTGCGCTTATGCAATTAGAGGGGAACAATGACTCACCTGATACCAGATCATCACGCTTACTCCGACCTGATTTGTTACAATCTTGTTAATTGAGAGACTTGTTTGGTTAAGTGTGTGGGATAGTGTTCCAAAAAACCAGCCAAGACTACAGAGGGGAACAATGATTCTTCTACTGAGCACCTCCCTGGTGCCAACCGAAGGGTGACCCAGCCTTCAGGGAATAAGCAACTCCTGCAACTAGAACCTATGCGCGTGCTGGTGGGCGGGAAGCCCATGGGCGTGTATGAAGACTAGTCAACGGGTCCTGATGCTTTCCTGATCCTGTAGAACCCCACATGTCGATTCCGATTCCACAAGCCCGGTAATCCCGGCCCTGGGAGAACCGCGTCTCGGCTCCCAACCCATCAACCATCACGCTACCGGCGCAGAACGTCGGAAGGAGAACTCATGTCCAATACTTCTGTTTTGTTCACCACCGGTGAAGTCGCCAAACGATTCCGCGTCAGCTCCGGCACAATTCGGAACCTAGTCGCTAGCAAAAATCTAACTCCGGTCAGGATCGGTGACCGCCTCCTGTTTCACGAAGATGAACTGGTTCGGTTCGAGCGTGAAGGCGTCAAGTCCGTTCCCAAGATTGATCGCTCCGAACTCGACGCGTTCATCACATCCTTGAATCCTGCTGTAGAAGGCACACTCGAACACCGTGTGGGGATCATCATGCGTGCGTTCCGTGGCGTGTCAGACGGCCTTCCTTACTTCGCTGATGTACCGGATGCTGAATCGCACAATCGAGACATGAGCAGGATGGTGTTGAACCTGACTGAGATCACCGCCTCTCACTTCCTGGTGATTGTCGAAACAAAAAGGCAGACGGGCGAATCGAAGACTGAGTTCGAGAGGCTCGCTATCCATTTTCTGTCAAATGCCCTGGTGACGCTACGAAAGGCGGCGTAAGTTGGCTATCAGAATCGGAAATATCTCTATCCAGTTGTCCGCTGAAACGGCCAGTTTCAACAGTGGTATGGAAAAGGCCAGCGCCCTGGCCTTCACCAGTTCCAAGAACATCGAACGTAGCTTCAACATCATGGGCGCTGCAATCACCGCTGCGACCGGCACGGCAGTCGGTGCCCTTGGTTTCCTAATTGAGAAAACTGAAGATACCGTCTTCTCTATGCAGCGCATGGCGCAGCAGGCGGGCGTCTCAATAGAGCAGTTCTCGAAGTTCGCGTCCGTGGCAAAGTCCGCTGGAATGCCTGTAGACGCCATGTCTTCCATTCTGACTCGTGTCTCCCATTCGGCGTACGAGGCCGCGAACGGATCAAAGCAAGCTGCGAGTACATACAAGGCATTCGGGGTTAGTGTCATTGATGCCAACGGCCATTTCAAAACGGCTGACCAGATCATGTTGGACTTGGCGAAGTCCTCGGTTCAGTTCAGAGATAGTGCAGACAAAACCGGCGCTGAAATGACTGTCATGGGCCGGAGTGGTGCACAGGCAGCCGAGTTCATGAAGGTACTGGCGACTCGCTTTGACTCCATCAGTGAGAAGGCAGAACACCTCGGAGTTGTGTTCAATTCCACGACCGCAGTCCAATCGCAGAAGCTACACGAGAGCTTCGTTGACCTGGAGGAAGCTGCCCTCGGTCTCAGTGTTCGCCTGCTGTCACAAGTCTCCCCGGCACTCGACAGCATTGTTGAAAGAATCGTGGCCTTCGTCTCCAATGCCGAAAACATGCGGCGGGTAGACCAGATTGGGCAGGACATCGCAAAGGGTGTGACACTCGCTGCTGATGCAGTAGAGTTCCTCGTACAGCACTTCGAGGAAGTCAAGTTCGTTATCGAGAGTCTGGTGGCTATCCGCATGGGTGGAATCTTCATTCCCATGATCGCGAGTGCCGCTGGTGCCAGTGGCATGTTTGGCAAGTTCGGCATTGCCACAACGAATCTAGTCGGCAATCTCCTGGGCATTCGCAGGCTGGGGAACCTGCTCGGTCCCTTGGCGGCGGGCGCTCGCGACTATTCTCTAGCCCTCGGTAGCTTGGCAACGACTGAGGGTGTCGCGGCAACCGGCGCTTACGCCTTCAGTGAATCCATGAGCGCGGCGAAGGCTGCATTGCTGAGTACCATCGGCCCCGCTGCATTGGCGGCTGGTGCCTTCTACGAGTTCGCGCTGGCACTGAAGGCGGCTCACGAATACAGCGATGTAAAGGACCAGACCGGCGCTTCCTGGTGGACAATCCAGAAGGCGGAAGCATCTGAGGCAACAGAGAGTGTAGCCAACTTCTACGACTACATGAAAATGGTCATCGGCCTTGCATCGAACACGGACGAGACCACCTTCTATTCCAACGTCACGCACCGCCTTGGGGCAAAAAATCCCTACGGCTTGCCGACTGCGAAGGCTCCCGGCTTGCCAGACGATTACAACCCTGACACCGGCAAGACTGGACCCGCCAGCGGCAAGGACTTCCCGGCCCTGGGTGGCGACAAGATTGACGGTTTGGCTGTCAAGCTGAAAGAGCTACACGATAAGGCCATTGCTGCGCGTGATGCGTTGATGGCTGTCGGCATGACTCCGCAGGCGGTACGTGATGTTGAGATCACGAAGAAGTACGCGTTATTCCTGGACGAGGCAACGAAGGCGAAGCGCAAACTGACCGAGGCAGAGAAGACTCAAGCGCATGGCGATATTGCGATGGAAGTCAACTCCATCGCAGCGACCAAGTACGAGCAAGCCATGCTCGACTTATCTTTGACACTCGCCAGTTCCACCGAGGAACACGAGGCCATGGCCTCTGCAATCGGCAAGTCGGCACAGGCCATGCAGGATGCAGCAGTCAAGGCGAAGGTCAATCAGGAAATGTTGCGCATGGCTGGCCCTGGGTGGGAGAAGGACCCGACCAAGGTCATGGATGCGTATATGACCGGGACACAGGTTCGCGGCGATATAAACAGCTCGAATCGCACTGATGATGCAAAGTCACTCAACAGTGCGCAGCTCCAAATTGAAGCGCAGCAGAGGCTCAACCAAGCCATTCTGCAAGGTGCTGAGGCTCGGCGTCAGTCAGCAATCACCAGCGAGCAGGCTGCCATCCGTGCGGACTTCGCTGACCGCAAAGACACGGATGTCGATGCAATGGAACGGCAGATCGATCTGGTCAGGCAGAAGTCAAACGCAAGTAATCAAGCTGCTGACTTAGAGCGGGCGTCTAGCTTGAACGCGCTGCAACGCTATCAAGAGCAAAAACAGGCTCTGATAGATGCCGTTGCCGCTGCCAAGCAATACGGCGTGGCAATAGACCAGCGTCAAGTGCTTGCCGCGAATAAGGAAGCATGGATCGCGTTCAACGAGGCGCAGGACAAAGCCATTCTTGCTACTGGCAGTGCGATGGATGGACTCAAGGTTGCGTTGGATCAGATGGCTCGCGATACTGAGTCAAGTGCCCAGCGTATGTATGAGGCCGTCAACCAAATGGTCAGTGCTTTGAATGACTCGATCACCAAGATGCTGATGAATGGCCACTTCAACCAGAACAGGAATGAAATCCGTAAGAGCTTCGCCACAGACTTCAAGGGTGTCGGCTCTTCGCTGATGAAGCAAGGACTTCAAAAAGGCGAGTCTGCGATCCTCGGTGGTTTGGGAATCGGGGGCAAACCGGATGGTTCTTCTAGCAAGCCTTTTTGGGTGAAGATGGCTGGTGGTGGAGGAAGCAACGGGGGTAGCGGTCTAGCCGATGTCACTCACGACGCTCTGAGTGGTATAGGCATAGGCGGCGGCTCAGGAGGCTTTGGAGGCTTTATGTCCAAGGTTCTCGGCTTCGGTAAGATGGCGCTGCAAGGCGCTTTCGCTGATGGTACGGATTCTCTGATTCCGGGGGTGCCTGCGCTTATCGGTGAGAAGGGTCCTGAACTCTTCATCCCACCTTCCTCTGGCTCTATCCTCCCGAACTCGGCGCTGAAGAACATGGGAGGCGGTCACAACTTCTACATTGACGCCTCCAATTCCCAAGACCCGGCGCAAACCAAGGCCATGGTCATGCAGGCCATTGCTGAGGCTGCTCCGCACATCACCAATAACGCCGCGAATACTGTCCACGAGCGCAATCTTCGTGTTCCTACTTCCTCACGGTAAATCAAGTTCCCGCGCAGCGATGACGCGGAAGTCTGCCTGATGTTCCTCCATTCCATCGGGTCGATAAGGCTGAACCACGGGCGCGTCCGCATAGGGGTGTGCCCGTGTTAGTCACACAAGTTTGCTTGCGGCGTTTCATTGTGCGCTCGCGAGCCTCGGACCACGGGCAAGAGGTTGCCCGTGGTCTTTTTCATTTCATCCCAGGAGGCGTCATGCCTGAAGTATTAGTTCCAATTCGAAGGCTGACTGGCAAAGAGAAAAAGGTATTCGACCGCGTGGTCAGTGACTTCGACCACCTCAATCAAACTTCAGCCGAAATGCTGTGCCGCTACAGTGAGGCGTTTGTACGGTATGAGGATGCTTCCAAAGAAGTGAAACGTCACCCCACTGTTAAACAGCCTGTAGTAAACAGAAGCACGGGCAACGTAACAGGGTTCAAAGAGATCAGGAACCCGGCATTCAGAACTCTCGCTGAGGCACAGAGTCAGCTCAATAGCCTTGCACGTCGATTGTTGATTGATGCAGCGTCCGAGAACAAACGTTTGACCCTTCAAAGCAAGAAGGCCAGATCGTTTTCAGCTCTTGAGCACGAGGTTCGCAATGAGCGTGACATCCGCGCCAGCCTTACAGAAGAGCAGATCGCCGATGGCTTCGAGAGATACCTGAAGCGTTACGTATTCCCTCCCTGGTGCGATGACGAGATGAATCGGGAGCTGGTAATCGAATGGCTTTGTGATCCTATCTTCCACCTGAAGCCTTGTACCCAGGAGCAGATCAGCTCCGGCGATTGTTCAGGGTGCGAGGACGAGGACGACGGCCTTTGAGTTCTGCAATTCCTGGGTAGCTGTGACCTGTCCCGCTGTCCATTCCATCCACGTACAACACAAAGAAGGAAAACAAATGAAATCACGTGTTTCACACGAACGCCACAGCCCCCGAAACGAGTGGCAACATATCACCTATCTCGGAGGCGAGTCCGGGAGATTCAACGTCAACGTTAACGGAAAGTTCGTCGCGCAAACCGATAGCCTCAGCGCAGCAAAACGCGAACGCGACCGCTTCCTCCACGGTCCACCAGAACCGTCTGTGGCCCCAATCACGCCCGACGCTCAAGGATACTTCGACCATGAGCGTGCATCGACACCGATACCGGAATTTAATGCGCGTGAATCATACGCGGGGAGATGGGAAGAACAATGAGCAAAGCAACGAAGCAACGCAAGAAACAGCCACAACACGAGCGGCGCTATCTTCCCACTGCACAAAGTGGAGTGTTCGAGATTCGCGCGGGCGCTGACGGTAAGAAGAAGATCGTCGGCTATGCGTCGAAGTTTAATGTGCTGTCTGAAGACCTTGGCGGATTCCGCGAGCAGATCGACCCTGGTGCGTTTACCGCGAACCTTGTCAGCAACCCGGACGTTCGCGCTCTCTGGAATCACGATGCCAACCACATCCTTGGCAGGACCACTGCCGGTACCTTGCGACTCTCCACCGATTCCATCGGCCTCCGCTACGAGATTGATCCTCCAGACACACAACTGGCGAGAGACCTTATGGAGTCGATGACCAGGGGCGATGTTACTCAGTCGAGTTTTGGATTTATTTGCACCCGCGACGATTGGAAGCAGATGCCGGACGGAAGTATTCTTCGCGTCGTACTCGAAGCGCAACTATTCGACGTTTCTCCTGTCACGTTCCCCGCGTACTTGGATGCGACTTCCGGCGTGCGTGCATCTCTCCGGTCGGCCCCTGATGCGATTCGCGCCAAACTGAGCAAGCGCGACGGCTCTGAAGATGATGACCCGAACGACCATCCCGGTCAACACTGGTCCGATGCGGAGAGTGAATGGGTGGACGACGATGACGATTCGGACGACTTGAGATCGTGTGCTTATCGATGTGCCCAACATCGTAGCTCAGAGGCAGGCCGGGACCAGATTGTAGGCTTTGCCGACGATGACAACGAGGTGCGTTGCGCCATGCGTTGCGGTAGCTGTTCCGAATGCCGGTCTGCACATTCGTCGATTGCGAAAGACGACTCGTCCGAGGATGATGTTCGCGCCCAACACCGGCGCTTACTCGCTCTCCGCTAATCCCCATTCAACATTCTGAAAATCCGAGGGCATGATGACTCACTCATGCTCTGCGCTGAACTGCGCCCAATTGCGCACACAACTTTGGAAGGAACAAGGAACACCTATGACACTCGCACAATTGAAAGACAAAAAGGCAGATGTACTCAAGCGCGCCCAGACCATGCTTGACGCTGGCCAGCACCAGTCCCCGGAATATCGCGCATTGGTTGCCGACGCTGAGAATTTGACTAGC
>Ga0182030_10015091_pt1 | contig 15172 bp, 12 predicted proteins | sample 812S3MmetaG_FD_121299 | JGI IMG/M metagenome (GOLD analysis project Ga0182030, IMG submission 121299) | Permafrost microbial communities from Stordalen Mire, Sweden - 812S3M metaG (Illumina Assembly) | ecosystem: Environmental > Terrestrial > Soil > Wetlands > Permafrost | place: Sweden... | reverse complement strand
TATCTCCGAAACACTGAAAGCGGTGACCCGCACTGGCACGGTGCGCAGCGGCCCCCAGGAGAACAGGACCACCGGCACCTGAGAGAGCGGCACGCTCCGCGGTGCCGTTGTCGCCGAGGCCGAGCCCTGCGCCGCGGCGTTGTTCGACGCGGAAACCTGGCCTTCGAGCCCGGAATCCGGCGGAGCCGATGGAAATTGCAGCAGTTCGAGAGCTGCGAGCCGCGGGTAAACGCCGTTGGCGGCCGCGTCGGCGGCGGCTGGATCGATGGCGATGTCGGAGAGATCGAGGTCTGAATCAAGCCGGAGGGTAAAGGCGAAGGTTTCTCCCGGCACGCCGGTGGCGGCCAGCGGGTTCACCGTCACCGTGACCTTGGTATCGGACGGCGGCGGCGGCGCGGCCGCTTCCGTCCACGCATGGGTCATCGTTTCCGGGTTGATCTGGAACACGATCACATTGGGTTGCGACGGCTGACCAAGGCTCCCCGAGGGGGGATAGGAAATCAGCGCGCCTTTCATGACAGACCCGGCCATTGGCTTTTTTCCTACGGAATGCGCGCCAGCTCGCGCAGCGTCGCCTCGGTCTACGCGACGTCAGGCGCCTCGCGATGGATCACCGGCGCCGGGACTCCAGGCGCGCAAACACACTACGCGGATCCCACGACCGCCCCGGGATGTTCGTTCGGTGACATGGCCAGCGCGGTCAATCAATGGTTCGCGGTTTTGCCAGGGGGTCCTGGCCGGTGCCGAGCCGGGAGGAAGCCGCGGTTGCCTGGAACCTCCTTTACGGCGACCCGACGTCAATTTGGCGGATTATGACGAAGCGACCTGAACGGAGCGCATGCCTCGCGGATTGTTGTCCCCATTGTTGTCCGGAGTATAATATTCGATCGTGCTACAGAGCGAAATGGGGTTTAATTCATTGATATGATTGGTGCGCCCGGTAGGACTCGAACCTACAACCAAGCGGTTATGAGCCGCCGGCTCTGACCAATTGAGCTACAGGCGCACCGTGGCCGCATCAGACCCGACAACCGGGACCGCTTCAATAGGCGAATCCCCTCGCCTCAGGCCTGACCATGCCGGGGAACCTCCCCCTCCGCGGGCCGCCGCCGGAACTGGCCCTCCACGACCAGCAGCGCCACCCCGCAAACGATCGCCGCGTCCGCGACATTGAACACATACCACGACCAATCGCCGATATGCGCATGGATGAAATCCACCACCCAACCGTAGCGCAACCGATCGATCACGTTGCCCACCGCGCCCCCGGCGATCGCCCCGATCGACACCGCCATCAGGGTGTTCTCCGCCCGCCGCAGCCAAATCCCCAGCGCCACGACGACCACCAACGCGATCCCCGCCAGCACGAAATGGCTCCAGGAACCCAACCCGTTCAACAGCCCGAACGTGACGCCCTGATTCTGCACGTATGTCAGATTCAGCACCGGCAACAGCACGACCTGCCGCAGATCCGGCAAATCGAGCACATGCAGGATCCAGTATTTGCTGCCCTGATCCGCCGCCAGCACCAGCAACGCCGAGACAATCCCCCACCGGATCGAGGGCTTCATGCCGCCTCGACCGCGTCGGTGCAGCGCAGGCACAACGTCGGATGCGCCGCCTGGCCGCCGACCTCGGTCAGCACCCGCCAGCAGCGATCGCATTTGTGCCCAGGAGCCACCGCGATCTCCGCCAGATCGTCGCCCACCCCAGCGACGGCGTGCACGGATGACACGATCGCCAGTTCGGCCCATTCCGCTTCGCTCAGCAACTCCGCCTCATCCGGCGCCAGTTTCAGCGTCACCGCCGCCTGCAAGGACGCGCCAATGACATTGGCCCGGCGGGCTTCCTCCAGAGGCACCGTGACGCGCCGCCGGATCGCGCGGATCTGTTCCCACTTCGCCGCCAGCGGATCGTCACGCCAGGTGTGCGGCAGAATCGGAAACTGGTGCAGGTGCACGCTGTCCTGCTCGCCGAACCGAGCGGTCCACGCCTCCTCGGCGGTAAAGCACAACACCGGCGCCAGCCACGTGCACAGGCAGCGATGCAAATAATCCAGCACCGTCCGGGCGGACCGGCGGCGAACGCTGTCCGGCCGGTCGCAGTAAACCGCGTCCTTGCGGATATCGAAATAAAACGCCGACAGATCGGTGGCGCAGAAGTTATGGACATCGGGATAAACCCCGGTCCAATCGTAACTCTCCACCGCCGCGCGGATTTTCGCGTCCAGCCCGGTCATCCGGTGCAGAATGTATCGTTCCAGCTCCGGCATATCTTCAACCGGCACCGCCTCGGCCGTTTCAAACCCCGCCAATGAGCCCAGTACCCAGCGCAGCGTATTGCGCAGCCGCCGGTAAAGCTCGGCCTGCTGCTTGAGGATTTCCGGGCCGATCCGCAGGTCCTCGGAGGTGTCGGACATCATCACCCAAAGCCTCAGGATATCGACGCCGTATTTGTCGGCGATCTCATCCGGCGCCACGACATTGCCCAGTGATTTGGACATTTTGCGGCCGTGCTCGTCGTTGACGAAGCCGTGGGTGAGGACGGCCTTGAACGGCGCCACGCCGCGGGTGCCAACCGATTCCAGCAGCGACGAGTGGAACCAGCCGCGATGCTGATCGGAGCCCTCCAGATACAGATCGGCCGGCCAGGGCAGATCGCGGCCTTCCAGCACGAACGCGTGGGTCGATCCAGACTCGAACCAGACATCGACGATGTCGCGCACCTGCTCGTAGTCGTCGGGGTTGCGATCCGGCCCCAGGAAACGTGACGGAGGCGACGAGTACCACGTATCGGCGCCCTCGGCGGTGAAGGCCGCGACGATGCGCTCGACCACGGCCTCGTCGCGCAGTGGTTCACCCGAGCGTTTGTCAACGAAGATCGGGATCGGCACCCCCCAGGCGCGTTGCCGGCTGATGCACCAGTCCGGGCGGGCTGCGATCATCGAGCCAATCCGGTTGCGCCCCTGATCCGGCACGAACACGGTGGCGTCGATCGCCCGCAGCGCCTTTTCGCGGATACGCTCCGGCCCGTCCATGCGGATGAACCATTGCGGCGTCGCGCGGAAGATCAGCGGCGCCCTCGACCGCCAGGAGTGTGGGTAGGAGTGCACGATCTTGCCGCGCCCGAGCAGAGCGCCCGCATCGGTCAGCGCCTCGCAGACCGCGTCGGCGACCTTGTACACATGCTGACCGGCGAACAGCGGCACCCAGGCGTTGAACGTCCCATCGCCGCCGACCGTTTCCGGCACGTCCAACGCATGCGCGCGGCCGAGGATGAAGTCGTCCTCGCCATGGCCCGGCGCGATGTGGACGAACCCCGTGCCGGCGTCGGTGGTGACGAAATCCGCCAGCAGCAGCGGCGTATCCTGGTCGTAGCCATGGCCGCGCAACGGATGCGCGCAAACCACGCCGGCCAGCGCCTCGCCCTTATAGACGTGCAGCAGATGGTGCGCGGTGATGCCAACCTCCTGGCACACCTGGGGCAGCAATGGCAGCGCGATCAGCATCGTCTCGTGGTGCCGGGCCAGCGAGCCCTCGGCGGTGCCCTCCACCCGCACCAGCGCGTAATCGATCTCCGGTCCGGCGGCGAGCGCGCGGTTGCCCGGCATGGTCCACGGCGTCGTGGTCCAGATGACGACCGAGGCACCACGCAATTCATCGACCGGCGCCTGAACGATCGGGAACCGCACGAAGATCGTGGTGCTGGTGTGGTCGTGATACTCGATCTCGGCCTCGGCCAGAGCGGTCTTCTCCACCGGCGACCACATCACCGGCCGCAACCCGCGATACAGCGCGCCGTTCAGCAGGAACTTCAGGATTTCATGGGCGATCGCGCCCTCGGACGCCAGGTCCATGGTGGCGTAGCGGTCACGCCACGCGCCCTCGACCCCCAGACGGCGGAACTCCCGAGCTTGCACGCCCATCCAGTGCGCGGCGTAAGCGCGGCACTCGGCGCGGAAATCCAGCACCGGGACGGCGTCCTTGTCCTTCTTTTTCGAGCGGTACTGTTCCTCGATCTTCCACTCGATCGGCAGCCCGTGGCAGTCCCAGCCGGGGATATAGTTGGCGTCGAACCCAGCCATCTGGCGCGTGCGGTTGATCACGTCCTTCAGGATCTTGTTCAGCGCGGTGCCGATATGCAGGTTGCCGTTCGCGTACGGCGGCCCGTCGTGCAGGATGAACATCGGCCGGCCTTTGGAGGCCGCGCGCAGCTTGCCCCACAGATCCATCGCCTCCCACCGGGCGAGAATCGCGGGTTCCTTCTTCGGCAAATCCCCGCGCATGGGGAAAGAGGTCTGAGGCAAAAACACCGTATCGCGATAGTCGCGAGGCGCCCCCGGTGGGGCACCCGTTACCGGAGCGTCGTTCATGGCGGGATCCATCACAGGCATTCGGATGCGGCGTATTGGGCCGCGGTCAGGTCGCGTCAAGGCTTCCGGCGGTTAGCGCGCCGCCGGGGTGGTAATTCGCGCCAGCCTATACGTGGTTGACCTGTTCGGTGCCATAGCCGGGAGCATGCGGCTTCGCGGGAGTTGGGGTCAAGTTTTATCCCGGTCGCCGTGAGTCCGCGTATCCTTCAAATGGCCCACGAATATGGGCGACCTGGCTCAAATCCCGCTGAGCAACGCATCGATCGCCCGCGCAATCTGGTCGCGGTCCGCCGCGAGCGTTCCCACCGAACGGCCCTTCTGAAAGACCGGAATGCTGGCCATGTTCTGGGTCATGAGCATGAACGCGACGCCATTGAAGGGCCAAAAATCGCTTTTCAGCAGCCCGCCGAACGCCTGGCGACGATCCCGGTCGGGCCGCTGTGGCGGTTGTTGTTGCCGCGAATGCCCCCAATTGTGCCACGGTCGGCGACAAGGAAGGTGCCGCATGCCTGACTCTGAAGCAAAGTCGATCTTCGATACGGAACCGGATGAGGCTCATGAGGCGCGGCTCGACGCCGAAGCTGACTCGGACTATGCGGCGGGCCGGTTCGAACCGCATGAGCGCGTCCGGGAGTGGCTTAAAAAGCTTGCACGGGGTGAAAGAATCCCTCCGCCTGAAGCATGACCCGTGCGCGTCGTTTGGACCAGATCCGCCTTGCGGGGCGTATGGCGCGCTTACGACTACATCGTTGATTTCAATCCACAAGCAGCACAGCGCATGGCGGATGCCCTGTTCGCGGCCGGAGATAGCCTGGAGCATTTCCCGCGCCGTGGGCGGTTGGTGCCCGGAACGACCTCGCGCGAATGGACTGTCAGTCAGCCCATACATCATCCGTTACCGTATTGCCGGAAATGATATCGTCATCCAGCGGGTGCGCCACAGCGCGCAACGTCAGACAAATCCGTGACGGTTACGCCCGCGCTGGAGTCCGATTGACGCCAGCGGCCACACAGCATCGGGTAGACCGCGAACTGCATCAGAACCGGCGAAACTCTTCCAGAGGAAGCCCGTACTCCGCGATCCATTCGTTATAGCAGTCGATAGCAGCCCGGTTTTCTTGTAGCCAATGACGACCTCGCTCAGACAGGCCGTCACCTGGCGGCGCGACGACAGTCATCAACGGCGGGGGCAGCCTCAGCTGGAAGCATGGTCACCACCATAACAGGGAGCCCAGCCTATCATCAGCCTGGCTTTCGCGGGATCGGGCCGATAGCCGGACTTGATCGCCGGACGGGCGGCTGTTCGGGCTCAGTGTCGGCCGCTCGTCCATTTTCGCGATCCTTGTCGCCGTTGTCACGCCGGGCGATCGTCACCACGCACGCCCGGTCGTCCGGTAGCGGATCGAGGTATCGACATCCATCGCATGGGTTCCTTTCGATCCGCCCCGGCTTAACCGCTCCCGCGTCATCACCGCTCTTGACAGCCTCTATATCTCCAATACAATGGAGACATGGAGAAGACAGACGCCTTGGCGGCCCTGGGCGCCCTCGCTCAGGAAACCCGCCTCGATATCTACCGACTGTTGGTTCAATCTGGGCCGGAGGGATTGCCCGCCGGTCAGATCGGCGAACGGCTCGGCCTGCCGTCCGCGACGCTCGCCTTCCATCTCAAGGAACTGAAAAACGCGAAGCTGGCCGCCTGCGCGCGCAACGGCCGCTCGCTGATCTACGCGGCCGAGTATCCGGTGATGAACGCGCTGTTGTTCTTCCTCACCGAAAATTGCTGCGGTCATCCCGCCGCCGATTGCCTGCCGGTCTGCGCGCCCAGAGACGCCACACCCTCCGCGAAAAGGAAACGCTCATCATGAACGACCAGCCGTTCGATCCCATCGATATCAAGGACATGGTGCGCGCTCGCTACGGCGGCATCGCGGCGGGCGCGGTCTCGTCGTGTTGCGCTCCGGCGTCGGCGGACAGCGCGAGCGCACCGGCCATCGTCGATGACAAGGCGCGCGAGATGGGCTACTCGGCCGAGGAACTGGCGGCCGTGCCGGAGGGTGCGAACCTCGGCCTTGGCTGCGGCAATCCTCAGGCTATCGCGGCGATGCGGCCGGGCGAGGTCGTGATCGATCTCGGCAGCGGCGCGGGCTTCGATTGCCTGCTCGCCGCCCGTCAGGTCGGCCCGGCCGGGCACGTGATCGGCGTCGATATGACGCACGAGATGTTGAGGAAAGCCCGCGAGAACGCCGCCAAGGTGGGCGCGGCGAATGTCGAATTTCGTCTGGGCGAACTGGAACACCTGCCGGTCGCCGACAACACCGCCGACGTGATCCTGTCGAACTGTGTCATCAATCTCGTGCCGAACAAGCCTCAGGTCTTCCGCGAGGCGTTCCGCGCGTTGAAGCCCGGCGGCCGGCTGGCGATCTCGGACGTGGTGAACATGAAACCTCTGACGCCCGAGCTCGCGGGGGATCGCGCCCTCGTGTGCGGCTGCGTCGCGGGTGCCGCTCCCGCGCTGGAAATCGAGGCGTGGTTACAAGCGGCGGGGTTCCGCGATGTCCGCGTGACGGTGAAGCCGGAAAGCCGCGATCTCGTGGCAAGCTGGGCGCCTGGGCGCGGTATCGAGGATTACGTCGCCTCGGCGATCATCGAGGCGCGCAAGCCCGCGTCAGGCGAAGCCAGTTGCGCCCCAGCCTGTTGCGCGTGAAGCGACATGCCGCGCCAACCCTTCAATATGCTGTTTGGCCGCGTCCGCTCCGGCAATGAAGAGGATCGCGTGTCGTGAATAATTCCACTCTCGCGGCCGGACAGGGCGCGGCGGCGAAGCCCACCATGGGCGTGTTCGAGCGGTTCCTGACTCTCTGGGTGGCGCTGTGCATTGTCGTCGGGATCGTCCTCGGTCGGGCGATCCCCGGCCTGTTCCATTTCCTCGGCAACGCGACGGTCGCGCAGGTCAATCTTCCGGTCGCGGTGCTGGTCTGGCTGATGATCGTGCCGATGCTGCTCAAGATCGATCCGGCGGCGCTGCGCGAGGTGGGGCGACACTGGCGCGGGATCGCCACGACGGTCGGCGTCAACTGGCTGGTGAAACCCTTCTCGATGGCACTGCTTGCCTGGCTGTTCATCGATCATCTGTTCCGGCCGTTCCTGCCAGCCGGGCAGATCGACAGCTACATCGCGGGCCTGATCCTGCTGGCGGCGGCACCTTGCACCGCCATGGTGTTCGTCTGGTCGAACCTCGTGGACGGCGAGCCGCACTTCACGCTGTCGCAGGTGGCGCTCAACGACGCGATCATGGTCGTGGCCTTCGCGCCCATCGTGGCACTGCTGCTCGGCCTGTCCTCGATCACGGTGCCGTGGGACACGCTGCTGTTGTCCGTGGTCCTCTACATCGTCGTGCCGGTCGCCGTGGCGCAGCTATGGCGGCGATCTCTGCTGGCGAGCGGCGGTCCGGCGGCGTTGTCCGGCATGCTGCGGAAACTCGCGCCGCTCTCGCTGTCGGCGCTCCTGCTGACTCTCGTGCTGCTGTTCGGCCTGCAAGGCGAACAGATCACCCGTCAGCCGCTCGTCATCGTCATGCTGGCGGTGCCGATCCTGATACAGGTCTATTTCAACGCGGGCCTGGCCTACTGGCTCAACCGCCAACTCGGTGTCGAGTGGTGCGTCGCCGGGCCGTCCGCGCTGATCGGCGCCAGCAATTTCTTCGAACTTGCCGTCGCGACCGCGATCGTGCTGTTCGGCTTCCAATCGGGCGCGGCGCTGGCGACCGTGGTCGGCGTGCTGGTCGAGGTGCCGGTGATGCTGTCGGTCGTCCAGATCGTCCGGCGTTCCCGTGGATGGTATGAGCGAACATAGGCAACGATTTTTATTTCATAATTCTCGAGAAGCGCACAAGCCCAGGCCAGGGCCGACAGCGGTTGTCATTTTGCCGATCCACCTCCCCAGTTCGTCATCCTCCTTCCCCGACCTGATCGGGGGATCAGTCAAATTCCGCACAACGTTGAATGGCCACGCATTTTCGGACGGGTGCGTGGCCGCCGATCCTCCGGCCAGGCCGGAGGATGACGGGAAACGCGAACGGTTCCGCCAAAATGAGAACTGCTGCACGGCCGGTGCTGCTTCCGGCGGCGGTCACTCTCCCCCGACGACCCGCTCGATCCGCCGGTCCGGGATCAGCCAAAGCGACGCCAGCAGCACGTACGCTCCGCACGCCACCCAGTGGTTGACGAACGCCAGCCCGATCCCCGCCAGGCAAATAACGACCGAGATCTTGCCTTTCACGTCCCGCCCCAACGCATCAGCGAGACCATGGTCGGCACCGTTGGCGCGAACGATGCATCCCTGTAGAATGAAATACGCGACCGCCGGCGTCAGCATGGAAAAACCATAGAGCGCGACCGGCAGTTCGGCGAAGTCGTTCTCCCCCATCCAGCCCGTGCTGAACGGAATCAGCGACAGCCAGAACAGCAAATGCATATTGGCCCACAGGATCGCCCCATTCACCCGACGGCACGCGTGCAACAGATGGTGATGGTTGTTCCAGTAAATGCCAACGAACACAAAACTCAGCACGTAACTGAGGAACGTCGGCAGCAACCCCGCCAGCGCCTGCCACGTCGCGCCATGCGGAACGTGCAACTCCAAGACCATGATCGTGATGATGATCGCGATCACGCCATCGCTGAACGCGGTCAGCCGTTCCTTATTCACCCTGGCAACAACACATGCTTTGCCCTGGCCCCATCGCGATCCGCCGCCTCATACGCTTCCGCGGCGCGCGCCAGAGGCCACGTCGTCACGTCAAATGGCCTCAATGCCCCCGCCTCGAATCCCGGTCGTAACGCATCCATGATCGCCGCGATCTCCGCCCCGTTCAGTCCCAGCGAGTCCACCCCGATCAAATGTGTCCTGTTATGATAAAAGTCGGTCAGGTCGAAACTCACCCGCCGCATGCCCCGGCTGACGATCGCCAGGTGTCGGCCGCCCACGCGTAACGAGGTCAACGCTGGCTCGAACAGCGCGCCGCCCACGGTATCCAGCACCAGATCGGCGCCCTTCCCACCCGTCAACGTCCGCACCGCCGCCGGCATGTCCGGCGCCTGGGTATCGATCGTGCCAGCCGGGGCCTCGCCTTTCGCCCTGAACGCCGGAATGACCCGAGCCCCTTTCCACGCCGCGATCTGTGTCGCCGCCCGTCCGACCGCGCCGGCCGCCCCGATGATCAGGATCGTCTCGCCCGCCTGGATCCGCCCCTCGGTCACCAGCGCCGACCACGCGGTGATGAACGGCACGCCGACCGACGACGCCTGCTCCATCGACAGCCCCGCCGGCTTCTCCGACACCCAATCCGCCGCGATCACCGCGTAGTCCGCGTGCGCCCCGTCACAGGCGATGCCAAACCGAGGCCCACTGCCCCACACCTCCAACCCCGCCGCCGCGTCGCCACCGACCACGATCCCCGCGTAATCCCGGCCCGGCGTACGCGGTAATGGCGTGTGAAACACACCCTCGACGTTACGGATGTCGCTCGGGTTGATCGCCGACGCCTTCACCTGGATCAGCACCTCGCCCGGACCCGGCATCGGCACGTCCCCCTCCTCCACCGTCAGCACCGATGGCGGGCCATACCTGGCGAATCGCAGAGCCTGCATCTTCATCACGACTTCCGTTGCAATTCCCCCGACCGCACGCTGGCGATCGCGTTGTTCAATATCCCAATGATCGCCTCGTCCCCCAGCGATCGCGCCAGCAACGCCAGCGAACCGCCAAGCAACGCCGACGCGATCGCCACCGGCGGCACGTTCTGCCCCATCATATACTCGATCGCCTTATCCACCACCGAACCGGCGAGGCTCAGTTCGTGAGGTGGTTCCTGCTCTGCTGCCATGGGAGTCTCCTTCACGCCGCGATCGGCGTTGGTTCGTCGGCTTGCAGCGCCCACATCTCCGCGTAAAGCCCGTCGTGGGCGAGTAACGACGCGTGGGTGCCGCGTTCCACGATCGTGCCGTCATGCAGCACGACGATCTCATCGGCGTCGATCACGGTGGATAAACGATGCGCGATCACCAGCGTCGTGCGATGGCTCATCACCGCCCGGAACGCGCCCTGGATTTCCTGCTCGGTGCGCGTATCCAGCGCGCTGGTCGCCTCATCCAGGATCAGAATGCGCGGGTCCTTCAATATCGTCCTGGCAATCGCCACCCGCTGCTTCTCCCCGCCCGAAAGCTTCAACCCGCGCTCCCCTACCATGGTGTCGTAGCCCTCGGGCAGCCGCGTCACGAAATCGTGCACCTGCGCCAGCCGCGCCGCCTGCTCAATTTCTTCCTGTGAAGCACTCGGCTTTCCGTAACCGATGTTATAGCGGATCGTATCGTTGAACAGCACCGTGTCCTGCGGCACCACGCCGATCGCCGCGCGCACGCTGTCCTGCGTCACGTCGCGAATGTCCAGCCCATCGATCAAAACGCGCCCTCCGGTGACGTCGTAAAACCGGAACAACAGCCGGCTGATGGTCGATTTGCCACTGCCCGTCGGCCCCACCACCGCCAGCCGTTTGCCCGCCGGAATGGAAAAGCTGACGCCATGCAGGATTTCCCGGTTGGGCCGGTAGCCGAAACGCACGTCCTCGAACCGCACCTCGCCCCCCGTCGCGATCAGCGGCGGCGCGCCCGGCTTATCGACGATCTCCGCCTCGACCCCCATCAGCGTGAACATCTGCTCCATGTCCACCAGTCCCTGCTTGATGGTCATGTAGACCATGCCGAGGAAGTTCAACGGCTGATACAATTGAATTAAGTACGTGTTGATCAGCACGAAGGAGCCGATGGTCATCTCCCCCGCCGCCATCGACTGAGCCGCCATCAGCATGATCACGGTCAGGCCGGCGGCGATGATCAGCGCCTGGCCCAGGTTGAGCATGTTCAAGGAGACCTGGACGCGTACCGCGGCGCGTTCATAGCGAGCCAGGGCTTTGTCGTAACGCGCCGCCTCATGCGCCTCATTGCCGAAGTACTTGACGGTTTCGTAGTTCAGCAAACTGTCCAGCGACTTGCTGGAGGCTTCGTTATCGCTGTCGTTCAGCGTGCGGCGAAACCGGGCCCGAGCCCCCGCCAGCATGCTGGTGAACCCGACATAAACCGCCACCGCCAGAAACGTCACGGCCGCGTATCGCCAGTTGAACATCCGCCAGATGATGCCGGTGACCAGCAGCAGCTCGACCGCGGTCGGCAACACGTTGAATACCGCCAGCCGCAGCACCGACTGCATGCCCAACACGCCGCGGTCGATCACCCGAGACAGCCCGCCGGTCTGCCGGTCGAGGTGAAACCTCAGGCTGACCCGATGCAGATGCTGATAGGTTTGCAACGCCACCATCCGCACCGCCCGTTGCGACACCGAGGCGAACAGCGCGTCCCTGATTTCCCCGAACCCCGCCGCGCCGACCCGCGCGACGCCATAGCCCAGGATCAGCAGCACCGGCAGCGCGACCGCGAGACTGCTCGGTTTGGTCAGCACGTCGATGGTCCGGGCGTACAGGATCGGCACATAAACCGCCGCTCCCTTGGCCGCGATCATGAACAGCACCGCCGTGGCCACCCGAAACCGCGCGCCCGGATTGTCCCTGGGCCAAAGGTAAGGAGCGAATGACAGGATGACCTGAAGCGTCGAATGTTGCCGCGGCTGCGTGCTTGGCGGCAGCCTGGCCGCGCGGGCGGTTCTTCTCATGCCCCCGATGTGGCACGCCCCGCCACCGATTCCAAGGATTCCTCCCCAAACGGCCTGGGCCGCTCTTGTCCCGGCGCTTCACTTTAACGTCATGGTCCGGCGCGACCGGACCATCGCTCAACCCACAAAGGCGCCGCCAGCGACCCGATCACCCCAACGCCAACTCCCCCACCCCTATTCCGCCGCCAGAACCTTCCGTGGCGGCGTCTGCACCACCGGCGCCAGTTCAGCCGCCCCAAACGATTGCGCCCTTCTCTCATTCCCCACCGGCCGGTACACCGTATCCCGCATCACCGGCACCCGTCCGATCCCGCCGATCAGCCCTTCCATCGCCTCGGGCGGAAACTCCTGCCCATGCTGTGTGCCGGCCGCGCGAGAAATACTCTCGTTCATCAGCGTGCCGCCCATGTCGTTGGCCCCGGCGTTGAGGCACAGTGCCGCGCCTTCCGGTCCCATCTTCACCCAGGACGTCTGGATATTCGTGATCAGCGGATGCAACGCCAGCCGGGCCACCGCGTGCATCAAAATCGCCTCCCGAAGAGTCGGCCCCTTGCGCGCCATGCCGCGCAAATACATCGGCGCTTCCATGTGCACGAATGGCAGCGGCACGAACTCCGTGAAACCGCCAGTCTCCGCCTGCAAGTCCCGCAACACGAGCAAATGCCGGGCCCAGTTTAAGGGGCCTTCGACGTGGCCATACATGATGGTGGATGTGGTGCGTAGCCCGAGCGCATGCGACGCGCGCGCGACATCGACCCACTGTTGGGTATTGATTTTATCCGGACATATGATCGCCCGGATTTCGTCGTCCAGAATTTCCGCCGCCGTGCCGGGGAGCGTGCCCAGACCGGCGTCTTTCAGTTGCGCCAGAAACTCGGACAGCGTCAGGCCAAGCGTCGCCGCGCCCTGCGTCACCTCCAGCGGCGAGAAAGCGTGAATGTGCATCCCCGGCACCGCCGCCTTGATCGCCTTGCAGATATTGACATATGTGTCGCCGGTATAGTCCGGATGGATCCCGCCCTGCAGGCAAACTTCCGTCGCGCCGCGCTGCCAGGCCTCCTCGGACCGCCGCACGATCTCAGACATGTCGAGATTGTACGGCGTGCCACGCAACGCCTCGTGCGTCTTGCCCTTGGAGAAGGCGCAGAACGTGCAGCGATAATAACAGATATTGGTGTAATTGATGTTCCGGTTGACGACATACCGCACCACATCGCCACTGACCGCGTGGCGCAATTCGTCGGCGACCGTGACCACCCTTTCGTAATCCGCGTCGCGTGCCGCGAACAATCGGATGATCTCGGTTTCGTTCAGCCGCTCGCCCGCCGTCGCGCGGGACAGGATCGCTTCGACCGCTGGATCGACATTGCTCAACAACACCGGCCGCGGCGCCGGAGAAATCGTTTCGCCCGGTGACCACGCGTCGTCGCGCGCCCACCCCTCGGAGTCCGACTGCTGCCTCACCCGAGGCGCCACCTTCCGATCCAGCCAACGCTCCGCGTCCGCCGACCACGCCGGATAGATCGGCAGCCGGGCGATCAGAATCTTATCCATCGCCGCCGTGTGACGCGCCAAAGCATCCAGTTCGGGCCACGGTGCTTCCGGATTGACGTGATCGATCGTCACCGGCGATACGCCGCCCCAGTCGTCGATCCCCGCGCTTATCAGGTTGCCGTAGACGCCCGGCGACAGGTTCGGCGGCGCCTGCACATGCACATCCGCGGGCAAGATCAACCGAGCCGCCGCGATGGTCCACAACAGATCCGCGAGATCGGGTTCGTCGGCGTCCGCCCGCTTCGTATCGGGCTTGGCACGAAAATTCTGCACGATCACTTCCTGGATGTGACCATACTCCGCGTGCAGCGCCGCGATCGCTTCCAGCGACTCCAGGCGGTCGGCGCGCGTTTCGCCGATGCCGATCAAGATTCCGGTGGTGAACGGAACCTTCAGTTCGCCCGCGTGTCGAATTGTTTCCAGCCGCGCCGCCGGATGCTTGTCCGGAGACCCGTAATGCACGCCGCCAGGTTCGAGCAGCTTCTCGCTGGTGGATTCCAGCATCAGTCCCTGACTGGCCGAAACCTCCCGCAGCGAGGCGATCTCGTCGCGCGTCATCACACCGGGGTTCACGTGCGGCAGCAGCGACGTTTCCTTGAGCACCAGAGCGCACATCGCCCGCAGGTAACTGATCGTCGTCGGATGCCCAAGCTCAGCCAATGCCTCCCGCGCCGCGCGATAGCGCAGTTCCGGCTTGTCGCCGAGCGTGAACAGCGCCTCGGTGCATCCCGCCACCTGACCGGCTTCGGCGATCGCGAACACCTCGTCCGCCGACAAATAGGGCGCATGGCCCGCGCGAGGCCGTTCCGCGAACGTGCAATAATGGCACACGTCGCGGCATAGTTTCGTCAACGGAATAAATACTTTCCGGGAGTACGACACCAGCCGGCCGTACGTCGCGTCGCGCTTTTCCACCGCCGCCGCCAGCAACTCGGGTAACGGCGCCGTTTCCAGCCAGGCTCGATTGATCATGATGCTTTCCGCACAACCTCTTCGCCAAAGCGTTGCAGCACGTCCAGGGTTTGCTCGATCGTCGGCCGCTGCAGGTAGACGATGAGATGATTGACGCCAACCGACTTCAACGCGGCGGCATCCGCCAGCATATCATCACTGGAGCCGCTGAACATCTGCCTCCCCCCATCCGGCAATTCCCGCGGCTTCCAGGACGGCGGCGCGAAAAACACGTAAGCGATGTCGATCGAGGCCGGATCGCGGCCGATCTTCTCCGCCTCGCGATGCATCCGCTCGACCCCGGTCTTCAACCGTCCCGGCGTGTTCATCAGGAACTTCGCGTTGTTCGAGACCGGATACCAGCCATCGCCGAGCCGGGCCACACGGCGCAGCGAAGGCCCGCTCTCGCCACCGACCCAGATCGGCGGATGCGGCCTTTGCACGGTTTTCGGCTCAAACATCACATTGCTGAACTGGGTGTATTTGCCCTGCATAGAAGGCCGGTCCTGAGTCCACAGGATTTTCCAGGCCTCGATATATTCGTCGGTGACCGCGCCACGCTCCTCGAAC